>ENA-UONX01000345-UONX01000345.1-human-gut-metagenome-genome-assembly--contig:-P74old-NODE-345-length-68249-cov-12.842391_pt1 | contig 68249 bp, 73 predicted proteins | sample MGYA00242466_ERZ724013 | MGnify/ENA metagenome assembly ERZ724013 | reverse complement strand
GATAATTGAATTCATCTTCAATGCCAGATCATATTGCTCGTTAAAATTCCTCAGAATAGTATCTTTCTCTGCATATATAGGACTTAATAAAGATTCTTTGTATGTTTTATATTCCTCCATACAAATTTGAGTCAAAGTTTGTATAAGTTCAAGCCTATATTCTAAACTATCGGTATTAACAGCTTCATTCCATGCTTCTTGTATAATAGGTTTTTGAAAATATTCTTCTAAATATTGTGGAAACCAAACATTATCTACATAATCTGTAATATTCTTTTCCTTCTCTTTATATACATTTTCAATGATACTATTATTTGCTTGTTTTAAAGCATCAAGTTGCTGTTCCAATAAAACTGACATTTCTGCTGTTTGTTTCGGAATACTGACACAAGATGAAAAAAGAACTAAACTTGAAAAAAACAGTATTTTTACCATTGTACGACTCATAAAATCACCAATTTATATATTTAAAAATCTCATTCTACACATTTTACATATTACAAAATCTATGCCAAATAAACTCCATATCAAAAAAATCTATCCTTCTGTAATAATATTAGTTTAACTGACGACATAGTATAACATGCAGATTATCTCATTAATTAACATATCAGAAGATAAGTGACCACTTAATTATATATCCATTAGAGAACAGAACAGCCGTGAATCATGATAAATTCACGGCTGTCTTGTTTCTATGGCATAAATAGTAATCTGTATTCTTCTTTTCTTCTCCTTTCTATTGACGGAATTTTCTTTCCCTTATAATGACAATATCGTATGAAGTCCGCATAAATGTCCCGGTTACCGGCTTCCAGTTTTCTTATTAACGTGCTTTTGGGCATCCTGCCATAACCGAGCAACTTATATGGTCCCACCTGGTATGCCAGACATGCAACCAAAAGCGAATCCTTTCCCAGATGTCGGAACAATACACACATTTCCTTCAGGTCTTTTCTCAGAATGCTGTCTCCCTCACTTTCTGTCAGTCTGGCAGGAAACTTTTCCCCTTTTCTGATACGGTGACCGTATGCAACATACGGATGATGTTCCGGACCATGCCATCCTTCGTATTTTTTGATACACCTGACAGCCGTTTCCCAACGTGAGTCTTCCACATTCTCCTGTGCCCGCAGGAAAGTTACCGTCATGGTCAGTACCACCAACGGCAGTACCGACCTTAGAAGTCGAACGGTTATTATAGGGCACCTCCTTCCTGAACTGACAATGAATCTTCCACAGCATCCGTCTCTTCATCACCTGCATTGTTGAAGTCAAATTCCATTTCTGTCATGTTTCCCCAGTTGTCCTCGACAACGACAATGAAGTTCTGCACCTCATCACATAGTGAAGTATAATACAGCCTGAACTTCCGGTTCTCCAGCAGATAACGGTCATTCGGCTTGAATTCAAGACCGTTGTCCAGTTTCAGGGAACCTTCCCCGTCATACTGGAAATAACGGATCGTATAGACCGTACCGTCAAAATCACCCTCACTTTTGAGTTCACACCGTATTTCCGCTATCTCATTCCTGTTCAGTTCCTTTGGAACCGGCATTGTTTCCACGGTAAACGGATAACTCTGCTGGATTTCCAGCTCGGATTCACACGAAGTCAGTATAAAACTGACCAGACCTATGCAGAACATGGCAATCTTGCCTGCCAGCCCAAATCCTTTTCTCATATTCTTTTCTGTCTTCATTTGTTTTCCTTTGTTTTTGTCAGATATTCATTCAAGTCCTTAAATCCATCATACAGACCAGAACAGTCCGTAACCTTATTTCCGAAATGTATGTTCAAAGTCTCCAGTGCGGTAGTCCCAGCCCGGTCACGGTCAAAAAAGCACCGGATTTTGCCGTAACCCTCCAGAACGGCATACGACCGTTCCAGATTGGATACAGAGTTCAGCACCAGGCAGTCCTCGTCCGTCACAGTCCGCAATGCCAATGCCGAAAGGAAATCTATAAACCCTTCAAACACGCAGTACGTATCCTGTTTCTTTCCGGACAGGGACACACAGGAAATGTCCTTGGGAGAGATGCATCCCTTAAACATCGGGTTACGCAGTTCATAGCCGCCGCTCCGGTTCATGAAGCCTATGGCAAAATACCGTTTGCCCCGTATTCCGTATGTCACTTCCTTGCAGAATCTTCCGGCTATGGCCGGATCAATGCCTCTCTCTTTCAGGTAGCTTTTCAATGCCTCATGACTCAGTTCCGTCACTTTCACGTCCTCGAATCCGGAAACGCGGGGTATCTTCTTACGTTCCTGTAAAGGCCGGAGGGGAAGGATGCCGGATTTCCCTGAAAGGAACTCCAGCTGTTCCATGAAACCGGTGCTTCCGGTCAGTTCTCCGGCAAGATGGAAGATGTCACCTCCCTTTCCGAGGCCAAAATCAAACCAGACATTCCGCTGCGTATCCACCTTGAAGGATGCGGTTCTTTCATTTCTGAAAGGGGATCTGAACCAGACATCATTTCCTTTACGGGATACAGGCATATGCCCCAGATCTTCAAGAAAACCGACAAGAGAAATCCGTCTAATCTGTTCCAGTTCCATAACCCGCTAATTTATCATAAAACGAATGCCGATTCCATATTGGGTATGGCAATGTCCGAGACTTCCGCCCCACAGGAAACGCTCACGCAAGGAAGCCGTCAATGCCACACGGTTGGCAAGGTACAGTTCCATCTCCAGCGTCAGGGCACAGCCGTACACAAAGGCATCGCCGTTTTTCAGAGTGGCCCCGTCATAGAGTTTTTTATCGGACCAGTTTACCGTCTCATATCCGGCCAGTGCCGATCCTCCCAGATTGAGGAAGAACACTTTTCCCGCATCGGAAAGGAAATTCAGGTAATATCCGCCTTCTGCCGTAAACTGCGCCGAAGGGATGGTCACATGACGGTAACCGTGTTTCATATGCAGGTATTCCGCTCCATATACCCATTTGTTCCCGCCTTTGGCATAACTTGAAAGTGTCATTCCCATATAGTATCCGTTATCGGAAGCCATACCTCCACGCATTTCCACACCCTGCATCCTTGGCAGAATCCGCTGGGCGTCTGCCTGCCCTACGGAAAGGACAAGCAGCAATGCCAGCATATACAATACTTTCGTTCTCATCGTACCTTCAGTTCGTTGATGGTTTCCGCACGCACCAGGTCTTCGTTGACCACCTCAAAACTCTGGTGACGGCCGCCCTGTTTCTCATACATCTCCACAACCAGTTTCTTGTCGTCCGGTATCGTAAACTTGGGAAGGGCAAATACCGTGCATTCCGAATCCCTGCCGTTTACACGTGTCACATAATTATAGGCACGCAGCGGATAAATCACCTGCTCCTGCATGGCCGTACGCTTCATCACCTTTTTGTCCACCACCTTGAACGTAATGAAATCCACGTCAAAGGGCACATTCGAGGAGTTCTTTACCTGGGTATGGAAATAAAGCAGGTCATTATGGGTGTACAGCCCTTTGAGCAGATACTGGATACCGAAACGCTTGCAGCCGATATGACGGATACGGCGCTTGTCATTCTCATACACGGATTTCATGATAAGACGTACCAGACGGGGTGACTCGTTATCCAGCTCGGTCAGATAGATTTCCATGGCATTGTTGGGACGGTTCACCGATTCTCCGTCATGGATGAAATCACACATCTCCACATTCAGCAGCAGCGGCTCATCGGCATACTTCACGTTGAATGTATAGAAGTTCCCGTCTTCGGTTATTACAGACATATTGGTTTCCTCCCTGAAATTGCGTGTCGTGGCCTTTACTCGGATTACATTCTCGGCACCGTCGGCCTTGCCGGCTATCAGGTTTGTAGAACCGAGATCCACATACTTGACCGGAGCAGGGAAAATGACATGGACAGTCTTGTCATACGTTATTTCCAGTCCGTGCGGCGGAATCATCTGGCTGAAACCGATCTTGCGGGTCAGCCCCTCATAATAATCACCGCTACTCTGCTGCGCCCAGGCAGCCGATACGCCCAGTAAAAGGGCAAACATCATCAGAATCTTCTTCATGTACTTTTGTTTAATGGTTGTTTTTTCTTTCATAGTTTCCTGTATTTCATTTCTCCGGTGAATGGAGCAGTACCCGGTGTCCGGCCTTCAAAGTAATCTTTACCGTACGCATCCGTTTGGATATGTACTGGGAAACGCCCTGTATCACACCTTTTCCCAGATCGGAGGCAATCTGCGCCCCGGCATCGGTGGAAATGTTGATGCTGCTGTTCATCGAGGTTCCCATGTTGGCGGCAATCTCCCTGGCAGCGTCATATTCCAGTGAACCCGGCACCAGGATTCCCTGCTGTCCGTCCAGATCATAGACTTCCAGCTCCACCGGCAGGATAGTTCCCTTGTATTCCACGGCATTGACCATGATTTCCAGCCGTTCACCCTGTATGCGTGTACCACCTACCAGTACGGTCCCTTTCGGTATGAAACGTCCGGCAACGGACATGGGCTCGGTAAGCCGCAGGCGCAAGGCCTGTCCGTCGGATACGGTCTGCGTACCGTGTACACAGGCAGCAATGGTATTGCCTTCCGTTACGGTCTTCCGGCCGACAGCCGTATTGAAACCGGCATTGCGTTCTCCCGAAAAGGCGGATATGAACTCTTCGTCGCTCATAGGTCTGGAAAGCGAGGATACCACCTCATTGTGAACCTGTTTCACCGGTATGGCTTTTTTGTCCTCCGCTTTTCTGACGGGAGAAGGAGTCTCCACAGCCTGACGGTTATTGTATTTGGCGGCCAGTTCGTAGGATTTTTCCATCAGGGCCATCTTTTCCTCCATGCCTGACAGTGGCTCCTGTTTCTGCTGCTGTTGCTGCATACGCTCCAGTTCCTCAATCCTTTCCAGAAGCCTTTCCTTTTCCGGATCGGTCCGCGGTTCATAGATGCTTCCCAGCGTACGGTTCATCTCACGGTAGGCTCCGGCCGAGGAACTGACCGGTCCGGCATTGCCTTTTTCTGTTTCCGTTTCCGTGTCTGTTTGTCTCTCCGGTGGAATGTTATCGGGAAGACGGACACTGTCTTTCCGTTCCTCTTTGGCAAACATGGACTCCGCAGCTTCAAAGAATGTCTTCCTTTTCCTGCTTTCCTGTTCCATCAGAGCCTTTTCATAGGCATCCTTCTTGTTTCCTTCCAGGCGGCTGTCCTCGGGAGAAGGGATTTCCGTATTGAATCCCTGTCCTTTATCCTGCCGCTCCCGTTCCTGCCCGGAAGGTGAGAATATCAGATAGAAACTTCCCAGACACAGCAGGAACATCAGCGGATACACCACAAATCTGGCGCGTTTGCGTTTCTGTTCCTCACTCAGCGGCTTCCTGTCCTTTGAAGACCGGAGCCTGAACGGTTTCATCAGCCGTTCCATTACTTTCTTGACTTTTTCTTTCTCCATTTCTTACAATAGATTGAATGAACTCCATACGGAGTGAATCCTTTTCCATAAATTCCATTCCGGACTCCCGGTTCTTACTGCCTATAAACGGTCTGCATGCCGTATAGACACATGCGGCGGTAAACGGGACAAACAGTATCCAGAGAACGGCCTTGCGCTGTTTAACGGTAAGTCTGTGGCAGAACCTCCTGAGTTGAAGGTCCGCCTGTCTCGTCAGGTTCCTTTTCATCGCTCTACGCTCCTTATGTCCTTGTTTTCCAGTATGGTCAGATGTTCGATGATAAAGCCGTTGGGGTTGTCATCGGAACGGGACGTATTCTGAAGCTGGCAGTCAGTCACCAGCGAACGTTCCGTCACATTACTCTCACGGATAATCATCTGGCGGGCATACGTCCTGGCCCTGTAGGGGTATCCGGAAAAGTCGCAGACCACGCTGTCCACCCGTACCACCTGATTGATATTACCGGAAATGAGACGGTTGTAATATCCTTTCTCGGCAAAATCCACATAGTAATGATAGGCGCTTTTGTCCGCCAGCTGCAAGGCACGGTTGATATTGTGCTCGATGGCATCCTTCTGTGGCGACAGCCCGAAAAAGAGCTCATGGAACCTTCTTACATGCTCCCTGGCTTCAGCCGGACGGTTCTGTGAAAGATCCTGCGAAAGGGCAAGCATCAGTGACTTGCCGCCATCGAGTACATAAATTTTCTCACGCTGTTTCTCCGCAAAGCGGTATGAGTTCCACAGGGCAAAGACGGTCACAAGCGTGCAGCATCCGACAAAGACCGCAAGCATCAGGCGTATCCGTCTGAAACTGCTTTCAATATTGGTCAGTGATTTGAATTCCATCTGTTTTCATGATTTTTATGTTCCTGTTCTGTTTATTTTCCACGCAGACGCCCTCCGATATTTCCCAGTCCGGAACCTGCGGCACCGGCTGCAAATCCTCCGGCCTTGGTCGCGGTACGGTTGATGTTGCGGTTATAGTTTCCGCCACCGCCTGCCTGTACAATCCATCCGGCCACGGTCGGCACGGTAAAATATCCGATGATACCTATGAGCATGAAGATCACATATACCGAATTGGAGTTGTCCAGCGAATAGTTCGGATTGTTCTGGAGCTCCAGGATGTCGTTCTGCAGCATGAGCACCTGAATCTTAGCCAGCATACAGCTGAAAAGGTCACTCACGGGAAGCCACAGATAGACGGAAATGTAACGTGTGAACCACTGGCTGAGCGTGGACTGGAAACCGTCCCACACACTGAAGGCAAAGGCAATGGGACCAAGGATGGACAATACAACCAGAAAAAAGGTCCTTACCGTATCTATAAGCAGGGATGCCGCAGCAAAAAGCAGTTCCAGCAGACTGCGGAAGGCGTCCCGGATATTCTTTTCCAGATTGTACATGCCCACTTCCATATACATGCCCATACGGGTTGCCATGGCATCGGGCGACCATCCGAGCTCGTCCAGCTGACGGTCAAACTCCTCATCGCTGACCAGATAGGCCGTTTCCGGATTACGGAGCATGGCTTCACGTTCCAGCCTGTCCTTCTGCTCACGGTACTGCTGCATGTCCATCGTCTGCCCCTCAAGCATCTTGTGGGTTCCCTGCACAATCGGACTCAGCACCGTATTCATCGTTCCGAGTACCAGGGTCGGGAAAAGCATGATGCAGATGCCTATCGCAAACGGGCGCAGAAGCGGATACACATCTATCGGTTCGGCACGGGCAAGCGACTGCCATACACGGACGGCCACATAAAACAAGGCACCGAGTCCGGCAAGTCCCTTGGCCACATCCAGCATATCCCCGCAAAGGGGCATCATTTCATTGTAAAGGCTCTCCAGAATGGTATGGAGATTCGAGAAATCCACGGATAACAATACCATAGGCTACCAGTATTTGGAGGTGTCATTGCCATAAAGCTTCAGGACACGGTCAAGGTCATTCTTCTTGCGGGCACGCAGAAAACTCACGGCTATATTCCTGTTCGTATAATAATTCACGAGATTGCGGTAACGGCGCATACTGACATAACAGTCATCCACCACGTCCATACGGTCCTTGTCGGTCATGGAAAGGGTGCTGACGTTGATTACCTGCTTGAGGTCCTGCAACACCCCGTTGCTCTCTTCCAGAAGTTTGGTATAACCGAAAGCGATGGCATCCAGCTCTTCGGGAGAAAAGTTCTCGTCACCCAGCATCTTCTGGAAATTGGTCACGTAGATTTCCGACACGTCACCGACCATCAGGATGATTTCACTGACCTTACGGGCATCCTTCACCAGATTGTTGACGGACTTCAGGGCATCATAGTATTTCTTGTACTGCTGGTATATCTTCACCGTCTCCGCAAAATTCTGGGCGGTACTTGTCGCAGTTGAAGAGGTATGCACGATATTGTCCGACATGTTGATGATACTCTGGGCAAGGTTTCCCGGATCAGTCACCACCCACTGTGCCCGTATCTGTCCGGCAAGAAAAAAGGTTCCTGCACAAAGCAGCAGCAGTCTTTTTCTCATGGACGTACCTCCTTCCTTACATAGTCACCGTTCGGAGAAAAGGTCAATACGTCAGCCGCCTCATTGTAGGCGATGTCAATGCGGTAGCCGGTATTGATGAACAGGTTACCGTTTTCTTCCACCAGCAGATAGGTTTCCGGCTTCAGCTTCCGTGTCTTTCCGCTGCGGGCGAAGACCGTCACCTTGTAGGCGTCCCCTTCCTTATATATAAGGACATCGGGCTTGCCTTCCACACTGCTCCATGAACCGCACAGGCGGTCACAGTCCTTAAACCTGCTCTCACTGCAACTCTGTAGCAGCAGTGATGCCGCCCCGATCAGGCAGGCGGCCAGTCTGTACAACTGTCTGTTTTTCATGTCTTGTCTTTTTTAATGATGTTGTTCTTGTTTTACTGAATCTCTCAAAGTCCCATCTTGCGTCTCTTTGGCTTCGGACTGACCGGGATGCGGGCTTTTCCGGTCGGCCTGTCCTTACAGGCTGGCTGCCGGCATTCCCTGCGGATAGCGTTGTCGTCCTTTTTGTTTGGGGACTTCAGGCCGACCATGGTTTCAAACCTGGCATAAAGTTCCTTATAGGCCTTTTCTGCCTGTTGCCGTCTGATTTCATCCGGGGAATTCCGGTCAATGCCGTATTTCATGAGAAAACCGGAATTAATGAAAGGGCTGTCAATATTCTTCGGGTTGGCGATGAAACCTCCCAGCTTTTCCAGTTCCCCGTACAGCTTGTCGAGATACTGTACGGGAGGAGGGGAACAAAGCCGCTCGAAGACCTTCTCCACAGCATGTGTCAGTCTTACATCGACCTCCACGGCATCAGGTATCTCGCCTCTGAGCCTTCTTTCCCTGTAATCTTCCGGTTCCATACTTTCAAGCCGGTGGTACAGTTCATAGTCCTCTGAAAATCCGTAATGTTCACGGATATCCTTCGGTATGTCCCATCCGTTCATCAGGGACCAGTAGAGACATTCGATTGTCTCCTTACGCTTTCTTTCATCCGATTCAAAACTGTCATTCATAACCGTCATGCTTTACCGTTTGACCTTTTCCTTTCCCTTCTCATTTCCGCAATGCGTTTCACGGCCAGTTCCAGATTTCCGCCCAGTTCCTTGGCCAGCTTCTGCAATTCCAGCTTTTCCGACTCTTCCGTGGTATATACGGCATATTCCTCATCGCTGACTTCCGTGGCATACACGGCCGAGTGGGTACCGCCAAGACCGATCCAGACCTCACGGTAGAAACGTCCGGGATGGTTGGCCTGGTTGATGGACAGGATCTGTCCGCGTTCCTTGTCGGTCAGTCCGAGAAGCCGCTGGATATGGTCAAACTTGTTCATGTATTTCCGCTGGTCAAGGAGAATCTTGCAGTCACTGTTGTTGATGATAGCTTCCTTCACGACAGGGGAACTGATAATGTCATCCACTTCCTGGGTGACCACCACGGCCTCACCAAAATATTTTCTGACGGTCTTAAATAAATACTTTATGTACTCACTCATATTGGCGGACATCAGGGCTTTCCAGCATTCCTCAATGAGTATCATCTTGCGGATGCCTTTCAAGCGGCGCATCTTGGCGATGAAGGTTTCCATGATTATCAGTGTGACCACGGGCAGAAGCACCTTGTTTCCGCTGATATTGTCCAGCTCAAATACGATAAAGCGCTTGTTGGTAAGATCCAGTTCCTTGTCCGAATTAAGCAGGAAATCATAATCACCGCCACGGTAGAACGGTTCCAGTACGTTCAGGAAACCGTCGATGTCAAAATCCTTCTCACGGACTTTCTTCTCCTCAATCATCCGGCGGTAGTCATCACGCACAAACTCGTAGAATCCGTTGAAATCGGGTCTGACATCCCTGTTTTCCGTTATCCTGCGAATGTATGCGTTCACCGCTCCCGAAAGGGCCACTTCTTCTGAACGCCTTGGAGCTTCATCCTCACGTTTCCAGAGTGTGAGTATCAGTGTCTTGATGCTTTCACGCTTTTCCACGTCAAATTCCCCGGAATCCGTATAGAACGGATTGAAGGCGATGGGATTGTCCTCCTCATAGGTGATATAGATACCGTCCTCGCCATGTGTCCGGTCATGAATCAGGCTGCAAAGTCCCTGATAGCTGTTTCCGGTATCCACCAGCAGGATATGGGTACCCTGTTCATAATACTGGCGGACAAGGTGGTTCGTAAAGAAGGATTTACCGCTGCCGGAGGGACCGAGTATGAACTTGTTGCGGTTGGTGATGATTCCCTTGCGCATGGGCAGGTCACTGATGTCCAGATGAAGCGGTACGCCGCTTTGCCTGTCCGTCATACGGATACCGAACGGGCTGGGCGAACTGCGGTAATTCGTTTCCGAAGCAAACAGGCAGACAGCCTGTTCCAGAAAGGTATAGAAACTTTCCTCAGCCGGAAAATCGCCCGCATTGCCGGGAATACCAGACCAGTACAGCACCGGAGTATCTATCGTGTTGTAATGGGGTACGCATCCCATCAGGGCAAGCTGGCTACCGGTATCGTTCTTGATACGCCTCAACTCTTCCTCGTCTTCCGCCCAGGCCAGTACGTTACAGTGGCACCGTACCGGAACAAGCCCTTTCGTATGCGCCTCGTCAAGATACATTTCTGCCCATTCATAGTTCACGGCATTGCTGCGGCTGTATTTCGACAGGGACAGCATGTTGCGTGAGGTCTTTTCCATGCGTTGCAGGATTTCCTGCGCGTCATCGATGAACACGTACTGCGAATAGACATGGTTGCATGAAAGCAGGAGTCCTACCGGAGCCGCAAACGAAAGACGGCAGTCGCTACGGTCCGTGGATAAGCGCTCATAGCGCATGTCCGTGCCCACACTGCCGGGAAGGTCTTCCGTATCGGAAAGCACATGCAGGCAAAGACGTTTGTCACCGATGCGCATACGTTCCGGATCAAGGCAGATGTCCTGTAATACGGGGTGCGTGTCCTCCATACCGAGAGTCAGGTATCTTTCAATCAGCCCGGGACATTCTTCCGTTCCGACCACCTCTTCCGTCCTGAGACGCTTCATCCTGACATGCCCCGAATCGTTCATGATATGCTCGAACTGCTCCACCGCCTCCAGGAATTTCACGACCGAATCCCAGTCCGTGATTTCCTTGGGAAGGATATAGCCGCGGCACAGGGTACTGAAATCACTGCGGCGACGGGCACGTTCGCGTGTGGTCTTTGTCAGATACAGGAAGCAGCGGTGTCTGAGATACGGGCGTTCGTTGAAATGACGCTCATAACTGCGGGACAGAAAACTTTCCGTCCCGTCTCCTTCGCTCCGGTAGTTTTCCTTGACGAACCAGTCCTGCTTGTACACGACCGAATAATTGGGAAGCACCTTCATGGCCTTTACCCAGGTACCGTGAATGGCTTCATATTCCGCCGCCGTCACCGTGTACAGTTCAGGCAGCTCGACCTCGAAGGCTACCGTAATGTCCGCATCCTTGCTTACGATGCAGTTGTTTTCCACGGCCAAAATCGGGAATCTGTCTTCCAGATCACAGGCCTTCAATACACTTCTCATTTCTTTCTCTTCTTTTTGGTTAATGCTCTGAATATTCTGCGACGGGCTGACAGATAGCGCGGATGGCGTTTCTCGGCCAGCATCTTCATCAGCCCGTGCTCACCGTAGCGGGCATTCATGCGGAAGGTCAGCCATACGGCCAGGGTACCGGATACCGCCCCGAAAGACAGGCATACCAGCTGGCTGACACCGGCCATATACAGGACAACCACCGCAAGAAAGACCGATACAAGGCCTCCGGCAAAAAAGAACAGGTACTGTGATTTCAAGCCCTTGAACTCAATCGGACGGCCTGCTCCTTTGTTGATACGGTAATCCATGGCTTATAGGAAGAAGGAACGGAGAATGGTGGCGGCCACAATCAGGAAGATGCAGGCGAAGAACCAGCTTGCCGCAGTCTTGGACGTATCCGGGTCACCGCTGCTGAACTTGCCATACGTCTTGATACCGCCGACCAGACCGAGTACGGCTCCGATGGCATAACACAATTTAGTGGCCGGATCGAAATACGAAGTCATAAGGCTGGTAGCCTCATTGATGCCGGCAAGACCCTGTCCCTGTGCGAAGGCACCTGCTGCTGCCAGCACACACAATACTGAAAATAGGATTCTTCTCTTCATTGTCGAATCATTTTGGGGTTTGACATAAATGTTGAATTCGACTGCAAATATATAAGGCTTAAACCGCTGTGATACAACACTGTCATCAGGTGTCACCGGATGTCATCAGATGTCATTCAGGCAGCCTTACAGACATAAAAAAAGCATCCCGAAAAGATTTCCGGGATGCCTGAATATATCGGTGTCAGATATATTTCCGCCACTCGTCAGACGGTTCATTCCCATCCTTTACCTTAAGCGGTCTGGGATTGCCGTCCTCATCAAGATACCTGTCTATCAGTTCCTCTACAATAGCGGAATTCTCCATATTGGAAAGGAACACATCAATCAGGCTGGTCTGCCTGATGGAGAACAGGACACGGGCTGCCTGCATGGCCTTCTCATGGTCGGCTTCATCCTGATGTGTCAGATATTCGCCGAGTACTTCCATGTCCCTGCTGGACAGAACAGGTGATACGGATTCCACTTCGGGAGACTCCGCATCAAGGTCTTCCTGGACTTCCTGCAGGAGTTTCATCTTTTCCAGCTGAAGGTTGCATTCCACATCTTCCTGCTGCACGTCCTCCTCTTCACCGATAAAATTCCTTTCAAGTGGCTGGCTCATGAAGGGAGCGGCAGTCTTTCCGGCATTCTCGTCCAGATAGACATAACGGGTACTTCCCATCACTTCTGCATCTGAAACCGCAGATTCCGTTACGGCAGCTTCTTTCTTTTCCTTCTTCACGCAAGGTTTCCCATAAAGCAGGGTACAAACAGTTTCGATACGCCTTCTCCAGCCATACACGCTGTACAGCAAATAGCCTATACAGACAATCCGTACACAGAAGTATATCAGTTCTTCCATAAAGAATCCTTATAGAGAAAGCATTCAAGTTCATTCTTCAGCAATTCTCCGTGGCGTTTCAAGTGTTCCTCCACGATATTGCTCACATAGACTGAAACACTCATGCCGGGAGCCATAAACGGAATAAGGCGGCTTGCCTTATTGTACAAACCGCAACGGATACGAATCTGGCGTCCTTTTCCGACTGGAGCATCGTTCAGATACACACGGCTATATTCGGGAAAGCAGTTCGCTATTCCTATTTTCTCATTCAACTCTCTGACCTGTCTTTTCAGTGAACAAATCTTATTGGACAGTACATAAACGCAACATAACAGCAGGCCGCAAACCAATACGGCAACAGTCAATACAATCCACATCATTTTCAGAATGTTTTTGGGGTTTTTCGGCGAAACAGCTCGCCAAGCTCTTCACTGTAAGTCTCAAGATGGTGTGCCAGCACATTATCCAAAAAAGCGGGCACACTCATGTCATCACTCAGAAGGGGAAGGATACGGGCCAGCCTGCAATACATGTCATAGCTGATATAGGTCTGCTTTCTGTGTACGGACTTCTTTCTGTCCAGAAACAGTTCCTTATACATTTCCACCTTCTCTTCCAGTCCGGGGTCAGCGCGAATCGTCTTGCGGGACTTTTCCTGTCCCTGTGTCTTTACTTCCGGCACATTTTTTTCCTTTTCTGTGACAGGAAGAACATTCTCGCCGACATCAGTTCCAGATTTACCACAGGAAATGGATTCACTGGCCATCATGTCCTTCAAGGCATCCTCATCCACCTTGAATATCTCTCTTTTCTTTGCCATAGTTCTTATCCCGGGAATATGATACGTTCCATCTCCTGGGCAAAAGCCTCAAGACGGCTGTCTTTCAGTAGTGATTCGGAAGGAGGGAGAAGGGTGCAGCGGAAATGCTGTCTGGAAGAGGGTGTCATTTCCTTGTTGAAGCGTTCAAGATCCGGAAGTACGGTTTCAAAGACCTTCAACCCCATACGGAGCACTATTGCATTATACATTACATACAGTTCCTTGGAAGTACGGCTGTCCATACGGTTCCAGAATAAACGTATGTCCTTCAGGGGAGCTTCCGGATGCTGTCCGATAAAATCCTGAACGGTCGATACAAAGGAAAGGCTGCTCTGCATGACCATACGGTCCTTTACAATGGGAGTAAAGATAAAATCCATGTTCATGACGGACTCGAATACACCACGGGAGTTCACCGTTCCGGGAAGATCGAAGAATATCAGGTCATAGTCGCCTTCCAGTTTGCCGGGAATCTCTGCGGCTGCCTCCGGCGTGGAAGTGACGATCGGATAGGCCTTACGGGAACCGTCCTCAAACTGACGGCAGAAAAGTCGCTGGTGATACTCGCTTTTCTCAAGATTCTTCAAATCCCTTCCCCTTAGTTTTTCCAGACTGAACTGTGGATAGTCACAGTCAACGACAGCAACTTTCAGACCTTTTACATAATTAAAATAACTGGCAAGAACCGCTGTTACCGTGGACTTGCCCACACCGCCTTTCTGATTGCTGAAGGCGACAAGAATCGGACGTTTGTTCATACCTTTTGTTTTTGGGGTTAATATTCACTTTTTCTTTCACTAATCTTATAATGGCATTACGCTATTGTGATACTATATTGCCATGTTATTATGTTATTATGTCCTTATATTATTACAATATTATGTTGCCGTGTTATTATGTCCTTATGTTATTGCAATATTATGTTGCCATGTTATTATGTCATTATGTTATTGCAATACTATGTTGTTACGTTATTATGTCATTATGTTATTGCAATGCTATATTGCCATGTTATTATGTCCTTATGTTATTGTAATACTATGTTGCCATGTTATTATGTTATTATGTCCTTATATTATTGCAATACCATGTTGTTATGTTATTATGTCATTATGTTATTGCAATATTGCACGCTTAAATCGCGTCAAAAATAAGGTCTTTCAAGCATACAGGTAATATGTAACCAATACCATGACATCAGATGTCATCAGGCGTCATTATATGTCATACAATCCGCTATTTCACAACTGTTTACACGGTCATAATTTTGCAAAGTCAGAACCGATGAACGGCTTGGAACATCTTCCGACGGACAGCAGCACGCCGCTCACGTCGCGCAGCAATCCGCCGGAGGTGGATTCTCTGTTCAAACGAACAGAGCAAGTTGTGTCTTTGTCCGACAGAAAGTATTCTGCCCGACAAAGACCAACTTGCCCTCCCTCACGGTCGGGGGATTTTCCTCCAAAGTCGGAAAATCTGACGGAGAAAGCAAAACAACCCAAAAGCAGAAAAGCATGGAGAAAAAACAGGCTAAAAGGACAGGCAGAAAACCGAAAACTGATCCGGCGGACTACAAGTACAGCTTCCGTCTGAACGCGCAGGAGAAAAGCAGATTTGAGAAACTGTTTCTGGAATCCGGAGCAAGGGATAGGACAATCTTCATCAAGAAATCAATCTTTTCAGAACAACTGAAGGTAATCAAGGTGGACAAGGTTTCCATGGACTATTACATCCGGCTCGGGGAATTTTACAGACAATTCCAGGCAATAGGCAACAATTACAATCAGGTCGTAAGGGCCGTACAGAAAAATTTCGGGGACAAAAGGGCGATGTCCCTGCTTTACAAACTTGAAAAGGCTACCCTGGAACTGATACTGCTCAACAAGCAGATTATGGCATTAACCAAAGAATATGAACAGAAATGGTTGCAAAGATAAGTCACGGGGCAAGCCTTTACGGAGCACTGTCCTATAACCATGAAAAGGTATTTCAAGGGACGGCGGAAATCCTGTCAGGACACCGGATGATTTCCGACCGCCCGGGACTGCCGAGCGAGGACATACGTCTGGCTCTCCTTTCATTTGAAAACCATCTGACGGCAAACAGGAGGACGGATAAGCCGGTCCTGCATATCGCCCTCAGTCCGGCACCGGAAGACAGGCTGGACAATGACAGTCTGGCGGAACTGGCAGAAAAATACATGCAGAAAATGGGTTATGGTGACCAGCCGTTCATCGTGTACAGACATGGAGATACCTGCAACACGCACGTACATATCGTGAGTGTATGCATTGACGATGAAGGAAGGAAAATCAATGACTCCTATGAACACCGCCGTTCCATGACAGCCTGCCGGGAACTGGAACAGGAATTCGGACTGCGTAACAGTGCGGATACGGAAAGACGGAATCCGAAAGCGGAACTGAAAAAGGTAGATGCCTTACAGGGGGATATACGCCATCAGATAGGAAACACACTGAAGGCCGTTCTGGAGAGCTACCGTTTCCAGACTTTCGGCGAGTATTCCGCACTGCTTTCCACACTGAACATTGAAGCCCGACAGGTTCGGGGCGAATACAAGGGAACACCCTATACGGGTATCATCTATTCGGCTACAGATGATAGTGGGAAAGTGGTCAGCCCTCCAATAAAAAGTGCAAGGTTCGGCAAGCGTTTCGGAAATACGGGACTGTCCGAACGTATGTTACGGCATACACAGGACTTCAAGGAAGGCAGATGGGCTCCTGCCATATCCGGCAAGGTAGTATGGGCCATGCGTAACGCAAAATCGGAACAGGAATTCAGGGAACTGCTGAAACAAGAGCACATTGATGTGGTATTCCGAAGGAACGATACCGGACGTATCTACGGTGTCACATTCATAGACCATGAACGGCGCGAGGCGTTCAATGGTTCACGTATGGGAAAGGAGTTTTCCGCCAACGTATTCAACGGCCTTGTCAACTGGTGGGAAGGAATACCCTGGCAGGACAGACAACAGTCCGGTCCGGAGGAACTTTGGAAACGGTACGGTCACCGTATGGAAGAAAACAGTGCGCTTGAACAGGCGGCAGGCATCTTCTCCTTTGATGCAAATCCGGCAGTCGATTACGAGGAAGAAGCGTTCCGTCGCCGCATGAAACGGAAAAAGAAACCGCAGAAGCGCAAATCACGCGGTATCTGATCAATCAATATGAGTCAACAACAGAGGGAACAACGGATTCCCCCACAATCATCTACATCATTATGCAACAGGAAGACGATTTGAGAGCCCTTGCCAAGATTATGGAATTCGGCAGGGCAGTCAGTATTTTTATTCTGGTAGTCCACGTTTATGTGTACTGCTATCCCAGTATGAGTGCCTGGCATCTGAATCTGGATGTCATAGACCGGATACTGATGAACTTTGACAGGACAACCGGTATATTCGGCTGTATCCTTTGGACAAAACTGATGGCAGTTCTTCTGTTGGCCATATCCTGTATGGGTACTATCGGAGTCAAGGGTGAGAAAATAACCTGGCAGCGTATATGGGCGGTACTTACTGCCGGGGCGGTTCTATTTTTCATGAACTGGTGGCTGCTTGACCTGCCTTTTCCACACGAAGCGATTACTGCCCTGTATGTGGTGACACTTACAGCCGGTTATCTATGCCTGCTCATGGCGGGACTGTGGATCAGCAGGCTTTACAGGCATAACCTGATGGAGGATGTGTTCAATATGGAAAACGAATCCTTCATGCAGGAGACAAGGCTGATGGAGAATGAATACTCGGTCAATCTGCCCACCAGATTCCAGTATGGCGGCAAGCTCAACAACGGCTGGATCAACGTGGTCAATCCTTTCCGTGCGACCATCGTATTGGGAACACCGGGTTCCGGTAAATCATACGCTGTGGTGAACAACTACATCAAACAGATGATTTCCAAGGGATTCAGTGTCTATATCTATGATTATAAATTCGATGACCTTTCCACCATTGCCTACAATACCTTGTTGCACAATATGGACAAATACAAGGTAAAGCCGCATTTCTACGTCATCAACTTCGATGATCCGCACCGTTCACACCGCTGCAATCCCATCAATCCGGAGTTCATGACGGACATATCTGACGCATACGAAGCAAGCTATACCATCATGTTAAATTTGAATAAGACCTGGATTGAAAAACAGGGTGACTTCTTTGTAGAGTCTCCTATTATCCTTTTGGCAGCTATAATCTGGTATTTGAAAATATACAAAAACGGTATCTACTGCAGCTTCCCTCATGCCGTGGAGCTGCTGAACAAACCTTACTCTGATTTGTTTACCATATTGACTTCCTATCCGGAACTGGAAAACTACCTTTCTCCTTTTATGGATGCATGGAAAGGTGGGGCACAGGATCAGCTCCAGGGCCAGATAGCTTCAGCGAAAATTCCGCTTACCAGAATGATTTCTCCACAACTGTACTGGGTCATGACAGGCAATGATTTTTCTCTGGACATCAATAATCCGAAAGAACCTAAAATCCTTTGTGTGGGCAATAATCCGGACCGACAGAACATCTATTCCGCTGCGCTCGGACTGTATAATTCCAGAATCGTCAAACTGATAAACAAGAAAGGGCAACTCAAAAGCACGGTCATTATAGACGAGCTTCCTACCATCTATTTCCGAGGACTGGACAACCTGATTGCAACGGCACGTTCCAACAAGGTGGCGGTCTGTCTGGGATTTCAGGATTTCAGCCAGCTTAACCGTGACTACGGTGAAAAGGAAAGCAAGGTGATTCAAAATACAGTCGGCAACATATTCAGCGGTCAGGTGGTAGGTGAAACAGCCAAGACACTTTCCGAACGCTTTGGAAAAATCCTTCAGAAACGACAGTCCATATCCATCAACCGTCAGGATGTTTCCACATCGATCAACACCCAGCTGGACTCACTGATTCCAGCATCCAAAATTTCCAACCTTTCACAGGGTACGTTTGTCGGTTCCGTGTCGGACAATTTCGGGGAGAAAATAGACCAGAAGATTTTCCATGCGGAAATTATCGTGGACCATGCCAAAGTAAGTGCGGAAGAAAAGGCTTATAAAAAAATCCCGGTTATCAACACGTTCAAGGACAGTGAAGGAAATGACATCATGCTTCAGCAGATACAGCGTAATTATGACCAGATAAAGGCGGATGCCCAGGCGATCATCAACGATGAAATGGAACGTATCAAGAGTGATCCGGAACTATGTGAACGGCTGGGAATAGAAAGTGCAGAAGATGAGAAAAGAAAAGCTGAATAGATACAGAATGACAAATAAATCCTGAATCAGTTTGATTTTCAGGGAACATTCCTTATCTTTGAACTTGAAATAGAACATAACGGCGGATTACGGGATGTTTTCCGTCGATTATATACATAAGTCGCAAGAAGTCTCAGGTAGGAATCTGGTAAATTTCAAAAAACGATGACTATTGCGTGAGGCTTATGCTATACCCTATAGCGTGAGCCCATGCAAGTTATCGTTTGGGCTTTACCAGAGCCTCTACCTGAAACTACATGGGTTTCATGCTTTTTTACAGATAGAGGTATGGCAAAAGTACAGATTATTATGCCCGTCACATTGGACGGATTTCTACCGAATAAAAATGAGGAACTGATGGAATGGCTCAGGACAGACCGGAACGGTTTCCCTTATTGGGAGGAGCGGGCTACATTCAACATGTATCCGCATTACGGTATGCTTGATTTGATGGATGCAAAAGAGAGACGAGACAATAACTGTACCTTCTTTATGAAAGTACAAGACGAAAAAAGTGCCGAATATGCTGGTGGAGTATTTCTCTTCCGACTCGCAGATGAACTGGTCATTTACTTGCTTCCAATATCATACAAAAGTGGGAAAAACATAACCGGAAAGATTCAATTCGGACAATGGACTTTGCGTGAGTCCAAAACATTCCGAAACAATATATGCAGACTGGTATACCGCCTTAAAGAATAAAGATTACTTCAGATCAAGTTTCTTCATTTTCTTGTACAGGGCTGTACGACTGCAACCGAGTTCCGCTGCTGTCTTGCTGACATTACCATGATTTTTATCAAGCAGATTTCGTATCCTTTCCTTTTCCTGAATGATACGAATATCCGGATTGTCATTACAATCTATATTTTCCAGTCCCAAATCACAGACATCCAATAATGCATTATCTGCAACAATTACTGCACGTTTGATTTTTGCGTTCAATTCCCGTACATTACCCGGCCAGTCATACCCCAACATACATGATTTCGCTTCTTCAGTAAATCCCTCATTCTTGACACGTATTCTACCGGAATGTTCTTTTCTGAAGAATTCGGCAAGCGGAAGAATATCGTCTTTGCAATCTTTTAATGGCGGTTGAACAATTTCGAGTTCTGCAAGGCGATAATACAAATCCTCACGAAAGCGACCTTCCTGCACAGCCTTTCTCATATCTTCATTGGTGGCAGAAATGATACGTACATCCGTGCGTTTCACTTTATCACTTCCCACAGGATTAAATTCCTTCTCCTGAAGAACACGCAGGAGAAGAATCTGCATGGAATACGGCATATTGCCGACTTCATCCAGAAATAAAGTTCCTCCATTGGCTGTTTCAAAATGTCCTTTTCTGTCTGAAACGGCTCCTGTAAAAGCACCTTTGACCGCACCAAAAAATTCAGAAGCCTGCAAATCGTTAGGTATGCTTCCACAATTGACGGCAACAAAGGGTTTGTCACGCCTGTCACTATAACGGTGAATCATCTGGGCTATCACTTCCTTACCGCTTCCGCTCGGACCAAGTATTAGGACTGAAAGTTCCGAAGGTGCCACACGACGAGCCAGTGAAGCGGCTTTTCTGGCAGCTTCACTGGTACGTTCAACAAAAGAACGCTCTTTACGTACAATAACAGGCTGCTTAAGCATACTATGCACTAATTCTATCAGTTGCTCTTGATGAACAGGCTTTTGCAAATAATCCTTAGCACCGAGTTTGATAGCACGGACTGCATCCGTAATACAGGCATAATCTGTCATGACAATAAATGGAACTTCCATCTTAGAACGTATCATCCATTCCAGAAGGCTGATACCGTCACCTTCCGGCAGGCGCACGTCTCCCAATACCAGACTGATTTCGTTTTTCTTCAGGATACTACGTGCACCGGGTTCATCTATAGCTGTCAATACTTCGTAACCGGCCTTCTGCAGCCATTTTTCAATCATGCCGCTAAGTATCATATTGTCTTCCACTATCAGAATTTTCATGTTTTTTCAGTTCATTTTCTGTTTCATTAATTAATTTTTCAATCCACTCTATAATCTGGATAGCATTTTCACAAATAACATCATCACTAATATCCATATCGTGTAACTTTTCTTGAAAATCGCGCAACAACTGCTCCTTTTCAAGCATTTCCCATACAGGCATCATTCGATGTATTGTTTTCCTAATACTTTCTCGATTGATTGTCTTTATGGCTGTTGTAAGTTCTTCAATTTCTTTTCTTGATTCCATGAGAACAAGAGACAGCATATGTCCATAATCATCTGTATTATCCAACAGACAAGAGAAGTCAAAATCTCCAGTTTGAGAAATTTTTGTTTGAGACATGACTGTTGATAAAAAAGTAAGTAATACATGAATATTGAACGGTTTATGAATGCAACCTGCAAATCCTTCTTTTTCATAGATTCCGGAATTTCCGTCACCACGGGCAGTCATGACTGCAACAGGAATGGTTCTTGAATTTCCTATGTCTGAATTTCGGAGCAATCTTAACAGAGCGAACCCGTCGGTATCTGGCATTTGTACATCTGTCAACACAATATCATAATCCGATTTCCCAAGAGCAGCCACGACTTCCTGAAAATTCATACAGGTTGTGCAGGAAACTCCCTTACGTCCAAGCATGTCCTCCGCTATTTTCAACAATATAGGATCATCATCCACAACAAGCACATTCTTCGGTAGAATAGTTATCGAATCACTATCAGGCTTGTCCTCTTCCACAAGTTCATCCGTTTCAGGTAAAGGAATCTCAAGCCTGAAAATACTTCCCTTTCCCGGTGCACTTTCCACAGTTATAATACCATTCAGGACTTTGACCAGTCCCTTTGTCAGGAAAAGACCTAAACCAAAACCCTCAGAATTGACATTCTGTGCGGCACGCTCAAATGGGGCAAATATTTTTTTCTGCGTTTCTTCATCCATTCCGATACCGGTATCCCTGATTTCAATGTGCAGTTTTCCTTCCAAATATTTTGAATAAAAACTTATGGCTCCTGATGGAGTAAACTTGATGGCATTGGTCAGTAAATTGGCCAGTACTTGTTCCAGTTTATCTGCATCGCCCTTTACAACAAAAGATGAGTTTTGATGTTCATATTGAAGAAATAAGGCCTTTGCAACAGCCTTGCGGGAAAACTCTTCTGAGATGCGTTCCAGGAAACGGTCAAGAAAAAATGGCGTGTCGTTACGCAAATCACCGGCTTCATTGATCCGATAGGCATCCATCAGATCATTAACCAAATGCAGGATATGATGGCAGGAATGGCGTATATCATCCAAATATGGTTCGCGTTTCTTTTTCTCCCGTGTTTGGGAAGCCAAATCAGCACAGTTATGAATATTACCGAGCGGGCCGCGTATATCATGAGAAACGGTCAGAATTATTCTTTTGCGCATTTCAAGCAAATCCTCGTTTTCCAGAACGGTTTGCTGTAGTTTGAGTTTTATCTTTTCTTCCTTACGTAAATCGGATAGAATAATGAAAAAAGAAATAATAAACAGAACGACAACAATACTTATCACAATAGCAAACAGTCGGAAAGATTTCCATCTTGTCTCCGTTATTTCCAGATACTGTTCTGTAAATGACTGCTGTATTTGGTTATCAAGAGAAGAAACAAAATCATATAACTTGTGATTTAACAGCCTGTTCTGTAAACGCAGACTGTCTGCATACGCTTCCATCTGATTGTTCCGCCAATCTCTGGCAGAAGTCAATCTTTCATTGAAGTCCTGTATTTCATTTGTGATGTATGGAACTTGTACCGTCTCTTTCTTTCCAAATAACCCGGCAATTCCTTTCTTTTTCTGCGTTATTGTCTTCATCCGAACCGACTGTGTGGCTATTACAGGTAGTTCATTAGCAAGAATACTGTCGGACTCCACCCAGGATTGGACTGCTTTCATTATCCTGAACAGGTGTGTCTCTTTCGTCTCAAGCAGCACCCGTAAAGAGTCTATCTGAACAGGACGTAAGAAATTTCCACACCCGGATTTTAGTTCAAGCAGAATACTGTCTGTTTTAAGACGCTGATAATGGTATCTGTTATAATCTGATTCATCCCATGCAATAACCGATTCGCCTAAAGTTGCCAACCTGGTAATATACAAATGAGCTCTATGAATATTTTCACGGGCATAATTCGTTTCATTTATAACGCCTTCAAACCTTCGAAAGCGGAAACGCTCGTTGACCATAACAACAGTCAGAAATAGAACTATAGCTGTTATGATAATATAACCCAGAAATATTTTTTTACGTAACAAACTGCTCATTCGAGTGATATGATTTATCCTTTACAACATAAATACTTATTTCATACAACAACCAAATTGGCAATGCAACCAGCATAAGTGTGAATATATCTGATGTGGGTGTTATAATGGCAGCAATAATAAGAATAGCCACTATTGCATGTTTGCGGAAACGGCGCATAATAGTAGAATCCAACAAGCCCAAACGACCCAAAAGCCAACATAGTACCGGTAGTTCAAACACTATTCCCATCAATAAATTCATCATCATAAAAGTACCAATATAAGACTGTATAGAAATCATGTTTTCTACTTCACTACTGACCTGATAAGTTCCCAAAAAGCGCAAAGTCAATGGAAATATGAGAAAATAACCGAGCAGGACACCTATGATAAACATAATATATCCGCTGGTTATGATTCCCAATGAATATTTCCGTTCCCGGTCATACAATGCTGGAGAAATGAACCGGAAAAGTTGATAGACGACGTAAGGAGAGGCCAAAAGGAAACCTGCACAGACTGAGGTTTTCATATGAATTATAAACTGTTCCGCAAGACCTGTATTTATCAGCTTTATAGAAAACTGATCCATAGTCTGAAGATGCATTAATCTGCATATTTCATTGAACCAACGATAGGTAACAAAAGTTGTGTCCTTGGCAGCAAGAATGACATCAAACATCGTATCCTTGAAAAAGAAAGCAACTAAACCACAAATAACAACAGCTAATACTATCTTAATCAAAGAATTTCTTAATACATCCAGATGCTCCCAAAATGTCATGTCGGTTTTCTGCATGGTCTCTCCTCATTTTCATTCATTTTTTGTGGAAGAATTGTTTTCTTTCACATCCAATTCTTTTTCAATCCCATTCATACCTTCCTTAAAACTGCGGACACCTTTACCTATGCCTTTCATCAGTTCCGGAATCTTCTTCCCTCCAAAGAATAGAAGAACAATCAGTATGATAAAAATAATTTCTTGTGTACCAATTCCAAACATCATTATTTATGTATTAAGTATTTAATAAACAAATATCCACCGAAAATCTGTATGAGCATTCCCGGAATGCCGATACGGAAATCTTGGGATGCCAGATAAAAATCTCCCTTCAACAGCCATTCTCCCAATGTTCCTAATATCTGATAACCCAATACCACCACGAGCATCAGAAAGACAGATACCTTTTGAAATCTATGTGCCGTATAACCTGCTATTCCAGCAAGCAAGACAGATTTAAGCAGAATAGCCGGCAATGAAGACAATGCAGGCATTCCGAAAAGTGAGGAATTGAGCAATGGCGAGGCTATTGCCGTCAACAGGCCGACGCGCCAGCCATATTTATAGGCACCTATCAAAGTGAAAAGATAGATGGGCAACCAGGTCGGACCTCCCATATGAACCGTATGGCAAAGCTGGGGCACGATCATATTTCCCAAAGTGAAAAGTGCAGCCGCCAAATACGTTTTCGCTTGATTATACCCCAAGGAATAGAGTTTGATTGTTGTTTCCATAAACGTTCTGTTTAATCAAGTTCAACCAATTCATATTTCTGACTTCCCATTCCGAGTGATTCGGCATGATCCAGCGTATGCATCCCGTGGCGTGAATCAATACGCTCAATCAGATGGATTTTCCCGTGATCCTCTGATGAACGTACCAAATCGGTACAGGCCCTGTCAAGAGCGACCGGGTCGAGAGAAGCAAGAATGCCAATATCGCCCATCTCGGGATCTGCCGGTGAAGAGTCACAATCACAATCTACCGAGAGGTTGTTAGCTACGCTGATATACAAAATGTTCTCTCCACAATGGTCTGCAACTGCTTTGGCGGCTTCTGCCATGGACTCCAGAAAATCGTCCTGCGCAGGATTGCCCCAACTCGTTGTACTGGTTCCTGCGGAGTGGATCAGACGTTTGCCATTGGACGAAGCAATGCCGATGGACATGTTCTTTATAGCTCCACCGAATCCACCCATCGCATGGCCCTTGAAGTGGGATAGGATAATCGTGAAGTCATAGTTGAGATAATTCTTGCCCACAATATCGCGGGTAAGGTGTTTGCCCCCGGTTACCGGAAGCTCCGTTTCGCCTTCCGCATCCATGATGTCAACCGTAGCGATGGCCGTAAACCCATGGTCGGCAGCTGCCTTGAGATGGCTTTCCGTATTGGCACGACCTCCGCCGTAAGCGGTATTACACTCTACGATGGTACCGTTTACTTTTTGCACCAGATCTTTGATCAAAGCCGGTTGCAGGAAGTTGTGGCCTCCCGGTTCACCCGTCGAGAGTTTTACGGCTACCCGGCCTTTGACTTCCCGTCCGAGAGCTTCATAGATTTTCACCAGATTCTCCGAGGAAATCTCTTTGTAGAAATATACCTTCGGAAGGTTCTCCTCTGTCGTAGGTATTTCCGGCCGGGATGGCTCCTGCTCGTTTTGTGCCTGGGCACAACCTGATGTGGCAAATAAGATTGCAAACATCATAGTTAAAAAACTACTTTTCATATTTGTAACGTATTAAATGTTTCAAAAGCTCAAATTAAATCCGGCCATAACCGTTGCTCCCGGCATGGGATAGCCGGCATTGATTTCATATTTCTGCGCCAGCAGGTTTTCACCACGCGCCCAAATATCCAACCATTTACATGCGCGGAAAGAAGCACGGAGATTCCAAAGTACGAAATTCTCTTTATTCTCATTCTCGCCAACCGAAGTATAAAGTCCTTCGACGTATTGTACTCCGGTAGACACATTCCATCGCCCATGTGAGAAATTAGCTCCGGCGTACAGTTTATGTTCAGGAGCGGCAATGACCGGATTTTCCATGTGCAGGAAGCTGTAGTTCCCGTCTACCGACCAGTGGCGGTCAATGCGGTAAGTCGCCTGTATTTCCATTCCTATATTTTCGATTTTTCCCGAATTCTGGTTTAACATACCGCTGCCATTAGGATTCGGAAGGGTTTGAATAAGATTCTTCTCGTCTATGTAGAAGAGGTTCACGCCGTAGGTCAGCCGCCCTTCCATCAGACGCTGAGAAAACGCCAGCTCGTAGTTCCACATCGACTCTGGCTGCAAATCCGGATTCTGCGGCGGGAACATATACATTTCGCGCAGAATCGGATAACGGAATCCTTTCGAGACGGAGGCTTTTAGCTCGATGGCTTGCGGAAGATGGAAAGCTAGTCCGGCCTGTGGCACCCACTCCAATCCAATGCGGGAATGATGGTCTGCACGAAGCCCAGCGTTAAATGTAAGCCAGGAACCGATGTCCTGGCGGAAATCAATATATCCAGCCAGCTCGTCTTCGTGCTTGTCCACCAAATCAGAGGTCGTACCGATCTGCTCCCCGCTCACATATTCATTCCATGCTCGGCCTCCGTAACGGAACCAGTCGAAGCCCACGGTGATACGGTTTCCTTTGAAAAACTGCGCACTCTGGTAGAACGACACGCCCATCATGTTGTCATGCGACAGGAAGCGGCTATCCTGTGGAGTTTCACCGTCTGAGGGGGTATATCCGTCGTTAATCCAGTGATTGCCCCAGTTGTAGAAGAAGCTGACAGCTCCCGAGGTCTTTTCATAACGGTTCTCCACGGCAAACGAAGTCATTCCTCGTGTGATACGTTGGTCACCATCCAGCAGCGGCGCGTCAACCGGACCGGGATAGGAGGCGTTGAAATGGGTCACATTCACATCGCCACGCAAATTCCAGTTGTCCGCCATTTCATAGCCCAGTTTTGCATAGCCGCCGTACTGCTCAAAGCCCATGTCTGCACGGTGCCCGTCCGTACGGTTATATGAACCTGAAACGATGCTGGAAAAACGGCCTTTCCGGATGCGGTTGGTCAGCTCCGTTTCGAGTGTATTGTAAGAACCGTACCCAGTATGGAGATTCGTCTTCACACCATCCTCTTGCATCTTGCGGGTAACAATGTTAATTACGCCGCCCATTGCATTGGATCCATAAAGGACTGAAGCAGGACCTCTTAGCACTTCCACCCGTTCGGCAAGGAATGACTGATAGGCATCGGCTATCGGATGACCGAAAATGCCGGCATATTGGGGATGACCGTCAATCATTACCATCAGTCGGGCTGTTCCTCCACTCAATCCACGGAGTGAAATACTTCCTGCAGCACCACCCGACACTCCGTATCCCATGACTCCGCGTGAGGTGACAAACAGACCCGGAATCTGTTCTGTTAACACAGGAAGCAGCGATGGCTGCAAGGCCTGGTCTATTTTACTGCGGTTCACCACCGATACGGTTTGGGACAGATGTCGAACATCCGTTTCGTTTCGAGTACCGGTAACTACCACTTCTCCGATTTCATATACTTTCCCTGTGTCAAGGGTATCCTGTTTCTGTTCCTGAGCCATTCCCGTCTGAACAACAAGGACTATTAATGCAATTGATATATAAGGCCTTCTTATTTTCATTAATAATGTATTTATCTGCTGTTAGTTTAATATTTGCTTATAAAATGCTTCTATCTGGTGAAAACAGTCTTCTGGCGTAGCACAATCAAAGCAACGAATTTCCAACGGACACCATCCGGAAGCAGTCCGGTTGATAATATAAGGGACTACTGTTCCGTACCTTATTTTCACATTAGTCTTTGAAAGTAAGTCAAGGGCAGGCCGACTGACGACATCCGCATACACCTCTTTGACCTTTGCCAAAGCCATCAGTGCCGCAGCAGCCTTACCCACAACTTTATCCGCGATGGATGCTTCATACAAGAAACCCGGATCATCTTGCAACAAATGATACAGATCGATGACTCCACGACCATTAAATGTGCAAACCTCACCATTTGCAACTATCAAAGAATGCTTTCCTTCATGTAGTAATTGTATTAAATCATCCATACGACCTGCTTTTATCTTTTTCCTCAAAAGTAGTAAATTCGAAAAGGTGACAAGCTACCTCAAATAATGATTAAACGCCCCGTATCATGGAATTATAGTCTGTAGCGCAACCAGATTACGTCATTTTTCAATCTTTCCAATCCGGTCAGATAGAGGTGTATGGGCAAATTCTCCATTCCAACTATTCCATCAAAAACGGCGGTTCCGTTTTTCCGGCCGTCTATTCCGGGAGCAACCAGCAGACTGACTTCATCAATCAGCCCGGCTTCAAGAAATCCTCCGTTGATATGTCCTCCACCCAAAAGAGCCAGACGCCTGACCTGGAACCGTTCATGCAGTATCTCCATCGCCGCGTTCAGGTCGATGGATTTCTTGCCTGCGGCAATCCATGATATTCCTTGTTTCCGCAGCATCTCCAGATACTCCTTGGATGCTTTCTCACTGACGATGCAAATAAGCGGTACATCATCAATACTGTTTGAATTCCATCGTAAATGTCCTAACGTATCAACAGATACCATATAGGCATCCGATTCTTCTGCAATATATACGGAGGGTTGACCAACTGGTTCATACTCTGTCGGGACGAACGGTTCTTTGGCGGCGTTATAATGTTCCATGGTTACCCGTCCTTCTAACAAAGACGGGCAATCCAGTTGTTCCAATGCGGCATAATATTCTTCTCCACTGATTTTGTCTACCATCGAACAGTCAATCCTACCATCAATGGAAGCCACCATGTGGCAAACAATATAGGGTCTCACAATATAATTCTCTATTCGATTAAACCTATGTTTTCCAACCATTCGGCTGTCATTGCATGACAATTGGACGTCTGGGAAGAACGGATCCAAAGGCTTGGGGTCAGGAAATTGCCCTCCGGGATAAGACGTTTGGCATCCGCTTCGACACCGCTGATGCCGCTGCTGGCACTGGAAACAATCAGACCGATGTTCTTCCCCGCCATCTCGCTTCCGTGGTTAAACAAGAAGGTCTGTAACGGAGCCGCCATATTGCTCCACCAGAGGGGGGCTGCCACAATCACCGTAGCATAGTTCTCAAGTTCAACTTCCACAGGGTCGATGGCCGGATAGGAAGAGGCGTCATTCGGATTCTCACGGATGGCAGCAATCAAGGCACTTCCCAATGCATAGTTGTTTGCTGCATAATCCAATCCTTTTTCTGCCGGTTCTATACGGACAACATCTGCCTCTATTTGTGTCAGCAGATCGGTTACAATCGTATGCGTGTTGTTCGTATAGCTGTAATAGACTACAAGAATATCTCCCTCGGCAGGATTGGGATTTTCAGGGTCATCATTCCCATTTTCATTGTCATTTTCATCATCTCCGTTATCCGGAATTTCGGTCTGAGGCTGGTCGGTTACAGGCTCATCATCTTCACAAGATGTAAACCCGAAAAATAGCCCTGCTGCCAGCAGGATATAAAATAACTTCTTCATGTGTATTTCTTATTTGAGTTGATTTATAAGTTTATTTGTAAAACCAGTTAAAAGCCAAACTTTGCTTCCTGTATTCAAGTTTATAATCCCGTCAATTTTTCCTGATCCTCCGAATAACGTCCACCAATGATATGGATAGAATCCAAACGAGAACGAATCTCCACCAATTCCTCCTGCGAGAAGGTAACATCGACGGCGCCGGCATTTTCAACAATCCGTTCAATCCTTTTTGATCCTGGAATCGGAACAATCCACGGCTTTTGAGCAAGAAGCCAGGCAAGGGCGACCCGTGCGGGCGAAGTTTGTTTCTTTTGGGCCAATTGCTCCACATATTCGGCTAACGCTACGTTTTGTTGTAAGTTCTCCGGACTGAAACGGGGAATGGTACTCCGGAAGTCGGATTGGTCGAATGTTGTCTGCCGGTTAAAACGTCCTGTCAGCATGGCCTTGCCCAGCGGACTAAAAGGAACGAATCCGACACCCAGCTCTTCCAAGGTCGGCAACAACTCCGCTTCGGGCTTGCGGTACCACATTGAATACTCGCTTTGGACTGCCGTAAGCGGACATACGGCATGTGCCCGGCGGACTGTTGCGGCTGAAGCCTCGGACAATCCCCAATGGAGAACCTTGCCCTCTTTGATTAAAGACGAAAGTGTATCGGCAACTTCTTCAATCGGCGTATTCGGATCAACACGGTGCTGGTAATAAAGGTCGATATGGTCTCTCCGCAGACGCCGTAACGAGCCTTCGACAGCACGGCGGATGACTTCCGGTTTGCTCGACAATTCAACGGGACGTGCCGATCCTTCAAAATGGACATTGGCCATATCATATCCGAATTTGGTGGCGATGACCACTTCATTACGGAAAGGCTCAAGAGCCTCGCCAACGAGTTCCTCATTTTTAAACATGCTATAGACCTCAGCCGTATCAAAAAAAGTGATACCGGCTTCTACGGCTTTACGGAGAGTTGCAATTGCTTCTCCCTTTTCCGGATAAGGCGGGTAACTCTGTGTAAAGCCCATACAGCCTAATCCGATAGCAGACACTTCCAGTCCGCTTTTTCCTAATATTCTCTTTTTCATATCACTTTATTTTTAGTCCGGGAATCAACGGTGTGGAGTCCACCAGTTCAAGAGACTTGACCATATCGAGCGTTCCCTGTTTGTATTTCTGAAAATGCGGAGTTTGGATGTGTTTGCGATATGCCTCCTCATCAGCATAAATCTCCAAAATGGTGACCTTGTTCGGATTCTCTTTCTCTGCTGTGGCATAAAGTGTCAACACACCAGGCTCAAGCCGCATGGAAGCCTCGATTTCCTCCTTCAGATAGGCATTATACTCTACCAGACGTAAAGGATCAACCTCTATTTTTGAAAGACGTACAAGCTGTTTGGTCGGATCCACCGTCTCTCGACCGGCATTCTTGATGGCATTCAACGCTTTCATGGCCGGTGGAAAACCAACATAGGGAAGACACTGAATAACAGCCGCCACAAGTGTTTCCTTACTTGTTCCCAGCTTCATATTTCCCAATGTGTGGGATTGAAGTTGCGAATCGGCCTCCAGCGTTGTCAGAATGCAGTAAATGAGCAATTCCCTGGTTTTGACATCCAGGCCGTTGCGGGTATAAATATCACCAAAACAATACTCTGTCAGGAAGCGGGCCACATCAGCCCCCATACCACCCGGGACATCCGCCATCCGTTCGGCTATCTCGTTCCCATAAAGTGGATTCTGGATAGCAAATCCTTTTTCATATCGATTCTCTTCTGTGGTAGTACCCTGGGCATCCAGTGGCAAAGGAATACCTTTTTCACGGAAAACCTCGTTAATAACGCCGATGGCATTCAGTGTCCGCGGAAAACCGATGAACGGAGCGCACTGATAGACAGCTTCCCGTAATTCAACAGGCGTCACACCTACATTCAATGCCGCCGCAGCGTGGGATTTCAGTTGCGGTAGGGTCTGCATCGTGGTAAGCACCGTACAGGTAATCAGTTCGCGGGTTTTGTGGTCAAGTTCACCTACGGCAAACACCTCACCAAAGATAAACTTCTGAAGGATGGCCATGAACTCCGGATCTGTTCCTTTTCCGGTCAAGGCTTCCCCTCCAAACAACGTGGTATAATTTTCTTTACAGAGATCTGTTCGATTCTTATTTTGTGCCTGCGCCACAGAGGAGAGAATCAGGCAACCCAATACAAAAACTGTTATAAATCGTTTCATACTGATTGTTTTAATGGTTACAAACTTTTGCCAAGTTGATAGGCTTCTTCTCCATATGTTGTATTTCTTATGGAACCGGCAGTCCATACACCAGGAGCTATGACAGACCCCATATCTCTCCAGCCAAGATAATCTGCCAAAGTAGAGTAATGAACTCGCATGGCTTCAGCATCCTTATACGCACTATTGGCGTATGCCATCAGGAAAGCGGTCTTCTTGGGAGCTCCTTTTATTCTCCCGTTAATGGCGTAGAACCTGTCTATGACACTCTTGATCTGCGCAGAGAATCCGAAATAATACATCGGGGTTACAAATACTACCATATCTGCCTCCAGCAGATGAGGACGTACAATACTGAAATCATCTTTCAGCACACAATCACCGTCCATACCGCAACGGTTGCAAGCCATACAGCCATTGACCTTATGGGCGGCACAATCGAAACGGAACACCTCATGTCCCTTTTCCTGAGCTCCTGCAATGAAACGGTCAGCCAGGTAGTTTGTGTTGCCGTTTCGTCTGGGGCTTCCTGTCAATACTACAATTTTCATTTTATCTTCATTTTTAGTAAACAATTCGTCGGCGGTTGCTACTGAGGATAGCAACACTGTTGCTGCAGCTGAAGCCGAGCACTTCAAAAAATCTCGTCTGTCCATATCAATCCAGTTTTTTATCTGCCATCCATTCGGAAAGGTGGTTCGCCACCTCCACGTTGTTCAAATCCGAAAAGGGAAAATGTGTATTACCATATAACCCAATCTCAGGAAGATGAATTACAGTAACATCTCCACCCATGTCATTCAGCAGCTTTGCCCACTCACGCATCAGATGCAGGCGGCGTGTCCATTCATACATTTCAGGGTGTTCATCCGTAGCCGGGAGGTTGTCGCCATAATAAATAAGTATGGGAATGGCTGTATATCTCTTGAAATCGGACATCGATATTTCCATGCCTTCCGTCAAACCTGTTGCAGTCTTCACATAAGCTTCTTCCGGCATCATCCCTTTGGGAAAAGGGATACTCCCGCCTGGTTCATAAGAGACGATGGCCGCAATATTCCGGGTCTTCAGGAATGTTTTCCAACCTACTGGTCCTCCTTGTGAATGAGTGACAAAAATTGCAGGGCCGATCTTATCAAACAAGGCTGCATACGCATCTGAATAGACCTCGAAATCGGTTCGTCCTACCGTCGGTGTCATTTGACGGAAATATTGATTCAGCGCTTCGGGCTCGCGACTGAATTGTACACCTTCGAAGAAGTCCGGCCATACGCCTAACCGGAAACGGTTGAACCACACTTCCTCATCGAAGACGGGGATAATGGTCGTGCTGTCCGTACTTCGTCCCGCATTGCCCCGACGCGGCTGATCGACAAGGTAGGTCGAGAAGCCGCGGCGAAGAAATATATTCTGGAATCCCTCTCTACCGTCCGGAGTCGTTTCCCAGGTTTTGGAGAACTGACCGACACCATGCGCAAAAACAAGCGGATATTTCCGGGCATGAACCGGTTTCTGATAAAACACATAGGCATGGTCACCGTGGAATGTGTGCCCCGCAGAGTCTGTCAGGACCGTGCCACCTACCATAAAACTGCCTTGTTCGGCAATCTTCAATGCCGTATTTGACGTACAGCCGGACAGCGATAGTGCAATGGCAATACTTAAAAACAGATTCCCTTTCATTTTGAATTCTTTTTTGTCAATAATTGTTTTGCATTCTCACATAAGATTCCGGACAGAGCGGGGGCAAGTGCCGGATCGTTTGACATCCATGCACGCATCCGTTCCAATCCGGCCATCAATACCCGATCGGGCTGATACGGATAATCCGACCCGTAAAGCAAATGGTCGGGGGTTGTTATGGTCAACAACGTGTGCACCACCTCGGGAGTCGCAGCACCTGCAAGGTCGTAATAGAGGTTCCGGAGATTGGCTTCCCAGTCGATTTCCTGCATGAATCCTTTTGATACCATGGCCGGATGGACAGCTTTCATACGGGGTATGGCCAGCGGCAGGAAGGAAGCACAATGGGGTACAACAATTTTCACTTGCGGGTAACGGGCCGGAACATTCCGGGAAATCATATTGATGACAGCCCGAGTAGTCTCTGCCGGATATTCATAAACTGCCAGCGGTGTAGTGGCAATAATATCCTCATGCACCGGTGATGGCTTGTGAGGATGAAGAATGATGACCGCCTGACGTTCATTCAGAATCTGCATGAGCGTATCGAGCTCGGCATCACCGACATATTGCCCACGACTGTTCGTCGCCAGCTTGATGCCGTCTGCACCAAGCGTATCCAGTGCATAGACGGCTTCCCGGACAGCCGCATCCACATCCGGCAAGGGAAGTGAGGCGCAAAAAAGGAATCTATCAGGATATTTAGTTTTCAACCGGGCACAAGACTCGTTATAGCTTCGTATTGCCCGACAGCACTCTTCCGCATCGCCAAACCAAGGCTGCGGTGCAGGCATGGAAAGTACTGCTTGGCTGATACCAGCTTCATTCATGAACTTCAGATGGGCATCCTCACTCCACTCTGGTAACGGGAAAGTTTCTTCCAAGGCGGCATCATGCTGTTCAAGCAGGGCACGAAATTCAGGCAATACATTGTGACAATGTATATCTATGACACTTTGGGCATGTAATATTTCATGAAACATCATCATGCAAAGAAACAGGAAACAGTACCGCATAGCCATCATCAAATCATTGGCATTTCCCACGAACCTCGTGTATCAACACCCGTATTTTCTGCGGCATACTCGATCATTCTCATATCCTCCGGTGAAAGGACTACTTGAAGGGCTCGGACTATATCCTGGACCTGTCCTACTTTAGTTACCCCGATAATTGGAGTCGTGCCTTTGGCTATTGCCCAGGCTATAGCGACCAAAGCCGGAGACACACCCAGTTTGGAACCGACTGAGCGCATTACATTGACCAAATCCTCTATCTGAGGCAACATCGGATTGTAGGTTTCGCCACGCTGACTTCCCTGAGGCATAGGATGGGTCGTATCATACTTCCCGCTTAAAGCTCCCTGTTCCAACACCATGTAGGCCCAAAAGTCAATGTCATGTTCACGGCAGTAATCCAGAATGCCTGCCTTTTCAGACGAGCGGTAAAGCAGACTGTAATGGTTCTGTACGGCAGACACATGTACGCCCTCCGCAGAAAGGATTTCTTCCGCACGCTTGATTTGTGCCAGATTATGATTGGAAACGCCCACACGGCGGATTTTCCCTTTTTTTACCAACGGCACCAGATAAGGAGTCCAGCGCTCTACATCAGCCGGATTATGAATCCAGTAGATATCGATATAATCGGTACCAAAACGGTTCAGGCTTCCTTCCAACATCTCTGCTACGGGATTTTCAGCCTTCTCATTAGCAATCTGAGGCGTAAACTTGGTTGAAACAAGCACCTTATTACGCGGATACTCACGGGTAAAGGCGGAAAGCACGGTTTCTGACGCTCCCATGCCATAGACTACAGCTGAATCCCATAGATTCAACCCGTTTTTCATTGCTTCATCAAAGACCGGACGCAATTCCTTTTCTTCAAGATGATTTCCAAAGACCTGATCACCACCAGCTACGCCTGTGCCCCACGACCAGGTTCCCAATACAATTGACGGTTTATTCATCATAATATATTCATTATTAAATTTAACGTATAAAATTGGTCATGGTGTGCGGCCCATGTTCCGGGAAAGTTATTCCGCCTTTCCGTCCAGCTTGAATACATTTCAGCAGCCATGCCATATTTCTTGCCAAGACACGCATTGTCTGCAAACCTTCCTCATCATTCCGAATTTCTTCAGGAGTATTTCCGTGAACGACATTCCAATACTGCGACGGCACAATAGGCATGTTACAGTCTGCCATATATTTATTCAACTGGTCAAGAGTTGCCGTACCACCGCTACGGCGGCAGGTTGCAATGGCTGCCGCCGGTTTGCCGGCAAAATGTTCTCCATTGAATTCATCAATAAAAAATACACGGTCCATAAAAGATGTCATAGAACCGCTGGCTCCTGCATAATGAACGGGAGTTCCAAAGATAAATCCATCATACTTGTCGATCAAAGCAGTGAAATCATTGACCGTATCTTTTCGGAAACAATATCTTTTACCAATACATGCCCCGCAACCTATACATCCTGCCACCGGTTGATTGCCTACCCAGAAGATTTCGGACTGTATGCCTTCTTCCTTCAGCGTCCCTGCTATTTCAGACAACACAGTATAAACACAACCTTCTTTATGCGGACTGCCATTGACCAGCAATACTTTTAGCGACTCCATTTTCAGTTACTTTTTCATATCTGGTAATAAAACGCCTCCTACACCTACATTTTCCGGTTCATTTTCTTTTATAAAGACAAAAATGGCCTGAGGTGCAATACCTGTGGCACGTGCGGTTGCTTCAGTAACTTCTTTTACGAGCTGAGCCTTTTTCTCTTTGCTCATTTTTACTAATTCCATGGTTATAGATGGCATAATTATTCCTCCTTATTTTTATTGTTTTCTATTTTCAATGATTTTCCCAAAGACATGCATTTGCCGATTACTTCACCCGTACGCAGATAAGAATAAGTAGGCATTTCAAACAGAACCGGTTTCAATTTACAGTAGTCAATTTTACCGTTCTCATCAATCACGGATTCTTCGGCGTATGTGGCCGAAATACTACAGATAAAATTATCGAATGTGTCGGTCTCGTAATTATCCAACACCTCGCAGTCCATTACCAACGGGGAGTTTTCAATAATCGGAGCGCCAGTCTCGCTCAAATGAAAGGCAAAGACTCCAGATTTGTCTGTCTTTGCACCGCTGACGCAACCCACATAATCAGCAGTCGGAAGGAACGATTCATCCACAATATTTACAGACAGACGTCCCGTGGTTTTTATCCCCTGATTGGTGAAATGAGGTTTGGCCAGTGAAACCAGAATACGGTTATGACCGATGATTCCCACATGGGCTACCAACACCCAGTTGACCTTCTCTTGTACAAATGTACCGACAACCACGGCCGGAGTCGGATACAGAGCAAGCACACTACCTAAATTCCTTTTCATATCAATTTCTTTTTGCTTTTAACTTATTGATTCTATTGCAAAAATACCCTGAAAAGGAATGGAAGGCAGTAGATAATTTACCGATGTTTATACCCCTACACTCGATTTTACTTTCTGCATCCTATCCAATGTCCGTAAGTCAACATTCTCCATATCCATTCCAGTGGGCCAAAACGGAAAAGAACGAACCATAAACTGCTGAATGACTGCAGCGCAATATATATCATTACTACTATCAATTCAGTAATAAAAAGGCTAATTTCTGAACCCAAGCCAAGACCGATTCCATAAAAAACAAACATTCCGACTACAGACTGACCTACATAGTTGGTAAGTGCCATTCTTCCGGGAGCGGCAAACCACCGGAATACGTGTGAATCGGGTTGCCGGAGAAATAGCAGACAGATGCCCGACACATAGGCAAAAGCCAGTGGATACACGCCCATCAAATAGAATATGCTGTGAACTGTCATTCCCCACGGATGATCGTTCATGGCACTATATGCATACAATACCGAAACAGGCAATCCTACGGATAAACCACTTCTGAATACTTTTTTCAGCCAAGACCTTTTTTCCTCCAGACGGGCGTAAAGATGTTGCCTGCCGATATAGAATCCGAGAAGGAACAGTCCTAACACTTTGAAATACCGATTCCCGTCAATAAATTCCTGCATACGGACCCATGCTCCTTGAATCAGGAACTGGAAGACTTCCCCATAACTTCGGGCATCATGCAGCCAATAAGCAAAGTTCTCGTCCGTAATGCCAAATCTTGCACAATACACCTGCTGCATACGGACAATCGGTTCAGAAAGACGGAACTGTGTAACTTCACACAAGAAATCCACGACCACCGGAATAAGCAGCAATATAAAAGCAACTGTAAGCAAGCTGCGATTGGAAAGTTTCCGAAGCGGTGGAAGCAGCATTCCTAACAATGCATATAGCAACAGAATATCACCGCTCCAGATAAACATCAGATGCACAAATCCGATAAGTGCCAGCACAATCATTCTCCTGTAAAATACAGAAAGGGCATTCCCTCCTTTTCGTGCAACATTTTCAAAAATGATGGAGAATCCGATTCCAAACAAAAGGGAAAAGATGGTATAGAACTTTCCATCCACAAAGAAATAAAGCAAATAACGCAGCCATCGGTCAACCCCTGAAAGCGGCAGTGTAGCAGTGTCTTCTGCCGACATGAATGTGTAAAGCGAGAACTCGGGAAAATTGGCTATGGCGATTCCCAAAAGCGCAAAACCGCGTAGGGAATCCAGTATAACGAAGCGTTCGGATGACTTTATAGGGGATAGTTTATCTGTTTTCATTTTAAGTACTTTTAGGTTTGACGGGCCATTCTACCAATAGAAGACTGATTAAAATAATAATTAGTCCGGCCAATTGCAGTGTTGTTACATGCTCATGTCCCCAACAGGTTCCGATGAGAACTGCGACCACCGGATTGACGTAGGCATGTGTCGCTACTTCGGACGCCGGCCGAACTTTCAGCAGCCATACGTATGCCGTATAAGCAAGTAATGATCCGAAAATAATCAGATAAATCAGTGAGAACCACGTAGATGCCTGAACAGAAACGATATTCAACCGTATGTAATCTCCCGAAACAAGCGAACAGATCCAGAACATTATGCTGGCGAAAATCATCTGCCATGCCGCTCCTGCAAAAGCATAAGTTTCTTCTGCTTCAGAAGAGCGATATTTGGTATACAGTGTTCCGAGTGCCCAGGAGATACATCCGCCAATCAGAATCATTATGCCATATTCGCTATGTGAAAACACAGCTGTATCAGAAAACAATTGCTCAATATATAGCATCCCCACACCAGAGAATCCGATAAGCATACCAGCCACCATCCGAAGATTTTTGAAGTTTTTTTTCCACATCGGGACATCCAACAGCATAATCCATAGAGCCGTAGATGAGGCAACAATGGCCACCAGGCTGCTACTTACATAACGTTGGGCCAACATAATGACGGCCATGTCTACGAACAGCAGGATAATGCCACTCATCGCTGAACGCCGGATAAGCTGCGGATGCAACACTTTTTCCCTACGCCAGGAACATATTGCCAGTAACAGTATTCCTGCAGCAGAAAAACGTAGGGCTCCCAGTAAAAATGTCGGAATATCATGCAGAGCTACCCCAATGAAGTAATAGGTAGACCCCCATACCACATAAATTAGGAAATAGGCCAAAGCAATCGCAAGTTTCTGATTTGTTCGAGAAATCTTCCCCATGTTAAGATCCTCCCGCAGTCATACATTGAACGAACCTTTGGAAACGGGCCAGGGCATCTTCCAGAACCGCACGTGGGCAGGCAATATTCCAGCGCAAGAATCCTTCTCCTTCAGCTCCATACATTGTTCCGCTGTTAAGCCACAGTCCGGTCTCTTTAAGCAGTCGTGTCTGCAACACTTCGGACGACAACTGAAGTGTACGGCAGTCAGTCCATACTAAATAGGTTCCTTCCAAACAGTTAACAGAAATTTGTGGCATATGAGTACGGAAGAATTCACACAGGTAATCATAGTTCGCTTTCAGATAGTCCAGCAACTCAAGAAGCCATTCTTCTCCTTCATTGTAAGCAGCGATGGTCGCCTCGATACCGAAAGGATTGACATCACAGACCTCATTGATATTGATAGCCCGATCTATTTTCCTTCGTACATCCTCATCGCAAGAAATAATATTGGCAATCTGCAATCCGGCCAGATTAAATGACTTGCTCGGGGACACGCAGGTAACTGAGTTCCGCAAGAAACCTTCGCTAACCGATGCAAAAGGAATGTAGGTGTGTCCTGGGAATACCAACTCACAATGAATCTCATCAGCAATAACCGTCACACTGTTTCTCATGCAGATTTCCCCAATGCGGTGCAACTCTTCGCGGGTCCATACACGGCCTGTCGGATTGTGAGGATTGCAGAGCAACAGGAGCTTTACATCGGGGGCGGCGGTCTTTTGCTCCAAATCATCAAAATCAATATAATAGGTATTGTCAACGTGTCTCAACGGATTGGTAACAATGCGGCAACCATTATTCTTTATGGATGAAAAGAAACAATTATACACGGGAGTCTGCACGACCACGCCGTCTCCGGGGTCCGTCAATGCCTTGATGATGGCTGAAATGGCAGGAACAACGCCGGAGGTGTAAATCATCCATTCTTTCCTGATAGACCAGTTATGGCGCCTTTCAAACCAGCGGGTAACCGCAGTATAGTATTCATCGGGAACATGGACATATCCGAATATGCTGTGTGCCACCCGTTTGGCCAATGCATCGGTGATGGCTGGTGCCGTACGGAAATCCATGTCCGCCACCCAAAGGGGAAGCACGTCTTTACCAACAGGAGAAGAGTCCCATTTATAGGAGTTCGTTCCCCGTCGGGGGATAATCTTATCGAAGTCATATTTCATAGTCCGTCTGTATTAGTCGGTGAAACAGGTGCGCTCATCCCTAAGCCGGATCTCACAGTCGGCAGGAGCCTTGATATTCTCGTCTATTGTTATCGAACCGTACTCATCTGCCACGATACGTCCCGACATGGGGTTCTTGATATTCGTTATGGCTCCACGAATATCGGCATTCAATGTGCTGTACTCAAAGGCCCGGTCACAGTCCGGTCCGAATGTACAGTTTTCCAACACCAGGTCATGAGCATAACAGAGCGGCTGTTCGCCCGTGATGTGACAGTTAACCAGACGAAGGTTTTTGGAATGCCAGCCAAGGTATTCGCCGTTAAGCTCTGAATCATATATGGTCACATTCTCCACCTCCCAGAAGGCATCCTTGGTGGTAATTTTGGCATTGTGAATCTCCACATTCTTCACATATTGGAAAACATACTTGCTGTCGCTCTCCAATCCGTCCACATAAATGTTATTGCTGAACATGAAGGGATAGGTTCCTCCATGCAATTTAAGGTTCTTTATACGAATACCGTTACAACGCCAGAACACTTCATCTGCATCATTCATTGTAACATTTTCGATATCAATCTCACTCATCTCACGGAACATTTTCGGAGCATCAATCACAGTATCTTTCATCTGCAGATGATCGGAATACCATAATGCCGAACGGCCTCCTACATCAAAATAGCAACGTTCGATTCTGAAACCATGAACGTGCCAGAATGGATAGTTACCTTCAAACCTGCATTCAAAAGCTTCAATATTGCTACACTCCTTGATGGCCGATTCTCCGGCGCGGATAATAACATTCTCCAAACGCAAATCATGCGACTCAAACAAAGGGCGTTCACCCCCAAATTCAGTATCTTTAATAATATTCATATAATTACATATTTTATGGTTGATTAATATCGAGTAGCAGGACTTCTCCAATCACAGGAATGGAAACATTCTGTTTTTCACGGACTCTTAAAGATTTGACAGTTTTTATCGGTTCATCCCATGGATGTTTGGAGAGTGCATACTTGGAATGGTGAATGGTTACCACACGTTTTGCGTTCAAATCTGAGGCAATTTTTCCCAGTTGTTCGGGCATGGTATGGATATATTTCCAGTCTTTGCTATATTGCCCGTTTTCTAGAATGGCCCAGTCAATAGATGGAAATTTTTTCCCAATCTTTCTAAAATGCGGGCCATAGCCGCCGTCCCCACCCAAAAACAATGTCAACGATGCTGACTCTAAAAGAAATGAAGCCCATAAGGTCTTGTTGGAAGATAGTCCCCGTCCAGAAAAATGTCGGCTGGGAAGACAATGAACGACCAAACTACTATAGCGAAAATTTTCCTCCCAATCTAATTCTATAAGTTGTTCTTTATTGTAACCCCAATACTCAAAATGTGATCCGACACCGAGCGGACAAACGACCGTACCAACCTTTTCACGCAATTCTGTAACAGTCTGGTAGTCGAGATGATCCCAATGATCGTGCGTGATAACCAACAAGTCAATATCTGGCATATCCTCCGTATGAAAGATATCTGTTCCTGAAAATGGACGGTTAACAAACGCCACGGGAGCTGCGGCATGAAATACGGGATCGACCAGAATCCGTTTCCCGTCCACCTGTAACAGATACGACGAATGCCCGAACCATACCATCAGGCTCTGTTCCTGTGGTAACTGTTTCAGGTCTGTTCGTATCACTGGTACAACCTTATCAGGACGTAGTCCTTCACGATTCCCGAATGCAAAATCCCATAATGCCTGCCACCGGCTTCTCTCCCCGGTCATCATCGGCGTCGGAATCTGATTATGGAACATTCCGTTACGATAGTTTGGCGATTGTTGAATTCGTGCGAGGCGTTCGCCTGACGGCAGTTTGCCGAATGACGGGTGGGCAAGAAAGGACAACACACCCGTAACAACCAGAACAGGAATCGATAAAAGGGCCCAAAGTGTCATTTTTTTCTGTTTACTATTCATGTATTGATACTGCTTAACATAATAAATCAGTGTTGGAACCTAAAATCATTTTTTGAGGCATTTCGCCTCTGAGTTTTTTGAATAAGACGCAAAATGCAGAATCAGTAGAAAATCCCAATTCCGCAGCGACCTCTTCGACTCGCATGATTCCTTGCTTCAACAGGTTTTCAGCCCTGGCAATTCGCTTGAAATTAATGTAGTCCTCCGCATTTTTCCCTGTTTCATGTTTCAACAAGTCATTGAAATAATCCGGTGAACAACCGAACATCCTGGCGAACTCCAAAGTTGTCGGCAATGGCATATACCGGCACTTACCTGAACCGAAAAATTCATCCAACCATTCGTCAGTCCGGTTAATCACATCCTGATTATCATCATGACGAAGGATGAACTGACGCTTGTAGAATCTGGATATATAATCCAACAGCAATTTAATCCTTTCGGAAAGAATGGTATTGCTGTATTCGTCGACTCCCCAGTACAGTTCCTCTTCTATTTCGAACAGCTCCCGTTCCACAATTGCCTGCTCGCGCTGCGAAAGATGGAGACTTTCATCCATTTTGTATCTGAAAAAAGAATATCTCATCTCTTTCCCTGTTTTGAAAGGATTGAAAATGGATGAATGAAAACATAGCAGAAGACCATCAGACTTCCCAGCTTTGCTTTCAAATAAATCTCGGCTGACAGGTGTCCCTGATTGCAAGGCGAGAAGAGTCTTTTCGTTAAAGTCGCACTCTTTTCCTCCAAAACAGGAAGGTGTTCGCCCAGCCCATTTCCTGATCCAGATGCTATGGAAGCCAAACTGAAACAAATCCGGAATGTCCACTGTATCAGATAATCTGATAACAGTGACCAAAGGATGAGGTGTTTTTGCCGAAAAAAGTTTATTGCATTGTGTAACTGTCCTTACAACCATTTTATTTTTTCAAATTTATCACTCCTGAATTATTTAATCAATAAGGCCGTGCTTAGCAAGCCATGCATATATTTCTTCAGAAAGAGAAGATCCACCGCTATAGGTCACTGATAAAGCTTCTTGAACATCTGCATCCGGACATGTCTTACATATATTTGACACGGTTTCTCCCATCATACCATTTCCATGACTGCAAAATGGAATGATCCGCTTACCACTGAAATCGTATGATTCGAGAAATGTATAAACAGGCATAGGTAAGATGGCATACCAGTTCGGATAACCAAGCAGTATAGTGTCATACACCTCCATGTTCTCAATGCGTGTGCGTAAAGCCGGACGGGCGTTGGCCAAAAGATCCTGTTCTGCCTGCTCCAGCAAAACACTATAACTGTCGGAATAGGGTTCTTCCATCTCAATCTCCACCAGGTCTGCTCCGATCTGGGCATGGATTTCTTCCGCTATGCCGCGTGTGTTCCCGCCTTCGGAGAAATAGACTATCAGTGTTCTGCCACCAGTCTGTGCGTATATGTTCTCTGATGGGAATGTCCACCAAAGCAAAACGGACATAATCAATATAAACTGTTTCATTTTAGTATGATTTATTGTTCGACATTTCGAGCAAGGCGGAAACCGCGCTTGTAGTCCGTATAATCAGCCGGTACAGCCGAACGGTAGGCACTGCGGACATGTTTGGCATAATCATACCAGCCACCGCCACGCGCTACTCTGTTACGGCCGGTTTCAGGGCCTGAAGGATTGGAGTCAGCTGCATTGGTATAAGCACCGTAATAATCCCAACACCATTCGCTGACATTGCCGTGCATATTATACAACCCCCATGGATTCGGCTCAAACTCATTTACCACCACGGTCTGCCGTCTGTATGCGCCACCGCCTTCCCCTTCGATATAGGGATAACTGCTATACCAGTTGGATTGCTCTACGGTAATGTTGCGTCCTGTACTGAAGGGGGAATCAGTCCCGGCCCGGCAGGCATATTCCCATTCGGCTTCAGTAGGCAGGCGATATCCATTGGCATCACGGTTCCATGTTACCTCTGTTCCGTCAATGGAATACGACGGTTCAAGCCCTTCGGACAGACTCAATGCATTGCAGAAACGTACGGCGTCGTACCAAGAAACCATTTCTACCGGACGATTGTCCCCTTGAAAATAACTGGGATTTACTCCGGTGACTGAACGATATTCGGCCTGCGACACCTCATATTTGGCTATCAGATATGGTCCAACCGTAACCCGGTGTTGTACTTCATCATTTTCACGCCACCGTTCATCTTCAGGACTACCCATAGTAAAGGAACCTCCGTTGATTTGTACAAAATCGCCTTGCTCCACAGGCGGGTCGGAAGGCGTTACAGGCGGTTGTTCAGGTTCTTCATTTATGTGCGCTTCACTGCACGCTGAAAGCATCAGCAAACCTGCTGTCAGGATGTATGTCATCTTTTTCATGTTATTCTTCATTTTGATTCTTATTTAATGACAGAGTAAGGGTTATTTCCCCCGTTCCTCCCAATAATCCGAGCATCTCCTCCCGAGTGGAGACACCGTCCACATGTCCCAGCCGTGTGAAACTCCAGGAATTCGTATCGTAATAAATAACCAGCGAGTTGCCTTGATAAAGAATCAGGTCTCCGGGGTCGGTTGTAGTCTGCACGTCGTTTCGGGGGAGGGAGAATCCCAATGATCCGACCTTCTCCATATCCCCGTAATCATTCATCCGGATACGGATATCTCCCTGGGAAAGGCGCTCTTTCAATGCCTCCGTGGATGAGTTCTCTACTAAGGTCGCTGTAAATGAACGGTCATTTACCGTCAGTCTGATGGTATTGTTTTCCATGTCAGTTTCTCCATTTCCGTTATTGTCATCTTCATCTCCGGTTGTTTGCCCGTGTTGTCCGGACAAAACCGGATCGTCATGTTTCTCACACGCCGCAACTGATGTCACAGCAAAAACCAGTGAGATCAGGAATAATCGTTTCATAACTTAAATCTTTAATCGGTTATCTTGCCATCTTGTCAAATCCAAAAGTCCGAGGAGCCGATAGCCCTTATCACTTTTGCGGGAACGCCGCCCACAACCGTGTTGGCCGGGACATCCTTCGTTACAACCGCCCCCGCGGCAACCACTGCATTGTCACCGATGGTAACACCTTGCAGGATGGTGGCATTGGACCCTATCCAGACATTCCTTCCGAGGACGATAGGAGCCGGGGACGTGATGGCCCGCAACTCCGGCTCCAGAGCATGGTTCAATGTGGCGAAAACGACATTGTGACCTATTTGGGAACCGTCACCCAGCGTCACGCCTCCGTGGTCCTGAAAGTGGCAGCAGGCATTGATAAACACATTTTCTCCCACCGTGATGTTCTTGCCGAAATCCGTATAGAAAGGCGGGAAAACTCTGAAACTGTCCGGAACCCGGTATCCGAACAGTTCGGAAAGCAATGTGCGCACTTCATCCGGCGTATGATAGGCCGAGTTCAGACGGAAGGTGATTTTTCTCGCCTCATTGCTCGCATGGTCCATAAGAGAATGGATTTCTGCTGTATTCAGCGGACCTTTTGTTTTCGTATAAGCTTTGAATTCTTCAATCGTCATGGTTGTACAATTTCAAGTTTTACCTGCACATTACCCGGTACGGCCAATACATTGATGCCGTCCGAATCGATGTGCCCTATTTTTATCAGATCATTGCTGTATGACCACTCTTTGCAGAATATGGCCACGTTGCCCCATGGCGCGTAGATTGTAATGTCGCCCGGTACAGGTGCACAGCCTCTTGTGACCCCTTCAAGCTCCAGTTCGGGATCCGGATAAAATATCTTCTCGGTCGTATTGTTGTAATCGTTCAGGGTAACTTCCATCGGAAGGCGGGAAAGAAGATCCCGTGCCGCTGCATTGTCTTCCATAGTAGCGGTTATTGTACGGTCTCCGACTGTGATTGCCATACTCAGGGACGAAATGTCAGGAATTTCCGGCTCTTCCTGCCCAACACCTATTTCTTCAAGCCAGGCAGCTATTCGACTTTCCATCTGGGACAATGAAGAGGAGGTCAGCAGAAGTGCTTGGTCGAGAATTTCCGAATCGGGGCACAGTGTTTCCGCTTCCCTTACGGAAGAAGATATTCCGCTGCCCCCGCTTGTCGCAAAGAGAGCTATGCGTTTCCCTTCCAGTTTGGGCGCATGGCTGTGCAAAAAGGATTGCATGGTCGTTGCCATGGATCCATACCAGATGGGGTAACCGACAAATACAAGGTCGTAACTGTCAAAATCCTCCATGGAAGTCTTTACGGCAGGATAATTCCCTTGCTGAATGGCATCCAGTTCTTCCCTGGCGCGTTCGAGCATAGCATTGTAATCCTCTTCAAATGCTGTCTGGAGTTCCACTTCGAGAATATCGCAATCCAGTTGGTCGCGGATTTCATTGGCCATACGTTCGGTATTCCCGCTGCGTGAAGTGAACAATACAAGGTATCGCCCGTTACCTCCGGGTATCGGATCCGTTGGTTCTTCCGGATCATTGTCATCGGAATCCCCATTCCCGGGATTCTCGGGCTGCTCCGGCGTTTCCGGGATAACCGGCTCATCCTCTGTCGGGCTGCACGCCGCCAGGGACAAAAATGCCAAAAGCATCAATGGAATCATCAAAATCTTTCTCATTATGTGCTTTTTTATAATCATGTCTGTTATCTGTTAACTGTCTTTGATACAAAGATAAGGAAGGACAAATTGTAAAACGGTATACAAATCCTCGGATAATATACCTCTGTTACGGATTCAATCAGACTCGAAATAAATCAGCCCCCATGTAACAGTGGGGGCCGATAACAATTTATGTTTATCAGAATTGATGTCTTTTATCGCCAGGACTCTTCATAAATGCTGACGATATCGGCATCGGTCATCTGGATCCGGTCGCTGGTAAACATCACGCCCATGACTTCACGTGCATTGCGCATGAACTTTTCAGCCTCATTAAAGTATATACCGTAATCGGACATCTTCAGGTCGGCCACACCGCACGCCTCCTGTAAGCGTGTAAGTGCCGTAATGAAATCTTCCGGTTTGTCGGCTTCAGGCATACCCATAGCCCGGGCCATACGGATGAAACGCTCGTCACAGGCATGGTTGCGGACAAAATAGGAGAAGTAGGCGCGACTGATCATTATCAGACCGGCACCGTGCGGGAGGTTGGGATGGTAGGCCGAAAGAGCATGTTCCATTCCGTGCTCGCTGGTAATCAGCGTAAGGCACATGACTACCCCTGACAATGTATTGCCGAAAGCCACATGGGTGCGGGCTTCCAGGTCGTTACCGTCTTTCACGGCACGTGGCAGGTATTTCGCCAAATTTTCTATGGCGGTCAAAGCATACATGTCGCTCATCAGGTTGGCACCGTTGGCGATGTAACCTTCGATGCTGTGGAACAAGGCATCGAAACCCTGAAAAGCAGTGAAACCGGCCGGGACGCTCAGCATCAGTTCCGGATCGACAACTGCCAGACAAGGATAAAGGCTGGGAGCACCAATGAAGGCTTTTTCGTAAGTATCTTCTTTAGTGATGACTCCGGCACTGTCGGTTTCCGAACCCGTACCAGCCGTTGTCGTAATGGCGACAATAGGAAGTGGCGCATTCGGAATAGGCAGTCCCTTGCCGGAACCGACGGCCACATAGTCCCACAGAACGCCATCGTTTGTTGCCATGACAGCGATGGCCTTGGCGCAATCCATGACACTGCCGCCACCCAGTGCCACCAGAAAATCACATCCTGCAACACGCGCAGCTTCGGCTCCAGCCTCGACATTGGCTACGGTCGGATTGGGGGATACGCCATCAAAGAGAGCCGTCTCAATGCCAGCCTTATGCAACTGCTGTTCGGTACGTTCAAGGTATCCGTTGGCGCGGGTCGATTTGCCATTAGAAATGATAATGAGTGCCTTTTTACCCGGCATGGGCTGTTCTCCCAGTTTATTCAGCATACCTGCGCCAAACAATACACGGGTAGGAACATACATGTCATAATTCAGATTCGTTTCCATAATTTGTCTTTTTCAGATATTATTATTTCAGTTTATTGTATTCTTCGTCCGTAACCGGTTCCAACCACTCGTTCGAGGTTTCATCACCTGGAACCTCGAAGGCCAGATGAGCAAACCAGCCGTCAGCTGTCGCACCATGCCAGTGCTTCACGTTTGCAGGAATATGAATGACTGTTCCCGGAAGAATCTCGACTGCAGGTTTCCCTTCTTCCTGATACCAGCCACGACCTGCAACACCGATGAGCATCTGACCACCGCCACTCTTGGCACGGTGTATATGCCAGTTGTTACGGCATCCAGGCTCAAAAGTCACATTGGAGATATATACCTGCTCACGCGAAATGGGGGCCAGATAGCTGTTGCCGATAAAATATTGGGCGTATGCCGTATTAGGTTCGCCGATGGGGAAAATCATCTCGCGCTGGAAAGCGGCTTTGCCATCTGCCGTTGCCGTATCATCCGCCCATACATCCTTGGCCAGCCGGAACGCCGCCCATGCCTTGGGCCACCCGGCATAGAAACCGATGTGAGTAAGAATTTCCGCTATCTCGGTACGGGTGATACCGTTCTGACGGGCTGACTGAAGATGGTAGGTCAGTGACGAGTCGGTGATACCCTGGCTGATGAGCGAAGTGATGGTCACCAGACTGCGGTCACGTAGTCCGAGTTTGTCCGTACGGCTCCATACTTCTCCAAAAAGTACATCGTCATTCAATTCCGCGAACTTGGGAGCGAACTCCCCGAGCTGGTCGCGGCCAGCTGTCTGTTTGATTTTTTCCTGTGCCATAATTGTTGTTCCATTAATTGCCAGCGCAACAAGCGCTATAATTATCTTTACTTTCATATGAATTATATTTATTGTTTTTTGGTTCTTTTTCTACTGCAAAATTATCTGAATATAGGACTGTAGCCGGTATATAATTTACCGATATTTCTACCCGAACATTGGAAAAATGGAGATTATACCTTATACTACCTGGTATCATGCAATCACTTTTATTTTATCCACTCAATATGCCCTTTATTCGTTCTTTCCGTTATTGATAAATGGACTAGCCTGCTTTCTGAAGTTGATCCGTGCCAATGTTTTACGTTAGCCGGAGTTCTTACAACATCTCCCTTCTCTATCCGGATAACTTCCAGTCCTTCTTCCTGATAATAACCTTCACCGTCCAATATCAACAATACTTGTTCGGCATCCGGATGTATATGCCATGTATTCCTACTGTTGGGGGCAAATACCAGATGGTTTATATCAAACTTTACCTGATGGGCTACATCTGAAATATAGACTTTTCCGGTATAATATTCTGACATAACTTGCTCTCCACATTTAAAGACCATATTACCCGTATCCTTTTCTGTATAAGACTCTTTATAACCCTTTTTCAGGATAAATGGTTCCCCGGGATTTAGAATATGAATACGTTCAGGATTGATAATTCTACCTTCAAGACTACGTGGATCAGCATTAAATGGTTTCATATCAGGCGAATCTACAGTTCCCCAATGAGAAAGAATCAAATTCGCATCAGGATAAGTATTAGCAATCTTTATGGCCCCTTCCAATCCTATATGCCAGGAATCATCAGAAAAATCAAAGAAAATGACGTCAGGAGACGGCAACTCAAGGAACTCTGGTAAAAACCGGGAATCACCCGGAGCCCATATTAACCCATCGGGGGTATTGATAAGGAAACCACAATAATCTTCCATCTTATATTCCCTTAACTTTCGAAATTCTTCCATCTCATTTTGCCATAGATGATAAGCCGGAGTCAGCTTTACACTTACAGGACCTATACGGAATTCATCACCGATACCATGTCCAAAAGATGGCAAACCTTGTTGTCGCATCAAAGTATCGACATAATGTGTACTATGATATTGAAAACAAGCACTTGATAGTCCTGTACATGAAGGTATGCTGTAATGGTCGTTATCACAATGAGTAATGAGTACCGCATCCAGATGTGGAACTTGCTCCGGAGTAATTGGTGCTTGAAATAAGACAGGCATATCAAACCCTTTCAACATGGGATCAATCATAATACAAGTTCCGCGACTATTAATAAAAAATCCCGCATTACCCAACCAGCGGATGACTGTTTCATTTTGGAAATTGAATGCTTCTTCCCCAAATGATTGTACAGTAGAGGGAGTAGCCTGACCTTTATTATCATAACGAATTCTCGCCTGTGCCCAGGCTATCTGAATCTGAATGCATAAAATAATAGCTAAAACAAGTTTACTCTTCATATACATATCGCTTCTTATAAATATTCATTGGAATTTTTTTAACTGCAACAAAGTTAAATGTATGAGAAAAATTGAATGGTAGACAATTCTTTGACATATATACCTGAATTACAGATAACGGACAATTCATAAAATAAAACGAAGACCCTCATCAATATGATAAAGAGTCTTCGTTTCAATATCAATAAATAACCATGTGAATTATCATCAGTCAGCAGCACGGAACTTGTATGTTTTAGAAGCATTGTTTGTAACCAACTGCACAATGTAAATTCCAACGGGAATGTTATTGATAACTTTTTCGTCGGTTTGTATTACTTTACTACCATTTACGTTGAATATAGAAACATAATCTATGTCCCCTGAAACGAAGAGTTGACCGGAACGATATTGCAAACTGGGACTATTGTCCATATTCATACTGACAATTCCAGTTGAGGTGTTTTCATAATCAATTTCCTTAAGCCATTCTGAAAGCATAGAATGACAATTTTCAGTTTGTGAAGAACGTATCCACAGGCTTGGACTCATGAAATTCCCATCAGGAACAAGGCGTTTTGCGTCAGCTTCTACACCGCTGATGCCGCTACTGGCGCTGGATACAATAAGACCTATACGTTTGCCTGCCATTTGAGAACCGTAAGTAAACAGAAATGTCTGCAAAGGTGCAGCCATATTACTCCACCATAAAGGAGCACCTATAATAATGGTATCATATTCATCAAGATTGTTGATTGAGGTCTTAATTGCCGGATATGAATCCGGATTAGCAGGATCATTTCTAATAGCGGCAATCAAAGCACTGCCAAGAGCATAATTGTTTGCTGCATAATCCAGCCCTTCTTCTGCTGGTTCTATGCGCAAAACGTCAGCCTCAATTTGTGTCTGCAAGTCACTGACAATTCGGTGAACATTGTTTGTATAACTGTAATAAACGATCAGTGTTTTTGCCTGTAAAGTACAAACACAGCACATGATAACTAAAAATAATATTAGCTTTTTCATATTGAAATGTAGTTTTAATGTGAATTATTTGTGATTATTTACCCATGGTCTCTTTTACACGAGCCAGCAGGTTGGGAATATCCAACCCTTGCGGACATTTCTCCAGACAAGCCCCACAATTAACACAGGCCGAAGCCGGTGCTCCTCTTTGAATGGGAGACATGGCAACCGTATAGTCCGACATAGCTCGTTTCATATCCTTATGTACCAGATAATTATTGTACACATACGCGAAAATGTATCCGATGGCTACATTATGTGGACAAGGAATACACTGATAACATCCTGTACAGTCAATATGACCCGGAGTCTCTCGAAATGCACGAATGGCAGCGCCTAATGCTTCCCGGTCGTCAGGTGCCAACATATTGGGACGGGCTTTGGAAGCATATTTTAAGTTGGCCTCCACATCGGCCATGGAATTCATCCCGCTGACCGCTACACTCACTTCTGGAATATCCCACAGGTAGTCGAGAGCCCATTCCACATCCGGCTTTTCTGCTCCGGTAGAACGAAGTGCATCACGCATTGACTGGGGAAGATTGGCCAAAAATCCGGTACGTACAGGCTTCATTACGGCAACACCCATACCGTTCGCTGCCGCGTACTTCGGACCTAATACGCCAGCTTCGTATTCATAATCGAGATAGTTATGTTGAATCAGGCAGAAATCCCAAGCTGATGATGCCTCGACCACCTTTTTAAAAAGCTGAAGGCGGTCATGGAACGAGAATCCCATGAAACGGATTTTTCCGTCGGCCTTTAGTTTCTCCATTTTCTCAATCAGTTTATAAGGAACCACCTTCTCGTTCCAGCCTCGATGCATGATCATGTGGATGTGGTAGAAGTCAATGACATCCGTTCCGATGGCACGGCGCGACTCATCAAAGAACTTCTCAAAATCCTCCGGCCGTTCCATGGCCCACCACGGAGATTTGGAGGTGACATAGACACGGTCACGCCATCCTCCCGCGAGTGCCTTTCCGACAGCCTGTTCACTCTGTCCGTTCAGGTAGACACGCCCAGTATCAATATAGTTTACACCACCTTCAATTGCCCGACGTACCATGGCCACACTTTGGTCAAAATCCACACTTCCGTTTGCTTGCATCGGCAATCGGAGCATACCAAACCCCAATGCGGAAACATCAACTCCAGTACGTCCCATTGGACGATACTGCATCCTTGGATTATAATTCAAAATTTTGCCTGACAATTCTTCTTGGACAACCCTCTTTTCTGCCTCATCAGCCAATACTCTTGGCCCTAACAGAGCACCGGCCGCTAATGTCAGACCTGTCCGCTTGAAAAAATCTCTTCTATCCATAATATATTCATTTTAATCATTCAAACCGATTAACATAGCGGGATTATCCCGTACCAACCTATTGATTTCCGTTGTTGTAAAACCGGCTTTATCCAAATCTTTAATACATTGTTTCATTCCTGCTATTGGGTGAGGCATAACTGACTGGCCTAAATCTGTAGAAATAAAACCTCTATCAGAAGATACACGAACAAGATCTGCGAATGTCCCGGTAGACTGACGTTCATATTGTGGCATTCCGCTATTTTCTCCCCATAGGCATGGCAGATAGCAATATTCGATGTATGCTCCTAAATCAACACACTGACGTATCTGATCGGAAGTCATCATCCAGAAATGGGAATTGGCATGTGTTACTACGAATCGTTTCACACCAACCTCTGACGCTTTTCGTGCCAGAATGATACTTTCCTGCGGCGAACAGTGACCGGTGGCAAAAATAATATCTGCCTCGGCACATATTTCCATGACCCGTATAACTTCAGGTAGAACTTGTCCTGAACGGTCCAGAACAGGAATGCCTTTTTCTTTTCTTCCTTCACATCGATAATGATACTCCGCATCCAGTGTTGGCATCCAAATGCAACGACACAGGCCTCCAGAAGTAGCAACAGCTTTTTCGGCAGCATACGCATTTACACGATCGCCGTGAACACGGTTCATGCATAAACTTCCAAACACTTCAATGTCCGAAATTCCCTGACGTATCAGATAAGCTCGGTCATGGCAACTGAAATCGTTGGATTTATACATAATTGCCCGGTATCCGGCTTTTTGGGCTTCTTGGGCGAAATGCCATTCGTCAACCGACCGCATTCGACTGTCCGGAGCAGCATGAATATGAATATCACATATTCCTTTCAGTATACTGTCGGATTCATTTAGTTCGTAATCCGTCTTGCGTTCCTGCATTATATAATTACCGGCCTTTAAGGGGAGAATTCCAGATAACATTAATGACCCTCCAGCCAGTATCGAATCCTTCAAAAAGGCCCTACGAGACATATCCTTTTCTGTATCCATAAAACTGCATTTTAATGACTTATGCAAAATTAGCCTGATTCACATAGGAGGGTTGTATACAATTTCCCGATATTTATACCCTAATCATGGATACTGTAATAGAGAAAGTATATATTCAAAATAGAAACATTATATTTGCAACAACGATAATACCTTGCGATATGGAAGAATTAATTAAACTGGATAGCGTCGATAAGTATAACAAGTTGTTCGGGTTGGAAACATTGCATCCTATGGTTGCAGTCGTCGATTTGTCAAAAGCAACCGTATGGCCGGAACATTTTAAAATCAATTATGGAGTATATGCCCTGTTCCTGAAAGATACAAAATGCGGAGATATTACCTATGGCCGTCAACCTTACGATTACAAAGAAGGAACCATTGTCTGTTTCGCCCCGGGACAGGTTGCCGCAACAGAAATGTTGAAAGGTACCAGGCCAACGGCGCACGGCGTATTGTTCCATCCTGATTTTATTCGTGGAACAATGTTGGGGCAAGAGATAAAAAAGTATTCTTTCTTCTCATACGAGACAAGTGAAGCCCTTCATTTGTCTGAAACAGAACGTGAGACCATAATGGATTGTTTTCGTAAGATTGAGGCCGAACTGGAACATAATATTGACAAACACAGCCGAAGGTTGATAACTGCCAATATCGGATTATTACTTGATTATTGTATGCGCTTCTATGAACGTCAATTTACTACTCGTGAGGTATCCAATAAGGATGTGGTTGTCCGTTTTGAACGGCTGCTTGATGAATATTTTGATAGCAAAGCTCCACAAGAGAACGGTCTGCCAAGCGTGAAATACTTTGCAGACAAGGTCTTTCTTTCGCCCAATTATTTCGGTGACATGATCAGCAAACAGACCGGAAAGACCGTCACGGAATATATTCAGGACAAGCTGATAGGCCGCGCTAAAGAGTTACTGCTATCTACATCCAAACCTATGAGCGAGATAGCTTACAGTCTCGGATTCCAATATCCGCAACACATGAGCCGCATGTTCAAACGTATAGTGGGAATCACCCCGAATGAATTCAGAGCTCAAGGAGCATGATTTTTATCCATATGTTATGGAAATATTTGTAATATTTTAGATTCCAATTATACTCCAAATTCAAATAATAATCAGCTATCCCTTACATCAAAGATAAATCCAAATCCTGATTTGCCAGCCGCATTTATTCCTTTTTTCAGGAGAATTTTCTTTATGGCTTACGCCATGAAAATTCACCTGAAAAAGAATGCGGCGGCAAACGGATTAGAATTAAAGGAAAGATTACAGGGATTAACTGCGACCGACGTGACGCATAGCCGTGAATCAAAGGCGGCTATCCTTATATTCTATATATAGCCTCACAAATACTGTGAAAACCCACCTTCCCAAATAACAAAACATAGCCTGCCTATCAACTCCCAAAATAAGACAGGGATTTCAGCTCCCTCCGATCTGCATAGTCAGGTGGCTTCGCTATGTTTTTACTCCTACATCCAATTCTTTTTTCTTTTTTTCCTCTGTTCCCGTTCTTTCCTATCCTTCGTGTGACATTTGATGACACCTGATGACATCTAATGCCATCTATTTGTAAATCAATTGTTTACTCAATTTATCATCTTACATTTGGACTGTGAAACAAATCAAGTAGTCACTCAAAACAAAAGATTATGGCACAAGAAAACAGTCCTGACAAGGAAAAAAGGCAAGGCCGGACAAAGAAACCGGAAAAGCCTTATGTGGAACAAATTGACGAGCTTCTGCTGGTACATAACAAGAACGACCCCAAGGAGGGTTTGGGAGTGGTCAGCAAGGCAGACGAGAAAGGTAATTATCAGACGGTTGCACCGGAGGAGAAGAATGAGAACTCATTTCTGAAATTCGACAAGAATTCGAGTATTCTCGAAAACTTCATCAAGAATTTTTGGAGCCAGCTGAAGGAGCCTACGCATTTCAGGCTTATCCGCATGACCTTCAATGATTACAAGCAGAACAAACAGGCTCTCAAGGACCTGGCCGAAGGCAAGAAGACAGACGCGGTAAAGGAGTTTCTGAAACGCTATGAAATCGTACCGAAAGTAAACAATCAGAAAAACAGTCAAACAAAAGAGGAGGAAACAACAATGGCAAAGAAGCAGGAACAGACAACGCAGGCTCAGCCTGAACAGGTATCACAGGTGGAAGCTGCCGCACAGGGGCGCGAACAACAGGAACCGCAACGCCAGCAGACACCCACGTACCGCTACAACGAGAACATGATTAATTGGGAGGAACTGGGTAAGTTCGGCATATCCAAGGAAATGCTGGAGCAGTCTGGACAACTTGACAGCATGTTGAAAGGATACAAGACCAACAGGACCATGCCGCTGACACTCAACATTCCTGGGGTACTGACCGCAAAGCTTGATGCACGCCTTTCATTCATATCCAACGGCGGGCAGGTCATGCTGGGCATCCACGGTATCAGAAAAGAACCGGAACTGGACCGTCCTTATTTCGGACATATCTTCACGGAAGAGGACAAGAAGAACCTGCGTGAAAGCGGGAACATGGGACGCGTGGCTGACCTTAACCTGCGTGGCAACACGACAGAGCCGTGTCTGATTTCCATCGACAAGAATACCAACGAACTGGTAGCCGTCCGACAGGAGCATGTCTATATCCCGAATGAAATCAAAGGGGTAACCCTGACTCCGGACGAAATTCAGAAACTGAAAAACGGAGAACAGATATTCGTAGAGGGAATGAAATCCAATCAGGGTAAAGAGTTTAATGCCAATCTGCAATACAGTGCAGAAAGAAGAGGCATCGAATTTATCTTCCCGAAAGACCAGGCCTTCAATCAGCAGACGCTCGGCGGGGTACCGCTTTCCCCCATGCAGCTCAAAGCGTTGAATGAAGGACATACCATCCTTGTAGAGGATATGAAGCGAAAGAACGGCGAACTGTTTTCCTCCTTCGTTACCATGGATAAGGTAACAGGCGGGCTCCAATATACACGCCACAATCCGGAAACGGGAGAAATCTACATACCGAAGGAAATCTGTTCGGTACAGCTCACACCGGAAGATAAAGAAGCTTTACGCAAAGGGCAGCCCATCTATCTTGAGAACATGATCAACCGTAAAGGTGAGGAATTCTCGTCATTCGTCAAGCTGGACCTGGCAAGCGGAAGACCACAGTATTCCAGAACTCCGGACGGTTTCAACGAACGACAGGCACCTACCATCCCGGCTGAGGTTTACGGACACCTGCTTTCGGCACAGGAAAGAGCAAATCTTCAGGACGGAAAGGCCATCCTTGTAACGGGTATGAAAGGTCCCAACGGCAAACCGTTCGATTCCTATCTGAAAGTAAACGCAAACACCGGACAGCTGCAATATTTCCAGGAAAATCCGGATGTGCGCCGCAATACCTCACAGCGTGCTTCACAGACTGACAATACCCAGCAGCAGGAACAGAAGAAGGGAGCAAAACAGGCTGTCTGACCTGAACGGGATTCAAATCATTCAAATCATCAATTACTAAAAAAGGAAAGAACATGAACAAGACCAATCATCATATCTACAAGGCTGAACAAATCGACTGGGAGAAACTGGAATCGGTAGGTATCAGCAGATCGCAAATTGAAAAGGACGAAAACATAGACCTGCTCCTTCAGGGAGAGGAAACCAATGTCATGTCCATTAAAATCAAGACTCCTGTATTTTCACTTACAATGGATGCCACACTCAGTCTGATTGAAGACGAGAATGGAAATCCGGTCATCAGCATAAACGGTATCAACCCTTCAGGTGAATAAATAAGAATCCATAATGTATCATCTCTCTTTCCATACGGACTTACCGTATGGAAAGATATAAAAAACAGAATTTATCATGATTGCCATATTAACAGACAAACCAAGTGTAGGAAAAGAAATCGGAAGAATCATCGGTGCAACCAGAGTAAGAAACGGATATGTGGAAGGAAACGGCTACATGGTTACGTGGACTTTCGGGAACATGCTGTCACTGGCCATGCCGAAGGACTACGGAACCCAGAAGCTGGAACGGAATGACTTTCCTTTCATCCCGTCCGAATTTGAGCTGATGGTACGTCATACACGCACCGAGAACGGATGGATACCGGACATTGATGCCGTGCTCCAGCTTAAAGTAATCGAGAGAGTGTTTCAGGCATGTGACACCATCATTGCGGCTACCGATGCCAGCCGTGACGGGGAAATGACATTCCGCTATGTATATCAATACCTGAACTGTACACAGCCCTGTTTCCGTCTGTGGATTTCATCTCTTACCGACGAGTCTGTGCGTAAAGGCATGGAAAACCTGAAGCCGGACAGTTGCTACAACAGCCTGTTCCTTGCTGCCGACAGCCGCAACAAGGCGGACTGGATTCTCGGAATCAACGCCAGCTATGCCATGTGCAAGGCGACGGGCCTCGGCAACAATTCCCTCGGACGGGTGCAGACACCGGTACTGGCTGCCATCAGCAGACGCTACCGTGAAAGGGAAAACCATATTTCATCGGACAGCTGGCCCATCTACATCAGCCTGCAAAAGGACGGCATCCTCTTCAAGATGCGCCGCACACAGGATCTTCCCGACAAAGAATCCGCAACAATGTTTTTCCAGGACTGCAAACTGGCACATCAGGCACAGATCACAGGTATCAGTCACAGCGTTAAGGAAATACTTCCACCGGATCTGCTTGACCTGACACAACTTCAGAAGGAAGCGAACATCCGCTATGGTTATACCGCATCAGAGGTGTATGACATCGCACAGTCCCTTTATGAAAAGAAACTGATTTCCTACCCAAGGACTTCCAGCCGTTATCTGACGGAGGATGTGTTTGACTCGCTTTCACCAATCATGGCGCGTCTGCTATCATGGGAGCTGTTCCCTGCCGCTAAAGGAACTGGAGGTATTGACATATCCAGTTTGTCCCGCCACGTAATAAGTGCAGAAAAAGCCAATGTACATCATGCCATCATCATTACAGGTATCCGTCCCAGAAATATGTCCGAAAAGGAAATGCAGGTTTACAGACTTGTAGCCGGAAGGATGCTCGAAGCATTCATGGCTCCATGCCGCATAGAAACGACAAATGTTGAAGCGGTCTGTGCCGCACAGCATTTCAAGGTCGAACAAACAAGAATCATTGAAGCCGGCTGGCATGATGTGTTCATGTGTTCCGACATGATCCCGACATCGGGGTATTCCGTCAAAGAACTCCCAAAAATGGAGAAAGGTGATACCCTGAATGTATGCGGATGCAACATGGTACACAAGAAACAGCTGCCGGTAAATCCGTTCACGGATGCAGAACTGGTGGAATACATGGAACAGAACGGACTGGGTACGGTATCCTCACGTACCAATATCATCCGTACACTGGTTAACCGTAAGTATATCCGTTATTCAGGGAAATATATCGTTCCGACCCCGAAAGGCATGTTCACCTACGAAACCATCCGTGGAAAGAAAATTGCGGATACTTCACTCACCGCAGACTGGGAAAAACAGCTGGCCGGACTTGAAAGCGGAATGATAACCGGACAGGACTTCCTGAACAAGATCAGGACTCTCGCCAAGGAAATGACTGATGACATTTTCAACACCTATTCCACAAAAGAAGAATAACATCTATACCTAATCAACCAAGAGAATGCAGGCCGGAAGGTCTGCATTTTTTGTATCCGTACAGAAAAGATTCTGTTTTTCCGCTTTTAAGCGGCAAAGGTCTTGGATTGCCTGCCTTTTGCCGCAAGGCTGCCCTGAAGGGCTTGGCTGGACAGGAAAAAATCATCCTCGCTACGCTCCGGTATTTTTTCCTGCCAGGCCTTGCGCAAAAAGGCAATCCAAGAGGCCGGAGGCCTATAAAATCGGGAAAACACATCCCGATGGGATTATTCATTCATAAAATTAAGGATTATGAAACTACAGATTATCAGAAAGATTGGCAGACATGCAACAGCGATATTCCTGATTACCGGAATATGTCTGCTGACAAGCAAAGGGATTGTCCCCACCGGGATGATTACGCTGCTGTTGCTTGCAGGAGGATTCTTCGGTTTCCTGTTCAGGATACTGGTCATTATTTTCAAGATTCTTATTCTTCTGTTCATTGTAGGATTATTTGTCGCATAACCCAAAATATAAATATACATATATGGAAACAGTTACTATAACTTCACAAGCTCCTGTCATGCCGACTGCATGGCCACAGAGCGAACATATCAGACCGGTTAAAAGACGTCTGCCCAATACAGTTGATGAACCTAAAAACATCGGCTACTATCTGGAATCGCTACGTGATATTTCCAGCAATCCGGACAGAGAGAATATTCTGAAAGAATTCTTCAAGGAAACTTATGTATAACCATAAAATTTTTCAATTATGTTTTTTCAATCAATTTATCAGATGATTACAGCAGGTACGGATCTGAATATCAATATCCGTAAAGTGGATAACAGCCTGAGTGTGGCAGTCATGCCAAGGCGGAACAGCCTGAAAGAGGATACACGGCAAAACATGGTGCCATTGGTCGTGAACGGAACACCGGCAGAACTGGATATGGGCTTCCTGCAGACCATACTCCAACCGATACAGAAGGTACAGGGACTGCTTGTCAATGCGGAAAATTTCGAGAAACAGGCAGAAAAGGCTACATCACAGGCCAAATCATCCAAAACTCCAACAGTACCGGCTGAATCAAAGGAAGCCAGGGAAAAACGTGAAAAGATGGAAAAGCTCCTCAAGAAGGCTGATGATGCAACTGCCGCAAAAAGGTTCTCCGAAGCAATGACATGGCTGAAACAGGCACGGGTGCTGGCTCCTACAGAAAAACAGAAGGATATTGACGAAAAGATGCAGGAAGTACAGAAACAGGCCAGTGCAGGAAGCCTGTTCGGTATGGTAGAGGAACCGGCGCCGGTAATTCCCCAACCACAAGGCAATATGAACGGTCAGTCACAACCAGGTATGCAAACAAGCATATTCCCGGAGCAACAGACACATACTATGAATCCTGAACCTGTCATGCAGCCTGCTCCACAGCAGATTCCACAGGAAATGCCTCAACCGGTATATGGAACGAACGGAGCATATATCCAACCTGCTCCAAACCGCCCCGTAATGCAAGGAACAGGTATGCCACAAGGAACTACAATGCAGCCCTATCCGCAGCAGCCGGCTTACCAGCCTGAGGCGGCTCCTTATCCACAACAACAGGTACGGCAGCCGACAAACGGCCATATACCGAACGGAACGGCACAGGTACAAAACGGAAACGGACGGGAATACCAGACTGCACCGGCTACCCATGAGACATTCTGCTTCGATCCGGAAGACGAAAATGACAGGGAGCTTCTAAGAGAGGACCCGTATGCGGAATATCCTGATTTTCCGGCTGAATACCGGATGAAGGACGAGGCACAGGTAGAAATGGTATACTGCTGATATATAAAAATAAATGACTTATAAAACCAATAAACAATAAACAATATGGCACTGGAAATTAAAGGAATGAAAAGAGTATTCAAGATGAAGAAGAACAGTCAGGAGATCGTACTGGACGATCCGAACGTAAACATGTCTCCGGCTGAAGTGATGGACTTCTATTCAATGAACTATCCGGAACTGACCACCGCAACCGTACACGGACCGGAAATCGAAGACGACCGGGCGGTATATGAATTCAAGACAACCATCGGAGTGAAAGGGTAAGGACATGAAAAAAGGACAACGTAAAGACAAGAAACCATGTACACAACTTACGGAACGGGCTTTGGAAAATTTAGCCAGACTTATCATATCGGAACTCGAAAATACGGACATAAGCCGGGGCATCAGGAGCAGAAAGAAAAGAAAACTCCCTCCAGCAGAAAGCCTCATGGTTTTCTGAACACGAGAATACCTTCCATCGCTCCCGACCTGTATGTGGAGAATGACAGGGATGTAACGGTAAATGTCACCACCAAAGAGAATCTTGATTTCCTGTACCGTTCAGCCATGAAGTATGCGCAGCTCCTGGATGTGGAGCTGCCATACCATCCTACAGGCAGGACTTCCATAAGAGAAAAAATATGCCTGCTATACAATGCGCTGGATTCCATAGTATCTCATCATGTAAATCTGGAACTTGTCGGTGACAGGCTCCAGTTCTGTATCTATCATTTCCATGAATGGCCTGATTACACCCTATTCCTGATACCGATAGATTTTACGGAAAGACTGAAAGGTGAAATCAAAAGGATCACACTGGAGTTCATCAGAAGGTTCATCAAGTATCACAGGATGATGGATATAACCGATACCCCTTATTTTGAGATGTCGGAAGTCTGTATCGATTATGTGGACTTTGAACAGCTCGATGAGGAAGAGAAAAAGGATTTGTACAGAAAGGAAAAGCTTTTCAGGTCATATGAGAAAGGGAAAATCCACAGGAAACTGTGCCGGATGTACTCCAGGGCTTTCTGTAGGAATCTGGAAGAACATATCCGCAACTGTAATCCTTCCAGCAATAAGGAAAAAAGACTTTTGGAACTGATTACTGAAGGGATGTCCCTGATTGCAAAGGACAGTCCTCATATCTTGAATTATGACTATGATTTTGCAAGCGAAAAGGAAAGGGATTTCGAACCGCCACCACTCGAATATCAGATTCTGCTTACATATTCCATTACGGATACGGTTACCAAAGACATGGAAAGCTGTTTCAGTACTGACTGTCAGGAAACATATAACCAGACTCCCGTATCATTTACCTTCATCACACCGGAAACTGAAAAACTGTTCAGACCAGAGAATTATCCGGAACGGTTCTCAAAGTGGTTTGAGAAATTTGTAGAACATGTTACCTATAATTTATAAACATCATGAATGAACTGACCCAAAATATTCAAAAAATGATGGTGCCGAAGGCGGCTATCATAGCCTACAAGTATGAAGACAGAAAAAATTCTGACACCAGGTACTTCATAGAATTACGTCCCATCGGAAAAAACGGACAGATGGGGGCAGGTATCCCCGTCACATACGAATTCATGAATACCCTGCTGGAATCCTATACGGAGGAAATGAGCGGGATACCGGCAGGCAGAGTCCCCGAAAACATGCTGGCCTGCAATCCAAGAAAAGGACAGGAAGAATATATCTGGTACAATCCGCCCGGAAAGAGACAGATGTTCTTTCACAAGGACCTCAATATACAGGACGGCATGTTCAATCTGCCGGGAATTGTCTACCATGTAAAAAACGGAAACATGTACGTGTTCGCCTTCAAGGGAAAACGTCCGGTGGAAACGACTCCGCTGTTCCGTGCCCCGTTCTTCAACGTGACCGGATCAAGTGTCTGCCTTGGCAGCAGTTCTCTGGAAAAGCCACAGAACCCGACTTTCCTTTCCCTGCTGGAATACTGGGAAAAACGGTTCTGGCTGACTGAATTTTCCCATCTTGGAGGAAATGTCAATCCTACCATTTCAAATCTTGTCATCGTCACCGAGAACATAAGAAACAATCCGTTCGATATGAACGAACTCAAGCCCATGAATAAAAAACTTAAAGACATACTTCCATGAAAAAGATACATTTTACCGACCGCTACCTGCTCAATCCGCGTCATCCGGTAACGGTATTCGTCATCGGAGCAGGAGGTACCGGCTCACAAGTGATAACCAATCTTGCACGCATGAGCATGGCACTTCAGGCATTGGGCCATCCCGGACTGCATGTCACCGTATTCGATCCCGATACGGTAAGCCAGGCCAATATCGGACGACAGCTTTTCAGTGAGACGGAACTGGGACTGAACAAGGCCGTATCACTTGTCACACGCATCAACCGTTTCTTCGGATACGCATGGACTGCCGAACCGCAATGTTTTCCTATCAGGAATTTTTCTGAAGACAGCACAGCCAATATCATCATTACCTGTACGGACAATATACGTTCACGTCTTACGCTTTGGAAGTTCCTGAAGAAAGTCCGCAAAGAAAACTTCAGTGACCATTCGGCTCCCATATACTGGATGGATTTCGGGAACAGCCAGACAAAAGGACAGGTCATCATCGGGACGGTACGTGAGAAAGTTCTCCAACCTTCTTCACAGGAATATATTCCCATGCCTAAAATGAATGTCATCACCGAGGAAGTGGACTATGCAAAAATCAAGGAAAAAGAATCGGGACCAAGCTGTTCTTTGGCGGAAGCCCTGGAAAAACAGGATTTGTTCATTAACTCCACACTGGCACATATCGGATGTGACATATTATGGAGAATGTTCAAGGAAGGAAAAACACTGTATCGCGGTGCCTATGTCAATCTGGAGACATTGAAAGTGACCGCAATCCCGGTATAATGCATAAGTGACCGTATGTATCATCTTTCCATCAGAATACGGTCACTTATTCTATTTACTACTTATTATTTACTACGTTCTTACCACGCTGGAGCAGGAAACTCTGTATCTCTGAGGCGAGATAGAATGATTTCCCGTTCTTTTTCACCGAGTAATATTTAATCTTGCCCTCTTGCCTGTAACGTGCCAAGGTTCTTTGTGACACACCAAGGAGTTCTGCCAGATCCACATTATCAAGCAGTCTGTCTCCGTTCATACATTCTTTCAGACGGTTCATCTGGTCCAGTTTCTTTTCAATGCGGGCAAATCCCTCTACCATGGTTCCTATAAGTCTTTCGAGTATCTCATTATCTATGTATGACATAATTCCAATGTTATTAAGTGAATAAATCGATACTCTCTTCGTGCGCACTCAAGAGTATATACTCATAATAGTGAGAATAACATGCCAAACAGATAAAGAAGATCAAACCATTTTGTATACAGCTGTCAATCAGGTATATAAATTAACATCCCGATTTTTTGTTGTAAACCGAAAGTGTAAACTATTTAAAACATGGCTATTATCAAGTTTATAGGGTGTCCAGTTCTACGTTCCTAAAAACGTAGTACAAAACGCCCTCGTTATTGTTAATACAATGCTCTTAAATTCAATGCTTTAATAAGCAAAATTGCTCTTTGAAAATTTGTGTATTTCATTGATTTTTAGTATCTTAGTTGAAAAATTTAGAACTAAAAGCAATGAAAAAAGTAGATTCAAAACCCCATAAAGAAACCCTGGAAGAAGAGGTTAAACGTCTTCGTAAAGAAAATGCCAAACTCAAATCTCAGAAAGCAGCCAAAGAGGCTAAGCTTAAGGAGACAAGGAAGGAACTTAAAAAAAAAGACGTAAAGACCGTGACTGTGACCGAAGAACAAATGAAATTGTTATCGACCCTATTCCCGGACATAGATACTCTCTTCTGATTGTTCAGCTTTGTGTATTGATTTACATTCGTACCAACTGCGGCCTTCGCACTGTCGTGAAGATACTTGAAATCTTCAATGATGTGCTTGAAGGAAAATGTGGAAAAGTACCATGCTATAACACCGTAGAGAACTGGATGAAGAAACTTGGATTATCCGCTTATGAGAATGACAGCAAACCTACAGACAAAAAGTTTGCGTATATCATTGACGAAAGCATCATGGTTAATCGAGAGAAACTTCTTCTAATTCTTGGTGTTCCTGCTGAACATCCCGGCCGACCTCTTAAGCATGAGGATGTGACGGTTGTCAGTATGAAATCCGGCGGTAGCTTTAAAGGGGACGACATCAAGCAAGAGATTGAGAAATCCATTAAGGAGATTAAGGCTAAACCTGAATATGTAATCAGCGATCAGGCTCACAATCTCACAAATGGAATTTCGCAATCAGAGTTGTTGCACCATATCGACATCAGTCATGCCATGGGTACATGCTTTAAGCATGCCTATGGCAACGAACCTGATTTTGTGGATTTTACTACTCTTCTTGGAAAGGTCAGATTGCAATATCATCTTACAGATAAAGCTTATCTTTTACCGCCCAATATGCGTAGTATTGCCAGATTCATGAATTTGAATTCATGGGTGGACTGGGGTAACAAAATGCTTGGCTGCTTTGGCAATCTCCCAAAGGAAATGCAGGACGCATATTCTTTTGTTCCCGACTACAAGGAACTGTTGGTTGAATTGAAAATTGCTGTTGATGCAGTTGAATATATAGAAACAATCTGTAAAACAGAAGGTTTTAACCTTGCTAACTGTAAGAAGTGCAAGAGATATATCACCCAGCACGTAATAGGCAATGCAAACAACCGTAGAGCCATGTTTGGAATCAGGGTTCTAGAGTACCTTAAGCAGCAAGAAGAGAAGTTGAAGAGCTCTTATGAAGCACACAATATCTCTTCTGATATCATTGAATCAACATTCGGTGTATTCAAACAAAAAAAGTCGCCAAACAAATTGTACGGCATTACTCCTTTTGTCCTGTTTATACCGTTACACGCAAAACTCAAGAACGATACTGCCACTAAAACATTTAATTTCAAAGAGCGATTATGTAATGTTAAACTAAAGGACATTGATGCTTTTGCAAAGAAGCACATGTCCATAAACTGGGTTACAGAACGTACCAAACAGCTTAAAAATGTAGGCTAAATTGGGAACGTTAAACTGGACACCCTATCAAGTTTACATTTCTATAACGACTACTTATTATACTTTAAAACTAATCTTTTAGGAGAGATTTACTAATAGCTTTATATACCCCTCCTACTCATTCAGCTTTAATATACTTTACAAAATAGGCTTTATATTTCATGTATCAAAGTATGAAATATAAAGCCTGACTTTTTACTGAAAACAGTTTAATAATGGATTAGTAGTCTTAAACTGTATATAATAAAAAGACAATCTATAAAACCATGAAAAGATATATCATTGGCATTAATGAATAGAATGTCACTCTCATAATATTATTGAAGCTCCGCAGTAACTCTACCACCCAATCATTAAATCTAATACATTAACTGCATTTTTATGAATAGTTTTTATCAATTTCTTAACTATTTTATTATTCAATCAATTTTGTATTCAATCTAAAAGCATCGGCATCAATTTCCATTTGGTAAATTCTGATACTTGGATTCAGTTTTCGAGCAATACTTATTATTTTTGATTTCTCATCTGAATTCATATTAACCCCCAAATAGACAGATTCAAAACACTCTCCTCCTATTTCAGAAAAAGCCCTTACTTCTTTCCAATCAATCGGGCCTTTATTATCATTTAGTCCCGGTGATAATCTCATATATTTCGGTAATGGATCCAATATAAATAAACGAACTTCTTGTTCATGTTCCCATACTTTTGCCTTCGTCGATATTTGATAATAGAAAAAGTCTTTTTCATCCTTAAAATAATCAGGTTTTTCTATAATATCTTTATATTGTACTTCAACCTCAGAACAACCAATCATGATTGTACCCTGCATACAAGAAAGATATTTTCTAACTTTTTCCATATTCAAACCAATACAAACACCTTTATGTTTGCTATAATAGCTCCACATTAAAATTGAATCATGTATTTTTGAAAGACTACATATCCAAGCTTCTTCTCTCATCCTACGAAATGGCTCTCTTCTCATTTCTTCTATTACTCTTGGAATCCATCCCCTACGCACTTCATTCGGAACCTTGGAGAAATCAATTAACGATGGATGACAATCAAACGGATCATTTAACTGCGTAGTATTAGTAAATTGAAGATTACTACAATGCAGCATCATCAATCCACCATTAAAATCAAGATATTTATATAATTGGACTACTTTCATAAGTTTGTTATTTTGTTCTTAGTAAATCATTAACAATCACACCTAAAAACTTTGAATATTTGAATTTGAATTAGTATATGAATACGAAGATACGAATTATTTAAAACATATTTATTCAAAGAAAATTATATATTGCCAAGAAAATATCAATTTTATTCCGTAGAAATTATACCTTTGCATAAACAAATTAAAATTATGGCAACAGGACATCTTATAAAGCCCCAAGAATTCCTTGAATCAAAGTTAAAATCTCAAATTGAAAAAGGGAATAATTTGCTAAACCGAGAAGTTAGTGAAAAAAAGACAACCCTTGTATATCCGAGAAGAATCATAAAAATAAAGGAATATGACAATGATGAAGAAAAAACATTTCTCGCAGATTATGTAAAGTGGAATTCCTATAATAGCGAATTGATAAGCCGTTCTTTTGACGAGAATGATTCTCCTCATTCTTATTTTAACTCATATAACCGCACAGGTGATCCAACGAGATTACTAGGTGAAGATATTATTAAAGAAGCCAAGCAGCAAATTAACGAAAAAATAGTCTA
>ENA-UONX01000318-UONX01000318.1-human-gut-metagenome-genome-assembly--contig:-P74old-NODE-318-length-71569-cov-62.496308_pt1 | contig 71569 bp, 59 predicted proteins | sample MGYA00242466_ERZ724013 | MGnify/ENA metagenome assembly ERZ724013 | reverse complement strand
CTCGCTACCTCCACCTTGGCAAGGTGGCGCTCTACCAGATGAGCTACGGCCGCATGGTGGAGAGTTTGGTTTTGTCGCGCTCTCTCCGGGCGACGAATGCTATTATATGGCATTCGATGTAAAAAGTCAAGCTTTTTTCGCCTATTTTTTCAAAAAGTCATACGTTTACTGCTTTTCTACGGTGTCCGGCCAGTTTTTCAGCAGGTCATTCAGGTCTACTTTGTACTGTTTGCCGCAAAACTGGCAGTTGACCTCGGCAATGGGGTCTTCATCGCGCAGTTTTTCCACCTCTTTTTTGCCAAGGCTGCGGATGGTGCGCTCCACGCGGTCCAGGCTGCAATCACAGCAATAGTCAATGCGGGTGGAATCCAGCAGTTCGGGGGTAAAGCCGTCCAGCGCCATATTCAGGATATCGGGAATACTTTTACCCTGCTGCAGCAGGGTGGTAATGCCGGGCATTGCGCCGATATTCTTTTCCAGGCGGGTGATCTCATCCTCGGTTGCGCCGGGCATGAGCTGCACGATAAAACCGCCCGCGCACTGCACCGTCAGATCCGGGTTGACCAGAACGCCCAGCGCGCAGACCGTTGGTGTCTGCTCACTGATGGCAAAATAGTTGGTGATATCCTCGGCAATCTCACCGGAAACCAGCGGCACCTGGCCGATATAGGGTTCCCGCATACCAAGGTCGCGGATCACATCCAGCGTGCCATCCTTACCCACGGCAGCGCCGACGTTCAGGTGGCCGTCCGCGCGCGGGGGCAGCTCCACGATGGAGTTTTCGACATAGCCTTTTACATCGCCCGCGCCGTTGGAAACGGCCAGAATACGGCCCGCCGGGCCACCGCCCTTGATCTGTACGGTGACAGAATCAGAATCCGATTTGAGCATCTGGCCCATCATGGCAACACCGGTCAGCAGGCGGCCCAGGGCTGCGGTGGTAACGGCGCTGGTTTTGTGCAGCTGCTCCATTCGGCGCACAATGGCGGTGGAATCAATGCCATAGAACAGGATGCCGCCGTTTTCCGAAATGCCGCGCAGCAGGTTGCTGCTGTTTTCATTTTTTGTTTCACACATAGAATCAATGACCTCCCGAAGCAGGGGTGCGGCGGTTAGACCGGGGTGCCGTCTGCTTCCTGTGTATACTGCTTGACTGCCGTGATGATCCAGCGCTGGCTGTCCGGCCGGACAGGGCCAAAGCTTTCGCCATCGGCAATTTTGACCGGGTCAAAGCCGTATCTGGTTAGCAGCGCTTTGACGGTATCAAGCGGGTAGCTGTATTCCGAGAAAGATTCATGGAAGTCTTCCCCGGTATCTTTATAGTGGATATCAATGCTGAGGTCCACGCGACCTGTCTGTGGGTCATAGCGGTTGCTCCAGCGGCAGGCGGCGTCATCCTCATCAAAATCAAAAGTCTGGCCGGAAAGCACTTTTTCATGCTTATAGGGTGTGTTCAGGTCAAACACAAAAACGCCGTCTTTTTCCATAAAGAACGCGGCTTTTGCAATGGCCTTTTCAAAGTTTTCCAGCGGACCGATGTGGTTATAGGTATCGAAAGTGGAAACCGCGGCGCGGATGGTCCCGTACAGGTCCAGCTGCAAAAGGTCCTGGCACAGCAGCATGGGGTTGGTCAGCGGCAGGCCAAGGGCATCGGCTTTGTCCCGCAGGACGCTGAGCATCTCTTCCGAAACGTCAATGCCGATCATATCGTACCCAGCCTGGGCCAGCATCAGGGTCAGCTCGCCGGTGCCGCAGCCGAAATCTGCCACAATGCCATCCTGGATGCCGTGGGCTTTCAGCTCCCCGGTCACATAGGCGAACAGCGCATCATAATCAGCTGCGCCGTTGAACTCGTCATAAAAATAGGCAAATTCCTGATACGCCATGGTTTAGGCCTCCGGTGCCAGGCAGGCATCCAGATACTGGCGCAGTTCTTCGACCCCGGTCCCCTTTTCGGCGCTGGTCAAAAACAGCTGCTTGCAGCCATAGGGGGCGCAGGTGATGCGGAACTCTTCCAGCTGGGCGGTCATCTCAGATTTTTTGAGCTTATCCGCCTTGGTCAGCGCCACAACAAAGGGAATCCGGTGGAAGTGCAGGTATTCCATCATCTGCACATCGTCCGCGCTGGGGGCATGGCGGCTGTCCAGCAGCTGCACCAGCACATTCAGCGCGCGGTCCGCTTCAAAATAGCTGTTGATCAGCTCGTCCCAGCGCTCACGATCCGCATTGGACACCTTGGCGTAACCATAGCCGGGCAGGTCCACAAAATAGGCGGTATCCACACGGTAAAAGTTGATGGTTGCCGTTTTGCCCGGCGTTGCGCTGACGCGCGCCAGATTTTTGCGGTTGCACAACCTGTTGATCAGGCTGGATTTGCCCACGTTGGAACGGCCGGAAAAGACAAATTCCGGGCGGTCGCTTTCCGGCAGCTGGCTGGAAAGGCCATAGGATGCCTGAAATTCACTGCGATTATAATTCATAAATACAACTCCCTTTTCCGGCTTTTCCGCGTTGGTCACATCACGGCAGCAGGTTCCTTGGCGGTGCTCTGCTCGGTTGCGATCAGCTGGGTAGCCTGCGGCATGGTGCGTTTGTGGGCAGCGGATGCTGCGGGCAGGATGAGTGCATGTTTGAGCACCTGAGAAAGGTCACTGACGGGGATGAACTTGACGGCCTTTTTGACCTCCTCATCCACCTCGTACAGATCGGGCTTGTTGGCTTCAGGGATGAGCACGGTGGAAATACCCTCGCGGAAGGCTGCCATGCTCTTTTCTTTCAGGCCGCCGATGGGCAGAACATTGCCGTGCAGGGTGATTTCGCCCGTCATGGCAAGGTCGTGGCGGACTGGAATCTCGGACAACGCAGAAATCAGCGCGGTGGTCAGGGTGACACCGGCGGAGGGGCCATCCTTGGGTACAGCGCCTTCGGGGGCATGGATATGGATATCGGTGTTCTTGAACTTATCCGGCGCAATGTGGTAGGTTTCGGCATGTACGCGGGCATAGGTCAATGCCAGGTGAGCGCTCTCTTTCATTACATCGCCCAGGCTGCCGGTGATCTCCACCTTGCCGGAGCCGCTGGGGATGATGGAAACTTCGATGGGAAGCATCTCTCCGCCCACGCTGGTCCAGGCCAGGCCGTTGGCAATGCCAACAGCATCGGTGCGGGAAATAAAGGTCGGCTTGACCTTTTCGGGACCGAGCATTGCTTTGACCATGGCAGGGGTAACATTGATCTTATCTTTCTCCCCTGCGGCGATCTTTTGAGCGCACTTGCGCAGTACGGCGGTGATGGTGCGCTCCAGAGTACGCACGCCGGCTTCGCGGGTGTAGCCGTCAATAATCTCATACAGCGCCGCCGGGGCCATGGTAACGCGGGATTCCAAGCCGTTATTTTTGAGCTGTTTGGGCAGCAGATGGCGGCGGGCGATGTTGAACTTTTCCACGCGGGTATAGCTGGGCAGTTCAATCACATCCATACGGTCATACAGCGGGCCGGGAATGTGGGAAGCATCGTTGGCGGTGGTAATGAACAGCACGTTGCTGAGGTCAAACGGAATATCAAGATAGTTATCCTTAAAGGTCTTGTTCTGTTCAGGGTCCAGCACTTCCAGCAGGGCACTGGAAGGATCGCCGCGGTAGTCCCCCGCCAGCTTGTCGATCTCGTCCAGCAGGATGACCGGGTTGGAGGACTTGGCGGTATTGATGGCGCTGATGATGCGGCCGGGCATTGCGCCGATGTATGTACGGCGGTGGCCGCGGATCTCGGCCTCATCATGCACGCCGCCAAGGCTCATGCGGGCAAAGTTGCGGTCCATGCAGGCGGCAACGGAGCGCGCAATGGAGGTTTTGCCGACCCCCGGAGGGCCGACCAGGCAGATGATCTGGCCCTTGACATCCGTATTGAGCTGGCGGACGGCCAGAATTTCCAGAATGCGCTCCTTGACCTTTTCCAGACCATAGTGGTCATGGTCCAGCACCTTGCGGGCATGGGCCTGGTTCAGATCATCCTTGGTAAAGGTGTGCCAGGGCAGGCCGATGACGGTATCCAGATAGCTGCGAATCACGCTGATTTCGGCCTGATTGCCGGCCATTTTGCCAAGGCGCTCGCATTCTTTCAGCAGCTTTTCCTCGCTGGCGGCATCCAGGTGCAGGTCCTGAATCTTCTGGGCATACTTTTCCGCTTCGGCACGGGTATCCTCGGCATCGCCCAGTTCTTCGCTGATGATGTGCATCTGTTCCCGCAGGTAGTAATCGCGCTGGTTTTTATCCATCTGGACGTTCACTTTATCGTCCAGTTCTTTCTCAATGGCCAGCACTTCACATTCCTGGCGCATCACAAGCAGGAGCTTTTCCAACCGGCTGGGGATGGAATTTTCCTGCAGAATGGTCTGCTTGTCCTCATATTTCAGCAGCAGGTTGGCCGGCATATATTCGCTCAGGTAGAGCGGATTATCCGAGGAGACGATGTTATACACCACATCCTTGGAGATTTGCGGGCTGTAGGAGAGATACTCCTCAAAGCACTCTTTCAGGCTGCGAACCAACGCCTCAGTCTGGGTGCGCTTATCTGGTGCCACACCGCGCACGGGAGCGGGGCGGACATCAGCCTGCAGGTATTTGCCACTGGCATCCAAGTCCAGCAGTTTAGCACGGGACTTTCCTTCTACCAGTACCTTGACCAGATCTTCGGATACACGCAGCACCTGCTTAATTTCCGAAATGACGCCATAGGCATACAGATCCTGAGCCGTGGGCTCCTCGGTCTCCATATCCTTTTGTGCAATCAGAAAAATATTGCTGTTGGCGTGCATGGCAGCCTCGATGGCTGCAATGGACTTCTGGCGGCCCACCTCAAAGTGGACCACATTATTGGGGAACACCACCAGCCCGCGCAGTGCAACCACCGGCAGGTGCATGGCGTTATGGGCCACACGAACCCTTACTTTTGCTTCTGACATATCTTTCCCTCCCCGGGCCAGCTGGCCGCGGATTTTATTTCAAGTACGGCAATCAGCGCTTTGTTCTGGCGCGTTTGCCATGGTTTTATTTTGCTTTTGCCTGCATCGGGCATTCGTGCAGCCCACGGATGACCGCGCTGCCGCAGGCAGGCCGCGGCAGCAGCACATTCAACGCAGATGGCAGAACTTCCGCTTTCAACTCCATCACCGGGGCACACTCGCCATCAATTGTGGCAATGATGGGGCGGTTGTCCAGCACCTGCATTTCCACGCTGCGGGCACGGTAAAAGGTCATAAAGCTGCGGAACTCCGGCACGATGGTATCGGCATCCTGCATGTGCCGCCCGGCTTTGTATTTGGCCAAAATTCCCGCAACCTGAATGCGGGAGATGGGTTTGACCAGCACAATATCGAGCAGGCCGTCATCCATGGCTGCATAGGGCGCAGCCTGATAACCGCCGCCGTAATAGCCGCCATTACAGATGGCCGTCATCATATAAGTACCGGTATACTCTTTGCCGTCGATCGCAACGCGCAGCTTGTGGCCGAAGCGGCTGAGCATAGCCTGTAGAATCGAGAGCGTATAGGCTGCTGTTCCCCCGCATCCCGGCAGCCGCCGGAATTTTGGGATGCCATATGCCACCTGAGCGTCCAGCCCGGCGGCGCAGATATCGATTCCGATACCAAGGGATGTTTGCAGCAGGTCCACCCGGCAGGGCTGTGCCTGCAGCTGGGCGGCAAAATCTAAAAAAGGCGCTTGGCCCGCCGCGCCGAAGTTGCGCACATAGTCGTTCCCGCTGCCGCAGGGCACACAGCCGACCGCTACATTCGCGCTGCCTGCCGCGCCCTGAACCAGCTCGTTCAGCGTTCCATCTCCACCGCAGGCATACAGCGCCACCGGGGTACCGGATGCCGCATACTGGCGGGCTGCTTCGCGGGCCTGACCGGCATACTGTGTGACAACAATTTGAGGCTGGGGCAGCTGGAGCTGGCGGGCCGCCGCCTGGATCTGGGGCACAAGCTCTGCGCTTGCATCCCGTTTTCCTGCAACGGGGTTGATGAAAAATACCTGTTCCACCGCGGTGCTCCTTCTGCCCAATAGGAACCGCTTTGCCCTTCACGGGGGTAGCAGCTCTTATTTCTGGCTCCAAAAATACAGAATATATTGTATCTGGTTTGGCTGTAAATAGCAAGTGCTTACTACAAGATGTTACAATTTGTGCGGATAAAATTCACAAGATGTTCGATTTTGTCCGATTTGTCCGCTCCATTTTTGCCTGCTGTTATTCACGCGGGCGGGCCAGGGCATCGCGGCGGAACGCCTGCATGGCGGCTTCGTCCTCAAAGCTGGCAATGTACAGCTGGTCCCCCATTTCGCGGGCCAGAACTTCCGGCAGGCGCGGAGCCGCGTTCAGGCAGGAGCGGTACTTTTTCAGCAGCTCCTCATGCGGCATGCGGTAGCGCAGTTCATCGTGGCGGCCCGCACAGCAGCAGTAGCGGTGGTAACGCGCCAGCGGATGGTGCGCAGCGCCGAATGCCACCATATCGGCCCAAATCTGGTACAGGTCCAGCCCGCCGGCATAGTTGAGCATATCCACCGTATAGCCGCCAGCCGGGCGCATGTTGACTTCCAGCCCCAGGATATCCCCCGCATTGCCCAGACTGGGCTTGGCGGTTTTCAGGCGGAAAAATTCCAGGTGGAAAAAGCGGCTTTTGGCACCAAAGGCTTTCAGGGCAGCTTCGCCCATTTTGCGCAGTTCGGGGCTGATTTCCGGTGCAACATAGTACCACATCGGCTTTTTGCCATGGGCAATCTCCATGATGCTGTCCGGCGTAACATGGCTGGCGGCATAGATCGGCTCGGCATTGGCATCGGCCACGCCGTCAAAGGTCACGATCTCACCATCCACAAATTCTTCCAGGATATAGTTGGCCGCATTGGGGCCCTCCTGCTGGAAAAATTTGTTCAACTCGGTTTTATTCTTGAACTTATGGGTGCCGTTTGCCCCCACGCCGTTATCTGGCTTGGCAATAACGGGCCAGCCGACAGTTTTGGCGAAAGCCTGGGCCTCCGTTACATCTGCCGTCACACACCAGCGGGCGGTGGGGATACCGGCTTTCTGGTAGTAGGTTTTCATCACGGATTTGCGCTTAAACTTTTCGATCTCAGCGGATTTAATGCCGGTGGTGATATTAAAATCTGTCCGCAGGCGGGCATCCTGTTCCAGCCAATATTCATTGTTGCTTTCTACCCAGTCGATCTTGCCATACTTGAAAGTGAAAAAGCCCATGGCGCGCAGCATTTCATCATAGTTTTCCATGTTGTCCACACGGTAATACTCGGTCAGTGCGCTTTTGAGCAGGGCGGGCAGCGTTTCGTAAGGGGCATCGCCAATGCCAAGCACATTTACGCCATTGGCACGCAGGCGGTCACAAAAATTCCAGTAATTTTCCGGGAAATGCGGTGAAATAAAAACAAAATTCATTTTTCCTGTACCCCTTTTCCGGCCGCCGCAGCGGCATGAAACTTTAGGCAACACCGCACAATTCCCGCCTTGCGGCTTAAGCACCGCTCCGGCAGCTGCGGCACGGCATCTGCGTTGCCAAAATGCTCGATAAGACATCCAGTATTATCTGCGCTTTTGGCTTGGCATCTGCCGCACCTCGCTTGCCGTATCGGCACTTAGAATTATGCGGTATTGCCTTTATTATTTTGTATAATTTTACATTATATCCACTGTTGCGGCGTGATGCAAGGTGTTTTTCGCCCACGGTGGATTGCTGCCATGCCCGGCATGGGGCAGATTCGGCATGGTTTGCGTTGATATTTTACTGCGTGTATATTATAATAAAGTTGTTTTATTGTTTGATATTTAGCATATATCAGCTTTCAAATTTTATTTCTTTGCCCCAAAGGATGTGTTACTACTGGCAAAAAATTCAACTTTACCAAAACTTACCCGCAATGGGCGGTTGTTCCTCGGTGGTGCCCTGCTGGGGGTACTGGTGTTTGTGCTGGTGTTCGGGGTCAGCACACTGGATGTAACCAACGATGTCTTTTGCCGCGGTGGGTATATTGAAAAGGACATCCAGCAGCATTATGCCGGGTGGCTGTTTTACCGCCAAAGCTCCGCTGGCTGGCCGCTTTGCATTGCCCGCGGCATCAACTACCCGGATGGGCTGAGCGTTGCTTATACCGACTCTATCCCGCTGGTGGCTGCCCTGTTAAAGCCGGTTGCCAACCTTGTGGGCGGAACGTTCCAGTATATGGGGTGGTTCACGCTGGTCTGCTTTGCGTTGCAGGGCGGGTTTGGCGCGCTGCTGGCAGGGCTGTTCCTGCCGGGGTGCGCGGCACCGCTTGCGGCGGACCTGCTGTTTGTTACCAGCCCGGTTTTGTTTGAGCGTGTGTTCCGGCATACCTCGCTGGGGGCACAGTTTTTTGTGCTGGCTGCGCTCTATTTTTATTTTGCTGCACGGCGCAAAGGGCAGTATGCCTCCCGCGGGCTGTTTGTGCTGAACGTGCTGGCGGTAGGCATCCACCCCTACTTTCTGCCGATGACCTATGCCATCACGCTGGCGCTGCTGCTGGAATATGCACTGCACAACCGCCAGCTTGCGGGGCCCGGCCTGTACCTTGCTGCCAACTTTAGCGGCACGGCACTGCTGGGCTGGGCACTGGGGCTGCTGTACGGCAGTGCTTCCAGCGGCGGGCAGGCATTGTACGGCTATTTTTGCATGAACCTGAATGCACTGTGGAACCCCGTGGGGGTAAACGGCGTGCTGTACAGCCGGGTGCTGCCCGCACAGAACCAGGTTTACGGCAATTATGATGCCTTTGCCTACCTGGGGCTGGGCGTGCTGATTGCCCTGCCCATTGCGGTGGTTTTGCTGCGGCGGCAACTGGGCGGCATGCTGCGCCGCCACTGGGCATTGGCCTGCTGCTGCGCGGTTTTAATGGTGTTTGCCATCAGCAATGTGATTACCGCAAACGGCGCAACGCTTGCCACGCTGCCGCTGCCCGCTTCGCTGATCAAACTTTTTTCCATCTTCCGTTCCAGTGGGCGGCTGTTCTGGCCAATCTATTACCTGCTGATGTTGCTAACCCTTGTGGGCCTTGCCCGGCTGAAAGGCCGCTGGCTGCTGGCGGGTGCTGCCCTGCTGGCTGTGGTACAGGTTTGGGATGTAAGCCCCGGCATGGTGCAGCGCAGTGCGGCAATGCTGCAGGCCATGCAGACCGATGCGTTCCCCACCGAGATGGAGAGCGATTTCTGGCAGGCAGCGCAGCAGTATACGGCGGTTGTCTCAATGGATGAAATTCAAGATGACGCGTTGCATCTAGCCCTGTTTGCCGCGGACAACGGCATGACGACCAACGACCCGTTTGCCGCCCGCTATGATGAAACGGCACTGGCTGCCCAGCGTGAAACGCTGCTGGCGGAGCTTGCTGCCGGAACCGTGCGGGAGGATACGCTGTACCTGTTTGCAGCGGAAGGTGCCTTTTTGCCGGCCGTGGAACCGGTGAAGGACAATGCCTGGTGCGGCAGGGTAACGAGTACGGACGGCACATGCAGCTGGTATGTGATTGCGCCGGGGCTGCAGGGGCAGAACTTTGATGCGCTGTGCACCCCCTATGACGAAAATTATCCCCTGCGCCTTGCGGATTACACTGACGCCCTGTGGAACCGCGGTGTGCTGGACGAAACGAAACAGACGGTATGCTTTGCAGATTCCCCCTTTGTGCGCCGCAAGCTGGAACATGCCAGTGTGCTGTGCGCAGATGGGAAAGAATACACAATTAAAACGATTGACGACCACGATGCAGGCTGGCTGATGGTGACACTGGATATCCCGGACGCGACCGTTTTGTGGGATAAAGAATTGGAGAGTAAATAATGCAGGAACTACATGTAAAAAGCCTTTTGCCCGTGCGGCTGGACAAATACCTGATGGAGCAGTTCCCTGCCCTGGGGCTGGGGCGGCTGAACAAGGCGCTGCGGGAAAACAAAATTAAGCTGAACGGCAAAAAGCAGCCCCTTGCCACCCGTGTACAGAACGGCGATGTGATCCGCGTTTACCTGCTGGACGACCAACTTGGACTGACCTCCCAGGAGGGGCCGGAGTTTTTGCAGGCACGCGCCCCCGCGGAATTTATTTATGAAAACGATGATTTGATCGTGGCCAACAAGCCTGCGGGTATCCCGGTGGATGGCGACGAATCTGACACCCTGCTGAACCGCGTACTGCGCCGCCTGTATGAGGAAAAGCGGTGGGACGCCGCCCATGAGCCGCGCCTGTGCCACCGGCTGGACACCGGCACCAGCGGCCTTGTGCTGCTGGCAAAGACCGCGGCGGCGGAAGAATTTTTGGTAAACGCCATCAAAGAGCGGTTGATTCGCAAAACTTACCTGTGCGTAACCTTTGGCCGCCCGGTACCACCCGCTGCCACGCTGCACAGCTTTTTAACGAAAGATTCTGTGCATGGCATTGTGCGTATTCTGGACGAGCCGAAATCCGGTGCAAAAGAGATCATTACCGCATATGATACCATTGCCGTCAGCGGACGCTTGGCGCTATTACGGGTGGAGCTGGTAACGGGCCGCACCCACCAGATCCGCGCTCATCTGGCCAGCATTGGCTGCCCGATTTTGGGCGATTCCAAGTATGGCAACAATGCCGCCAACCGGGAGCTGAAACTGAAATATCAGGCTCTGTGCGCCTGGGAGCTGGCGTTCCCCAAAAAGATCAGCGACCCACAGTTTGCCGCTTTGGCTGGCAAGGTGTTCCGCGCACCCAAGCCATGGTATTACCAGCAGGTACTGGATGGAACGCTGAAATAAGCGTTATGCGCCAGGGGATTGATTTTTCGCATCCTGCATGCTTTTACTGCTTTATGATTGCTGCCTTGCAAATTTAATCACAAGTTCTAACCACATTTTCCTATATTCCTGATGGCAGCAATAAGCACAGACACGGAATAGAACAAATAGAAAACCAGCCGCCGGCTTCAGGGATTTTCCCCTGCCCGGCGGCTGGTTTTGGTTTATTTTGCTTTATCCTGCCCAGATAAATATCAGCGGGTCAGCCCGCCTTTGCCGATAAACAGCAGGCGATCAGGCGATGACAAAGTGGTAGATCAGCGACACAGCAATGATGAGCGCACAGACCACTGCGGTGATGGGCGGTGCCCAATGGATGATACGCTCGGCCATTACATCGTCCTCGCTCTCCTCGTCATCATCCGCATAACGGCCACGGCGGGGTTCTTCGTCATCGTCGCTTTCCTCTTCCTCATCATCGAACATGCGGGTATGCTCGTCCTCTTCATCCTCTTCATCGGCAAACAGATGGCCTTTGGGGACATAGCGGCGCACACGGTCCATTTCGGCGTTGGTTGCTTCGTCGTCCTCGCCCTCTTCTTCCGGTTCCTGGGTCGGGGCGGGCGGGGTGAACTGCGCGGTGGGCTCCTGGCTGATGGCTGCCTGAGCCGCTGCGGCGGTGGCAGCGGCCTGGGCTGCTGCGGGGTCAACGCCATTGGCCACGGCGTTGATTTCGCGCTGCTGCTGTTCGGCGGCCTGCCGGGCTTCCTCCAGGATGCGGGTCAGGGTTGCCTTGATGTAAGCGCGGTCGCCGCCGCACTCGCTGCAGACGGAAACAGCTTCCTCGTTGGGGTGGAACGCGCCGCAGGCGCAGAACCAGCCGTTTTCGGTATCCTGCGGGACGCAGGTCAGCATCTTATTGTTGGTGCGGGTCTGAAGTGTGCGGGCAATAGAGCCAGGCAGCACACGGGGGGCCTGCAGGCGGACACGCTTATAATTACGCAGATCCACGCCGCGGCCGTTCAGGAAAGCACGGTCCTGCTCAATTTCCACGCTGGAAACCGGCGTATCGCTGACAAACACAGCGTCATCGGCACCAAACAGTCCGCCGGGCTGCACATTGAGCTGCTCATAATAGAAATCATCCTCGCACAGGATCTGACCAGAAGCATCTTTGCACTTGAAGTGGATGATAAAGCCGGTCAGCGGTTCTGTGCCAACATTCTTAAAGGTCAGGCAGACCGCAACTTCACCCGTGACATCCCCTTTCAGCAGCTCAACACGGACAAACTGGACCGGACTGCCGGCAGTGTAATAGTTGGCACGGGATTGCGCCATCAGGGAAAAATTTTGATCCATTGTGTTTCACCTTGCCTCAATTTTCATCAGACGGTTCGGAGGGCTGTTCCGGCGCGGCGGGCTGCTCTGCCGATGCAGGGGCTGCGGCAGGCGCGGGGGTATCCAGCCCAAAGGGTGCCAGGTTTTCGCCTTTCATCAGGGCGTCAAACTCTTCGCCGCTGATCTTTTCGCGTTCCATCAGCACACCGGCCACACGGTGCAGCTCAGTCATGTGCTCGGTCAAAATGCGGCGGGCCGTCTCGTAAGATTCATCCATAATATCACGGATCTCATTATCAATTTCGGACGCCGTATTTTCGGAATAGCCCTTGCCCTGGCCAAAGTCTCGGCCAAGGAAGGTTTCGCCAGGGTCGGTGCCATAAACCACCGGGCCCATGCGCTCCGAGAAGCCATAGCGGGTCACCATGGCGCGGGCGGTATCCGTGGCACGCTGCAGGTCGTTGGAAGCACCGGTGGAGATATCATCCAGCACCAGCTGCTCCGCCACACGGCCGCCCAACAGGCAGACAATGTTCTCGTTCATGGCGGTCTTGGTCACATAGCTGGGGTCTTTTTCCGGCAGATACATGGTAAAGCCGCCTGCCGAACCACGCGGGATAATGCTGATCTGGTGCACGGGATCATGCGTTTTGCAGAAATAGCCGGTAATGGCATGGCCGGCTTCGTGGTAAGAGGTCAGGCGCTTTTCGGCATCGGTCACAACGCGGCTCTTCTTTTCGGGGCCAGCCACAACCTTGATGGAAGCTTCCTCGATTTCGGGTTCGGTGATGGCCTTTTTGCCCTTGCGCGCAGCCAGCAGGGCGGCTTCGTTGACAAGGTTTTCCAGGTCGGCACCAGAGAAGCCCGCGGTGGACTTGGCGATGGTTTTCAGGCTGACATCGGGGCCAAGGGGCTTGTTCTTGGTGTGAACGCGCAGAATCTCCTCGCGGCCCTTCACATCCGGCAGACCAACATAAACCTGACGGTCAAAACGGCCGGGACGCAGCAGAGCCTTATCCAGAATATCGGCGCGGTTGGTGGCAGCCATCACGATAACGCCATCGTTGGCGTCAAAGCCGTCCATCTCAACCAGCAGCTGGTTCAGGGTCTGCTCGCGCTCGTCATGCCCGCCGCCAAGGCCGGCACCACGCTGACGGCCCACGGCATCGATCTCATCAATAAAGATGATGGAGGGCATTGTCTTTTTGGCTTTTTCAAACAGATCGCGCACACGGGATGCGCCGACGCCGACATACATTTCCACAAAGTCGGAACCGGAGATGGCATAGAACGGAACGCCGGCCTCGCCTGCGCAGGCACGGGCCAGCAGCGTTTTGCCGGTGCCCGGAGGGCCGACAAGCAGAACGCCGTGGGGAATGCGCGCCCCCAGGGAGTTGAACTTTTCCGGTGCTTTCAGGAACTGAACCACTTCCTGGAGTTCAGCCTTTTCTTCATCCGCACCGGCAACATCGGCAAAGGTTGCCTTGCGCTGGCCTTCCTGCTGGTCCTTGACCTTGGCACGGCCAACATTCATCAGGCCGCCGCCACCGGCACCGCCGCGGTACATGGACATGAAGAGCAGCACCACGCTGCCGATCATAAAGGCGTACAGGATGATCTCAAACCAGGGCACGTTGTTCTTAACGGCGACCATATCGTACTGCATGGGCGCATCCGGGTTGGCTGCATTATACTGGTCGATATAATCCTTGAGGTAGAATTGCAGGAAATAAGAAGGATATGGCAGCTTGTAGGTAATGACCGCTGCCCCGCCGTTCTTGGGGGCGTAAGCATCGGTGTCATCGCCGTAAATTTCTGCAAGCAGGCCGTTGGATGTTTCGCTGGACGTGCCGGATTCCGGCAGCGGATGTTCACCTTCTTTCACGCTCATCTCGATAACGCCGGTGTTCAGGTCCAGGTTAAAGTAGGTGACCTGATTGGATTCAAAGTACCCCATGGCTTCGGACAACATCATGGTGCTCTTGCTGGAGGCAAACAGGCTGGAATAGCTGGAGATCATCACGAGTGCTGCCACCATCAGGACAGCGGCAATGATAATGCCGCTGAAACGCGGTTTGTGCTGCAAAAAATCAACTCCCTGTCAAAATCCGCCAAAACGGCGGGCGATTGGTTATTCTGCCAAGACAGAATTTTATTTGGAATATACTTCCGGTTTTAACACGCCGACATACGGCAGGTTGCGGTACTTTTCGTCATAGTCAAGGCCATAGCCCACAACAAATTCATCGGGCACTTCAAAACCGCAGTAGTCCGGCTCAATATTCACCTTGCGGCGGCTGGGCTTGCTGAGGATGGTGCACAGGCGCACGCTGTTGGGGCGGCGCAATTTCAGCATGGGCACCAAGTGAGACAACGTGACGCCAGTATCCAGAATATCCTCCACGATCAGAACATCCTTGCCGGAAAGATCCTGATCCAGGTCCTTGACGATCTTGACAAGGCCCGTAGAAGTGGTGTTGGCACCGCCATAGCTGGAAACCACCATAAAGTCAATGCTGCAGGGTTCCGTGATGGCGCGCATCAAATCGGCCATGAACACCACGGAGCCTTTCAGGATAGACACCAGCAACAAATCTTTGCCCTCGTAATCGCGGCTGATCTGTGCCCCCAATTCAGCCACCTTGGCCTGCAGCTGCTCTTCCGAAATCAAAACCTTGGCGATATCATTGTTCATATCATGCATGATCTGTTCCTCCAATATTATGATCTTGTTCCTGCTCCGGGGCCGCAGGCTGGCGGCTTTGCCGAATCAACAGGATCTGCTTTGTCCCATCATCCGGGGACAAACCGTCCGCAAAGCCTGCCCCCCACAGCCAAAGCACCTGGCTACCGCAGGCCAACAGCGGCATCAGCGTCCGTTCAGCCACAGGAACTTTTGCCTCATTCAGATATTTTTTGAGCGTTTTGCCAACGTGACGTCCCGCCGGGCGGAACGTATCGCCGGGTTGGCGGGTCCTCACAAAAATATTCTTATTTATTTTAGCATAATCTGCACAATAGGTGTAGTCTTTTTTCAAAAATGATGGATTTTTCAAAAAAACTTCATAATTTAGTTGTTGAATCTCCAGCTCATAGCCCCCTGGCAGGCAGTAAACGCCGGTTTTTAGCAGCTGGTGCGGCGCGGGAATGGCTTCCGGCTGCATTTTTAGCACTGAGCGGCAGTACAAAATGCCGTTTGCCGCGGTCCAGCAGGCATCCGGCGTCAGCTGTACCGCACCGCTGCCCTGCCGAACAATGGCCGCAAGAGCCTGCACATATTTTTCTTCAGGGTCACGCGCGCGGGCTGCCAGCATGCGCAGGGCAGCAGCCAGCACCGGGGCATCCGCCGCGGCAAGAATCGGGATGCTGTACCCGCCCCCGCAGGCAGCCTGCGCCAGCAGTTTTTCGGCCAGGTTTTCCAGCCAGATGTTCAGCTCCTGCAGCTGGTTGCACAGCCGCCCCACGGCCCGCTCTGCCGCCGGATTGATGGTTTGCAGTGCCGGAACAGCATAATGGCGGATACGGTTGCGGGCATAGGCATCGCTGAAATTGCTTTCGTCCTGAACATAGTGTTGCCCAAGGGCGGCGCAGTATGCCGTGGTATCGCTCCTTGTCAGGCACAAAAATGGACGGCGGTACACGCCCCGTACCGCCGGAATACCCGCCATGCCGTGCAGGCCGGTACCGCGCGCCATGCGGAACAACACCGTTTCCGCCTGGTCAGATAACGTATGCGCTGTGGCAATGCAGGCATGCTGCTGTGCGGCCAGCGCATCAAACCAGGTATAGCGCAGGCTGCGCGCCCAGTTCTCGCTGGGGTTTTGGGGAATCTGCACCCCGCTGGCAGCGGCATCGTACAAAAAGAACGGCACATGACGCGTGCGGCAGAACTCCGCCACAAAGCGGGCATCCGCATGGGCAGCTTCGCCCCGGATTCCGTGGTCCACATGGGCCGCCATAACGGTGATGCCAAGTTCCGCTTTGCAGCGCAGCAGAAAACAGAGCAGCGCCATCGAATCTGCCCCGCCGGAGCAGGCAACGATGACACGGTCCCCCAACCGAAACAAACCCTGCCGGCGGCAATAGGCCAGCAAGGTTTGTTCCATCGTGTTTACTGGGTTTTGCAATGAATTGTCTGCGTCAGTACTGTTCATGGATCTCGTCCAGATTGCTGAACCGGGTATGGGCACCATCCCAGCCAAGGCGGACCACACTGGTTTCGCCATGGCGGTTTTTGGCCACGATACATTCGGCTTCGTTTTCGTTCGCCTGTTCGGTTTCGCCGTTCTGGGAATTGTAATAGGCAGCGCGGTACAGGAAGAGCACCACGTCCGCATCCTGTTCGATAGAGCCGGAATCACGCAGGTCTGAAAGCTGGGGGCGGTGGTCCGAGCGACCCGCTGTTTTTTCGGCAGCACGGGAAAGCTGGGACAGCGCAATGACAGGAACGTTCAGTTCCTTGGCCATAATTTTCAGGTTCCGGGTGATATCGCTGATTTCCTGCACGCGGCTTTCTGTGCGCTTGGCGGACTGCATCAACTGCAAATAGTCGATGATGACCAGACCGATCTTATCCCGTTTGGGGTCCTGGTTGATCTGGCGGATTTTTGCCTTGATTTCCGGCACCGAAATACCGGAGGAATCATCCATGTAAATGGGAACGTTATACAACAGTGACGTTGCATTGGCAAAGTCGTTCCAGTCGGAGTTGTTCAGACGGCCGGTGCGGAATGCCTGGCTGTCAATGCCTGCGGTGCTGGAAAGGATGCGGTCGGTCAGCTGTTCGCAGGTCATTTCCAAGCTGAAAATGACGGTCGGTATCTTTTGCAGGCGGGCCACATTGGTAGCAATGTTCAGCGCAAAACTGGTTTTGCCCATACCGGGGCGGGCCGCCAGAATAATCAGGTCCGAACGGCCAAGGCCGGTCAGGATATTATCCAGATAGTTGAAGCCTGTGGGGATACCGGCAAATTTATCGCGGTCCGCACCGGACAGCTTTTGCATGGTATCAATAACTTCCAGGATAGACTCCTGAATGGTTTTAACGCCGGAGCGGTCCTGGCCGTTGCGGATATCGTACAGCTTTTGCTCGGCGCTTTCCAGCAGCAGGTCAGAATCGGATTCCTCGCTGGACTGCTGCAGGATATCGCGGGCTGCTTCGATCAGGCGGCGGGTTTGATATTTTTCCTTGACGATCTTGATGTAAGAATCGACGTTGGAAATCGCCGGGACGGTTTCCGCAATGCGGGTAATGTACACTTTGGCATCATCTGCGCCCTTGAACACACCGTTCTGAGCCAGAGAGTCCACCAGAGTGATAACGTCCACCGCTTCGCTTTCGCTGAACAGGCGGCGCATTTCCTCATAGACGGCCCGGTTCTGCTCCGAATAGAACATATCGGGGTCCATCTCGGTGATCAGGCGGTTCAGGATGGTTTCATCCATCAGCGCTGCGCCAAGCACGCTTTGTTCCGCCTGCATGTTATACGGCAGCTGAATGCCCAGGCTGGACAAGCTTAATTCATTGTTTGCCATTCAGGCACCTCCCTGCCGTTTTTGTTGGAATGTAATTACAAGACCCCCTGCCAATTACAGCGGAGCCTCCTCGACCTTGACCTTGAACGCGGCCACAACACCCACATGCAGGCGGACTTTGGCATCATAACTGCCAAACTCCTTGATGCTGGCGGGCATTTCGATTTTTTTCTTGTCGATTTCGGTGCCGGTCAGCTTGTACAACTGTTCGGCAACTTCCTTTGCGGTCACTTTGCCGTGCAGCTTGCCGGAAGCGCCCCCCTTGACCTTGACAGAAACGATCTGGCCCTTGATCTTGGCAGCCAGTTCTTCAGCAGCAGCCTTAGCTTCGGCTTCATGGTGGGCTTTGGCTTCGCTCTTGGTGCGGGCGGTGTTCACAGCGTCAGCATCGGCCACTGCAGCCAGACCGCGCGGGAACAGGAAGTTGCGGGCGTAACCGTCCGACACTTCATGGATTTCATCCTTTTTACCAATGCTCTTGACATCCTGTTTGAGAATAACTTTCATCGTGGTGGTTCCCCTCTCTATGTAGTAATTGATATAATTTTCTGCCATTGGCAGGGATTCGCTGATAATTTAATTTGTTAAACTGCACCCACCAGTTCTTCCTGGCATTCCTGGTTGGCGCGGTATTCGTCGATCTGCGCGCGGATGCGGGCTTCGGCTTCCTTTACGGTACAATCACGCAGCTGGGCACCGGCCATCGTCAGGTGGCCGCCGCCGCCCAAGGGCTCCAGAATGACCTGTACGTTCAGCGCACCCATGCTGCGGGCGGAGATGTTGACACCGCCGTTTTTGGCGATTGCCACAAAGCTGGCATCCACGCCGTTGATGGTCAGCAGGTCATTGGCTGCCATGGGCAGAACCACACTCATGGCGGGGTCAAGCTCATCCGAAGTGGCGATAGCGCAGCCTTTGTAGAGGTAAGCGCCCTCCACAATAGCGGCGCGGGCTTCGTATTCTTCTTTGGAAATATTGAACAGGCGCTTGGTCGCGGCGGTTTCGGCCCCGCGGCTGCGCAGCCAGGCGGCAGCCTCAAAGGTACGCACGCCGACATGCAGCGCAAAACTGCGGGTATCCAGCATGATGCCAGACAGCAGCGCCTGGGCTTCCAACTGAGTGATGTTGTTTTGGGCGGGCATGAATTGCAGCAGTTCACACACCAGCTCGCTGGCGCTGGAAGCAAAAGGTTCATGATACAAAAGGATCGGGTTATCAATATGCCCTACCGCCATGCGGTGATGGTCGATAACAACCACGCGGCTGCATTTTTCGTAAATCTTTTGGTCTTCCAGCAGGCGCTTTTGGTATGTATCGGTTACGATCAGCAGGGTTTTGGGGGTGATGAGCTTATAGGTTTCTTCCGGCTCAATAAAGTTGTGGTCCTCCCCTGCTTTGTTGAACACATCCAGCAGCTGGCCCGCCAGCGTTGCCTTGCTGCGCACTGCGATGACCGAAGGCACATCGCACATTTTGCACATGCGCAGCAAACCGATGGCGGAGCCGATGGCATCCAAATCGCTCTGGCGGTGGCCCATGATAATGACGCTGTCGCTCTGGCGGATCTGGTCTGCCAGGGCGTTGGCAATGATGCGGCTGCGCACATGGCTGCGCTTTTCGACACCATGGGAAATGCCGCCGAAGAACTCAAAGCCATCGACTGTTTTCACGGCAGCCTGGTCGCCGCCGCGGCCCAATGCAATATCAATGCTTTCGCGGGCCATCTCCTGGCATTCCTGCATAGTAGCGCCGCCATGGCCTACGCCGATGGAAAGGGTAAGCATTCCGCCGGGGTGCAACGCACGCACTTTATCCAGAATATCAAAGCGTTCTTCCATCATCCAGCGGATATCCCGCTCTTCCACCACCGCAATATAGCGGCTGTTGGACACCTTGCGCAGGAAACCGGTCGTGCGGCCGATGTATTCTTCCAGCAGGGTGTTGATGGCCTCCAGCTCGTGCGCCTGCTCGGAGTCCTTCATATCGTTGAACAGCTCGTCATAGCTGTCCACCCCAATAATCAGGTAAGCCGGGCGGCTGGCAGTGTATTCATCCAGCGTGTTTTTGTAGAACGTATCGTTGACCAAAAACAGCAATGTGCCCGTTTTGCTGCTGCGGCTGGTTGTGGCGTAGGCCGTGTAGCGGTTTTCGTCAATGGTCAGGTCCTGGCCGTGGGCGCGGGCGCAGACGGAAAGGTCAATGCCGGTCATCAGGCGGTCCGGTGCAGCCAGCAGGGCATCCCGCCCCGCCAGGATCTGCTCCCGGAAGGCCGGATTATACCACACCACGGAGCCTTCGGTAATCAAGGCAGTGGGGATGGAAAAATCCGCCAGCGAATACTGGGTCTTGCTGCCCTCAAAGTTGGTCCCGCACAGCATATCGGCCACAAAGCGCCGCAGCCGGCGGATGCCAAGCACCGCCACCACCAACGCAAACACTACAAGCAGCGCCGGTGCCAGCAGCCAGCGCGGGTTGCTGAACGCCAGCGGCACAGCCAGAGCGATGCACGCAACGAGCAGCAAAAAGATAATGACAAAGATATCACGTCTCAGCTTGTTTTTCATCATCGTTCCTCGGTGCCTGCAATGTGGGGCAGGCGGTCACGGTCAGATATGGTTTGGATCAAACTTCCATCAGAATGGGCAGAATCATGGGGCTGCGCTTGGTTTTGCGGTAGATATAGCTGGAAAGCGCCTCCCGCACACGGGATTTCACGCTGGCCCAGTCGTGCATGTTATCCGCCATACTGCGGTCAAGGGCCATTTCAACCTGCACGCGGGCACCGTCCATCAGCTCCTCGCTTTCCCGCACATAGACAAAGCCGCGGGAAACCAGGTCCGGGCCGGAAAGCAGCTGGCCGGTGCTGCCATCCACGGCTGCGGTAACGATGATGATACCGTCCTCTGACAGGTGGTGGCGGTCACGCAGGACCACATTGCCCACATCGCCCACGCCATAGCCATCCACCATCACGGCACCGGCGGGCACAGTGCCCTCCACTGCCATGCCATCGCGGGAAAGGCGGATGTTCTGGCCATTTTCAGCAATATAAATATTCTGCTTGGGGATATAGCCCAGGTGCTCCGCCGTTTCGGCGTGGCGCTTGAGCTGCTTGAACTCGCCGTGAACCGGCAGGAAATACTGCGGGTGGGCAAGGGTCAGCATCAGCTTCTGCTCTTCCTGGCAGGCGTGGCCGGAAACATGGGTATCGTACATGTTTTCGTAAATGACCTCTGCGCCCAGGGCCAGAAGGCCGTTGACCACCTTGGTCACGGTCTTTTCGTTGCCGGGGATGGGGCGGGCCGAGATAATGATAAAGTCAGTGGGGCCGACCTTGACGGTACGGTGGCTGGCCTGCGCCATACGGGACAGAGCGGACAGCGGTTCGCCCTGGCTGCCAGTGGTGATAAGGACAACCTTTTCCGGCGGGTATTTGTTGATCTCCTCGATATCGATCAGCACATTATCCGGCGCATGCAGATACCCCAGCTCCCGCGCCATTTCGGTGTTGGAAACCATGCTGCGGCCATTGACGGCCACCTTGCGGCCATACTCAATGGCCAGGTCAATGATCTGCTGGATGCGGTAGATGTTGGAAGCAAAGGTTGCCACGATAATGCGGCGGTTTTTGGCGCGGGCAAACAGGCTGCGCACCCCTTCGGCCACAGTCTGCTCGGTTGCCGTAAAGCCGGGGCGCTCCGCGTTGGTAGAATCCGCCAGCAAAGCCAGCACGCCGCGGCGGCCATACTCCGCAATGGTGGAAAGGTCGGTAACGGCATCGCCGGAAAGCGGCGTGTAGTCGATCTTGAAGTCGCCGGTATGCAGCACGATGCCTGCCGGGCAGTCAATGGCAAACGCCAGAGAATCCGGGATGGAGTGGTTGACATGGATGGGCTCCACCGTAAAGCAGCCAAGGCGCACTTTCTGGCGGGGACGGATCTCATGGAACTCTGCACTGGAGGCAAGACCGTGCTCCTCCAGCTTGTTTTTGATCAGGCCAATGGTCAAACGTGCAGTGTAAATGGGCACGTTGAACTTTTTGAGCAGATACGGCAGGCTGCCGATATGGTCTTCGTGGCCATGGGTAATGAACAGGCCCTTGATGCGGTCCTTATTTTCCAATACATAGGTGAAATCCGGAATGACAAGGTCCACGCCGAACATATCGGAATCCGGGAACACCAGGCCGCAGTCCACCAGGATCATATCGCCCTGGCATTCATACAGGGTGATGTTTTTGCCAACTTCGCCCAGGCCGCCCAGCGGGCAGATGTGCATGGGAACAGCCGGGGTGGAAGCATCATAATAATGCTGCTTATAGCTGCGGCGCTGCGGGCTGCGGGGGCGCTGCACCGGGGCCGGAGCTGCTGCATTCACCGCATTGCTCGCTGCAGCCTGCTGGGGCTGCGGGGCACGGCGGCGCTGCGGCTTGCGGTGCTGCGGCTGTGGTTTTTCCTCCGCTGCCTGCGGGGCGCTGGCCGCGGGGGCAGGCGCACCGGGTTTGCGGTTCTGGTTATTATTATTTGCGCGCGGGGCACGGCGGGTGTAATTGCTGCGGCCCTGCTGGCGGGGGCGTTTTTCGTTGTTGTGATCTTCCATTGCATAACCTCCATATTGTATTCGGCCAGGGTTGGTGGTTACACACACGGTAAGCACCGTACCCCGGACGTGATGTTTTGTCGCATGTAAAATTTGTACGGCACTGTGCCGATTTACTGAATCAAGGTTGGACGCGAAGAGTTCAGCCGAAAGGTTGCAACCGGGTCCTGAATCAAACTACGACATTGCAATTAAATCTATTATAAGGCGCAGCGGGGGCATTGTCAAATAGTATGCCGGACGCATTTATGGACAAATTACACAAAAGCTTGCAGGGCTGGGCAAAATCGCGTATAATTATTTTTATAGTAAAGCGGCAGGGTTCCGGGCATTGCGGCTGGCCGATAAGGTACAGCGAAAAGCAAAGAAAAGGATGCCATTTTCCGGCACGCCCTGATTCCAGTATTGCCGCAGCAAAACGAGGGTAACATGAAACACATTGAAATTTATACCGACGGTGCCTGCAGCGGCAACCCCGGCCCCGGCGGTTGGGGCGCAATCCTGCGCTTCCGTACCGGAGAAAAGGTGTATGAGAAAGAGATTTCCGGCGGCGAGGCCGGAAGCACCAACAACCGCATGGAGCTGACCGGCCTGCTGGAAGCCCTGCGCCAGCTGAAAGAGCCCTGTGACATTGACCTGTACAGCGACAGCCAGTATGTGATCAACGGGCTGGAAAAGGGCTGGGCCAAGGGCTGGCGCAAGCGCGGCTGGAAAAAGGCAGACAAATCCCCCGCCTTGAACCCCGACCTTTGGGCACCGCTGCTGGAAGAAAGCGAGAAGCATGTGATCCACTACCACTGGCTGAAAGGCCACGCAGGCCACCCCGAAAACGAGCGTTGCGACCGCTTGGCCGTGGAGCAAAGCAAAAAATACGGCGGAAAGCAGGCCTGACGCACTGCGCACCGCTGATACAGGAGGATATTATGGACGGAGCACTGGGTTTTAATACATTTGAAAAGCAGGATAAGGTTCTAGTTGGGCTGAACGGCGGCATGGACGCTGCCGTTACTGTGCGCATTTTGCAGGAGCAGGGCTTTGCCGTACAGGCCGCACTGGTGCATTTTGCCGGGATGGCCGACGATGCTGTGGAGACCGCGCAGAACGCCGCCAAGGCGCTGGATGTAACCCTGCACGTGATTGAAGCAGCGGACACTGCCGCGGACGAACTGCTGAAGTTCCAGCTGCTGATGCAGACGGCTGATAAGCTCGACTGCCGTTTTATCTCCACCGGCCATTATGCCCGCGTGGAGCAAGACGCCGATGAGTGCCGCCTGTGCACCCCAGAGCACGCAGAGTGCGACCAGACCGCCCTGCTGGAAGTTCTGCCACAGGAAATTCTGGCACGGCTGATCCTGCCGCTGGGTGAATTCGACAAGGAATCCGTGCAGGAAATTGCGCAGGATATCGGCTGCGCGGAATAAATTGCCGCAGACGAACGCAGATGTTTGGATAGAAATGCAGAGCTGCGGATTCCAATGGTTCAGAGATTATGAAAAAGGCATGTGCTTGAATCATAGCACATGCCTTTTTGTTTTAGGCAATACCGCATAATTCTAAGTGCCGATACGGCGAGCGAGGTGCGGCAGATGCTAAGCCAAAAGCGCAGATAATACTGGATGCTGCAAAGGTGAGCGCCGCCAGTGGCGGAAACAGCGAACCGAAGCAGGGGCAGCGGTCGCAGAGTGCGAGGGGCTTTTGCCCCCGAAGCACGATGCGGGTACCGCAACCCGACATTATCGAGCATTTTGGCAACACAGATGCCGTTCCGCAGCCGCCGGAGCGGTGCTTGAGCCGTTAGGCGGGAATTGTGCGGTATTGTCTTTACTATTCTTTTGTTCTCTGTTCTTTATGAGATGAGCGTCTGAGAAAAGCAACGGAAATCAAGTGACCCAAAGCCGTCTTATTTCTTTTTGTTTTTCTTTTTCTGGCGCTCCTGCTCTTTGATCAGGCGCTTGCGCTTCTGCTTTTCGGTTTCCACGCGGGGCCAGGGGTTCCAGGTGCCCTCGTTTTCGTGCATCCAGTGGGCGAAGGGATACAAAAGGATGGCCAAGCCGCCCAGCAGAATCAGCAGGTAGATGGCGGTGGACAGATTGACCGCCATATCCAGCGCGCCAAGGGCCGCCATCAAAAAGCCGGCATACATGGCGAACTGCCCATTATAGCGGACATAGCGGTTCCAGTTTTCTTCTTTTATAGCATCCCGCCCCTGGTCCCCCCAGATGCGGGGATTTTTGGTAACGGCATAACCGTAATACGCCAGCACAAGGCCGACAACAAGCATAAACTGGAGCATAGCGTTTCCTCACTTTGGGCTGTATATTACAGGCCCATTTTTTTGTAGAATGGGGTAAAATCAAAGGTGGCAAAATAGTCTGCCGGGGTCTCGGCGCGGCGGATCAGTTGGTGGGAGCCATCCTCACACAGCAACACTTCGGCGCTGCGCAGCTTGCCGTTGTAGTTATATCCCATCGAGAAGCCATGGGCACCGGTATCGTGGATGACCAGCACATCGCCCATATCGATCTTGGGCAGCATACGATCAATGGCAAACTTATCATTGTTCTCGCACAGACCGCCGACCACATCGTATTTATGGTCGCAGGGGGCGTTTTCTTTGCCCAGCACGGTGATGTGGTGGTAGGAACCGTACATGGCCGGGCGCATCAGGTTGGCAGCGCAGGCATCCAGGCCGATATACTCTTTATAAATGTGCTTTTCGTGGATGGCTGTGGCAACCAGGCAGCCATACGGAGCCAGCATAAAGCGCCCCATCTCGGTAAAGATGGCAACGTCGCCCATACCGGCGGGCACCAGGATCTCCTCGAACTTTTTGCGGACACCCTCGCCAATGGCCAGGATATCATTGGAGCGCTGCTCCGGCTTGTAGGCAACGCCGACGCCGCCGGACAGGTTGATGAACTTGATGTGTGCACCGGTCTTTTGGTGCAGACGCACAGCCAGGTTGAACAGGATACCGGCCAGTTCCGGGTAATAATCATCAGTAACGGTATTGCTGGCCAGGAAAGCATGGATGCCGAAGTTCTTTGCACCCAGTGCCATCAGGCGGGTATAAGCTTCGGTCATCTGCTCTTCGGACATGCCGTACTTGGAATCGCCGGGGTTATCCATGATGCCGTTGCCCAGGTCAAAGGTTCCGCCGGGGTTAAAGCGGCAGCAGATCGTTTCGGGGATACCTGCCACATTCTTGAGGAAATCCACATGGGTCAGGTCGTCCAAGTTAATGTAAGCGCCCAGGTCATACGCCTTCTTCATGTCCTGCACCGGCGTTTCGTTGGAGGAGAACATGATATCGCTGCCGCTGAAGCCACAGGCTTCGCTCAGCAGCAGTTCGGTGTAGCTGGAGCAGTCCACGCCGCAGCCTTCCTCTTTCAGGATGCGCAGCAGGTACGGGTTGGGGGTTGCCTTAACGGCAAAATACTCCTTAAAACCTTTGTTCCATGCAAAAGCTTTGTTGACAAGGCGTGCATTGGCGCGGATGCCTTTTTCGTCATAAAGATGGAACGGGGTAGGCACATCGGCAATAATTTCCTGCGCCTGCTCAAGGGTGATGAACGGTTTCTTTTCCGGCATAATACTACTTCCTTCCCTCTTGTTGTGCGGCGCGGCACTTCCCCTGCCCTTTTTTGCACATACAGGGCGTATGCGGCCCGCTGGGGCGTACCGTAAAGCAAACGTGGTGAAAATATTCCACCCGCTTGTTTGCTTATTCGATACGCTCTGACCCTCTATGAATAAATATACAGTTATTATATTGCTTTTGCCGCCGCAGGGCAAGAGCTTTTTGAAAAAATGCCGGAATGGTGCAAAAATGCCCCGCATACCGCAGGGCATGCAGGGCAAAAGCATGGATTGTGATAAAAGTTCAGGGGGTCAGTCCCCTACCGCGCTGTGCTGCATGGCAAGGTGGCCGGCAAGCAGGCGGTTTTCCAGGTGTTTGACCGTCCACAGGTAAGCCGGGTACAGGAACAGGCAGGCCGCCACCCAGGCTACCGGGTTGGACAGCTCTGCGCCAAAATAGCCCAGCACCGGAATCAGCACCAGGGCGATAACGGTACGCGCCACCATTTCGGCCACACCGGCCATCATGGCAAGTGTGGAATAGCCCAGCCCCTGAATGGTATAGCGCCATACGATGAGCGCGCCGAGCGGGATAAAGAACAGACTGTTCCAGAACATATAATCCCGCGCCATCGCCACGATCTCAACCTCGGTCTTGGTATCCAGGAAGAGGCCGATGATCACGACATCGCCAAAGTGCAGGGCAATAAAAGCAAGGACGGAATAAGCAACCACCATAATGTAGGAGCTTTTTACACCGCTGCGCACACGGTCCAGCCGGGCCGCGCCAAGGTTCTGGCCCGCATAGGTTGCCATAGCGGTGCCGATGCTTTCCAACGCACAGGAGAGCAGGTTTTGGGTTTTGCCCGCAGCCGTAATGGCGGCAACCACAGAGCTGCCCAGCCCGTTGACGGCCCACTGCATTATAACGCCGCCCACGGCCGTGATGGTACACTGCAGGCCCATGGGCAGGCCCATAGCAGACAGGCGGCGGCAGGTAGAGCGGCTGTATTTCCATTCATCCCGCGTCATATGCAGGATCTTGAACTTTTTGATCAAATAGATCAGGCTGATCACGCCGGAGATTGCCTGCGAAACATCGGTTGCCACAGCGGCACCCAAAACACCCATATTAAAGTTGATGATGAGCACCAGATCCAGCACAATGTTGACAGCGCTGGTCAGCACCAGGAAGTAAAGCGGGGTTTTGCTGTCGCCCAAAGCGCGCATGATGGCCGAAACCATATTATAGAGAAAAACAAAGGGAATTCCCGCAAAGATCCAGCCAATGTAGGTGCTGGCACCATCAATAATGTCCGCCGGGGTCTGCATCAGCTCCATAATGGGGCGAGTCAGCGCCACCGTGACAACGGTAAGCACAACACCCCAGGCAATGCACAGCCAGGTTGCGTTGGCCACATGGCGGCGCAGGTCGCTGTCATCATGGGCACCAAACAGCTGTGCGATGGGAATAGCAAAGCCGTTGCACATGCCAATAACAAAACCCAGGATCAGATAGTTGACCGAGCCGGTAGCGCCAACTGCCGCCAGCGCATTGACACCGACAAAACGGCCCACAATGATGGTATCTGCCAGGCTGTAAAACTGCTGGAACAGGTTGCCCAGCATCAGCGGCAGGGTGAACAACAGGATGATTTTGAACGGATTTCCGCTCGTTAAATCTTTGGTCATATGCGTTCCCTCAACAAGATCATTTTTCCACACAAAACAACGCGCAAAAGTAAAAAAGAGGGTGGTTGGCACCCTGTTTTGCTCAAGCGCGGAGTTAATTATACTATAACAAAACAAAAAATCAAGTGGGCTGCAAAGAAAAATATATTCTCCCAAAGCAGCGGCTGAATTGTATGCTTTTACAGCGCCACTGGAGCTCACGCCGAACAGCCAACAAGAAGAGCCGCACACCCGAAGGTGTACGGCTTACTTTGGCAGGGGTAGAAGGATTCGAACCCTCGGCACGCGGTTTTGGAGACCGCTGCTCTACCAACTGAGCTATGCCCCTATGTAAAAAGCCCACAGTAGCTAACGTGCTGTGGGCTTTGCTATGGAGCTGTTAGGCAGATTCGAACTGCCGACCTCATCCTTACCAAGGATGCGCTCTACCGACTGAGCTATAACAGCATGTGGCGACCCGGATCAGGCTCGAACTGACGACCTCTAGCGTGACAGGCTAGCGTTCTAACCAACTGAACTACCGGGCCAAGCCCTTTCGCGCTTTGCATCAGGCGTTACCTGACCGCTGCAACATGATTGATTATACTGGATTATACCCCAACTGTCAAGCACTTTTTTGATTTTTTTGCCATTTTTCTTGTGTTTCGCGCATCAGCGTCAATAAAGTTTTGGGCGGGTACTCTTGCGCTTTCCTCTGCTGACCATGGCCATGCCGCAGCGTTAATTTGCAGTTGCTCTTTCCCGACTACAACATTTTTTGTTACAGCGTTTTGGAAAAAAGCTGGTCAACAGAGCCGTAAAAGGCCCACAACCATATTCTCTTGGCATTTCATCCCGATTGGTAAATGTGCAGAAAGTCGCCGCGTCATCATCGCACAAGGCCACAAGAGCTCTTTCGTTATTTTCAAAATCGTTTGGCTCCATCTTCTCTGCCCCAAAAATGCTGCTGCTTTCCATGGGCAGCCTGCTGCAAAAGCGATGGTTCCATCCCACAGTTCATGGCCGGGTGCCATTACGATAATTTTCTCCAACTCATTCTCCTTGAAACCCTTCGGATTTTAACGAATCGAACCGCAAACAAAAAGCACAGCAGTTTTTCGATACATCTGTATCACAACTGCTGTGCTTTTGGCAGGGGTAGAAGGATTCGAACCCTCGGCACGCGGTTTTGGAGACCGCTGCTCTACCAACTGAGCTATGCCCCTATGTAAAAAGCCCACAGTAGCTAACGTGCTGTGGGCTTTGCTATGGAGCTGTTAGGCAGATTCGAACTGCCGACCTCATCCTTACCAAGGATGCGCTCTACCGACTGAGCTATAACAGCATGTGGCGACCCGGATCAGGCTCGAACTGACGACCTCTAGCGTGACAGGCTAGCGTTCTAACCAACTGAACTACCGGGCCAAACCCTTCGCGCTTTGCATCAAACTACCGCCTGACCGCCGCGACGCATATTATTATAGCAATCAGGGCGGCCTGTGTCAAGCATATTTTCAAAAAAATCCAAAAATCTTTTTGCTCTTTTTCTTTTGTCAAAATCGTCCGTTATGCGTTATTTTTATTTCCTTGCTGTCTTAAAAGAACTCTATTGTACAAAAAATATTCTCTGTTCTTTTCAAGTTCACAGTTCTATGTTATACTGACTAATAAACAGCGTTCCCTTTGTTCGTATCGCCATTTCTGCTGTTGCGCAGGCGGCACGGCAAAAGGATCCGCTTGCAACCCACAAAACAGGAGGTACAAATTATGTGGACCCGTTCCCTTTTGAAGTCCAACGCCAAACAGGCGCTGCAAGAGCGGTACTGGCGCAGCGTGGGACTGTGCCTACTTCTTTCCCTGTTGGGCATTGGCTATTCTTTCCCCCGCCTTACGGCGCAATACCGCGTAACGTCTTCCCAACTGAACGGTATGATGAGCGGCCCGGTGTGGCAGGGCAACGCCGGCGGTGGATACACCAGCGGCAACGAGGAGTATCTTTTGCAGGCATTGGCCCCCTTTGCCGGGGTGGTGATTATCGTAATGTTGATCGCTGCCGCAATCGGCCTATGCTGGGCAGCGTTCCTCATCAACCCGCTGACAGTCGGCCGCAACCGCTATTTTATGGAAAGCCGCCAGTCGGCAACACCGTTCAGCACCGTCACTTCGATCTTCCGCACCCCGTATCTGAATGTTGTTAAAGTTATGCTGCTGACCAATTTGAAAATTGCGCTGGGTTCCCTTTTGATCATTCCCGGCATTTACTGGTCTTATTGCTACATGCAGGTCGGCTACCTGATGGCCGAAAACCCCTACCTGACCACCTGCCGCGCCATGGAGCTGAGCAAGCAGATGATGGACGGTGAAAAGTGGAACACCTTTGTGCTCCAGCTTTCCTTTATTGGCTGGTACTTGTTGTGCAGCATTACCTTTGGCATTGGTTTCATCTTCCTGGAGCCTTATGTACAGGCCACTTTCGCAGAGCTTTACGCTGCGCTGCGCGCCAAGGCGCTTGCCAACGGATACACCAATGAGTATGAACTGGGCGGCTTCGTGCGCCACTGATTATAAACAATAAAACAATAAAAAACAAATCCGGACTGTGGATCATTTCCACAGCCCGGATTTGTTTACTTGTGCAATTTTGACGGTATATAACTCAAGCTTTGCCTGATTCATTCACAGCCACTGCGCTGGGGTGATCAGAAGGATGCTTGGCAAACAGCGTCTTCAGAGCAAGCGGAGTGGCAACAGAAGATACGATGATCAGCAGAATAACAGCGGTAAAGTAGACAGCGTCCACCATGCCGACTGCAAGGCCCTTTTGTGCCACAATCAAAGCAACCTCGCCGCGGGTCATCATGCCAACGCCAACCTTGAGGGAATCTGCCCAGTTGAACTTGCAGATCTTTGCTGCAAGACCGCAGCCAATGATCTTGGTGATAAGTGCCACAATGACAAAGCAGACACAGAACAGCAGGATATCGGGAGTCAGGCCGCTGATATCGGTTTTGAGGCCGATGGAAGCAAAGAACACCGGAGCAAACATCATATAGTTGCTGATTTCGACACGGCGCTCCACATAGGGTGCATCATGAATATTGCACAGCACGATACCAGCAATGTAAGCACCGGTAATATCGGCAATGCCAAAGTACTGCTCTGCAATGTAAGCCATGGCAAAGCAGAAGCCAAGGCTGGCAATGGTAATGCGCTGGGTGTGGGGGTTACGGTTATCCAGCCAGGTCATGGCCTTGTACAGCACAAAACCGACAATGACCGCCACCACAAAGAACAGCACCGTGTTGATCAACACCTGGCCGATGCTGGTACCGCCTTCTTCGCCGCTGCCGGCCCCCAGAACGCAGGTAAGCACCACAATGCCGATAACGTCATCAATCACGGCTGCGCTGACGATGGTGGTGCCCAGGAAGCCTTTCAGCTGGCCAAGCTCCTGCAGGGTTGCCACCGTGATGGAAACGCTGGTTGCCGTCATAATGGTGCCGATGAACAATGCTTTATAAAATTCCGGACTGCCGATAGCACCCAGACCATAGAACGCACCATACAGCAGCGTACCGCCCACCAAGGGAACAAAAACACCCACGCAGGCAACCAGAGTTGCAATGGGGCCGGCTTTCATCAACTGCTTCAGGTTGGTGCCAAGGCCGGTGGAGAACATCAGCAAAATAACGCCGATTTCCGCAAAGACCGAGATGGTATCGCTGAGCTGAACAACCCCCAGCAAAGAGGGGCCAATCAGCAAACCGGCGATGATTTCGCCCACCACTTGGGGTGCCTTGAGTTTGCGGGCAATCAGGCCAAAAAACTTAGCCGCAATCAATATGATTGCAAGATCCCGGAAGAATAGATACATAATGATAGAACCTCCTTTTCAGCACGGCATAGCTGATATGGCTTTTTGGTTCATACAGTGGTACTTGCCATCCGCCCAGTCTCCCCAGCCAAAAGGTGCCGGAGCCGTGTTCCCTTATGTTTTACCACGCTGTTCATATTTTTTCAAGAGCTTTGTCACAGAAATGTCAATTTTCATCTGTATGCACAAATGTCTTGCACAAACGGGGCGTTTGCGGGGCAGTTCATGCCATATTGTGGTTGCGGCAAAAAGGGCATGTGCTTGTACCCTCCTTTGGATTTCAGATCATTTTTACAAAAAACTTCTTCCATATGTTCTTTTTTTCTTTTTTAAAATTTATTTGAAAAAAATTGATTTTTTTCAAAATATTGCTTGACAATCCCAGATGTGCTTGCTATAATATAACACGTCGTCAGGTGAGGCGATACAGCAGAATAGATGGAAAGATGGCTGAGCTGGTCTAAGGCGCACGACTGGAAATCGTGTAGGGCCCATAAAGCCCTCAAGGGTTCGAATCCCTTTCTTTCCGCCATAAGCCCATGACAAAAAAGATGTCATGGGCTTTTTTCTTTGTTGTATCGCACAAAATCAGCAAAGTTGACAACCGATTTTCAAAGTGCGTTTTATAGAGATGTCCAACCGTTTTAAGGCGGTTGGACTTTTTTGTTGGGTGATTTGGGGAGGGTTTGCTCTCCCCTGCCGTCCTGTTTTGCAGTTTTTCAGCGAAAATTTCAACTTTTTTCTGCTGTTTTCAGAATGTTTTCAATTTCCCTGCAGCCAATTTCTTGTTGGCTGCGGGGATTTTTCGCTTTTTGCAGCAGTTTTCAGTTTATTTTCATGTTTTCCATTTTATACCTATTAAATAAGGAGGATTTCCACTATGAGCATCATGATCGGCATCGACCACGGCTATTACGCTATCAAAACAGCGCATTGTTCATTTCCGGCTGGACTTACCAGCTACGGAGAACACGAACCCTACACCCGCCAAGGACTCTTAGAGTTTGGCGGGTGCTTTTTTGTTTGTGGCTCCGGGCGGCAGCCTATCCAGCGGGACAAGACCGTAAACGACAACTACTACCTGCTGACACTGGCAGCTATCGCAAAGGAGATTCAGCAACGCGGTTTGCCTCCCGAATGCTCGGTGCGAATTGCGGCGGGTCTGCCGCTGACCAGTTTCGGACGTGACAAACCCAAGTTCAAAGATTATCTGCTGCGAAGCAAGCAACCTGTGAATTTCCGCTTCGAGGGCGTGGAGTACAGAATTACCATCGAGGAAGTTGCGGTCTTCCCTCAAGGCTACGCCGCCCTTATGACCGAAACTGGTTTGTTGCAAGACGAACCCTCAATGCTCCTCATGGATCTTGGCGGCTGGACGGTGGACCTCATGCGCATCGACAACGCCATCCCTGCGGCTGACACTGCGCACAGCTTGGAGCTCGGCATGATCCGCTGCGTGGATGACATCCGGGAACAGGTGCGGCGCGAAACAGGGTTGTCCCTCACGGATGCCCAAATCGAAAATATGCTGGCAGGTCAGCCCTGCACGGTCAGCGATACGGTGCGTGACATTGTGAACAAACAAGGTCGCAAGTACACAGAGCATCTTCTGTCTGCCACGATGGAAGCGGGATTCGATTTGCACGCCATCCCCGCCGTGTTGCTGGGCGGTGGCGCATCGGTGGTGAGCCGCCACCTAAGTCCCAAAGACGGCCTTTGTAAGACGATTTTCCTGCTGGACGACAAGGTGAACGCGGTCGGATTCGAGCGTGCGTTGGCCGCCGTGTCGCGCCGCAAAAGCGAGGTATGAAACGACCGCAATATGTTTTCCGCCCGAACCTTAACGAACCGCAACACCGCCGCGCGTGGGCGTTGCTGCAGCAGGTGCCGCCTGCCAAACGCAAAGAGTTTCTGGTGCAGAGTATCCTTGCGGCAGAACAGACGGATAGGCTGGAGAAAAGCATCCGCAAGGTGGTGCGGGAGGAGTTGCAGGCAGTCAACATAACCAACGCTGTTCCAAGCTCACTGTCAGAGAATGCTATACCAGACTCTGCGCTCGATTTCCTGAATTCACTGTAGGGGGTGATTCCAATGTTTTAATAATAAGTAGAAATGAAAATACAAAAAGACAAAAGAGGAGGTTAATACATAGTGAATGGTAAAAAAATCTTGTTCGGTGCAGCCTGTGACAGGCTGCCTTTGTTTTTGATGAGGGGTGCCTATTAAGTACGCCCAGAATAGCACCCAAGTCCATAAGGAGCCGGGTGCTTGATTAAATTCATCGATATGTTCTCCGGCATCGGCGGTTTCCGCGAAGGACTGACCCGTGCCGGGGGCTTTGAATGTGTAGGGCACAGCGAAATCTATAACCCGCCCGCAGGGTATGCGTGGCAGGTTGTGGCACTGGTCGGTGAAGAAATTGCGGGCGGCACTGAGATCCCGGATGTGCCGAGTGTTCCGGAACCGAAGTATTATTCCGCTGCGTGGACAGCTCCTGCGCAAAGCGCCAGCGGAAGCTTTGATCTGACATTCACAGTCAACACCGACAAGTATCAGTTGAACACGCTGGAAAAGGTGGACGGGGCGGTCATTACCGTCACGCCCAGCCGGACCGGCGGCAATGTGGACGGCGGCAGCTGGCAGATGAGTCCTGCCGGAGCGCAGACCATTACCACAAGTGGTCACACGCCGGATGACAACTTTCACCTCAACGGCGGCGATGGTTCTGCCACATGGACGGTTCACTACGAGGTGTCCAAAACCAGCACCAGTACGCTTTCCGGGCAGGAAGGACCGTTCGCCAGCCAAGCCGAAGCGGATGCCGCTGCCGAAGCCGCCAAGAATGCAGCCATCGGGCAGCTGCAGAACGAAGCGCAGGGCATGGTAGATGCCGCTATTGCCGCGGCGCGGGCGCAGCTTGCCAATATTACATTCAGCTATGACGAGGTCACCATCCCGCACGGCTTTGATGCCACGCCCGGCGCGCTGGGCAGCCACCAGACTATTACAGTTCCTGCAAATAGCAGCAACGACTACAAAATGCAGAACGATGAGTGGTCGGTCAAGGTCAGCATTGATAAAATCGACAGCGAAACCAAGCAGCGCATCAAGGGCAATGCGGAGACTATCAACTGTTTTTCCACGGCTATTCCGCTATTTTATAATGCAAAAAAGCAGGCTTTATCTCGCTATGGAGTCACCTATATTCTGAAGAAGTATGCGGCAAAGGCATCTCCGGTACTTGAACCACAGAATATATCTCCTCATGTATTACGCCACACCAAAGCCATGCACTTGCTGCGAGCTGGTGTTAACATGATATATATTCGAGATTTTCTTGGGCATGCAGACATCTCTACAACAGAGGTTTACGCTCGCATCGATGCAGAGATGAAGCGAAAAGTATTTGAGGAGAAAGTGCCGAATTACACACCCAATACCACAATGCCTTGGGAGGAGGATGAAGATTTATTGCAATGGTTAACACAATTTGGAAAGAAAACTTTCTGATTATGTGTAGTAAATTATGCTTAAACGCCCGGGATTCTGGGCATTTTGCTCAATTACTACTCATTTGTAGGAACTACTCATTACAGACGTTATGTGGTGCACCACATAACGTCTGTAATGACAACGGCATTGCAGAAAACCTGCCGCTGAACCGTATTCTGGGCAACTATGACATCATCCATGGCACATTTTTCGTCTGCGGCCTGACCCGCGATGATTTTACTGATCTTACCCCGCAGCAGATGAAGCACTACGAGGAAATGTACCACGACCCGCAGCTGTTTTTCCTGCTGGGCAAAACCCTGTGTGTGGAACACACCACGCCGGAAGAATATACCCGCGTTATGGCTCCGCCGCCCAAAACAAAAGAATCCCCGGAGCGCTGATATGAATACCACCGTCCTAGCCCGCAGCCCGCCTGCGGGCTTTTTCATTTGTCCGAAACTATCCAACAAGCAAGGAGAAGAACCTATGAACGACATTTTTGAAAAACCCGAAACCATGCAGGAAAACGAGCATCCCCGTTTTTACACCGCAGAATCCGTCATGCGCGGGCATCCCGACAAGCTGTGCGACCTCATTGCCGACAGCGTGCTGGACGCCTGTCTGCAGCATGATCCCGCCAGCCGCGTGGCCTGTGAGGTCATGGCAACCCACGGTCACATTATCGTGGCGGGCGAAATCACGACCAAGGTTAAGCCGGACGTGTTCAACATTGTGCGGGATGTTCTGCAGGACGTTGGCTATGACCCGAAGGCGTACCAAATCGACTGCTACATCCACGACCAAAGCCCCGATATTGCCGGAGCCGTGGAGCCGGAACTTGCTGAGGGAGAGGACGAGGATACCCTCGGCGCAGGCGATCAGGGCGTTATGGTGGGCTATGCCTGCAACGAAACGCCCGAATATCTGCCGATGCCTGTGGTGGCGGCGCAGCGCCTTGTGACGCTGCTGGAAATTTCCCGCATGACCGGCGTTATCCCCGACATCGGTCCGGACGGCAAGGTACAGGTCACGATGGAATACAACGGTGACACGCCTGTGCGCATCGCCACGGTGGTCGTCTCTGTCCAACACAAAGAGGACGCCGATATTGACAAGCTGGCAGATTTGCTGGACGAGTATGTGTTCCCGCTGGCCTTTGACGGTATGCCCGCCGATGACGCGGAAATCATCCTGAACCCCAGCGGCAAGTTTGTGCAGGGCGGCCCGGATGCCGACACAGGTCTGACCGGGCGCAAGCTCATGGTGGACAGCTACGGTACATTTGCACCCCACGGCGGCGGTGCGTTCAGCGGCAAGGATGCCACCAAAGTGGACCGCAGCGGCGCGTATATGGCGCGGTACATTGCCAAAAACATGGTCGCCGCCCATCTTGCCGACCGCTGTCAGGTCACGCTGGCGTATGCCATCGGGGAAAAAGACCCCGTCATGGTGGATGTGAACACCTTCGGCACCGGCGGCCCCTGCGAGGATGATTGTTTGTCGGCCGCGGTGCGCAAGGCGTATGATCTGACCCCTGCGGGCATCATCAAGCAGTTGAACCTGCTGAACCCCATGTACAGCCGCACGGCGGCGGGCGGTCACTTCGGGCGCGAGGATTTTCCGTGGGAAAATATCGAACATATGAGCGACCTCGCCGCTTACATTGTGTAATTGCCGCGCGTCAGTAAAGAACAGATCCATGCCGCCAACCGGATGACGGCTATCGAGTTCCTGCGGCGGTACCGTCCCGGTTCGCTGGTGAAAAGCAGTGCGCGGGGCGAATATCAGCTTGCAGAACATGACAGCTTCAAAATCAACGGCGAATCCAGTGTGTGGCACTGGAAAAGCCGCGACATTGGCGGCAAGTCGGCGCTGAAATATTTGATTTATGTGGAAGGTGTGCCGTTTGTAGAGGCGGTGCAGCTGCTGTGTGAGGAAAGCCCGATGTACATCCCAGTGCAGCATGAAGCGGTGGAGCGCGAGCGCCCACCGTTCCGTCTGCCGAACCCCGCGCTGAATAATGACCGTGTAACGCGGTATTTGCTGGGGAGAGGTGTGTCTCTGCTTACCATCCGATACTGTATTGAGAGAAAAATTCTGTACGAAAGTGCAGAATACCACAACTGTGTTTTCTTGGACAAAGACCCGCAGGGTATGCCGAAATATGCGGCGCTGCGCGGCATTTATGACTATGGAAAACCGTTCAAGCGCGAGGCACCCGGCAGTCAGAAACAATACGGATTCTGCATCCCGCCGATGCAGCCCGGCACCACTGTGGCGGTGTTTGAGGCTGCCATAGATGCGATGGCCGAGATGACGCTCTGCGGGGATGCTGCGGACAAGTACCGCCTGTCGCTGGGCGGGGTTTCATCCTCCGGCAAAGAGCCTTTGGCGTTACAGGAATTTCTGCGGCAGCACCCGGAAATCTCCACGATAGAACTGCGGTTGGACAATGATGCCAAAGGGCGCATGGCGAGTGTCGGTATCCGGAAAATCTACGCTGACCGCTACACCGTGCATGACCTGCCGCCCGACATCGAGAATGGAGATTACGCTGATATGGCAAAAAACAACCTGATGGCAAGAACTGCCGCCCACCGCGCAGTTTGCCGATAGAGAGAAATCAACATGAAAGTTAGAAATCGTTCGCCCACTTATAGGGCATAAACAGGAGGTAAATCGTTATGGCTGTGTTCCGTGTACAAAAGACGCAAAATTATACCATTATGTCCAACCATCATCTGCGCAACAAGGCTCTTTCGCTCAAGGCGAAGGGGCTTTTATCTTTGATGCTGTCTCTGCCCGAAGATTGGGATTATACCACGCGCGGGTTGGCGTCCATCTGCAAAGAGGGCGTGGACAGCGTGTGTGCCACCGTGCGCGAGTTAGAAGCAGCGGGTTATATTATCCGCCGCCGCATCCGCGACAGGAACGGCCAGATGCGGGGCATGGAATACACGGTTCTGGAACAGCCGCAGCCCCCGGAACAGGACGAGCCGAACTGTGCCCAACCAAAACAGGCAGAGCCTAAACGGGAAAAACCTGTACAGGAAAATCCTGCACAATTAAATACTAAAGAAATAAAGAAAGAAGAAACAAATAACGTATCGAATCCTATCCGCGCGGCGGGCCAGCGGACAGAGTACCGCGCCCTGCTGCTGAAAAATATCGAGTATCCGATTTTGGCGCAGAATAACCCGATGGATACGATGCGATTGGATGAACTGGTGGAGTTGATGCTGGATGTGGTTTGCTCCAAGCGGGCGGCTATCCGCATTTCGGGTGAGGAAATGCCTGCAGAAGTAGTAAAATCTCGATTCCTAAAATTGGGCGCAGAACACATTCAGTATGTTCTGGATTGTCTCAGGGACAACCCGCCCCGTATCCGAAACATCAAGCAATACTTACTGGCGGCGCTCTACAATGCGCCGCTGACGATAGAAAATTACTATGCCGCGCAGATCGACCATGACCTGTGCGGCAGAAATTGAGGTGATGCAATTTGCAGATGAAATTTTATTCTCCCTTGACTGCGGACTTTTTCCCGAATGACACCGAGGATTTGGACGATGACTACAGCGAATACGAGGGTATCCCTTACACCGGCAAAGAACTGACCGGCTACCGCGATGTTATCCGCGATGCCATCTACGAGGATGTCAAAGACTTTTACGGCGACCTGATGCGATATTACCGCGAGGACGATTCCGTCCGCCGCAAGGTCGTTCGTGCCGTTCCCACGGTGGACGAGGTGAACGGTGAACTGGTCGGCTCCCTGTGGGTCGATACGGACGCACCGCTTACCGCCGAGGAACAGGCCGTGGTCTGCGCATATATTTCCGGTCAGTACAGCGATGGCTGGGGCGAGGGCTTTGAGCAGCGGGAGATCGATGTTGGGGACGGCAAGCTGTATGTCCATTTCTGGCAGGATCACGATTTTGAACTGAAACGCGATGTGCCGGATATGACCGAGTTCAAAAAACTGTTGAACCGTCCCAAGAAGCCCAAGATGCAGCTGATTGGGCAGGACGGCAACATTTTCGCCATTATGGGGCGTGCCTCCCGGCTGCTGAAAAACAGCGGGCAAGGTGAAAAAGCCAAGGAAATGCGTGACCGCGTTATGTCCTGCGACAGCTACCAGAAAGCACTCAGCATCGTTTCCGAGTATGTGGAAACCGAACTGTCGCCCAGCCCTACGCCCAAGCGTGACCGGGGTGATGCCAGATGAAGAAATACGAGATCACCGACATTGCCCATCCCGACAATCCCAACCTGCACCGCATCCGCGCGGTGACGGACTTAACCGAGAATGTCCTTGCCGGGATGCTCGGCGGCTATGTGGAAAGCCGCGATAACCTCGACCAAGCTGGTCGCGCGTGGATTTCAGCGGATGCCATCGCCTGTGAAAATGCAGTTGTCTGCGGGGATGCAGTCCTTACAGATCACGCCGTTGCAAAGGGCTGCGCTTATGTCGGAAAGAACGCCACCGTAATGGGGGATGCCACTGTGCAGGATGATGCCATCGTATGCGGCGGGGTCATTATGGGAAAAAGCTGTGTCTGCGGTTATGCCGTGATTCGGCAGGATGAGCAAACCTTGTGTGCACCGACTATTGACGGCAGCGCCCGTGTATATGGCGAAATCTCCGGCAATGTAGTCTGCCGCGGCAATGCCGTTGTTCTGCCCGGTACCAAGCTCGACAACAGGACGCAGGACTGCTTTGTACTCGAAGATGACCGTGTTTCTGTGCAGACGGCCAGCCGGACACCGCCCCCGAAAGAACCCCGTACCCATGATTTTGAACGATAAGAAAGAAGGATGCCTTTGACGAACACTCCCGAAACGCTCAACATTCTCAACCCTGATTTCCGGATGCCCGAACACTGCGGCGGTGACCGCTGGTCGATCCTGCACGGGGATTCTCTGCAGATCCTCCGCCAGTTTGAGCCGAACAGCTTCGATGCCATCATCACCGACCCGCCTTATGCCAGCGGCGGCAGCAGCCAGACCACCAAAAACCGCAGCACCAGCGAAAAGTACAGCAGCATGAGTAAGGACAAAGCACTGCCCGACTTCGACAGCGACCAGATGGATCAGCTGAGTTGGATGTTCTGGACGGCGGCATGGCTGCAGGATGCCCGCCGCATTGCCAAGCCCGGTGCGCCCGTCTGCCTGTTCATCGATTGGCGGCAGCTTCCCGCCATGACGCTGGCTTTGCAGTGGGCGGGCTGGACCTGGCGCGGCGTGGCGGTGTGGGATAAGGTCGCCAGCCGCCCGCAGAAAGGACGCTTTCGCCAGCAGTCCGAGTACATTGTATGGGGATCCAACGGCAAAATGCCGCTTGAAAGAAATGTTGGGTGTCTGCCGGGCGTGTTCCGATACCCGAACCCGCAGAACCGCATCCATGTGACCGAGAAGCCGTTGCAGCTTATGCGGGATGTGGTGCAGATCTGCGAACCGGGCGGGCGCATCCTTGACCCCTTTGCCGGGGCGGGCACCACCGTGCTGGCCGCTGTGCAGGAAGGCTATGAGGCTGTCGGCATTGAAATGTCGGACGCCTACTTCCGCCGCAGCACCGAACGGCTGAAAACTGCCCTTGAATCCGAAGTGAATCAGAACTGATTCACTTTTGACCGCCAACTTAAAAAAAGTGAATCAAATCTGATTCACTCCCGACATTCAGAAAGGAAACACGAAAATGAAACGACCTTGGGCTTTTATCTGCGCCAGTGAGGGCGCGACATCCAAACACCTGCGCAACTATTGCCGCGAGGTGTACCTGCTGGGCTACCTGCCTGTATGCCCTAAATTGCAGGACAGCCAGTATTTGGTGCTGGAAGATGCCGTGGAACGCAGCGAATACACCGCCATTGTGCGGGATAAGCTGCTGCGCTGCCCGATGCTGGTGGTCTGCAGCCGGAATCAGGACGCTACCACCAACGCACAGATCGGTTTGGCGCAGAAGTACAACCGCATCGTGACGACCTTGGATGGTTTGAAGAAAGCCGTTTCGGAGGGCGACGACCTTGTGTCATGAATGGCGCTGGGGGGTGTGTTTGGCAAGCATAGCGTTTGGATATCCAAACGCACTTTTGGGGAGTTCCCCAAACCCCCATTGTGCGTAAGCGCAGTCATATAATCCCGCTGCGGCTGAACGAGCGCGAGTACCGCCATCTTTGTGAACAGGTCAAAACAAGTGGATTATCGCGCGAGGAATACCTGCGCTCTCTTATCTTGGGCAAAGAAATCTATCCCCGTCCCTGCACACATCATACGGAACTTGTGCGGCAAATTTCCGGTTTGTGCAACAACGCAAACCAGCTTGCCCATCGCGCCAACAGCACGGGCGTGGCGGGGCAGCAAAGCGTGGACGAGATGACGCGCATCGCCAAGGAAGTCTGGCGTGAGATAAAAGAAAACTACTAGGAGGCCCTATGAAATATGGCTTACACATCCGTGATCCCTGTCCGCCGTCTGGATCGGGCGGTGAAGTATGTGATGAACAAAGAAAAGACCACGGCGGTATCTTTGCAGGATGCACTTGATTATGCCGCCAATCGCGACAAAACAGAGCAATCCTGTTTTGAAAGCTCGTATGCCTGCACGCTGGAAACCGCCTTTGCCGATATGCGCCAAACCAAGGAGCGCTGGCATAAGCTGGGCGGTGTGCAGGGGTATCACCTTGTGCAGAGCTTCGCCGTCGGCGAAGTGACGCCGGAACTTGCGCACCAAATCGCAAAGGAACTGACAGACCGCGTGCTGGGCGGGCGGTACGAATATGTCATCGGCACGCATTTGAACACTGGGCATATCCATTCGCATATTGTCTGGAACACGGTCAGCTGTGTGGATGGTAAAAAGTATCGCAGCAACTACAAAAGCTATGTGACGGAAATCCGCGCGGTGTCAGATGAACTTTGCAGAAAATACAAGCTGTCGGTCATTGACACCGAAACCTCCCATCATGTGGCAAAGCCCTACGCCGAATGGCTGGCGGAGAAAAACGGTCAGCCTACATGGCGTACGGCTATTCGGCAGGATGTAGACGAAGCTATCCAGCAGAGCCTTACATGGCGGCAGTTTCTTTCCGTGCTGGAACGCAAAGGCTATGAGGTCCGCAGGGGGCGCAAGTATCCCGTTTTGCGTCCGCCCGGAAAAGAACGCTTTGTTCGCTTCAAAACGCTGGGCAAGCGGTATACGCCAGAAGCAATCCAGACGCGCATCCTGTATCCACGAAGCTACTGCCCTTATGTTGAAAATCCACCAACAATCCAACGTGCTCGTCTGCGCGACAACAGCAAGCCCCGCCGCAAACTAACTGGGCTGCGGGCGCTGTACTACCGCTATCTGTACGAGTTGGGCGCACTTCCTCGCAAACCTCGCCGCCCCAGCTATGCCGTGCGGCAGGATGCTTACAAGTTGGATCAGCGAATTCGGCAGATGGAGTTTCTATCTAAGAACAACATTGACACGCTGGCACAGCTGGAAACTTACCGACTAGCCAAGCTGGGTGATATTGTCCAACTCACGGCACAAAGAAAATCGCTGTATAAAGTAAACCCGGACAGCCAGCGCATCCAGCAAATCACCGCCGCCTTAAAGCAGCTTCGCCAAGAAGAACGGCTCTGCCGCAAAATTGCTGAACAATCCCTAGAGGTGCAGCAACACCTCACCGAAGCCCGTCGTGACCGCGCCGAACAGCAACAGCGCGAACAGGAACATGAGCGTGACCGTAGACCCAACATTGATTTGACACTATAACCATGAAAGGAAAGATGCCCATGAAATACCCCAACAAAGACTACATCGAACACCTGCGCCGTAAGTACCCGCCCGGTACCCGGCTGCAACTCAGCTGTATGGAAGATGAATTCCCCGTGCCGCCCGGTTCCATGGGGACGGTGGAATGTATCGACGACGCTGGGCAAATCCATGTAGATTGGGACTGCGGGCGCAGTCTTGCCCTCATCCCCGGCATGGACTCGTTCAGCCACTTGCCCTCGCCCAAAGAAAAGACCGGTGATGCCAGATGAATTACGGCTCTGAACCCGCAGACCAGGTCGTCCGCTACTCGCTGGAGGGTGCAGAGTTTGCCCTGCGCATCTCCGGCACCGCTGCGAAAAACTTCTTTATTTTCGCCCAAGCCGTATTGCACGACAGCCAGAAAACCCACGGCAAAACACATCTAATTCGCCTTTTGAAGGAGCAAAAAACACTGAAGTTTTTCACGGTGGACAAAGACCGTATGCATGATTTTGCCCGTGCTGCCAAAGCGCATGGGCTGCTGTTCTGTCCTATCCGCGACAAGATGGACCCCGACCACATTGAAATCGCCATCCTGCAGGACGATGCGTCCAAGGCCAACCGCATTATTGAAAAACTGCAACTGGATGTCGTGGACACCGGCACGGCAGAACTGGTCGATGCTGTGCAACAAAATTTGGAAAATGCAGCCCCCAACCATGAGGACCCGCCCACCGTGGATTTTCCTCTGGGCTCGGAGAACGCCAGTCCGTCCGAGCCTTTCTCCGACAGCAGCAAATCTTTTGCAAACTCGCCGTCGCCGCGCGCCGATCTGCTTCGAGCCAAGGGTGAGCGCCCCAGCGTCCGAATGGAACTGCAGGATATTACCGCCCACCTGCGAAACCGAGCAGAGGCACCCAAAGACCGTATGCCCAAGCTGCCGGTAAAAATCCGGCGCAAAGAAAAGGTGATGTAAATGTTTTCTGTTTGTTTTCAAATGGCAGATAGCTATTGCGGCAGTTCTATGGTATGTTGGCGATAGGAGGTGCAAAAACAATGACAGAACACAAAGTGAAACTCGACCGTGCCAACAAAAGCATCCTACTCCGGGCGCTGGGCGATGTCTACTACGGTCAACGCGCCCGCGGCGGCAGCGCCGAAGAAACGGGGCGGCTGATTTTGCGGGTGAACGATCTGCCCGCGGGCGGCAAACTGACGATGTCGGCGGCAGAGTATCGGCTGGCAAAAGCAGCACTCAACCAACTGCGCACCCAGCGCTTGGCTGAGGGCGGGTACACCGATGCCGTGGATGATGCTCTGGCTCGGCTGCTGCGCGCCCACACGCCGCTGTTTATCTGGTAAATCCGGCTATGACATGGGAAAAATTCTGGTCGATCATTGACCGGATCCGCGCCAAAGCGGATATGCAGGATGAAGCGTTCGTGAAACAGTTCCTTTACACGGAACTCATCAACTTGCCGCAGGATGAACTGCTCGGCTTCGATTGCGCATGGCAAAGCTATCGCAATAAAGCCAACTTTCCCAAAATGGTCGCAGCAGCCTGCATCATCAATGACGGCAGTTCGGATGATCGATTTACCGATTTCCGCAACTGGCTGATTATGCAGGGGTACGATGCTTATCGGCAGGCGCTGATTGACCCGGATAACCTCGCGGCGCTCAATATTCCGTTCCGAGATACTGAGTGGATGGGATGCGGGAATGTGGCGTGGTATGCTTACGCGGGGCAGCAGCTGCACACCTATTTTGAAAAGGAAGAAATTGCCGCCAAGTTATTCCGAAAGTATCCGGCCCTGCTGAAATCGTCTGCCGATTTACATCAGGCAATCATGCAGGAACAGCTTGCACCCCACCGTGCGCAGGAAACCGAATGGGAGCGGCAAATGCTGCGAACGGAAGTCAAGCACTACATAGATACCAGTGGGCTGGCGTACAGCTACAACGAATTCTATACTCAAAATATGCCGGATAAAGTTGCATGGAAACCGCTGCAAAGCGATTTGTTTGCAAATCTGCCGCAAATCAAAGCAGAGCGTATGCCGCAGGACTTTTCCGCGGTTTTGCCGAAGTTGTGGAGAAAACGTCAGGCATGGGATACCGAGCGTACAAAGCGCCCGCCCTATCGCGGTGAAGAAAGGTAAAACTCACCACGCCGGGAAGAAAGAATCCTTGGTGGGTCTGGCTGCTGCCGCTACCACTTGTATGGTGGGCGGCGCTGGCGGTGGCTTGCCGCTGGCAGCCGGGCATGAAAATAACGGCTCTGCTGGATGCACTGAACAGCGCACTGGCAGAGCCGTTTGCGTTGGCGTGGAGTCAAGACAGCCCGCGCTTTTTGCTTGTGTTTACGGTGATTTACGCGGTAGTGCTTATCGTGGCTGTGTCGGATCAGAAGAACACCCGCCCCGGCGCGGAGCATGGCTCGGCGGCGTGGGGCGACGTGCTTCGGCTGAATAAGTTCTACATGGACAGGCACGGGTCGAACCTGCTGCTGACCCAGCATTTTCACATCGGGATAGATGGCTATAAGCATAAGCACAACACCAACATCCTTATCGTCGGCGGCTCCGGCGCAGGCAAGACGCGCACCTATGGTGTGCCGAATGTGCTGGAATGTACCTGCTCAATGGTCATTACTGACCCAAAATCCGAAATTTTGCGTAAGACCGGGAATTTGTTGGAGCAAAATGGGTATGAGGTCATCGTTTTTGACCTCATAAATCCCGCCGCATCATTCTGTTATAATCCGTTTGTCTATGTACATGATGACCGTGAAGTGTTGACTTTGATTGAAAATCTGATTCAAAATACCACGCCATCACATTCAAAAAGCAGCGACCCATTCTGGGAAAAATCCGAAACTGCCCTGCTGCAAGCCCTCATGCTGTACCTGCTGCACGAGGCTCCACCGGAGGAACAAAACTTCTCGATGGTTATGCCCTGTGGGTGAGTCATGGATCGTCAGCAACTTAAACGCCGCACTCTCCACATGGAACGACAAGCTGGCGGAGATCTGGTCACTGCTGACAGAAAGCCCGCAGACATTCAAGGGTGGGCAGGTCTGGGGCGTGATGACCGGCATCCACGGTGCGTTGCAGGCAATCGGCTATGGGCTGCTGGTGCTTTTCTTTGCTGTGGGCGTTATGAAAACCTGCGGCAGCTTTGTGGAAGTCAAAAAGCCCGAACACGCGCTCAAGCTGTTCATCCGCTTTGCACTGGCAAAGGGCGCGGTGACCTACGGGCTGGAATTGATGCTGGCGGTGTTTTCTATCGTGCAGGGCATGGTGTCTACCATCATCACACAATCGGGCAGCTCCGGCATGAGCAGCGTGTCGCTGCCGCAGGAGTTGATCGATGCCATCAACAATGTGGCCTTTTGGGATAGCATCCCGCTGTGGGCGGTCACGCTGATCGGCGGGCTGTTAATAACCGTTCTATCGTTCACGATGATTCTCACGGTCTACGGCAGAATGTTCAGCCTGTGGATGTATGCAGCCATTGCGCCGATCCCGCTGTCCACATTCGCAGGTGAACCCACCAGCAGCGTCGGCAAAAACTTCATCCGCAGTTATGCAGGTGTCTGCTTGCAGGGTGTGGTGATTGCACTGTCCTGCATTATTTTCTCCGCCATTTCGTCCAGCCCGCCCGCCGTGGATACCGGTGCATCTGTGGTGACGGCAGTGTGGACGTATGTTGGCGAGTTGGCGTTCAACCTGCTGGTGCTGGTCGGAGCAATTAAAGGCTGTGACCGTATCGTTAAGGAAATTATGGGATTGTGAGTTGCAGGTGCGGCTTTTTTGTGGTATAATAGAGCCACGAAAGGAGCTGAGACTATGCCTGAAATTATTCCGATTCGTGATTTAAAGAACACCAACGCAATTTCCCAACGCTGTCATGAAACAGCAGAACCTATTTTTGTAACCAAAAACGGTTATGGCGATATGGTTATCATGAGCATGGAAGCCTATGAGCACCAACAAATCATGAATGAGGTATACGCAAAGCTGGCAACGGCTGAAGTACAGCACGAAGCTGGAATGGGACGTCCTCTTGCTGATATTCTGAAAGAAACGAGTAAGAAGTATGAGTTATAATGTCATTTTGCTGCCAGCAGCAGAGGATGATTACCAAGAAATTCTGCAATACTTCGAGAGACAGTTCGACTCTCAGCAAGCAATTCGCTCGTTTGTAAAAGATTTTGGTGAAGTGCTGCTTCGGTTGGAAGAGACTCCTACAATTTATGGGTACTCCCGCGACGAGGGGCTTCGGCAGAGAGAATACAGGAAGTTCTTAATTGGACGATATGTAGCTCTCTTCAAAATTGATGAATTAAGAAATACCGTGGAAATTTACAGAATCTTCCACGGGACACAAAATTATACGAAATATCTATAATGAAGAACGCCGCTGTGCAGATTGCATAGCGGCGCTTTTCTTTACGGAGGTGTCTGCTATAGAAATCAAAATACCAAAAGAAGTCCGCGACTACCATGAAAATATCTTTTTCGGGCTGAACACCCGGCAGTTTATCTGCTCGATGCTGGCCGTCGGCGTAGCGGTTGGCATTTACTTTGCCTTGCAGCCGTATGTCGGCACCGAGGAAATCGGCTGGATGTGCATCTTGGGGGCCGCGCCGTTTGCGGCTTGTGGTTTTTTCACCTACCACGGTATGACAGCCGAACAGGTGCTGTGGGCATGGTTTAAATCTGAAATTCTCTGCCCGAAACGCCTCATGTTCAAATCCGACAGTTACTATTACGAAACCCTGCAGCCCGCCATCCGCGCGGGTATGAAACGAAAGAGAGGTTTGCCTATGAAGAAAAACACCCATAACAGTGAGGAAACCGCTTGATTAAAACCCTGTCGAAAGCGCAGAAGATGGAACGCGAAAAGTTCCGTATTCCGCGCAGTGTACAGGATGCCATTCCCATCCGACGCATCTTTGCGGATGGGATTTTCCAAGTCGGCAACCAGTATTCCAAAACATGGTCGTTCACCGACATCAACTATGCCATCGCCAGCAAAGAGGACAAAACCAGTATGTTCCTCGACTACTCGGAACTGCTCAACGCTCTCGATTCCGGCGCGTCTGCGAAGATTACCATCTACAACCGCCGCATCAACAAGGCAGAATTTGAAAAGTCGGTACTTCTCCCTGACAAAGCAGACGGTCTTGACGAATACCGCCACGAATTTAATAAAATGCTGACCGCGCAGGTTACCGGCACCAGCAACAGCATTGTGCGGGAGCGCTATCTGACCGTCAGCGTGGTAAAGCGCAACCCAGACGAGGCCCGCAGCTATTTCTCCCGCGTGGGAACCGACCTTGTAACACACTTGGCGCAGCTTTCCTCGGTGGCAAGTGAGTTGACGCTGAACGAGCGTCTGCATATTTTCCGCGACTTTTTCAAGGCCGGGGAACAGGCTGCGGCGGAGTTCAATATCCACGAACACGCCAAGCGCGCCCAGCATTTCAAGGATTGGCTCTGCCCCGACAGCATGGAGTTTGCCGCCGACCACTTCAAGATTGATGCCCGCTTTGGTCGAGTGCTGTATCTGCAGGACTACGCCAGCTACATCAAGGACAGCTTTGTGTCCGAACTCTGCGACCTTGACCGCGATTTGATGCTCTCCATCGACATTCTGCCGGTTCCCACGGACGAGGCCGCCCGCCAGCTGCAAAGCACGCTGCTGGGCGTGGAAACAAATGTGGCTAACTGGCAGCGCCGCCAGAACGCCAACAACAATTTTACTGCCACGATTCCCTATGATATGGAATTGCAGCGCAAGGAAACCAAGGAGATGCTGGACGACCTGACCACCCGCGACCAACGAATGATGTTCGGGCTGGTGACGCTCGTGCATCTGGCTGACAGCAAAGAGCAGCTCGACAGCGACACTGAAACGCTTTACTCCACGGCGCGCAAGCACCTGTGTCAGCTTTCCACGCTGCGCTGGCAGCAGAAGGACGGGCTGGACACGGTGCTGCCTTACGGTCTGCGGAAAATCCAAGCCCTGCGAACCCTTACCACCGAAAGCACCGCCGTGCTGATTCCGTTCCGCGCACAGGAAATTATGCAGCCGAACGGTCTGTATTACGGGCAGAACGCCGTGAGCAAGAACATGATCGTGGCAGATCGGCGCTTGCTGCTCAATGGCAACAGCTTTCGGTTGGGTGTGTCTGGCTCCGGCAAGAGCATGAGCGCCAAGGAAGAAATCGTGCAGATTGCGCTTTCCACCGAGGACGATATTCTTATCCTTGACCCGGAGAGTGAATTTGGTTATCTGACCGAAGCCCTCGGCGGTGAAGTCATCCGCATATCTGCCACATCCGACACGCACATTAACGCGCTGGATATGGATCGCGCCTACGGTGATGAGCGCAACCCGATTGTCAGCAAGAGTGAGTTTGTGCTGTCACTGTTTGAGCAGCTGATTGGTGACGGCATGGTAACGGCGAAAGAAAAGTCTATCCTCGGTCGCTGCACCGAGCAGGTGTATTTGCCATATATCCGCAACGGCTATAAAGGCACCCCTCCCACATTGCAGGACTTTTACCGTCTGCTGCAAATGCAGCCGGAACCGGAGGCACAGGGGCTGGCGCTGTCGTCTGAGTTGTTCATTACCGGCACGCTGAACACCTTTGCCCGGCACACCAATGTGGACACACAGGCGCGGATCATTGCCTACGACATCCGCGAATTGGGCGAGCAGCTTATGCCGCTGGGTATGCTGGTGACGCTGGACGCGATTTACAACCGCGTGATCCAGAACTGGAAAAAGGGGCGCAGAACGTGGATTTTCTGCGACGAGTTTTACATTTTGTTCCGCTACGAGTACAGCGCGAATTTTTTCTACAAGCTGTGGAAACGCATCCGCAAGTACAACGGACTTGTGACCGGGTTGACGCAGAATGTGGACGAGTTGCTGCGCTCCGACACCGCCCGCCTGATGTTGGCCAACTCGGAGTTTCTGGTTATGCTGAACCAGAGCGCAACCGACCGCGAGGAACTGGCGAAGCTGCTGAACATCTCGGATAACCAGCTTGGCTATGTGACGAATGTCCCCGCAGGCTGCGGGCTGATTCGCTGCGCAGGCAATATCGTGCCTTTCACAAATTCCTTCCCGAAGGATACAAAGCTCTATAAACTGATGTCGACCAACCCGTCCGAGAGGAAGGAGTAAAGCAATGACATATAAAAATAAAGGACCGCCGAAGCGGTCCACAGGGATGCTACAAACTGGAATTTGGAACATGCTTTATAAATTTTTTCCGATCCCCTCAAGTTCGTTCATGGAATCCTTGTTTTTTTCAAGTTCATCTCTGGCTGTTGCGTAATATGATTTTTTGAAAAGCATATCCCATGAAAGATATTTTGCCATACAGTCAAACTGCTTATCAATCAGCTCATACTGGATACTGTCTACGGGAGAACCGCCTACAACAATCGTGCCAACTTTTTTATTTTTTAACTGCAATCCACGGCAGTAGCACTTATCAATGATAAGTTTCAATTGTGCTGACATTCCCCACCAATAAACTGGTGTAGCAAAAAGAATCATATCTGCGGCAGCAATTTTATCAATTGTAGGATTTGTATCATCCTTATCGACGCATCCCTTAGAGCATTGACAGACACCACATCCCTTGCATGGTGCAATGTTGAGTTTGTCAGGTTCAATGATTTCAATTTCATTCTTTTCTGATGCTCCTTTTATAAATGCATTGATTGCTGTCAGCGTGTTTCCTTTTCTGGCACTTCCATTAATGATTACAATTTTCATGCGTGTATCCTCCAACTTCCGATTTATATACCTGTTTTAATGCTGCCAAATATTGTTTTCCAAATCCCGCAGCCGTCCCTTATAGTCATCTATCAGAGCCTGAACATTTTCCCCCTGCGGGAAGGTCACCAGATAGCCATCCCCAGCCTCATGAAAACCGATGATTCCCGCAAGCCCTGCCATCTCGGCTACCTTGAGCAACGTGTGGTAATCGTACTCCGCAGCACTGAGATACAAATTCATCATAACACCCCGCAGTCGTAAAACATATCTGTATTATACATCGTCTTTTTTTCCTTTGCAAACCGATTTTAGAAAGGACACCCCATGTTGAAATTCTACCACATCCTGCTTTTAACCCTCGTTGCCGTTTTTATTGCAAGTGCCGCAAGTATTGCCCGCTATGCCGCCGATTCCTGTACGCAAAGCCGAATGTATCGGCAGCTTGCCGCGCTGACAGAGAATTTCCCCGGTGACGCCGTGTCAACGGGGAATAATTTTTTGCCGCAGTATCAGACGCTGTACACGCAAAACAGCGACCTTGCCGGGTGGATACAGATTGACGGAACCAACATCAACTACCCGGTCATGCAGTCAAAGCAGGATCCCGACTTTTACTTAAAGCACAACTTTGAAAAAGCAAATTCCCCGTACGGCTGCCCGTATGTGCAGGCAAGCTGCGACCTGCAAACGCCATCCGACAACATCCTTGTGTACGGACACAACATGAAGGACGGCACCATGTTTTCTGACCTGCTGCAATACAAGCGCGAATCCTTTTGGGAGCAGCACAGAATTATCCAATTTGATACCCTGACGGCACAGGCAGAATATACCGTAATGGCGGTATTTCGGGGCGAAGCGGAGGATCTGTTTGCCTATTATCAATTTGCCGATGCCGAAACACCGCAGGAATTTGCCGCCTATGTGGACGCCTGTAAGGGCACCGCATTGTACGAAACCGGCGTGACGGCTGCTTATGGGGACAAGCTGCTTACGCTGTCCACCTGCGACGATTCCGGCAAAAACAGCAGGGTGGTCGTTGTGGCAAAGCGTATAACCGAACCGAGGTGAGAGTATGAGAACGCCAAAAGAAAACAAACAAAAGCCCCGCGACCGTACCCCCAAAAGTACGGCGGGGACGATACCCAAAGCCACGCTAAAAGCGGTGTGGCTAAAAACGAAAGAACAAACCCGCACCGCCGCGCATGAAAATGACACCAATCCCCGACAACAGGCAACGACAGACCTTGCGGGTTCGGCTGCGGAACAGTCGGCAGCGTTTGTGTGGCATCAGGGGCGGAAATTGGCAGAAACCCAAGCCCGGCAGCACCGCCAAAAGGAAGCTGCTGCCCGCGTCCACGCCGCCAATGAGCGCGGTGTCAGCCCGAAACAAGCCGGGTGCGGCACGCTGCCCGATGTGGCGCAACGCCCGCGCCGTGGGGCAGATTTGCCCCGACAGCGGGCGAAAGAAAAAGCCATCACCGCCAAGACCGCCCCGCGCGATATTCGCGGTGTGTCACAAGGTCGGCGGCGATTGCGCACCGCCGCAAATGAAACTGTGCGCAGTGTAACGACCCAAGCGCAAATACAAACCCATGCGCAAAAAATACGGCTTGCCGCGCAAAAGGTTGCGGGCGGCACAGGCAAAACGGCTGTGGCGGTGCGCTCGGCAATTCGAAACTTTCTTGCCGATTTGCACAGCCTTACAGCGATTCTTGCGGCGGGCGCAAGCTTTGCCCTAAGCATAGTCATTATAATCAGCCTTGTGGCGTTTGTGTCCGGCTCGGCTTACGGCATCTTCTTTGCCGCCGATGCCCCCAACGCAGCGTCCGTCACCGTGCGCGAAGCCGTAGACACCCTGACCGAAGAATACCGCGACAGGCTGGAAGAAATCTCCGATACCGTACAGCACGACCGCCAAGACATTGTTGCCAACGATGATGTATATTACATCCGCTGGCAGGACGTCCTGGCGGTCTTTTCCTCGTATGTGGCAGGCAGCGAACAAGGCGCGCCCGTTGCGGCGCTGACAGAGGAGCAGGTGGATAAACTGCGGGAAACTATGTGGGCAATGAACGCAGTGGACTATTCCACCCACCCGGAGACGACTACCATAGACACTACCGATGAGGACGGCAATCCGACTACTACAGAAATCACCGAAACCGTCCTTGTAATCGAACTGACCCACAAAACACCCGCCGAGATGGCGGCAGATTACCATTTTACCGCTCGCCAAAGCACATACCTGCAACTTCTGCAAGACCCGCAGTATGAAGAACTGTGGGCAGAATTGCTCGGCGGTTTTGCACAGGGCGGTGGAGAACTTATGAACCCGGACAGCACCCGCACCCCGACAGGCACCCTGCAATGGCCGCTGCCGGTGGCGGGGACAATTACCTCACAGTTCGGACATCGTGTAGACCCCATCACCGGCGAGGTCAGCTCCCACACCGGCACCGACATTGCCTGCGCCGATGGCACGCCGATTCTCGCCGCCGCAGATGGCACCGTCACCGTTGCCAACGGTCTCGACAGCTGGGGCGGCAGTTACGGTTACTACATCCAAATCGACCACGGCGGCGGGCTGGAAACACTGTACGCCCACTGCTCGTCCATCTGCGTTGCCACCGGCCAGCAGGTGCAGGCCGGGCAAGTTATCGGCTATGTCGGACACACTGGGCGGGTTACGGGCAACCACCTACATCTGGAAGTAAGAATCGACAGCAACCGTGTGGATGCAATGCAATATTTTACACTATAAAATTCAAGAGAGTCTTTGACAGATCGCTTTTTTGGTATAAAGCAATTAATACTTGTATTACAGTTATTCCATTTAGGATTATAGCTATTAACTCTGCTAATATATTGTCTCTGCTCAGTGTAACCCATGAAACCGCTGCATAAATTACCGCCAACGCAATGGAAAGCTTTTGACTCCCCTTTTTCCCTTTACCAAGTGGCGCAATATCAACTCTTGAGCAATCATACCCTAGTAAACTCAGTAGCTTTAATATAAATCTCTTTAAATTCAGTTTTTCTTTTTTTCTTTCTCCCATATCCTAATACCTTAACTTATTCTTGTATTTTAAACTTATACCACAAATATACGGCATTGCTATATTCCACATTATCAAGAAAGGCAGAAAGATACCACACAATTCTAGTGGTATCTTTCTGCTTAACATCACCTCGGTAGGATTTACAGTACCCACTGTCTTAGGTCAACCGTCACATCAAGTGTAACTATATAGTTTTTTATTATAGTACCGCATTTTAACTCGAATATCAATTTTTATTTTGCGGCTATTATGCCACTTACGAATATCTTTTCAAATGCCGTGCCTCTTATGCTTTAATTGCAGTGATTAGTCAAGGTGAAAATCACTGCAACACTGACAGTGAAGTGTCGCAAATATAAGCATTACTGCTATAATAGGAATTTGTACGGATGACCTTTATCATTAAAACATTGCCACCATTTACGCTGACACTAATTGGGCGAACATGTTCATCTCGTACAACATCGTCAACTCGCCCAACAAGAACATCATCAAGGTAGATTTCCACGCTCATATTTGCATCACGATTTGTATCTTCCGATGTAACAATATTTGCCGAAAAGGTATCATATTGTCCGTCCAACTTGAACTTGGCCCATGCGGTGTCGGAAGCGTCAAAACGATACGATACGCTGTGAGTGGTTCCATATAAATCTTTAACAGAGGGAACCTGCTCACAATCAACACTGTCCAGACATTCCAAATTATCTAGGCGCTTAGAAATATCTCTCTTTAATCCGCCTTGCTCGATTACGCTATTGATTTCGTCTGAGGAATATGTATTTAATAGTGTTCCCTTAAGTATTTGAATTTGATTTTTCAAGTCGTCATTTTCGTTTTGCAGGCTTTGGACTTGTCCCTGCAACGTTGATTACAGCGGCATATAGTCAAAATCAATGCGGCCAAGGGCAACGTTGGCACCGGCCACCTGCACTTTGACGGGGTCGCCCAGCATCCAGCGTTTTCCGGTCAGCGGGTCCAGAATGCTGACGCCCTCCACCACAGTGGCTTCGCCCTTGCAGAGCTGTGCGGCAGGCACAAAGCCCTCTACGGTGTTTTCCAGCGCCACAAAAATGCCGCGCGGTGTTACACCTGCCACGGTGCCGGTGTAGACTTCGCCCAGGTGGTTGTGCATATACTCGGCCTTGTACAGGTCCTCCACATCGCGCTCAATGCGCACGGCGGAAACTTCTTGGCGGCTGGACTGCTCGCTGGCGTGGGTGGCAAAACCGGTATAATCCTTGATGAGTTCCTGCTCCGGCTTGCCCACCAGCATATCCGTCAGGATGCGATGGATGGCAAGGTCCGGGTAACGGCGAATGGGGCTGGTAAAGTGGGCATAGTCTGCCAGCACCAGGCCGTAATGGCCTTTCGGCTCCGGAGAGTAGCGAGCTTTCTGCATGCTGCGCAGGATACCGGTGTGGACCGGGATCTGGATGGGCTGACCGCGGGTTTCGTCCAGAATGGCAGAAAGCTCCAGTTGGGTGGGCACTTCCCCGGCAAAGTGGACGTTCAGGCCGCAGGCTTTCAGGGTGTTGCTCAGCTTTTCCATGCGCTCGGCATCGGGGGCTTCATGGATACGGTACACAAACGGCACATGATGGGTACGGCCCGCATTGGCAGCGCACTGGTTGGCCAGCAGCATGAACTCTTCGATCATGCACTCCGACACACCGCGGGTGCGCTTGACGATATCCACGCAGCGGCCTTCCTCGTCCATGACCAACTTGGCTTCGTCGGATTCGATGTCCATCGCGCCGCGTGCTTTGCGCAGAGCCAGGCGCTTTTCGTACAGCTCGGTCATCGCGGGCAGCTGAGCCATAACGTCTTTATATTTCGTCACCAGAGCCGGGTCATTGGAGCCGTCCAACAGAGCGTTAATTTCTTTATAAACGCCCTTGACACGGCTGCGGATGACGCTCTTGACGAACTGATAGCTATGGATATTGCCGCTTTCATCCAGCTGCATCAGGCAGGAGAACGCCAGGCGCTCCTCCCCTTCATTGAGGCTGCAGATGCCGTTGGAAAGCTGGGTGGGCAGCATGGGGATGACTTTATCCGCGTAATAGATGGAAGTTGCGCGCTCATAAGCTTCCTTATCCAGCGCGGTGTCCGGGCGGACATAGTGGCTGACATCCGCAATATGAACGCCCAGCTCATAGCCGCCGTTCTGGGTCTTCATCAGGCTGATGGCGTCGTCGATATCCTTGGTCTCGGCAGAGTCGATGGTAAAGATCGGCAGACCGCGCAGGTCGGCGCGGTGGGCAGCTTCGGCGGGGTCGATGAGAGCGTTATCATATGCGTGAGCTTCGGCCAATACCTCCTCCGGGAATTCCTGGCGGACATCACGGCCATACAGCACAGCCTTGGCGCACTCTGCTGCACGGTCGGAAGTGCCGAAGCGCTCGGCAACAGCGCAGCGGTGGTCCATATGGCGCTGGCCGCGGTTGGTCAGGATAGCACCGACCTTATCCCCCAGCTGTGCACCGTTGACGCCTTTTTTATCCAGCACAATGCGCACATCACGGCAGCCGTCCGGCTCCACGGCAAGGCGGCCGTCCTCAGTCAGCACAATGGTACCGGCAAAGGTGTTGTGCGGGGTGGTCACCTCCACCACTTCACCCTCGGCGCTGCCCTCCACACGGGGGTGGTCGAACAGTTTGATGATGATTTTATCCTGCGGCATAGCACCATGCAGGGCGCGGCCGGGAATAAAGATATCGCCGGTGCCGTCATCGCGGGACGCAAAGCCGAAGCGGGCCGCCAGTTTGACCAGTGTGCAGGGAATGCCAGCGGGGGCATCGGTATTTTCCATCACGGCAAAGCCCGGAACATAGGTACCGTTGCGGGCGGACAGCATACCGGTAGCTACCATGCCGGTTACGGTGTTGCGCAGGCGGGAATTATCCACCTGCAAAGCATTCTGCAGTTCACGCAGGGTCTGGGGGCGGCGCTTGCACGCCGCAAGAATATTTTTCTGTAATGGTGTCATGTTTTCTCCTTTGGGTTGGGCACAGGCAGCGGCCCATGCCTTTGTTTTTACTCCTCGTTTACGTCACCCTGCCACCCGGCAGGGTCCTTCCATAGCAGGCGTGGCCTTTGGTTTCGCGGCAGCACCTGCACCATTGTGACCTTTTTATTTTTCCCATAAAAAACGACCCGCGGTATTGGGCGGGTCGTTGACGGTTCCTGAATAAGGGAAAGCGGAACGCCAACAAAATTGGCCAGACCGTTCTCCTTTCATTCAATTACAAGCGGGCACTCAGCACACCAACCAGCAGCGTAGCTACAAAGAAAACAGCGCCGCAGATTTTGGTCACTTTGGCCAGCTTGGCATCCAGGCCACGCTCGCGGCCGGCAGCCATAAAGCTGCTATCACCCATAATGGCAGCAGACAGGCCCTGCCCTTTCTGGGTCTGGGACAAAGTGAACACAACGATCAGAACCGAAACAATGATCAGCACAACGCCGAACGCGATTTCATAAGCGGTCATGGATTAACAGCAACTCCTTTTCAGGCCACAGCCAAAACGGATGTTTCGGCCTGCCCTAACTCTCATACAGGTTATAATATAACATACCAAAAAGCAAAATGCAAGAACTTTACCCTGCCTTGTGCAGAAAAAGATTGCATTGCCTTTTTTTGCTCCTTACAGACTCATCTGCTCGGTCGTGTCCTCCTGGCGGAGCAGCGCGCCGGCTGCGGGCAGGGTGCGCACGCGGTAGCGGTGCGGGTCTTTCAGTTCCAGCCCCGCCGCCAGGCGCACTTTGGCGATTCGGGCGTTCTTTTTCAGCGTTACCATGTTGATACCGGCGGTATCGCGGGTAGCCTTTTCGGGAATCAGCGCACTGCCGACCAGGATCAAGCGTGGGCCACCGGTGCCGCCGCTGGTGAAGACGGCCAGCTCGGTTTCTTCCTCAATGTGCAGCATTGCGGCAAGTTCTTCCTTATCGCTATAGGCTTTCAGCAGCTTGCGGCGGTTCTGCTTGGTCATATAGCTGGCCAGCGGGATCTTTGCACACTTGCCGTTCTGGTAGAAGAACAGCATGTAACCACGGTAATCGACTGTGACCGTCATGAACAGCGGCACTTCGCCCTCTTCCATTTCCAGCTTGGAAGCGACATAATCACCCAGCACGCTGGCCTTGGTATCGGCAAATTCCGATGCGCGGGATTTGTACACCTGGGCATGGTTGGTAAAGAAGAGCAGCTCGGCGCTGTTGGTGGTCTCTTTGGTATAAACCACCTCGTCGCCGTCTTTCAGCTTCTGCTCGCCAGACATGCGCAGGCTCTGCGGGGTGATCTTTTTGAAGTAGCCTTCCCGCGTAAAGAACACCGTGACCGGGTAATCCGGGATCTCGTTCTGCTCATCGGCAGCAGAATCGTCCGGCAGGTCGTACAGAATTTCCGTTTTGCGGGGGCTGCCATACTTTTTGGCAACATCGCCCAGCTCGGTCATAATGATCTTGCGGATGCGGGCGGGGCGTTTGAGAACATCTTCCAAGTCTGCGATCGCCTTTTCCAGTTCCTCAATTTCCTCGGTGCGTTTGAGGATATACTCACGGTTGAGGTGGCGCAGCTTGATTTCCGCCACATACTCAGCCTGCACTTCGTCAATGCCAAAACCGATCATCAAGTTGGGCACAACCTCGGATTCTTCCGCAGTGTTGCGCACAATTTCAATTGCCTTATCAATATCCAGCAGGATGGCTTCCAGGCCGCGCAGCAGGTGCAGACGCTTTTGCTTGCCCTGCAGATCATAGTAGGTGCGGCGGCGCACGCATTCGGAGCGGAATGCGATCCACTCCAACAAAATCTGGCGCACGCCCAACACGCGGGGCTGGCCGCCGATCAGCACATTGAAGTTGCAGGCAAAACTGTCCTCCAGCGGGGTTGCCTTGAACAGACGCGCCATCAGCTTGTCCGGGTCCTGGCCGCGCTTGAGGTCGATGGTCAGCTTCAAGCCGTTCAGGTCGGTTTCATCACGCATATCGCTGATCTCACGGATCTTGCCCAGTTTGACCAGCTCGGTGATCTTATCCATGATGGCTTCCACCGTTGTGGTCGGCGGAATGCGGGTGATGTCAATGCAGTTGTTCTCTTTATCGTAAGCCCACTGGGCGCGCACGCGGATGCTGCCGCGGCCTTTTTCCAGCACATTCTGCATCTCGGCGGCATCATACAGGATGGAACCGCCGCCGACAAAATCCGGCGCGGGCATCAGCTGGGCCAGGTCCGCCTGGTCGTCTTTCATCAGGGCGATGGTTGCATTGCAGAGCTCCACCAGGTTGAAGGAACAGATGTTGGACGCCATACCGACCGCAATGCCCAGTGTGTTGTTGGCCAGAATGGTCGGGAAGGTGACCGGCAGCATCGTCGGTTCGGTGGTGGTGCCGTCATAGTTGGGCACAAAATCCACAGTATCCTTGTCGATATCGCGGAACAGCTCTTCACACACGGGTTCCAGCTTTGCCTCGGTGTAACGAGCGGCGGCGTAAGCCATATCGCGGCTGTACGCCTTGCCAAAGTTACCCTTGGAGTCCACAAAGGGCACCAGCAGGCTTTCGTTGGAACGGCCCATACGCACCATGGTGTCGTAAATGGCGGCATCGCCGTGGGGGTTCAGGTGCATGGTGCTGCCCACGATGTTGGCGCTTTTGGTGCGGGCGCCTTTCAGCAGGCCCATGCCGTACATGGTATACAGCAGTTTGCGGTGGGCGGGCTTGAAGCCGTCAATTTCCGGCAGCGCGCGGGAAACAATAACGCTCATGGCGTAAGGCATGTAGTTTGTTTCCAGCGTATCGGTAATGGGGCTCTCGATGACCTCACCGGCAGAGAGGATCTCGACGTTATCGCCCAGCTGCGGGCGGGCAGGGGCGGCTTTCTTTTTGGTTGCTTTTTTTGCCATTTTGCTCTTTCCTCCCCTGATTAAGATACATCCAGATCGTCCAGATATTCAGCGCCGTGCTCCGCAATGTGTTCCTTACGGCCCTGCAGATTATCGCCCAGGAGCAGGTCAAACACCTCCGCCGTGCGCTGAACATCGGTGGGCAGAACTTTAATTAAGCGGCGGCTTTCGGGGCTCATGGTGGTCAGCCACATCATTTCGGGGTCGTTTTCGCCCAGACCTTTGGATCGCTGGATCGTAAACTTCTGGCCGTCGATCCGCTTCATGATATCGGCCTTTTCCGGCTCGGTATAGGCAAAGTAGGTCTTATTTTTGGTGTTGATCTCATACAGCGGGGATTCCGCGATATACACATACCCCTGATTGATGAGGGTGGGGGTCAGGCGGTAGAGCATCGTCAGCACCAAGGTGCGGATCTGATAACCGTCCACATCAGCATCGGTACAGATGACGATCTTGTTAAAGCGCAGGTTGTCCAGATTAAAGGTAGCCAGGTCCTTATTGTGGCTGCCGCCCAGCTCCACGCCGCAGCCCATCACGCGGATCAAGTCTGTGATAATGTCAGACTTGAAAATGCGGGCGTAATCGGCCTTCAGGCAGTTCAGGATCTTGCCGCGAATGGGCATGATAGCCTGGAACTCCGAATCGCGGCTCTGTTTGACCGCGCCCATAGCGGAATCGCCCTCCACGATGTACAGTTCGCGGCGGGTGGCATCCTTGGTGCGGCAGTCCACAAATTTCTGCACGCGGTTGGCCAGGTCCATCTGCTGGGTCATTGTTTTTTTGATGGACACACGCGCTTTTTCGGCGTGCTCGCGGCTTTGCTTATTGATTAGCACCTGCTTGCAGGCTTTTTCGGCTTCGTCCGGGTGCTCCACAAAGTAGACTTCCAGCTGGTGCTTGAGGAACTCCGTCATGGCCTGGGCCACAAACTTGTTGGTGATGGCCTTTTTGGTCTGGTTCTCGTAGCTGGTGCGGGTGGAGAAGCTGGAGGAAACCAGAATCAGGCAGTCCTGCACATCGTTGAAGGTGATGGAGCTTTCGTTTTTCTTGTACAGACCCTTATTTTTCAGCCAGTTGTTGATCTGGTTGACAAAGGCCAGGCGGACAGCGCGGTCCGGGCTGCCGCCGTGCTCCAGCCACGAAGAGTTGTGATAGTATTCCAGCGTTTGCACCGCGTTGGAAAAGCAGAACGCCACGTTCATTTTGACCTGATATTCCGGCTGATCATCACGGTCGCGGCCGATTGCGGAACCGGAGCAGAAATACACCGGGGTCAGGGTTCCCTCACCGGCGATCTCATTGGCATAGTCCTGAATGCCATGCTCATAGAAATATTCGATTTTTTCGGCACGTTCGCCCGTACGGTCGTTGAACACGAGAGTCACACCGTCATTGACAACGGCCTGGCGGCGCAGCATATCCTTGAAGGTATCCGCCGGAACATTGATGTCGGTAAACACATCGGTGTCCGGTTTCCAGCGGATGACGGAGCCGGTGCGGCGGCCGGTGAATGGCTCTTTTTTCAGCCCGCCGACATTCTCACCTTTTTTGAAATCCAGGTGATAGTGCATGCCATCGCGGTAAATATCCGCAGTCATCCATTCGCTGGAATACTGGGTGGCGCAAAGGCCAAGGCCGTTCAGGCCAAGGGAGAAGTCATAGTTGCCGCTACCCTCGCCATATTTGCCTCCCGCGTACAGTTCGCAGAACACAAGATCCCAGTTCCAGCGTTCTTCAGCTTTATTGTAATCGACGGGGATACCGCGGCCAAAGTCCTCTACTTCCACAGAGTGATCCGGGTAAAGGGTAACGTTGATTTTGTTGCCGTGGCCGTCACGCGCTTCGTCGATGGAGTTGGATACGATCTCAAAAATGGAATGGGCACAGCCTTCCACACCGTCAGAGCCAAAGATAACGGCCGGGCGCTTGCGCACACGGTCTGCACCTTTTAAGCTCTTGATGCTTTCGTTGCCGTATTCTTCCTTCTTTTTTGCCATTCGGCAGTTCCCTCCCGTTTTGGATGCAGGGAATCACGCTGCTGCGTACCCCTGTGCGCGCAGAATTTTGCTTTTTCAGGCGCGTAAAGATAATTAAACCACAGGTTGACAGGAATTGTCAAATCCAATTTTGCGTTTTTGCTGCACAAAGTTTCCTGTTGTGGTTATTTTTTGTCTGCTTTTTTGCGTTTGCGCGGCGGCTGGGCGGAGGCTTTTTCCTCTGCGGGCGCCGGGCGTCCCGGCTCTTCCGGCACGGGGGCCGGAGCTGTGCCCTGCAGTTTCCAGGCACGCTCCAGCACGGGTTTCAGGTACTGGCCGGTGAAGGAGTTCGGGTTCTGGGCCACCTGTTCCGGCGTACCGGTTGCCACAATAGTACCGCCGCCGCTGCCGCCCTCCGGCCCCAGGTCGATGATATAGTCGGCACGCTTGATCACATCCAGGTTATGCTCGATCACGATCACGGTGTTGCCCGCATCGGCCAGCTTATCCAGCACCTTGACCAGGCGGTGCACATCGGCAATGTGCAGGCCGGTGGTAGGCTCGTCCAGAATATAGACGGTTTTGCCGGTATCGCGGCGGGCAAGCTCGTTGGCCAGCTTGACACGCTGGGCTTCGCCGCCGGAAAGTGTGGTGGCCGACTGGCCCAGCTGCACATAGCCAAGGCCGACTTCCTGCAGGGTTTGCAGTTTGCGCGCAATTTTGGGCTGGTTGGCAAAGAAATTGCAGGCTTCCTCCACCGTCATATCCAGCACATCGGAGATGTTTTTGTCTTTATATTTTACTTCCAGCGTTTCGCGGTTATAGCGCTTGCCCTTGCAGACATCGCAGGGGACGTAAATATCCGGCAGAAAGTGCATTTCGATCTGCACAATGCCGCCGCCCTCGCAGGCTTCGCAGCGGCCGCCCTTGACGTTGAAGCTGAACCGGCCGGGGCCGTAACCGCGCTGTTTGGCATCCTGGGTGTTGGAGAAGAGGGTGCGGATATCGCCGAACACACCGGTGTAGGTGGCCGGGTTGGAGCGCGGGGTGCGGCCAATGGGCGACTGGTCAATGCCGATGACCTTATCGATCCATTCCATACCCTGAACTTCGTCACACTGGCCGGGGCGGCTGCGGGCGCCGTTGAGCGCTGCGGCCAGCGACTTATACAAAATTTCATTGACCAGCGTGGACTTGCCGGAACCGGAAACACCGGTCACGCAGATCATTTTGCCAAGGGGAAAATCCACGGTAATGTTTTGCAGGTTGTTTTCCCGCGCTTTGACCACCGTGAGCATTTTACCGTTACCGGAGCGGTGGGCGGTGGGAACTTCCACAAATTTGCGGCCGGAAAGGTACTCGCCGGTCACACTGCGCGGGGCATTGCAGATGTCCTCCACACTGCCGGCGGCCACGATCTCGCCGCCATGCACACCGGCACCGGGGCCGACATCCACAATATAGTCCGCCTGGCGCATGGTGTCCTCGTCGTGCTCTACTACAATCAGGGTGTTGCCCAGGTCGCGCAGGCGCTTCATGGTGGCAATCAGCTTATCGTTATCGCGCTGATGCAGGCCGATGCTGGGTTCATCCAGCACATACAGCACGCCGGTCAGTGCGCTGCCGATCTGGGTCGCCAGGCGGATGCGCTGGCTTTCGCCGCCGGAAAGGGACGATGCGCCGCGAGACAGGGTCAAGTACCCCAGACCCACGCTCTTCAAAAAGCCCAGACGCTCTTTGACCTCTTTGAAGATGGAGGCAGCGATGACTTCATCCCGCTCGGACACTTTTGCCGTCTGAATAAATTCCAGCTCCTCGTTCACGCTCATATCGCAGAACTGGGCAATGTTGATGCCGCCCACCGTGACGGCGAGGCTGGTGGGCTTCAGGCGTTGGCCGTGGCAGGTGGGGCACTCCTCGCTGGACATGACAAGGGCGATTTCCTCCTTGACCCACTCGCTGCCTGTTTCACGGAAGCGGCGCTCCAGGTTGGGGATAATGCCCTCAAACGTGTTCATATAGGTGCCGGAGCCAAACATATTCTCGCGCTGCATCTCGATTTTTTCAGTTCCGGTGCCATACAGGATGGCGTGCACGGCTTCTTTGCTCATCTCCTTGATGGGGGTATCCAGCGTAAAGCCATAGCGCTTGCCCAGCGCTTTGTAATACATTTCAGAGATGGATCCCTCCGCATAATACCAGCCGCTGGCCTTGATGGCACTTTCGCGGATGGACTTGTGCGGATCCGGAATCACGCGGGCTGGGTCCACCTTCATAAAGGTGCCCAGGCCGGTGCAGGTTTCACAGGCGCCAAATGGATTGTTAAAGCTGAACATGCGGGGGGAAAGTTCGTCAATGGAAACACCGTGCTCCGGGCAAGCATAGTTCTGGCTGAACTCCATCGGTTCGCCGCCGATAACATCAATGATGACAAGGCCGCCGGTCAGGGCAACGGCAGTCTCAATAGAATCGGCCAGGCGGCCGCGCACCGTATCATTGATGGACAGGCGGTCCACGACGATTTCAACGGTATGCTTGATATTCTTTTCCAGCTTGATCTCTTCGTCCAGATCATACATGTTGCCGTCAATGCGCACGCGGGCGTAACCGCCGCGGCGGGCAGCGTCCAGCTCCTTGGCCTGGGTGCCTTTGCGGCCCCGCACAACAGGGGCCAGCACCTGGAAGCGGGTGCGTTCCGGCAGTTTAAGCACCTCGTCTACCATCTCGTCCACCGTTTGCTGGCTGATGACGCGTCCGCAGACCGGGCAGTGCGGAACGCCGATGCGGGCATACATCAAACGGAGATAATCATAAATTTCCGTCACGGTGCCCACGGTGGAACGCGGGTTGTGGCTGGTGGTTTTCTGGTCAATGGAAACCGCCGGGGAAAGGCCGGTGATTTCGTCCACATCGGGCTTTTCCATCTGGCCCAGGAACATGCGGGCATAGCTGGAAAGGCTTTCCATATAGCGGCGCTGGCCGTCCGCAAAGATGGTATCAAAGGCCAGGCTGGACTTGCCGGAGCCGGAAAGGCCCGTCATAACAATCAGTTTGTTGCGCGGCAGAACCAGGTTGACGTTTTTCAGGTTATGCTCCCGCGCGCCCTTGATCGTAATGCGGTTGTTGGCATCAATTTGAATGTTGCTCACTTTTTATAGCTCCTTCTCCCCTTGCCCGTTTTGCGCTGTTTTTCAGCGGCGCGGCGGGTGCTGGTATCGGCGGTAGGGTCCTCCCCGCGCTGCAGCTTTTCAATCTCATCACGCAGGAATGCGGCGTGCTCAAACTGCAGCAGGCGGGCGGCTTCTTTCATCTCGCGGGTCAGGCGGGTAATGGTCTGTTCGCGTTCAGCGCGGCTCATACGGTGCTGGCGCATCTTTTTGTTTTCTTCGCTCATGCTGATTTCCAGCCCGCCGCCGATGGCTTTCACGATAGTTTTTGGTGTAATGCCGTGTTCTTTGTTGTAGGCATCCTGGATGGCACGGCGGCGCTCGGTTTCCATGATGGCGCGCTCCATGCTGGGGGTTACTTCATCGGCGTACATCAGCACCACGCCGTTTGCGTTGCGGGCCGCGCGGCCAATGGTCTGAATCAGGCTGGTTTCGCTGCGCAGGAAGCCCTCTTTGTCGGCATCCAGAATGGCGATCAGCGAAACTTCCGGCAGGTCCAGGCCCTCGCGCAGAAGGTTGATGCCGACAATCACATCAATGGCACCGGTGCGCAGGTCCTTGATGATCTCCATGCGCTCAAAGGTATCCACCTCGTGGTGCATATACTTGGTGTGCACGCCGTGTTCTTCCAGGTAGTCGGTCAGGTCCTCGGCCATTTTGACAGTCAGGGTGGTAACTAGGGCACGCTCGCCGCGGTCGATGCGCTGCAAAATTTCGCCCAGCAGATTCTCGATCTGGCCTTCCACTGGGCGCACCATGATGACGGGGTCCAGCAGACCGGTGGGGCGGATGACCTGCTCGGCCACGCGGCTGGAATGTTCCCGTTCATAGGGGCCAGGGGTAGCGCTGACAAAGATCGTCTGGCCGACCTTGGATTCAAATTCCTCAAATTTCAGCGGGCGGTTGTCAAACGCCGAGGGCAGGCGGAAGCCATATTCCACCAGCGTTTTTTTGCGGCTGTAGTCCCCGCCGAACATGCCGCGGACCTGCGGTAGCATCACATGGCTTTCATCCACCATCAGGATAAAATCTTTGGGGAAGTAGTCCAGCAGCGTGGTGGGGGTGGAGCCGGGGGCACGGCCGGACAGTACGGCAGAGTAGTTCTCGATGCCCTTGCACATGCCAACTTCCTGTAGCATCTCCATATCGTACTGGGTGCGCTGCTGGATGCGCTGGGCTTCCAGCAGTTTGCCCTCTGCAGTAAAGGCCTGCACCTGCTGTTCCATCTCGGTCTGGATCTTGGCGAGACCTTCTTTCATTTTTTCAGGGCCGACGATATAGTGGCTGGCGGGGAAAATGGCCACATGGCGCACAATATTTTTGCGCTCGCCGGTCAGGGGATCAAACTCGGAAATGCGGTCGATTTCATCGCCGAAGAATTCGACGCGGATGGCGTATTCATCATTATAAGCAAGGTGGATATCCACAATATCGCCGTGAACGCGGAACTTATTGCGGATAAAGTTCATATCGTTGCGTTCATATTGCAGCTTGACCAGGCGGCGGCAGAGCTCGTCCCGCTCCATCTGCATACCGGGGCGCAGGCTGATGACCATGCTGCGGTAATCGATAGGGTCGCCCAAGGAATAAATGCAGGAAACCGACGCCACAATGATAACATTGCGCCGCTCCGACAGTGCCGCCGTGGCCGAATGGCGCAGGCGGTCGATCTCATCATTGATGGCGCTGTCTTTTTCAATATAGGTATCGGTGGAGGGGATGTAGGCTTCCGGCTGGTAATAGTCGTAATAGCTTACAAAATATTCCACCGCATCATCGGGGAAAAATCCGCGCATCTCGGTGCAGATCTGACTGGCCAGGGTTTTGTTTGGTTCCAGAATCAGTGTGGGGCGGTTGCACCGTGCAATGATATTGGCCATCGTAAAGGTTTTGCCGGAGCCGGTAACGCCCAGCAAAGTTTGACCTTTATCCCCTGCTTTCAGGCCCTGCACCAGTGCTTCAATAGCCTGGGGCTGGTCGCCAGTCGGTTTGAACGGTGCTTTGAGGTGGAACACCTCGGTTTGATTTTCCTGTTGCTCCAGCATAGCGGACCTCCCCTGCTGTTGGTCGTTTATTTACAACTTAAATTCGTCTTATACAACTTACTGTTGTTTCATTATAGTATAGATCTTTTTAATTGTAAAGGCAATACCGCATAATTCTAAGTGCCGATACGGCGAGCGAGGTGCGGCAGCTGCTAAGCCAAAAGCGCAGATAATACTTTGTGTATTATCGAGCATTTTGGCAACGCAGATGCCGTGCCGCAGCCGCCGGAGCGGTGCTTAAGCCGTCAGGCGGGAATTGTGCGGTATTGCCTAAAGGCATTTTGCGGCTTTTTATGCCTTTTATGCGCTGCTGCCGGGGCTGCATCCGGCAGCGGCATGTCGGCTTATTCTTCCTCCGAGTGTTCGCGCACCCATTTGGCAATATGCTTAATGAATGCCTCACCATATTTGGCAGCTTTTGCATCGCCGACGCCGGAAATACGGCGGAAATCCCCCATGGTACGCGGCTTAAGCTCGGCCATCTCGTCCAGGCTGACATTGTTGAACACGATATATGCCGGAACGTGGTTTTTCTGGGCCAGTTCGCTGCGCAGGTTTTTCAGGCTTGCCAGCAGCGAATCGTCCGCTTCCGAAAGTGCGGTGCGGGCAGCCGTCTTTTTGCGGGAAGCACGGCGCTTGGCCTGGGTTTCCTGCGCGGTGGCGGCGCGCTCCTGCATGGTAACCTGCTCACCGTGGAAAAGCACCGCCGGAGCCTTGGCTGTCAGGGTGATGACCGGGAACTCATCGCCGGTTTCGGCCAGGTAGCCCTGCTCCTGCAATGCATCCAGGTAAAGGCGCATGCGCTGGGGCGGCACATCCCGCATGATGCCATAGGTCGGGAATTGGTCCAGCCCGCGCTCCAGGGTTTTCTGATCCTTGGCGCCGCGCAGCATCTGCACCAGCGCCACAACCCCCAGCCCGCCGGGCCAACGCTTTTGGATGCGCGCCACGCCGGAAAGGATCTTCTGTGCTTCGGTGGTGATGTCGGTCTGCACAAACTCGCCGGTGCAGTTGGAACAGTTGCCGCAGCCGCCGGTGTGGTGCTCGCCGAAATAATCCAGCAGATAGCTGCGCAGGCAGCGGGTGGTTTTGCAGTACCCCACCATCACGTCCAGCCGTTCGCGGTCCCGCCTGGCGGCGGCTTCGGCCTGTTCAGGGGTCAGCTCATCGTTATCGTGGGAGTTCTGGATAAAATACTTTGCCGTCTGCACATCCCCCAGGGAGAACAGCAAGATGCACTCGGCGCGCTCGCCATCGCGCCCGGCGCGGCCCGCTTCCTGATAGTAGTTTTCCAGATTTTTTGGCATATTATAATGCAGCACAAAGCTGACATTGGATTTATCTATGCCCATGCCGAAGGCGTTTGTTGCAACCATGACCCGCTTGCGGTCATAGACAAAATCTTCCTGATTTTTGCTGCGTTCCTCCGGGGTAAGGCCCGCATGATAACGGGTGGCGGAAATGCCAACGGATCGCAGCTCCTTACAGACGGACTCTACCGATTTGCGGGTAGCGCAATAGACAATGCCGCTGCGATCCCGGTGATCGAGGATATATTCTTCAATATAACGTTCTTTATCCCGCGGGCGGGCCACACCAAAATAGAGGTTGGGGCGATCAAAGCCGGTGGTCAGCGTAAAAGGCTGGTTGAGCTGCAGCAGGGCAATGATATCCTGCTTGACTTGTTCCGTTGCCGTTGCCGTGAACGCACCAATGACCGGGCGGTACGGCAGACGGGAGATGAATTCGGCAATTTTCAGGTAGCTGGGGCGGAAATCCTGACCCCATTGGGACACGCAGTGGGCTTCGTCCACAGCCACAAAAGCGATGCGGGCGTGCATGGCAAGGTATAAGAAACTGTCCGTCAGCAGGCGTTCCGGGGCAACGTATAGAATTTTATAGTCCCCCTCCAGCGCGGCACGCAGAATGGTGCTGTAAAGCCCTTCCGGCAGGGCGGAGTTCAGGCAGGCAGCATGCACGCCCTCCTCTTCCAGGGCGGCAACCTGGTCCTGCATCAGGGAAATCAGCGGTGAAATGACCAGCGTAAGCCCCGGCATCAGCATGGCCGGAACCTGGTAACAAACAGATTTGCCTGCGCCGGTGGGCATAACGCCAAGGACATCCTGGCCGGAAACGATGGCATCCACCACCTGTTCCTGACCGGGGCGGAAGCTGTTGTGGCCGAAGTATTGCTGCAAAACGGAAAATTTATCCATGAATTCGTCCTTTTCTGGATGAGTGCGGCAAGTTGTGAACATTTTACAAAATTTTTAATTTGTCCGCAAAAACATTTTGACTTTTTGTATAGATTTGCTATAATAGAGGTACAGGAAGCAGCTGTCGAAAATGAAGCCAAGTTGGCAGCGGGCTTTCTGGCAAGGGTGCTGGGCACCCAAAACAAAGGGAGGTTGTCCTATGAAAGTTACATGTACCGGCCGTCGCGTTACGCTCAAACCGAGCTTTATCGAAAATGCGGAAAAGAGGCTTGCGAAGCTGGACAAGTTTTTCCCTGACGAAGCACAGGCACAGGTTACCGTCACGGTAGAAAAAAGCGGGCAGACCGTTGAGATCATGCTGCGCAGCAAGGATCTGGCCATGCGCGCCGAAAAAACGGATGAGCGCATGGAAGATGCCCTGGCCGACGCCGTCGATCTGCTGACCCGCCGTGTGGTAAAGTACCGCAAGCGCCTTGGCACCAAGCTGACTGCCGCAGCAGCGGAAATACCCGCTACTGAGCCGGAAGAAAGCATGGATATTGTGCGCGAAAAGCACTTTGCCCTGAAGCCCTGCAGCACTGAGGAAGCCATTTTGCAGATGGACCTGCTGGGGCACAGCTTCTTCCTGTATCACAGCACCGAGAACGACAAAATCCAGGTCGTTTACCGCCGCGCTGATGGCGGGTACGGCGTGCTGATCCCGGAAGCATAAGCTGGCAGCTTAAACTTAACATAGCGCCGCACAAACGGTATAACTTTGCCGCCCCTTTTACGGGGCGGCATTTTTTATTTGTTTTGTATGGTTCAAGGCAAACTCTGCTGCCTTGCGCCCGCGGGACATGCCGGGTTTGCTTTGTGCTTGAGGCGCATTCAGCGCTTGATTTGTTTGGGCTTCTCCGGTTCCATCGGCCAGGTGGCACGGGCGGCAAACAGCAGTTGGCCGGTACCGGGGTTATACTGCGGCACACGGCCATGCTCTGCCATGCTGAACCAGTCGGTAGGCGTCAAAATCACATGATCCAGCACATCAATGCCAACCTGGCCCAATGCCAGAATAATGGCCTGCGTGGCAAGCAGATCCGCATTGGAAGCCGCCGCCAAACCGGACGGATGGTTATGCGCCAGCACAACACAGGTACACTGGCTGGCAACGGCATCCCGCAACAGCTTATGGGTATCAAACTGCACGCGGTTGGGAATGCCCGATGCAATGTAAATTTCTTTGAGCGGGACATAATCGTCATTCATGGCGATCATATAAAACTCTTCCCGCTTGGGGTCGTTGAACAGCGGGCGGATATACTCACAGCACATCTCAGCGTTGCGCAGCTGAACAGGGTGTTCCTTGTGCTTTTGGATCTGGTAAAAGCGGGCAACATCCCGGAAGGAATGCAGCAGTCTTGCGCTGGCGGGGCCAATACCCTGCACCTGCATCAATTCTTCCTCGCTGGCATCCAGCACTTGGCAAAATCCGCCAAAATGCTGGATCAGACGGTGAGCCAAGGGGTTGGTATCCCGGCGCGGAATGGAAAAGTACAAAAGATATTCCAGCACCTCATGCGCGGCAAGGCTGGTTAAGCCATCGCGGGCAACGCGCTCCTGCATGCGGGCACGGTGCTCTTCATGGATCGAATTGGTAGTTTTCTTTTCCGGCATGGGCGCACATCCTTTACCTTTGGCTGTTCTTATTATATACTATTGTTTGAAGATTGCAAAGAGGATGTGACCCCCATGAAAAAGTTTATCGCAGGCGAAAACGAAAACGGCGTGCGGCTTTCCCGCTTTGTGGAAAGCGTGACCAGGGACATGCCGCGCAGCCTGCTGTATAAAAGTTTCCGCAACAAGCGCATTAAGGTGAACGGCAAGCGCGGTGAAGCGGACACCCGGCTGAGCAGCGGTGATGTGATCGAGCTGTATATCAACGATGAGTTCTTTCCCGAAAAGCCGGTGGTCCCGGCCAAAAAGCCGCCGCGCCGCCAGCCGCCGGTCAAGGTGATCTATCAAGACGAAAACATTGCGGTGCTGTACAAGCCCGCCCACCTGCTGTGCCACAGCGACCGCACCGGCGATGCCAACCTGGTGGATGCCTTTTGTGCCCAGCTGCAGGCCAGCGGCGAATATGACCCCAAGGCTGAAAACCGCTTTGCACCCGCCATCTGCAACCGGCTGGACCGCGGCACCGAGGGGCTTGTGATTGCCGCGAAAAAATACACGGCCCTGCGGGATATGAACGAGATCATCCGCAATGACTGGATGAAGAAAGAGTACCTGACCATTACCATCGGTGCCCCGCCGGCCGGGCGGCATGTTGCCTGGCTGCAGCACAGCGAAAAAGGCAACAAGGTGCGCATTCACGCCCATGAAAGCGAGGGGTACAAAAAAATCATCACCGATGTAACGGTGATCCGCTGCATTGGGCCGTTTGCGCTCTGCCGCATTGGACTGATTACCGGCCGCACGCACCAGATCCGTGCGCACCTGGCTTACCTGGGGCACCCGGTGCTGGGCGACATCAAGTACGGCAACCGCAACATGAACGAGAAATCCGGGTTTAAGACGCAGGCACTGTGTGCCCAGCGGCTGACGTTTGGCAATATTCCGGAGGAAAACACACTGCACTATCTTTCCGGCAGGGTCATCAAGCTGGCAGACCCGGAGATTGTAAAGCAGTTTGATGCGTTGGAGAGGAAGCCGGGACAGGAATAAAGGAGTACCGTTGGGTTAGGGCAATACCGCATAATTCTAAGTGCCGATACGGCGAGCGAGGTGCGGCAG
>ENA-UONX01000317-UONX01000317.1-human-gut-metagenome-genome-assembly--contig:-P74old-NODE-317-length-71577-cov-58.653212_pt1 | contig 71577 bp, 57 predicted proteins | sample MGYA00242466_ERZ724013 | MGnify/ENA metagenome assembly ERZ724013 | reverse complement strand
GGTCGCTCTCCTCGCGGAGGGCGTGGATTGAAATACTCGCCCGCTTTTCCGAGCTATCCGGGAAAAAGGTCGCTCTCCTCGCGGAGGGCGTGGATTGAAATATGCTCGTTGGCTCTTTTCTTTTGCCTATTATCAGTCGCTCTCCTCGCGGAGGGCGTGGATTGAAATCATTTTGCGCTGTGCTATAATAAGGTCACGGAGGTGTCGCTCTCCTCGCGGAGGGCGTGGATTGAAATCGGCACTGCCTGTGCAATCTGAATGTTGCCCATGCGTCGCTCTCCTCGCGGAGGGCGTGGATTGAAATTTGTTCCATCATTTTTTCGTAGAATCGCGGTATTGTCGCTCTCCTCGCGGAGGGCGTGGATTGAAATTTGTTGCCCAGTCTTCGCGTTGTCTGATTCTGCAGTCGCTCTCCTCGCGGAGGGCGTGGATTGAAATAACACTACTACTACTACGACTACAACAAGTTAATGTCGCTCTCCTCGCGGAGGGCGTGGATTGAAATCATCTATGATGGAGATGCGCTTTTTGTGTCCATCGGTCGCTCTCCTCGCGGAGGGCGTGGATTGAAATATTCTGTAATCCGCCCACGCCTCCTGGTAGCCGAAGTCGCTCTCCTCGCGGAGGGCGTGGATTGAAATTAGTACTCTGAGTAGCTCCAAGCTTATCAGTAGTGTCGCTCTCCTCGCGGAGGGCGTGGATTGAAATCATCCGTTTTACGCTCCCTCTTGGAGAAGCCAGTCGTCGCTCTCCTCGCGGAGGGCGTGGATTGAAATTCAGCCAGATCTGCGAGTGGGCAATGGCGCAGGACGTCGCTCTCCTCGCGGAGGGCGTGGATTGAAATCCAATGCGCTGATACTTGCCGCGCTTGTGCTTCCCGTCGCTCTCCTCGCGGAGGGCGTGGATTGAAATCCGCACTGGCCGTATAAGAAGCCAAAACCGGGCCGTCGCCCTCCTCGCGGAGGGCGTGGATTGAAATATTGTTCCATTTGGAATGTTACAGCCGGATACCGCGTCGCCCTCCTCGCGGAGGGCGTGGATTGAAATCAATTTGCGTTGAGCCAATTTGCTGTGGTGCTGTGTCGCCCTCCTCGCGGAGGGCGTGGATTGAAATTGTCTCCATATTCTCCTGCTATGAAGTATTTTATCGTCGCCCTCCTCGCGGAGGGCGTGGATTGAAATATTCTTTGTCTGTATTGTATCAAAAAAACTCCCGGGTCGCCCTCCTCGCGGAGGGCGTGGATTGAAATACTTTTTCTCCGTTGTACAGCTTTTCGATGGTGGGTCGCCCTCCTCGCGGAGGGCGTGGATTGAAATATTTTATGCAACATGCACAAAAGCGGGAGAACGCGGGTCGCCCTCCTCGCGGAGGGCGTGGATTGAAATAAGTACACGGATGTGGCTGAATCCAAAAGCGACAGGTCGCCCTCCTCGCGGAGGGCGTGGATTGAAATAATCTGTCCGCTCTCTCGCAAGTCTGAGTTGGTAGGTCGCTCTCCTCGCGGAGGGCGTGAGTTGAAACGCTCCCCGCACAGATACGTTGCATGGCATCGTCCACCGCCTGTTCCGGGCCCATTCGGGGCGGGCGGAAAGGCCTTCACGGGCAAGAAAAAACCACGGTGCATCTCTGCACCGTGGTTTTTTTGGCGGCGGCATATTGAACTGCCGGGCGTATGAATTTTGTTTTTCTGTTCTCTGCTGTGTCCGGCAATGGGCTTTCGTCTGCGATCAGCGCTTCTTCTGGGTGCCCTTGCCCACCGGGCCGCGGGGGCGGCGCTCGGCGGCCTTGGACTGCAGCGCGGCGCTGCGGGTCTGGGCGCGGCCCTTGGCAGCGGCGGCACGCAGGCCGTTGATCTCGGCCTTGGTCAGCTCGCGGTAGGTGCCGGGCTTGAGCATGCCCAGCTTGACGACACCCTCAGCGTTGCGCTTCAGGCGCACCACCTCAAGGCCCACGGTCTCACACATGCGGCGGATCTCGCGGTTCTTGCCTTCCTTCAGGGTCATTTCCATGACGGTGCGGCCCGGCTCGTCGGTGACGACGTTGATGGCGCAGGGCATGGTCTTGGTGCCGTCGTCCAGCACAACGCCGCTGCTCAGCTTCAAGATCTGGCTTTCATCGGCACGGGGCTGCACGGTGACGCGGTACAGTTTGGAGATGCCGCCGGACGGATGGGTGACGGCCTGCGCAAAGGCGCCGTCGTTGGTCATGAGCAGCAGGCCCTCGCTGTCCTTATCCAGACGGCCCACCGGGTACAGGCGGGCGGGGATATCGCTCACCAGCTCCATCACGGTCTTGCGGCCCAGCTCGTCGCTGGCGGTGGTCACATAGCCGCGGGGCTTATACAGGGCCAGATAGTACAGCTGCTGGTCCTTTTTGATATAGATGCGCTCGTCATCCACATGCAGCACATCGCGGTTGGGGTCCATTTTGTCGCCCACCTTCACGGGGTGGCCGTTGACCTTCACGCGGCCCTCGGCAATGATCTGCTCGGCTGCGCGGCGGGAGCACAGACCCTGCTCCGCCATGATCTTCTGAATGCGTTCTTCTGCCATAATCAAAACTCCTTGTGCGCCTCCCGGCGCTCAAAACGCGCACTGCTCCCCTGTTTTGAGGCACAGGTGCGCCTGTATCAAAAACTGCGGGTCGGAAGCCCGCAGTTACGGCTTGGGTTTACTGCTCTGCCGGAGCAGCAGGTTCTTCTTTCTTCTCGTCCTTCTTGACCATAGAGGCCAGCTTGTCCACCAGCTCCGGCAGCATGGTCAGGGCACGGTCGATGGTGTTGGAGGTATCCGACAGCTGGATGGTGCGCACGCAGCCATCCTTCACCACGAGAAATGCCACGGGCTGGATGTTCACGCCTGCGCCGGAGCCGCCGCCGAACAAATCCTTATTGGCGGCGTTCTTGCCGTCAAAATCGGTGCCGCCGGAGGCAAAACCAAAGCTGACCTTGGACACCGGCAGGATGGTGGTGCCGTCCTCGGTGGTGATGGGCTTGCCGATAATGGTGTTGGAATCCACCATCTGGTGGATCTTCTCCATGGTAACGTTCATCAGGCCCTGAATGGGATGCTCAGCCATAAAACAGCTCTCCTTTATCGTTTGATGCGGGCAAGTGCCCGTTGTCTGCAGATTCCGATACACTTATAGTGTACCACATTATAAGAAGATGTCCAATACTTTTTTGCGCCAGAACTCATACAAAACGCACACCGCCGCAATGACGATGAACAGCGCCTGCGCGCTGATACGGCAGGACACCCGGTCTTCCACGGCAGGCTGCCCGCTGCCGAAGTCCGGCAGGATGCGCAGCTCGTCGAACTGCAGCCAGATGAAGCGGTCCAGCACGCCCAGCACCGGGTAGAGCCAGGCCTGCAGCTTGCCGTAGCTGCGGGCGGCGTCGGCAGGGTCGGCCCCGCGCACACCGAGACGCACCTGGATCTTCGTGAAGCGCAGGGCACCGAACACGGCCTTCATCAGGGTGCCCGCACCTTTCAGCATAGTGCAGACGATCTCCAGCGTGATCTTTGCCTTTTTGCGCGGCTCCTTGGGCTTGTTTGCCCTGGCGGCATCGGCGGCGGCCTTTTTGCGGGCCTTTTCCTCCGCTTTTTTCCGCTTGCGCTCGGCCCGCCAGGCGGCGAACTTTGCTTTGATCTTGCCGAAGCCTTTCGGCGGCTCCGGGTTTTCCGGTGCAGGCGGCGGCTCCGGCTTCGGGTACTGGAACACCGGGAAGGTGATGCCCAGCGCACCGGCCTTTACGGTGAGCACGCCGTGCTCCCAGCACAGGTCTGCGCAGAAGGGGCACAGCAGCAGCAGTGCGGCCAGCGCCAATATGACCAGCAGCAGGATGCCGATGGCCTTTAACAGAAAGAGCAGCACTGCGCCCAGCGCAGCGAAGAATGCTCCCATGCGTCACCCCTCCCCTTCCTGCGGTGCTGCGCCGCTTTGTTCCGGCGTCTGCGGGCCGTGCACCGGCGGCAGGTCGGCCAGAGAAGAAAGGCCGAACACCCGCAAAAAGGTGTCGGTGGTGCGGAAGCTCACCGGGCGGCCCGGCAGATCGAGACGACCCGCTTCTTCGATGAGGCCCTTTTCCAGCAGGCCCGACACGCTGGACGAGGAGTCCACGCCGCGCACCTGCTCGATGAAGGCACGGGACACCGGCTGATTGTAGGCAATGACGGTCAGTGTCTCCATGGCGGCGGGACCCAGCGGCACAGCGCGGCGGCTGTCCAGCACGCGGCGCACGCAGTCGGCCCACTCGGTCTTGGTGGCCAGCTGCCAGCGGGTGTTCAGGTGCAGCAGGCACAGGCCGCTGTCCTCCCGGGTATAGCGCTCCCGCAGAGCTTCCAGCGCGGCTTCCACGCTGAGCTGCGGCAGCTGCACCGCCTGGGCCAGCTTGTCCGCACTGATGGGTTCCCCACAGGCGAACAGCATGGCCTCCACGGCGGCGCGGATCTGTTTCTGGTTCATTTCGTCTCCTTATCCCGTTGGATGCGGCCCCGCTGCATGGTCAGGCCGCCTGCGTCGTCCAGCGTCACGCGGCCGCCGCGCACCAGCTCCAGCAGGGCCAGAAAGGTGGCCACGTTGGTGCTGCGGGTCTGCTGGCGGCTGAACAGCTGGCTCATCTTCGCCGCTGTACCGCCGATGAGCCGCCGCAGGATGTACACCACCCGGCTGGTGACCGACACCACCGGCGCGGTGACCAGCGGCTCGAACTGCTGCTGGGTGGGTTCGCGGCGCAGCCGGGTGCGGCCCGCAAGGGCTTCCCAGTAGTCGGCCAGCACCTGCGGCGCATGGTGCAGGTCGTAGGTGGTGTCGAACTCCATCTCCATGGGCGGGCGCACGAACACCGGGGCGGCCTCGGCTTTTTCGCGCAGCAGCGCAGCCATGCGGCGGCACTGGTCGTACTCGATCAATTGGCCGGTGAACTCCTGCTTCATGCGCTCGCCTTCTTCGCTGCGGGGCAGCAGCAGGTAGCTTTTCATCTCCACCAGCCGCGCGGCCATTTCAATGAAAGCACTGGCGGCTTCCGGGTCCGGGTCGGCCTGCTCCACGGTGTGGGTGTACTGGTCGATCAGTTCCAGAATGGGGATGTTGTGCAGGTCCATCTTATGTTTGGCCACAAGCGCCAGCAATAATTCCAGCGGGCCGTCAAAATCTTCCAGATGGAAGGTCATTTCCTCTGCCAAAGCTCACATCACCGTCCCGATGCCGGCATAGTAGATGGAATAGGCCAGCTTGTCAATATAGCCGGTGCCCGCGCTCAGCAGGCTCCACACCGCGTTGTTCAGGTAGTACAGCGGGGTATCCAGCGCGCCGAACCACACGGCCGCCAGCAGCGCGATCATGATATAGCGCTCATATTTCATCAGGCCGAAATACACCCGCTGGGGCAGCACCACCAGCAGGATGCGGCTGCCGTCCAGCGGCGGCACCGGGATGAAGTTGAACACCGCAAGGCTCACGTTCATGAGCACAAGGTACTGCAGGAACATGGCAATGTAAATGGTGGCGGTGTTCACCGGGGCCCAGTAGTACATGACCTTCCACACCACCATGCCCACATAGGCCAGCAGGATGTTCGCCGCCGGGCCCGCCAGCGCAGTGAGGGCCATGCCCCACTTGGGATTTTTGAAGTTGCGGGGATTGGTGGACACCGGCTTTGCCCAGCCCACGCCTGCGAACACCATGCACAGCGTGCCCAGCAGGTCAAAGTGGGCAAAGGGGTTCAGCGAAAGACGGCCTTCCCGCTTTGCGGTGGGGTCGCCCAACAGCCAGGCGGCCAGCGCGTGGCCTGCCTCGTGGAACGGGATGGCCACCAGCGCCACCAGCGCACGGATGAGATAATAGATGCCCTGAGAGGTCATTCGATATTCCTGCCTTTTTTCAGTATACCGTATATAATACTATCTTTTTGCCCTGCACACAAGCCCTCGGCAAAAAACACGGATATTTTTTGAAAAAAGGCTTGCTTTTTGCCCGGTAATCTGCTACAATAGTCAAGCTGATTATTTTGATTCCTTACTTCACTGCAGGAGGTGCAAGTACCATGGCTAAATGTGAATGCTGCGGCAAGGGTGTTGCCTTTGGTATCAAGGTTTCTCACTCTCATCGTCGTTCCAACCGTACCTGGAAGCCGAATGTCCGTCGTGTCAAGGCGGTCGTTGAGGGTTCTCCCAAGTACGTCTACGCATGCTCCCGTTGCCTGCGCGCTGGCAAAGTTACCCGCGCTGTCTAATTTGGTGTATGTGGCCGGTCACTTTGTCGAGTGGCCGGCTTTTTTTGTTGCCGAAATGGCCGGTAAGGAGGAAAAACGCAATGAATCTCCCCAATGACCCCATCATGCTTTTGAGCGTCGTGAACCTGAAACTGCGTGATTTTTACAAAGACCTCGATGCACTGTGCGATGACATGGACGCCGACAAGGCAGACCTGTGCGCAAAGCTGAAAGCTGTGGGCTACGAGTACGACGCCCAGCGCAACCAGTTCGTGTGATCTTTCCCCCAAAAGCTTTCTCTAAATTGCGAACGACCGGCACCGGTGCGCAGCGACTGTGCCCGGGCCGGTGAATATAGAATGAAGGAGTGCTTAATTTTTTATGATCCAGGGTACCTATTACAAAGAGTGGAGCCGCGTGCTCGGCCGCGATATGGAGTTCAAGGTGTACGGCACCGCCGGTGTGCCGGTGCTGGCGCTGCCTGCCCGCGGCGGCCGCTTTTATGATTGGGAGAACAACGGCATGCCGGACGCCATCGCCCAGCTGCTGAACGAAGGCAAGGTGCAGCTGTTCTGCGCCGACAGCATCGACGGTGAGGCCGTGCTGAACGGTGACATCCCTGTGCGCCGCCGCGCCGAGATGGAGGAAAAGTACTTCGTCTACCTGACCGCCGAGCTGGCTCCCCGTGTGCTGGCCCTGAACGAGGCCGAAAAGGACACGAAACTGTGGTGCGTGGGCATCGACCTGGGTGCCGTGCACGCCGTGAACTGCCGCCTGCGCCGCCCGCAGCAGTTCGCCGGTGCCATCGGCCTTTCCGGCATCTACGACCTGACCCGCTTCTGGGGCAGCGAAGCCGACGACCTGGTGCTGCGCGCTTCTCCCCTGCAGTACCTGACCGAAAAGGGCATCGCCAACAAGCTGGCCCTGGCCAAGGCCGAGGAGAACAGCCTGATGCTCTGCGCCGGTCAGGGTGCCTACGAAGGCGACGCACTGGCCGACACCCAGGCGCTGGCCGATGTGCTGGCCGCACAGGGCCTGCCCGCCCACCTCGAGGTCTGGGGCGGCGATGTCTCCCACGAGTGGTACTGGTGGGGCAAGATGCTGAGCCTGTTTGTGCCGCGGATTCTGGAGAAGTAAAAGTGATTTGATAGAGGGAAGGCATTTGCAGTGCCTTCCCTCTTTTTGTTTGTATTTTTCAATTCCCTACTTGATTTATCGGGTTTGCTGTGCTATACTCATGCTGTAAGATGCATACCCCCTATGGGTAAAGGAGATATTTTATGGACAACGAGAAAAAGTCCTGCTGCTGTTGCAGCGAAGCGTCCGCCCCCGAAACGTCTGCTGCCGAGGTGTCCGCACCCGCCGCTGCAGACTGCTGCGCGCAGGCCGAAACCGAACCTGCCGCCTGCTGCCGCCACAAGGACCGCACCCCCGCCGAGCACAAAGCCCTGCTGAACCGGCTGAGCCGCATCGAGGGCCAGGTGCGCGGCATCCGCGGCATGGTGGAAAAGGACGCCTACTGCGTGGACATCCTTGTGCAGGTGGCTGCGACCACCTCGGCGCTGAACAGCTTTGCCAAGGAGCTGCTGGCCCAGCACATCGGCACCTGCGTGGCCGATGACCTGCGCGCGGGCGGCGAGGAAAAGCTGGATGAGCTGCTCTGGCTGCTGCCCAAGCTCATGAAATGACCCTTCCCTGCACATACTCGATAGCGGAGTGAGTTTTTATGGAACAATTCAATGTTACCGGCATGAGCTGCGCGGCCTGCTCTGCCCGGGTGGAAAAGGCCGTGAGCAAGGTGCCCGGCGTCACCAGCTGCTCGGTGAGCCTGCTGACCAACTCCATGGGCGTGGAGGGCACTGCTTCCAGTGCCGACATCATCAAAGCCGTACAGGACGCAGGCTATGGTGCCAGCCCGAAGGCTGCGGGCGGCGCAGCGGCCGCTTCCAGCACCAATGCCGATCTGGACGCCCTGGCCGACCATGAGACGCCCAAGCTCAAGCGCCGCCTGATCGCATCGGTGGGCTTTCTGCTGGTGCTGATGTACTTCTCCATGGGCCACATGATGTGGGGCTGGCCCCTGCCGCACTGGTTCGACGGCAACCACATCGCCATGGGCCTTGTGCAGCTGCTGCTGGCGGGCATCGTGATGGTCATCAACCAGAAGTTCTTCATCAACGGCTTCAAGGGCCTCATCCACCGCTCGCCCAACATGGACACGCTGGTGGCGCTGGGCTCCATGGCAAGCTTTGTGTGGAGCACCTACGCGCTGTTTGCCATGACCCGCGCCCAGGTGGACGGCAACAGCGAGCTGGTCATGCACTATATGATGGAGTTCTACTTTGAGTCGGCGGCGATGATCCTGACCCTCATCACGGTGGGCAAGATGCTGGAAGCCCGCTCCAAGGGCAAGACCACCGACGCCCTCAAGAGCCTGATGAAGCTGGCCCCCAAGACCGCCACCCTGCTGCGGGACGGCGCGGAAGTCACCGTGGGCATCGAGCAGGTGCAGAAGGGTGACATCTTCGTGGTGCGCCCAGGCGAGAACGTGCCCGTGGACGGCATCGTGCTGGAAGGCACCAGCGCCGTGAACGAGAGTGCCCTGACCGGCGAGAGCATCCCCGTGGACAAGGCCGAGGGCGATAAAGTCTCCGCCGCCACCACCAACCAGTCCGGCTTCCTCAAGTGCCAGGCCACCCGCGTGGGCGAGGACACCACCCTGTCCCAGATCATCAAGATGGTCAGCGATGCCGCCGCCACCAAGGCCCCCATTGCAAAAATCGCCGATACCGTGTCCGGTTTCTTCGTGCCGGCCGTCATCACCATTGCAGTGATCACCACCATCGTGTGGCTGCTGCTGGGCCGTGAACTGGGCTATGCGCTGGCCCGCGGCATCTCGGTGCTGGTCATCAGCTGCCCCTGCGCGCTGGGTCTGGCAACGCCCGTGGCCATCATGGTGGGCAACGGTCTGGGCGCGAAGAACGGCATCCTGTTCAAGACCGCCGCTTCGCTGGAAGCCGCAGGCCGCACCCAGATCGTGGCGCTGGATAAGACCGGCACCATCACCAGCGGTGAACCCAAAGTCACCGACATTCTGCCCGCCGAGGGCGTGACCGAAGGCGAACTGCTCACCCTTGCCGCCGCATTGGAGCGCAAGAGCGAGCACCCGCTGGCAAAGGCCGTGCTGGCCTGCACCGACGCGCAGAAGCTCACCGCCCCCGAGGTATCCGGCTTTGCCGCCCTGCCGGGCAACGGTCTGGCCGCAAAGCTGGACGGCGTGGAGATCTTTGGCGGCAATGCGTCCTTTATCGGCACCAAAGTCACCGTGCCCGCACAGCTGCAGGAGAAGGCCGCAGCCCTTTCCGCACAGGGCAAAACGCCCCTGTTCTTCGGCGGAGCAGGCCGTCTGCTGGGCATCATCGCGGTGGCCGATACCATCAAGGAGGACAGCCCGCAGGCCATCCGGGAGCTGCAGACCATGGGCATCCGCGTGGTGATGCTCACCGGCGACAACCAGCGCACCGCTGACGCCATTGGCAGGCAGGCCGGTGTGGACGAAGTCATCGCAGGCGTGCTGCCCGACGGCAAGGAAGCCGTCATCCGCCAGCTGCAGGCATCCGGCAAGGTGGCCATGGTGGGCGACGGCATCAACGACGCCCCGGCCCTGACCCGCGCCGACACCGGCATCGCCATCGGCGCAGGCACCGATGTTGCCATCGACGCAGCGGACGTGGTGCTGATGAACTCCAAGCTGTCGGATGTGCCCGCCGCCATCCGCCTGAGCCGCGCTGCCCTGCGCAACATCCACGAAAACCTGTTCTGGGCGTTCATCTACAACGTCATCGGCATCCCGCTGGCGGCCGGTGTGTTCATCCCCTTCGGCCTGACCCTGAACCCCATGTTCGGCGCGGCCGCCATGAGCCTTTCCAGCTTCTGCGTGGTGAGCAACGCCCTGCGCCTGAACCTGTTTGATCTGCACAGCACCAAGCGCGACCATGCGCCCAAAAATGCATCTTCCCTGCCCGCTGCCCTGACGCAGCCCGCAGCGGTTGAAAATAAAGAGAGTACCAAGGAGGATAATTCCATGAAGAAGACCCTGAACGTAGAAGGCATGATGTGCGGCCACTGCGAGGCCCGCGTGAAGAAGGCTCTGGAAGCCCTGCCCGAGGTGGACGAGGCCGTGGTGAGCCACGAGGCCGGCACCGCCATCGTCACCCTGAACGCCGAAGTGGCCGACGACGTGCTGAAGAAGGCCGTCGAGGACCAGGACTACAAGGTGACCGGCATCCAGTAAGCCAAAACCAGGCTCCCTTCCAAACGAGCGTGCGCATGGGCAGTGCCCCGTGTGCACGCTTGTTTTTTGTGTGTGCATAACGGCGGCGCTTTTCGGCCATACTCCCGGTATCTCACGCAGGAAAGGGAGTTTTTCTATGGACGAGCGGATGTTCTGTTTTCAATGTGAGCAGGCGGCGGGCTGCACGGCCTGCACCGGGGCAGCGGGTGTGTGCGGCAAATCGGCCGAGACAGCCGCCGCGCAGGACCGGCTCACCGGCGCGCTGATCACCTATGCCGGGCAGCTGGTGGACGCGGGCCGCGCCCCGGCCCCGGAGCAGGCCCTTTTGCTGATGCAGGGGCTGTTCACCACCATCACCAATGTCAACTTTGACGCCGCCACCGTGGACGCCCTCACCGAGAAGGTCCACGCCGCCTGCCCGGCCGTCGCGCCGGACTACGACATGCAGCGGCTGTGGCACGAGCCGGACCCGGACGTGCGCAGCCTGAAAAGCTTCGTGCTGTTCAGCCTGCGGGGCATGGCGGCCTACAACTACCACGCCCGGGTGCTGGGCCGCATCAGCCCGGAGCTGGACCGCTTTTTCTGCACCGCGCTGGAAACTCTGAGCGCCGAGGGCCTTTCCATGGACGAGCTGTGGGCGCTGGTGCAGAAGACCGGCGAAGCCAGCTACCGCTGCATGGAGCTGCTGGACGCCGCCAACACCGGGGCCTTTGGCGACCCGGTGCCGGTGGAAGTGCCGCTGACCATTGAAAAAGGGCCGTTCATCGTGGTTTCCGGCCATGACCTGTTCGACATGCAGCAATTGCTCGAGCAGACGAAGGGCAAGGGCATCCACATCTACACCCACTCGGAGATGCTGCCCGCCCACGGCTACCCGGAGCTGAAGCAGAAATACCCCCACCTGAAGGGCAACTTCGGCACCGCATGGCAGAACCAGCAGACCGAGTTTGAGGATATCCCCGCGCCCATCCTGTTCACCACCAACTGCATCATGCCCCTGCGGGAGAGTTACGCCGACCGGGTGTTCACCACCTCGGTGGTGTCCTACCCCGGCATCGTGCACATCGACGAAGGGCGGGATTTTTCCCCCGTCATCCGCCGGGCGCTGGAGCTGGGCGGCTACAAAGAGGACACCCTCGTGCCCGGCATGAACGGCGGCAAGGCCGTCGTCACCGGCTTTGCGCACGATGCCGTGCTGCGCCATGCGGGCGAGATCGTGCAGGCGGTAAAGGACGGCAAGATCCGGCACTTTTTCCTGGTGGGCGGCTGCGACGGCACACGGCCTTCCCGCCGGTACTACACCGAGTTCGCCAAGCTCACCCCACAGGACACGGTGATCCTGACGCTGGCGTGCGGCAAGTTCCGGCTGAACGATCTGCCTTTGGGCAACGTGCCCGGCACCGGGCTGCCCCGCATTCTGGATGTGGGCCAGTGCAACGACGCCTACAGTGCCATCCGCATCGCACTGGCGTTGGCAGACGCCTTTGGCTGCGGGGTGAACGACCTGCCGCTCTCGCTGGTGCTGTGCTGGTTTGAGCAGAAGGCCGTGTGCATCCTGATCGCGCTGCTGGCGCTGGGCATCAAAAACATCCGGCTGGGGCCCACCCTGCCCGCCTTCCTCTCGCCGGGGGTGGTGCAGGTGCTGCAGCAAAAATATGACCTGAAAGCCGTCACCACGCCGGAAGACGACCTGCACGCCATTCTGGGCGGCTGAGCACCCCGCCGGACATTTCCCCTGTCATTTCCGCTTTGCTCCCGGTATTTTCCGGGAGCTTTTCATTTGTTGCAATTCGTGCACGTTTCCGGTATTTTTCGGCATGGATGCACGTTTTTAGGACCGTTTCGGCAGCACATGCCGGAGAAACTCCGGTACCGTTCCCAATCGGCGCAAAAAGCCAGCTTTTTTGTGGTGCAAAATCCTTCGAAACCCTTGTTTTTCCGCAAAGCAGATGATAATATATGAATGGTGCACAAAATACACCATATTTTAGAAAGAAGGAGGTAATAAATTATGAAAAAAAGATGGTTCGTAGTGATACTGACCATCGGATTGCTGCTTTGTGTCATGCCGCTGAGTGCGCTTGCACTGAGTTCCGACCCCATCACGGATTCGGACGGCACCATTATTGGCTGGGAAGACCTTTCCACCGATCTCTGTTCCTTTGATCTTTCAGAGGAACAGACCCCGGTGGCTGTGGACCCCGGCACAAATGCTGCTTCCGGCCCGGCGGAGACGGACCCGGTGGAGACGGACCCGGTGAAGGACGCTGCGGATGCAAACAGTGCGAAAACAGCGGCGGCCGCGACAACGCCGTTTGTGGAAGACCTGTATGCAGACGACCCCATCCCCGATCTCTACGCGGACACGCCCGGCTCTGCGGACGGCACAGGCAGCAATCAGGCTGTGTGTGCGATCAATGGCAAAACCTATTCAACGCTGACCGAAGCGATCGACGATGCAGCGGATGGCGCCCAGATTGATCTGTTGCAGGACATCGAGCTGAGTACGGGCCTTGAGTTCCATAGTAAGAACTTGACCATTTCCGGCGGCAATACCTACACGCTGACGCTGAATCAGAACGGTATGTATGCATCGCACAGTGATATCACGTTTGAAGATCTTACGCTGAATATCTATGCGCATACGCATACCTACGCTGGCGGCGCAGGAGGAACGGCCAACCTGATCAGCAACTCGAATCTGCGCCTGAACAACGTCAACTTTACGTTGATCCCGGATGCCAACTGCGGCAGCGGCATCTATCTGTATCAGAAGAGCAACCTGTATCTGGATGGATCGTACGCCGTGATCCGTGATGTCTCTTCTTATCGTGCAAGTGGTATCTACGCCGATGACTCGGAATTTAAAGGACAACCGAACCGTGAGATCAAGATCAACAACTCTTATCTTGAGATCACAGGCTGTGCCCATGCGGCCATGACGATCGATCCGATCGACATCACACTGTCCAGTTCAAATGTCGTGGTGATGGACAACGGCAAATCCGATCCTGATGGCTACGGCTTCGGCATTGGCTGCTATGGCGGTAAGCTGAAAATGGAATCCTCGACCCTGACCGCCACCGGAAACACCGGCGCATGGTATGGCTACGCTGTTTTTGTTGATGGCCTTGACGTGGATCCCGGTTCTACCCTTGATATCCGCGACAATGGCGGTTCCGGCCTTGGTGTCGGCGGCATTGGCGTGATCCAAGGCGGTTCGCAGGTCATCTGCGACGGCAACGGCACAAATGACCCGGGCTACGGCTCTGGCGGTTTGTATGTGTATGCAGGCGCCGACCTGACCATTGAAAGTGGTGCAAACGTCTCCGTATGTCAGAACAAGGGCCTGGCTGCCATCGTGAACAGCTGTAAGCTGCACATCCAGAATGGTGCCAATGTTTCAGTGGACAACAATGCTAAGCTCGGTATCTACAACAGTTACGATTCCTATCTGACGATTGAGTCCGGTGCAAATGTCACCGCCAACTACAATACGGTGTCCGGTATCTTCAACTGCAATCTCTTCACCGTGGAAAAGGGTGCCAATCTGCAGGTGGAATACAACAGCAACTGCGGTATCCAAAACGATGAGCATGCGACGCTGAACCTGCTGGCCGGCAGTGTACGCTATAACCATGCCGGTAATCAAGGCGGCGGACTTTGTAACAAGGGCACCGCAACCCTTTCGGACGATGTAGAGCTGTACAACAACCATGCAGTCATTTCCGGCGATGACATCTATAATGTAGGAGGTGCCACCATCACCTTTGGTCCCACAGGCAGCGACTGGGCGCTGGACGGCGCACCGGACTGCTACCACCCCATTGACGGCTGGTACGACGACAGTGACAACACCCGCTGGAACGCCCACGCGGAGGCCGTAGCGGACCTGCACATGGTTCTCGTCGAACCCGTCACTTCTTATACCAACCGCCTGTCCCTCAAGGCCGCCCACGGCCCCACCGGCACCCTGATCGTCCACAAGCAGACGACCGGCGAACAGCTGGTGGACGACTGCGACGCCGAGTTCACCTTCGTGCTCACGCTGGACGATGAGACCATCGACACCGTGAACGACGAGCGCTACGGCGTCCGGTTCGAAAACGGCAAGGCGACCTTCACCCTGAAAGACGGCGAAAGCAAGACCATCGAAAACCTGCCTGTTCGCATGGGTTACACCATCACCGAGCAGTCCAAGGGCGGCTGGCTGCTGGCCCGGGTGGACGGCGACGCCGAGGGCAAAGTGCCCTACCGCGCCACCGCCGAGATCGCGTTCGTCAACGAAAAGCAGACCGCAACCGGTTCCCTGGTGGTCACCAAGGAGCTGGCCGGTGAGCTGGACGCCGACGACGCGGACACCGTCTTCAACTTTATGCTGATGCTGGATGACAACACCATCACCACCGCAGACGCAGAAGAATACGGCGTGCAGTTTGAAAACGGCATCGCATCCTTCTCGCTGAAGGGCGGCGAAAGCATCACCATCGCAAACCTGCCTGCAGGCGTTGGCTACACCATCGCCGAGGTCCGCCAGACCGGCTGGACCCTGCAGAGCGTCAGCGGCGCAGACACCGGCGTTGTGCCCAAGAATGACACCGCCGAGATCGTCTTCACCAACCTGAAGAACGGCACGGACATCCCCGATGTCCCGGTCGTCCCGACGGAGCCCGAGGAACCCACGGAGCCCGAGACCCCGGAGACCCCGGAGACCCCCGAGGAGCCTGCAGAGCCCGACGCACCTGCACAGGACGAGACCCCCGGCGAGGAACCGGCTCAGGACGATACCACCGTGCCTGCCCAGCCGGCTGAGACCCCCGCACAGGATACCACCAAGGCCGACACCCTGCCCCAGACCGGCACCACCGGCTGGCTGGCTGTCGTGCTGATGAGCTTCGGCTTCGGCCTGCTGGCCTGCGGATGGTTCTTCACCCGCAAACAGCGTGCTGCAAAGCACTAAGGGCGGAAAAGCCACACGAGCGCACACAAACCGCTGCATCCCCTGCCCCGCAAAGGCGGCCGGATGCGGCGGTTTTGTTTTGTACGGTGCACAGTTCGGGCCGTTCGCGGCGTTTCGCACAAGAAGCGGTGGAAAGCCGCCATCATATTTGGTGCAGCTGTCACTTGAAGATTTTTCAGCGCCCGCTATAATAGAAAGTACCGGAACAAAGGCGTTCCGCAAGGGTAAACTCTGCCCTTGCGGGGCGCTTTTCTTTTTTGTCAGAATGCGGAGGGTGCCGCATCCGGTGAGGATTTTGATAAAGGATGGGAAAGTCTATGGAAAACTTTACAGAGCAGAAAAACACCCTTGGCCTGTACGATCCACAGTTTGAGCACGACGCCTGCGGCATCGGCGCTGTGGTGGACATCAAGGGCCGCAAGAGCCACCAGACCGTGGACGATGCACTGGCCATCGTGGAGCGGCTGGAGCACCGCGCCGGTAAGGATGCCGAGGGCAAGACCGGCGACGGCGTGGGCATCCTGCTGCAGATCAGCCACAAGTTCTTCTCCAAAGTGGCCGAGGAAATGAACATCCGCCTGGGCAACGAGCGCGAGTACGGCGTGGGCATGTTCTTCTTCCCCCAGAACGAACACCTGCGGGCCCAGGCCATGAAGCTGTTCGAGGTGGTCACCCGCAAAGAGGGCCTGGAATTTCTGGCCTGGCGCAAGGTACCCGTGAACCCGGACGCCGTGGGCCAGAAAGCCCGCGACTGCATGCCCGCCATCTGGCAGTGCTTCATCAAAAAGCCCGCCAAGGTGAGCAAGGGCATCGACTTCGACCGCAAGCTGTACATCGTGCGCCGCGTGTTCGAGCAGGCCAGCAACGGCACCTATGTGCCCAGCCTGTCCAGCCGCACCATCGTGTACAAGGGCATGTTCCTGGTGCACGATCTGCGCCTGTTCTACACCGACCTGCAGGACCCCGACTATGAATCCGCCATCGGCATGGTGCACAGCCGCTTCTCTACGAACACCAACCCCAGCTGGATGCGCGCCCACCCCAACCGCTTCATCCTGCACAACGGCGAGATCAACACCATCAAGGGCAACACCGACGCCATGCTGGCCCGCGAGGAGAGCATTTCCAGCTCCATCATGCAGGACGACATGAACAAAATTCTGCCCATCATCAACACCTCCGGCTCCGACTCCGCCATGCTGGACAATGCGCTGGAATTCATGGTGATGAACGGCATGGACCTGCCGCTGGCCGTGATGATCACCATCCCGGAACCGTGGGAGAACAACAAGAACATCAGCCAGAAAAAGCGCGATTTTTACCAGTATTACGCCACCATGCTGGAGCCCTGGGACGGCCCCGCCGCCATCCTGTTCTCGGACGGCGACGTGATGGGCGCTGTGCTGGACCGCAACGGTCTGCGCCCCAGCCGCTACTACATCACCAAGGACGGCCGCATGATCCTGTCCTCTGAGGTGGGCGTGCTGGAATGCGACCCGGAGAACATCCTCGTCAAGGACCGCCTGCGCCCCGGCAAAATGCTGCTGGTGGATACCGTCAAGGGTGAAGTGGTGGACGACGAAAAGCTGAAGGAGTTCTACGCCAGCCGCGAACCCTACGGCGAGTGGATCGACCGCAACCTTGTGGAGCTGGCCAAGCTGAAGATCCCCAACGTGAAGGTGGAAAGCTACACCGGCGACCAGCTCACCCGCCTGCAGAAGGTGTTCGGCTACAAGTACGAGGACGTGAACACCATGATCCTCTCCATGGCCCGGGCCGGTGCAGAGCCTTCCGGTGCCATGGGCACTGATACGCCGCTGGCCGTGCTGAGCGATCAGCATCCCCCGCTGTTCAACTACTTCAAGCAGCGCTTTGCGCAGGTGACGAACCCCCCCATCGACGCCATCCGCGAGAAGGTGGTCACCTCCACCAGCGTGTACATCGGCGCCCACGGCAACCTGCTGGAGGATAAGCCCGAGAACTGCAAGGTGCTGAAAGTCCACAACCCCATTCTGACCAGCACCGACCTGCTGAAGATCAAGTACATGAACGTGCCGGGCTTCAAGGTGGCCACGGTGTCCATCAACTATTATAAAAACACCAGCCTGGAAAAGGCCATCGACCGCGTGTTCCTGGAAGTGGACCGTGCCTACAAAGAGGGTGCAAACATCATCATCCTGTCCGACCGCGACGTGGATGAATACCATGTGACCATCCCCAGCCTGCTGGCTGTTTCCGCCGTGTCCCAGTATCTCATCCGCACCAAAAAGAGCACCGCACTGGCCCTCATTCTGGAAAGCGCTGAACCCCGCGAGGTGCACCACTTCGCCACCCTGCTGGGCTACGGTGCCTGCGCCATCAACCCCTATCTGGCCCACGAGACCATCGGTCAGCTCATTGACGAAGGTCTGCTGGACAAGGACTATTATGCCGCCGTGGAGGACTACAACAACGCCATCCTGAACGGCATCGTGAAGATCGCCTCCAAGATGGGCATCTCCACCATCCAGAGCTACCAGAGCAGCCAGATCTTTGAGGCGGTGGGCATCTCGAAGGATGTCATCGACAAATACTTCACCGGCACCGTGAGCCGTGTGGGCGGCATCAGTCTGGAAGATATTCAGGCCGACGTGGAAGCCCAGCACAACGCGGCCTTCGACCCGCTGGGTCTGGACATCAACATGGAGCTGGCCGACGGCGGTGCCCACAAGTTCCGCAGCGGCAAGGAAGATCATCTGTTCAACCCGCAGACCATCCATCTGTTCCAGAAGGCCTGCTTCACGAACGATTACTCGGCCTTCAAGCAGTTCACCAATACCGTGGACAACATGGGCACCGACGGTGTGCACCTGCGCAGCCTGCTGGACTTCAACTTTGCCCCGGACGGCGGCATCCCGCTGGAGGAAGTGGAGCCGGTGAGCTCCATCGTCAAGCGGTTCAAGGGCGCGGCCATGAGCTACGGTGCCCTGAGCAGCGAAGCCCACGAGACCATTGCCATCGCCCTGAACCGTCTGGGCGGACGCAGCAACACCGGCGAAGGCGGTGAGCCCGAGGAGCGTTACCACAGCGAGAGCAATTCCAAGATCAAGCAGGTGGCATCGGCCCGTTTCGGCGTCACCAGCAAGTATCTGGTGAGCGCCGAAGAAATTCAGATCAAGCTGGCACAGGGCGCAAAGCCCGGCGAGGGCGGCAACCTGCCCGGTGCCAAAGTGTATCCGTGGATCGCCAAGACCCGCCACAGCACCACCGGTGTGGGCCTCATCTCGCCCCCGCCCCACCACGACATCTACTCCATCGAGGACCTGGCCGAGCTGATCTACGACCTGAAGAACGCCAACCGCAGCGCCAACATCAATGTCAAGCTGGTGAGTGAGGCCGGTGTGGGCACCATTGCCGCCGGTGTGGCCAAGGGCGGCGCACAGGTCATTCTGGTGTCCGGCTACGACGGCGGCACCGGTGCAGCACCGCGCACTTCCATCAAGAACGCGGGCCTGCCCTGGGAGCTGGGCATCGCCGAGACCCACCAGACCCTGATTTTGAACGGCCTGCGCACCCGCGTGCGCATCGAGAGCGACTCCAAGCTGCTGAGCGGCCGCGACGTGGCCATCAGCTGCATGCTGGGCGCGGAGGAATTCGGCTTTGGCACTACCCTGCTGATGGCTGAGGGCTGCGTGATGATGCGTGTGTGCAACCTGGACACCTGCCCCATGGGCATCTGCACCCAGAACCCGGAGCTGCGCAAGAATTTCCGCGGCAAGCCGGAATACATCATCAACTACCTGACCTTTGTGGCCCAGGAGCTGCGCGAGTACATGGCAAAGCTGGGCGTGCGCACCATCGACGAGCTGGTGGGCCGCACCGACCTGCTCAAGGTCAAGCCTGCCGCACCCGGCAGCCGCGCCTCCAAGATGGACCTGGACTGCATCCTGCACAACCCCGCCATCGAGAACAGCAACGTGCACTTTGTGCCTGCTGATACCTACGACTTCCATCTGGAAAACACCCTCGACATGAAGGTGCTGATGAAGAAGTTCAAGCTGAACAGCAAGAATCCCCAGAGCGTGAATCTGGATGTCTCCAACACGGACCGCGCCTTTGGTGCCATCTTCGGCAGCGAGATCACCCGCAAATACGGCAACACCCTGCCGGATGATGTTTACACCGCCCACTGCATGGGTGCAGGCGGCCAGAGCTTCGGTGCATTCATCCCGAATGGCCTGACGCTGGACCTTGTGGGCGACTGCAACGACTACATGGGCAAGGGCCTTTCCGGCGGCAAGATCGTGGTGCGCCCGCCCGAGGGTATCACCTTCAAGCCGGAGGAGAACATCATCACCGGCAACGTGGCCCTCTATGGTGCCACCAGCGGCAAGGCGTTCATCTCCGGCGTGGCCGGTGAGCGCTTCGCCGTGCGCAACAGTGGTGCTACCGCCGTTGTGGAGGGCGTGGGCGACCACGGCTGCGAGTACATGACCGGCGGCACGGTGGTCGTGCTGGGCCAGACCGGCAAGAACTTTGCAGCCGGCATGACCGGCGGCATCGCCTATGTACTGGACGAGAACTGGGACTTCTACCAGCGCGTGAACAAGGAGACCGTCAGCCTGGAGCCCGTGGAGCACAAATACGACGTTGCCACCCTGAAAGAGCTCATCCGCGAGCATGTGGAAGCCACCGGCTCCCCCCGCGGCAAGGAAATTCTGGACAACTTCAGCGAATTTTTGCCCAAGTTCAAGAAAGTTCTGCCTTACGATTACGACCGCATGCTGCGGGTGATCGCGTCCGTAGAGGAGCGCGGTCTGGACGGCGAGCAGGCGCAGATCGAAGCATTCTACACGGTGCAGAAGAAGAAGTAAGGAGGGCTGCGTTATGGGCAAGACAACAGGATTTATCGATTATACGCGCAAAACCAGCACGGATGTGCCGCCGCTGGAGCGCATGGAAAACTTCAACGAATTTCACGTCTGGCTCTCCCGCGAGGAGCAGCAGACCCAGGCGGCGCGCTGCATGGACTGCGGCGTCCCCTTCTGCCAGGCCGGCATGATGATCGGCGGCATGGCCTCCGGCTGCCCGCTGAACAACCTCATCCCGGAGTGGAACGACCTGGTCTATCAGGGCAAGTGGGAGCTGGCACTCCACCGCCTGCGCGCCACCAACCGCTTCCCGGAGTTCACGAGCCGGGTCTGCCCCGCCCTGTGCGAGGCCGCCTGCACCTGCGGCGATGTGACCGGCAGCAGCGTGACCGTGCGCGAGAACGAGCACGCCATCATTGAGACGGCCTATGCCAAGGGCTGGCTGCACGCGGCTCCCCCGCCGGCACGCACCGGCAAGAGCGTTGCCGTGGTGGGCAGCGGCCCGTCCGGCCTTTCCGTGGCCGAGTACCTGAACAAGCGCGGCCACGCCGTGACCGTGTTTGAGCGCGCCGACCGCGTGGGCGGCCTGCTGATGTACGGCATCCCGAACATGAAGCTGGACAAATCCGTCATTGAGCGCCGCATCAAGATCATGCAGGCCGAGGGCGTGGAGTTCCGCACCAATATGGACATCGGCGGGGCCGTGGCGGCAGAAGACCTGCTGAACGGCTTTGACGCCGTGGTGCTGTGCTGCGGCGCCAAGAAGGCCCGTGACCTGAACGTGCCCGGCCGCGATGCCAACGGCGTGCATTTTGCCGTGGACTACCTGACCAGCGTGACGAAAAGCCTGCTGGACAGCCAGTTTGCCGATGGCAAGGCCATCGACGCCAAGGGCAAGAACGTTCTGGTCATCGGCGGCGGCGACACCGGCAACGACTGTCAGGGCACGGCCCTGCGGCAGGGCTGCACCGATCTGGTAGCACTGGAAATGATGCCTCAGCCGCCCAAGGAGCGCGCTGCTTCCAACCCGTGGCCGGAGTGGCCCCGGGTGCTCAAAGTGGACTACGGCCAGACCGAGTGCCTTGCCAAGTTCGGCAAGGACCCGCGCGTCTACCAGACCACGGTCAAAGAGTTCCTGAAGGATGACGCCGGCAACCTGACCGGTGCCGTCATCAGCTACCTGAAGCCGGAGCGTGACCCCGAGACCGGCCGCACCAACATGGTGCCCACCGGCGAAGAATTCACTTATGACTGCCAGCTGGCGTTCATCGCCGCAGGCTTTACCGGCTGCGAAAACTACGTGGCCGATGCATTTGGTGTGGAGCTGACCGCCCGCGGCAACGTGGCCGACCACAGCTTCAAGACCAACGTGGAAAAGGTGTTCGTCTGCGGCGATATGCGCCGCGGCCAGAGCCTTGTGGTGTGGGGCCTGCGCGAAGGCCGCGACTGCGCCGCCGAGGTAGACCGCTACCTGATGGGCTACACCAACCTCTAACTAAGCCATTCTCTTTCCTATCCTAAACAAGCAGAAGCGGGAGCCTGAATTCAGGCTCCCGCTTCTGCTTTTATTGTGACCCCGCTTCCGTCTCCCCTTCGGCGGCAGGGGCTTCCGGTTCGGTGGTGGGTTCTGTGGCCGACGGTTCCTCCGGCGTGGTGATCTGCACACTGGGGTCCGCGGCGATATACACGGTGATGACCGTGCCCACGGCAACCTTCGTGCCCGGCTCCTCGCTGGCACGCACCACGCAGCCCGCGGCGTAGGAGCCATCGTTCACTACCATGAAGCAGCTGGCCACAAGGCCCCGGGCTTCCAGCTCCTTCACCGCGCCGTCCTGGGTGAAGCCAATGAGGTTCGGCATCTCCACCGTCTCCGGGCCCTTGCTCACCACAAGGCGGATGGTCTCCCCTGCCTTGAGCACGGTGTCAGCTGCCGGGTCCTGCTGGATGATCTGGCCTGCCGGGGCGGTGTCGCTGTATTCTTCGGTGACGTAGAACAGGTACATGCCGGTGTATTCCCGGTTGTTCTGCACCTGCGCGTAATCCATGCCAAGGAAGTCCGGCACAAGGTTCTGGGGTTCCAGCACCTCGCTGCTGGCAGGTTCCGGCTCCACGGCAGAAGGTGCCGAATCATTTTTGTGGCTCATCATACCCCACAGCGTGAGCAGGATGAGGATGGAAAGCAAGATCAGAATGCCCGCCAGCAGGGCTTTCAGGCTGAGCAGGTGTTCGCGGTGTTCCGGTTCCGGGGCAGCCGTGCGCACCGGGGTCTCCGGCTTCATGGTGCGGGTGAGCTCGGTGGTGTATTCTTTGGAAGAAAGGGCCTGATACAGCTGCGGCACCGTCTGGATGCGCTCCATGGGCTTGAGCCGCAGGCCCAGCTGCAGCACCTGCGAGACATAGCCCGGCACGGCGCTGTTCACCGTTTTGGCGCGCGGGTTGGAATCTGCCACCATGCGCTGCGCGGCCGGTACCGGGGCCTGCCCGCACACCATGCGGTAGAACACCGCCGCAAGGCTGTATTCGTCGGTATAGCGGCCTTCAAACTCGGCGGTGGAATACTGTTCCGGGGCCGAATAGCCCTCGTAGAGCTGCTCGTGCAGGCCGCTGCCCGCCGTGCGCAGGCCCACCGTGGCGTAGCCCGCCAGACGGCACCGGCCATCGCCCATCACGCGGATGTTCTCCGGGCAGATGCCCCGGTGCACCAGGCCGATCTTGTGCATGGCGGCCACACCCTCAAACACCGGCTGCAGCATGGCACTGGCTTCCTCCGGCCGGAGGGGGCCGGGCCGGTCTTCCAGCCACTGGCTGAGCAGGGTGCCGCCGGGGTTCTCCATGACAGCATAGACCGTGTTGTTGGCTTCCACCACGTCCAGCACCGCTTCCAGACCGTTCGCTGGCGTGATGCGCTGGATGGCGCGGTAGAGGTCCTCAAAATCCATGCGGGTGGTCTTGAACAGCACTTCGCTGCCGTTTTTGGGGCGCAGAGTGTTCTCCGCCGTGCGCTCGGCCGAGAGGGTGACGGGCAGATATTCCTTGATGGTCACCCGGAAGCCGCCCAGATTTTCCACGCCCCGGTACAGGACGCCTTCACCGTCGATGCTGCGCATCTCGCCCACGGTGTAGCGCCCGGCCAGCACGGTGCCCACCGGCAGGGTGCCGCCGGGGTTGCGGTCGGCGAAAACTTTGCCGCAGTGCGGGCAGCTCTGTGCCGCCGGGGCGATCGGCTGCAGGCAATAAGGACACAGGCGTTTTGGCTCCATCGTGTTCTCCTTAAACGGTCTTGCGCCGCAGCAGGCTCATGGGCGGCAGCTCCGGCGTGGGGATGGTGTATTTTTCCATGGCATGAGGGGTGCTCTCCACCCGCTCACCGGCTTCGTTCTCGATCCATTCCGGCGTCAGCGGGATGCTGCGGCCGTCCGGGCAGAGGGCTTCGAGCCGGTCTCCCAGGCTCCACTTGCCGCGCTGCTGGCAGGAGGCGATGCCGTTCTCCCAGCCGTCCACGGTGCCCACGAACTCCCAATCGCGGATGTAGGCGGCACTGTCGGTGGACTGTTTTGCCTGCTCACGGCCAAAGTAGAAGCCGGGCGAATAGTGGCGGTGGCTGGTGCGGGTGAGCTCCTCGTACACCTCGGCGGGCAGTTCAAAGTTATCATTGAGCGGGTCGGCGAGGTAGGCGTCCAGTGCCTTGCGGTAAGCGGCGGTGACGCTGGCGACGTAGTAGAAGGTCTTGGCGCGGCCCTCGATCTTCAGGCTGTCCACGCCCGCCTTGCAGATGAGGTCAATGAAGGGCGCGGTGCACATATCGTTGGCGTTGAGGATGTAGCTGCCGTTCTCGTTCTCGCCGATCTCATAGAGCTGGCCGGGGCGGTTCTCCTCGCTGAGGAAGTACTTCCAGCGGCAGGGCTGGGCGCACTGACCGCGGTTGGAGTCGCGGCCGGTCATGTAGGTGGACAGCAGGCACCGGCCCGAGACGCTCATGCACATGGCACCGTGCACGAAGGCTTCAATTTCCAGTTCCGGCGGGGTCTTGTCGCGGATGGTGGCAATGTCCTGCAGGGTCATCTCGCGGGCCAGCACCACGCGCTTTGCGCCCAGATCGTAGGCGGCGCGGGCGGCGGCCCAGTTGGTGATGCCGGTCTGGGTGGACATGTGCACGTCGATGTCCGGCGCAAAGGTCTTGCAGGCCTCCAGCACGCCCAGGTCTGCCACGATGAAGGCATCCACACCGGCTTTGGCCGCTTCCCGGATGGCCTCGGGCAGACGGTCGGCTTCCTCATTGGTGGGCAGGGTGTTCATGGTCAGGTAGACTTTGCGGCCGCGGGCGTGGGCGTAGATGACACCCTCGGTGAGCTGCTCCGGCGTGAAATTGGCCGGGGCAGAGCGCATGCCGAATTCCGGCAGGCCGCAGTAAACAGCATCCGCGCCGTAGTTCACGGCATAGCGCAGGCGTTCCAGGTCGCCCGCCGGGGCGAGCAGTTCCGGGATTTGCAGCATATTCAAATTCCTCTCTTTTTTCAGAAATGACGGTAGAGTTCCCTCACCCCACCGTTTTGTTCACGTCCGCTGCGGTCTGGCAGTTGGCGTTGTGTTCGCTCAGGGTGCGGGCATAGTAGTAGTTGCCCTTGAGGTCGGTGACGAAGAAATAGGCGTCTTTCGCATCCTCGTCGGGCTGCGGGTCCAGCGCCGCCTGGATAGCGGCAAGGCCCGGGTTGGAGATGGGGCCGGGGGTCAGGCCCGCCGTATGGTAGGTATCATACGCAGAGACGATGTTTTCCGGGATATTGTCCCACCCGCCGTAGTAGGGGGCCACCCAGTTCCAGAGGTAGTTGTTGTCGGCGTCGCTCTGGATATAGCTGGAGGTGTTGCTCTGCAGGCGCGGGTAAGGCGAACCTTCCGCCAGACGGTTGCGGAACACCTGTGCCACGTTGGAGTCCTGGCTGTTGCCGGCTTCCTCCTGCACGAAGGACGCCAGCGTGATAAGCTCCGGCAGGGTCATCTCCTGCTTTTTGAGTTCGGCATACATTTCATCGGTGATCTGGGCATCGAACTGGGCGTAGAAAGTGGCCACATAGTTGTGCACCGTGTCGTCCTTTAAGAATTCGTAGGTCTCCGGGAACAGGTAACCCTCGCACTTCATGAAGCGGTCCGGCGCATCGGCGTCGTCCGGCACATACTGCCAGAAGGTGTACTCACTGAAATCGCCCTCGTTGGCTTCCTTTAAAAAGTCCTCGGCGCTGCACAGACCTGCGGCTTCCATCTTCTGGGCAATGGCAATGGCCGTGGTGCCCTCCGGGATGGTCACCCGCACCGTTTCGGCCTTGGCGTAGGTGGAAAGGGCCGTGATAAGGTCATCGTAACCGGTGCCGGGCGTCAGCGCAAAGTCACCGTACTGCAGCTTTGCGGCAGTCCCCTTTTGCCCCACATACCAGCGGAACAGGTAGGTCGAGCGGATGACGCCCGCGTCCTTCAGCTTCTGGGCGATGGCGGAAACACCGCTGCCCTGCTGGATGCTCACCGTGACCGGCTCTGCGTCCGTAGTTCGGCCATTGATCTCACTGCGGGCAAACAGCAGTGCCGCACCGGCAGCCAGCACCAGCAGCACCACGAGGACCAGCAAAATCTTCCATGCACCGCCTTTTTTGCGGGCGGCATGGGAATGTTTCTGTGCCATGTGCACTCCTTTTTTCCAATCAGTTTTCCATCATCAGGCGCATGTAGCTTTCGGTCACATCGAAGGGCTCGCCGTCAAAGCGGATCATGCCGTATTCCTGCCGGGTGCCCTCGCCGAGGAACAGCGTCTGGGACGCGCCCACGGTGATGACCGCCTTCTCCACGATGACTTCCTTCTCGCGGGCGGCTTCCATCAGCACTTCGGCGGCACGGTCGGTATCGGCCTGCAGCTCCACGAAGTAGAGGGTGTCTTCCTCGCGGAAGTAGATGCCGTAGCCGTGTTCACTGGAAACGATGGTGGCACCGGCCGAGTAGAGGTCGCCCAGCACCACAGCCATGCGCTCCGGGTCCAGCTGCACCGTGTCGGGCCAGAAGCGCTCCCGCAGTTCGCACAGCTTTTTGGCCGTGACCGAGTCGAACTCGGCCTGGCTCCACAGGTTGCGCTCCACCTCGCGGGGCAGGCACCGCAGCGGGAACGCCCAGGCAAAGCCCTTATCCTGCAGCAGGGCCGCCTGCTCGGGGCCTTTGGGCACCGCCACGGTAAAGCCCGCACCGCGCAGCTTCTGCTGGGCGCACAGGTAATCCAGCAGGCCCGCCAAAATCAGGCTGCCTTCGCCGCACAGGCCATATAAATAGTTGCCGGTACGGCCCTGCAGCGTGACCGGAACGGCCAGCGCCACGGCAACGATCTCGTCATTTTCCTCAGCGACGTAGACGTTCTGCTCGCCTGCAAACTGTTCCATGGCTTTTTTTGCAAATTCTTCGGATTCCTTGCGCTGGCTCTGCCACAAAGCCAGCACCGCCGGTTTGTCTTCCGGCTGCATCAGACGATACATTTCAGGATACCCCCTCTTGTTGAATTTTATGCTGTCCAGTCTGTGGGCCGGTAGTTTCTCTGAGGAGAACGCCATCGGCACGCAGACCTGCTGTCCTGTCAACCTTTCAAGCGCTCCAATACAGCACTTTGCACTTCCGCCTGAATGTCCTCAATGCTGCGCATCGCGCCGCCGCTGGTGCAGTGGACGGTCTGCCAGCCGAGGTGCGCCGCACAGTATTCGGCGGCGGCACGGCTGCGGGCAAGGTACTCGGTGTCTTTTTCGTGGACGTCCTTTTTGCTCTCATCGCCGTGGTAGCGCGCGGTCATCAGCTTCTGGCTCACAGCCGGGTCCACCTGTAAGTAGATCACCTTATCCGGCGCGGGCAGGCCCAGCAGATGGAACTCAAAATCGAACAGCCAGCCGAGAAACGCTTCCCACTGCTCCGGCGGCAGCTTCGAACACTGGTGCACCGCGTTGGAGGTGGTGTAGCGGTCGGCAATGACGATGCCGCCGTTCTCATAAAAGCTGCCCCAGTCCTTTTTGTAGCTGGCGTAGCGGTCCACCGCGTAAAAGCTGGACGCGGCGTAGGCGTTCACATCGTCCGGCTTGTCCCCGAACTGCCCGGCCAGATACATCTTGACCAGCGCGCTGGAATCGCTCTCGTAGTTCGGGAAGGTGACCTCCCGCACAGAAAAGCCCTGTGCGGCAAGATGCGCCGCCAGCAGCTTTGCCTGGGTGGCCTTGCCGCTGCCGTCCAGCCCTTCCAGGACGATCAGTCTGCCCTTGCTCATACGGCGGCACCTTCCTTGATAGCGGCATATTTTGCGCGCACCTCGGCCGTTTTGCCGCAGCACATCTTGCCCTCCGGGCAGGGGCCGCTGACGCAGGCCGGGCCGGACTTTGCAAAAATGTGCGGGGCCACGGGGTACACCAGCTCGAACATCTTTTCGGCCAGCTCCCGGATCTCCCACTGGGCGCGGCTGCAGCAGCGCAGGTGGAAGAAGTTCTGCAGGCTGCGGGCGTTCATGGTGACCACCATCTTGGTCTCGCAGGCGTTGGGCAGCACAAAACGGGCGTCCTCGTTGGCCTGCTTGCTGGCCTTGGCGCGGGCCTGCTTTTCCGGCATTCCCTCGGCCATCAGGCGGGCGGTGTGGCCTTCTTCCAGCTTGTGGGCAAGGTCGAGATAGCGCCTGGCGTCTTCTTCCATGCTGGCGAGGAAGGCTTCCTTTGCTTCCGGGATGGCCTCGATCTCAGGCGGCACCACATAGCGGAAATCGTCCAGACGCACATAGCGCTGGCTCTGCACGCTGAAGGACGCAATGCGGTGGCGGGTGATCTGGGCCAGCAGGGTGCGGCTGACGCCCTCGATGCCAAAGGTGAAGCTGGCGTGCTCAATGGGGCTTGCATGGCCGAGATCACTGAGCATGGTGAGAAACTTTGCGGTCTTTTCCTCGGTCAGGCCGTCCAGCAGGTCGGTGATGTGGGCGTCGGAATAGCACAGCTTTGCCGCAGCGGCCACCACCTTTTCCGGTTCCGGGGTATGGGCGATCAAACGAACGGTCATCATAAGCGTGTCATTCCTCCGTAATCTTGGTCAGCGGCGCAAAGTTCGCCATGGTCTTCTTGATGCCGACCTTGTCAAAGTTGATCTCGACGATCTGGTCCCCGGCGGCGGGTTTGACCGCCACCACCTGGCCGCGGCCGAACACCTTGTGCTCCACGATATCGCCGGGCTCGTAGTGTTTGGGGCCGGTGGAGACCGGTTTCGGGGCCGGTGTGCCTGTAAAGTTTATCTGCTTTGCAGTATTTTGCTGCGCTGCACCGTTTGTTTTTCCAGAACCATAGGCAGAGCCGTAACCAGAACCATATCCGGCGCTCCCGCCGCTGCGGCCATAGCCGGAGCCATAACCGCCCATGCTCTGGCCCCGATTTGCGTAGGCCGAGCCGAAACCACGGCCCTCACCGGCGTTGTATTCGCGGTTCAGATAGCCGCTGCGGCCGCCGGAACTGTAGCCCGAACCGTAACCGCCGCCGTATCCCCCGGCGCTGCGGCCCCAGCCGGACGGCCCGGAGTAACCGGACGCACCGCCCGGCACCGTGTCGCTGTAGCTGCTGCCCCAGCCGCCCAGACGGGAACGCTGTTCCAGCACCGGGCTGCGGGTCTCCTCAATGTACTCCGGCTCGATCTCGCGCAAAAAGCGGCTGGGCTCGTTGCGCTGGGTGCGGCCATAGAGCATCCGGGACACGCTGTTGGAGATGTAGAGCTCCTTTTTGGCGCGGGTGATGCCCACATAGGCAAGACGGCGCTCCTCCTCAAGGTCCGCTTCGGAATACTTGCTCATCTCGCTGGGGAAGACGCCCTCCTCCATGCCGATGAGGAACACATAGGGGAACTCCAGGCCCTTGGCCGAGTGGATGGTCATGAGCACCACCTGATCGGCGCTCTCGTTGTAGCTGTCGATGTCGCTGATGAGGGCGATGTCTTCCAGATAGCCTTCCAGCGTGGCTTCCTCGCCGTGCTGGTCGCAGTAATTTTTCACGTTGTTCACCAGCTGGCCCAGGTTCTGCAGGCGGTCCGCCGCGTCCTCGTGGCCCTTGGCGGCGTCGGCTTCCAGCATGGCCTTGTAGCCGGTCAGCTCAATGACATCGGATGCAAATTCGTCCAGCGTGCGGGTCTCCAGCGAATCCTGCAGGCGCTGATAGATCTGCCAGAACTTCAGCAGCGGCATCACCGCGCGGCTGAGCTTTGCGTACTGGTCGGCATGGCTGATGATATCCAGCATGCTCACGCTTTCCTGCGCGGCAAGGTCGGCGATAACTTCCACCGTGGTGTTGCCGATCTTGCGGGCCGGCTCGTTGATGATGCGGCGCAGGCGCACGTCGTCGCGCGGGTTCGCCACGATGGACATGTAGGAGTGGATATCCTTGACCTCTTTGCGGTCGTTGAAGCGCTGGCCGCCCACGATCTTGTGGGGGATGCCCGCGCGGGTGAAGTAGCTTTCGATGGGGGCCGACTGGGCGTTCATGCGGTAGAGGATGGCGTGGTCGGCCAGATGTCCGCCCTCCTTCAGGTGCTGGCCGATGACGTCCGCGATGTGGCTGGCCTCGTCCTGCTCGTTCTCGGCGGTGTACACCTGCACCTTGTCGCCCTCGCCGTTATCCGTCCACAGGGTCTTGCCCTTGCGCTCGGTGTTGTGCTGGATGACGCAGTTGGCGGCGTTCAGGATGTTGGAAGTGGAGCGGTAGTTCTGCTCCAGCCGGATGGTTTTGGTGCCCGGGTAGAGCTTTTCAAAGTTGAGAATGTTCTCGATGGTGGCACCACGGAAGCGGTAGATGCTCTGGTCGTCGTCGCCCACCACGCAGATGTTGCGGTCCGTGCCGGTGAGCAGGCTCACCAGACGGAACTGCGCCACGCTGGTGTCCTGATACTCGTCCACCAGCAGGTAGCGGTATTTGTTCTGGTAGAACTCCCGCACGTCCGGGTGCTCGGCCAGCAGCTGCACGGTCTGGTAAATGAGATCATCGAAGTCGAAAGCACCGGCTTCTTTCAAACGCTTCTCGTAGGCCGCATAGATGCGGGCGGTCAGGGCACCTTTTGTGTCCTTGGCGGGGCTGGCAAGGGCCTGCTCCGGGCTGACCAGCTGGTCCTTCCAGCGGCTCATCTGGTTGATGGCTGCTTTGATGGGCAGGAATTTGTCGTCCACATTCAGGTCTTTGTAGACCGCCTTCATCACGCGCTGAGAGTCATCGGTATCGTAGATGGTGAAGCTGCGGGGGTAGCCGATCTCCTCCGCCCAGCGGCGCAGGATGCGCACACAGGCCGAGTGGAAGGTGGACGCAAACACCTCGTCGCCTTCTTCGCCGCCCAGCATCCGGCGCAGACGCTCTTTCAGCTCCCCTGCCGCCTTGTTGGTAAAGGTGATGGCCATCACGTTCCAGCTGCGCACAGCGTTCTGGCGCAGCATGTCGTCCAGCCAGCTGGGCGCGTCGGTGCCGGTCATGATGGCATTGCGCAGGGCTTTCACGTCGTCCTCAGTGGCCGGACGGGGCGTCTGCCTGGAACCGTGGGCCGAGCCGAACCGGATGAGGTTTGCAATGCGGTTGACCAGCACGGTGGTCTTGCCGCTGCCTGCACCGGCGAGGATGAGCAGTGGGCCGTCGGTGGTGAACACCGCCTGCCGCTGCATGTCGTTCAGGCGGCCGAACTGCTTTTCAATATAGGTATCGCGCAGCGCGCAGAATTCCTGTGTGAGATCTGTTGCCATGGTTTCCCCTGTTCCTTTTCTGTTTATACTATCAAAGTACAGTATACCACATTTTAAAACGATTGAGAATAGTTCACAAACAAAAACCGCCCGGCAGCTCTTGCGAACTGACGGGCGGGAAAATCGCTTTTTATGGAAGTGCTTAGCCGAAGATGTTGATCAGGATACCAGCAGCAACGGCAGAACCGATAACACCGGCCACATTGGGGCCCATAGCGTGCATCAGCAGGAAGTTGGAGGGGTTCTCGCTCTGACCCACCTTCTGGGAAACGCGGGCAGCCATAGGCACAGCGGAAACGCCTGCGGAACCGATCAGGGGGTTCACCTGGCCGCCGGTCAGCTTGTACATGACCTTGCCGCACAGCACACCGGCAGCAGTGCCGAAGGAGAAGGCGATCAGGCCCAACACGATGATGAACAGGGTGCGGGTGTTCAGGAAGGTGTTGGCAGAGGTGGTGCAGCCAACGGACAGTGCCAAGAAGATGGTGATGATGTTCATCAGCTCATTGCCGGCAGTCTTCTGGATACGATCCACGACGCCGCACTCCTTCATCAGGTTGCCCAGCATCAGCATACCGACCAGAACGGCGGCATCGGGCACGATCAGGGACACGATGATGGTGACCATGATCGGGAAGATGATCCTCTCGGTCTTGGAAACGCTGCGCAGCTGCTTCATCACGACGGTACGCTCTTTCTTGGACGTCAGAGCCTTCATGATGGGCGGCTGGATGACGGGCACCAGAGCCATGTAGCTGTAGGCCGCAACAGCGATGGAGCCCAGCAGCTCAGGAGCCAGACGGGAGGTAACGAAGATGGCGGTGGGGCCGTCGGCACCGCCGATGATGGCGATGGCAGCGGACTGCTTCTGGGTGAAGTCCACCAGGCCGGTCGCGGCCAGCAGACGGGCACCCATGTAAGTACCAAAGATGCCGAACTGTGCGGCAGCGCCCAGCAGCAGGCTCTTGGGGTTGGAGATCAGGGGTGCGAAGTCGGTCATGGTGCCGATGCCCAGGAAGATCAGCGGGGGGTAAATGCCCAGCTTGACGCCCATGTACAGCATATCAGCCAGACCGCCGTTGTTCAGGATCTCCACCCACATGGGGTGTTCCAGACCGTCACCGACGAAATATTCCATGTGGATGACGCCGCTGCCCGGCAGGTTTGCCAGGATCATGCCAAAGGCCATGGGCAGCAGGATCAGGGGTTCGAACTCCTTGACGATGGCCAGGTACAGCAAAAAGCAGCCCACCGCGATCATGATCGCGTACAGGTAGCCGCCCGGCTCGCCAAAGCGTGCAAAGCCGGAACTTTGGAAAATACCGACCAGAGTATCAATAAACTGTGTCATGTTCTTCCTCCTCTGTTAAAACGGTGCGGTCGTGTCGTTCACGCCCGCATTGCCCCAGCCGTTCTTGCTGCGGCGCACTGCCTTGAGGGTGTACTTGCCATTGCCCATGGCGTGGATGGCGGCCATGATGGCGGCGACCACGTCACCGGGGATGCCTGCCTCGACCTGCGGAGCCGGAGCGGCGGCAGCCTGCTGCACGGGTGCGGCGGGCTTTGCGGCGGGAGCCTTGGCAGCTTCCTTCGCAGCCTTCTTCTTGGCATTCATCGAATCGAAGATCTTACCCTCCAGCGTGATGATCGCCATCAACAGCACGAGGATCAGGAACACCAGTACGATGCCGGTAATGGTAACGACCACGTCAAAACCTAAATCCATGGTTTTTCCTCCTGTTTCTTGTATACTGCGTCCGATACAAGCTCGTTAGCAGAAAATCAATTTGGGTATAGTATACCTTATTTTCCCATTTATTTCAACAAAAATGGACAATTTTTCTTTTTGACCCTTTGTGCCAGAAGCATGGACAAATGGTGCTGCCCGGCGCTTCGCGTCCAGTGCGCGCACCTGCGCGCTTTTTTCGGCATGGGTGCTCAACGGCGGCCGATGCGGGGCGTTGCGTCCATGAAGCCGGTCTCCAGCTTGTCGTTGATGCCCAGGCTCATGGCGGTGCCCAGCGCCACGCAGTTGACGGGGTCCGGCGAGACGGTCACTTCCACCTTGAGCTCCTCGCTGAGGTACTCGGTCAGGCCGTGCAGCTGTGCGCCGCCGCCGGTGAGCATGACACCGTTGCGGTAGATGTCGCCTGCCAGCTCCGGCGGGGTCTTCTCCAGCACCTGGTGCGCTGCGGTGCCGATCTGCTCGCTCAGCATCATCACGGGCTCGTAGAGGTCGTCGGTGGAAACGTTGACGCGCACCGGCAGGCCGGTGAGCAGGCTGCGGCCCTTGATCTCCATGGTCTCGTGGAAATCGGTCTTCTGGGGGCAGCAGGCCACGTTTTTCTTCAGTTCCTCGGCGGTACGCTGGCCGATGGCCACGCTGTACTTGTTGCGCACGTACTTCAGAATTTCTTCATCGTAGTGGTTGCCTGCCACGCGCACGCTGGTGGCCTTGACCTTACCGCCAAGGCTCAGCACGGCGATATCGGTGGTGCCGCCGCCGATGTCGATGATCATACGGCCGTCGGGCTGGGTGATGTCGATGCCGGAGCCGAGGGCGGCGGCAATGGGCTCGTCGATCAGGTAGACCTGGCGGGCACCGGCGGCCACCACGGCCTCCACCACGGCGTCGCTCTCGATGCCGGTGATGGCGGCGGGCACGCAGACAGCCACCCGGGGTTTGACCATGTGGGAGCTGTACACCTGCTTGACGAAGCGGCAGATCAGCTCACGGGTCATGGTGTGGTCGCTGATGACGCCATCCTTCAGCGGGAAGATGGCGGAGATGTAGTTCGGGGTGCGGCCCACCATAGCAAGGGCCTTATCGCCTGCTTCCAGCACGGTCTTCTTGCGGGTATCCATTGCCACAACGCTGGGCTGGTTGAGCACAACGCCCTTGCCCTCCTGCGCGATGATGATGGTGGTGGTACCGAGGTCGATACCGATATCGTTCTGTGCCATAAGATCTCTGTTCCTTTCGTTCCTCTATCGTCATAACGGCCCGGCGGACCCGCCCGGCCGGAAATCATACCAGTGTACAGTATAGCATAGTTGCGGGAAAAAGTATACCGGTTTTGAGGGGGAAACCCTCTCAGTCAATGCTTCGCATTGCCAGCTCTCCCGAGGGGAGAGGTGTCACCGAAGGTGACGGAGAGGGCGCATCTACCCTCATGCGCCGCAGCGCACATCATCTGCGTCAGCAGACATCATGCCGCAGGTGCATCATTGCGAAGCACATCATTCTTCCCTGTCCGTTTCCTCCGGCGGCAGGGCCTCCTGCAAAAGGCGGGCAAGGCCGCTGTAGCGCAGGTTCTGGCGGATGTTGCTCATCATGCGGTTTACAACGTCCCGCCTGCCCGCCACGATGCACAGTTTCCGGGCGCGGGTGACGCCGGTATAGAACAGGTTGCGGTAGCAAAGGCGCGGCGGCACCTGCGCCACCGGCAGGATCACCGCCGGGAACTCGCTGCCCTGGCTCTTGTGCACCGTGATGGCGTAGGCGATCTCCAGCTCATTGAGGTTCTCGGCCGGGTAGATGAGCCGCCGGTCGTCCATGCGCACCACCATGGAGCGGTCCCGCGTGTTGATGCTCTCCACGATGCCGATGTCCCCGTTGTAGGCACCCACGCCCTGTTCCCCGCCGATGCGGTTCCAGACGATCTCGTAGTTGTTGCGCACCTGCATGACCTTGTCGCCCACCCGGAACACCCGGGACGCGCTCTGCAGCTGGGGCTTGCCCTTCTGCTCCGGGTTGAGCAGGTTCTGCAGTTCCACGTTCAGCGCCTGGGTGCCGGTAGGCCCGAGCTTGGTGGGGCAGAGCACCTGAATATCCTTGATGGGGTCGAAGCCATAGCTGCGCGGCAGCCGGGTGGTGACGAGGTCGCACACCAGCTTCTGGGCCGCGTCGCCGTCCGACTCCAGAAAGAAGAAGTCGTCGGTCTTGCCGCCCTTTTTCAGCGGTTCACTGGAGATGATGCGGTGGGCATTCTCCACGATGAGGCTGCGGGCCGCCTGCCGGAAGATCTCGTTCAGGCAGACGGTGGGCACACAGCCGGAGCGGACGATCTCGCCCAGAATGTTGCCCGGGCCCACGCTGGGCAGCTGGTCGGCGTCGCCCACCATGATGATGCGGCAGCTGTAGCGCAGGGCCGCGATCAGGGCCTGAAACAGCTTCACGTCCACCATGCTCATCTCGTCCAGAATGACCACGTCGCACTTGAGCAGGTTCTTGTCGTTGTGGATGAAGCTGACCACCCCGCCGGTGTAGTCCACCTCCAGCAGGCGGTGGATGGTGCTGGCCTTGCGGCCGGTCAGCTCGCTCAGGCGCTTGGCCGCGCGGCCGGTGGGCGCGCACAGGGCCACCCGCTCGGCCTGATTTTCCAGCAGCTGCAGAATGGCGTTGACGGTGGTGGTCTTGCCGGTGCCGGGGCCGCCGGTGAGCACAAGGCAGTTCTCGGTCATGGCCTTGCGGATGGCTTCCTTCTGCAGGGGCGCGTAGGCAAAGCCCTGGGTCAGCTCCAAAATCTGAATGTTCTTGTCCAGCCCGTGGGCCGTGTTTTTGCCGCGCTGCGCCAGCATCGCCAGCCGGTCAGCGATATCCTGCTCCGCCGCCAGCAGGTCCGGCAGGTAGATATACGGCACCCCGTCGAACATTTTCACGCAGAGTTCTTCGGTCTCAATGCATTTATCCAGTGCGGCGGCCAGCTTTTCCGGCGGCTGATGGATGAAATTGGACGCCGTTTCCAGCAGCTGGGCCCGGGGCAGGCAGGTGTGGCCGTTGCCCGCGTTGTGGCGCAGCGTGCGCAGCAGAGCCGCTTCCAGCCTCTGAGCGCAGTCCCCTTCCATATGGTAATACTGTGCGATGCTGTCCGCGTGGCGGAAATCCAGCTGCAGCGGTTCACCACAGAGCAGATAGGGGTTGGCCGAGATGGCCTGCATGGCCCCGGGGCCAAAGGTGCGGAACACTTCCATCGCCTTGCGGGGGCTGATCTCGAACTGGGCCAGATAGGCGATGAGCTCCCGCATGCCGAACATGCGTTTGAACTCCTGCTGGATGCGGTCGGCCTTGTCCGGCGAGATGCCGGGGATCTCGGTCAGGCGGGCGGGGTCGTTGGCGATGACCTCCAGCGCTTCGGCACCAAATTTGTCGATGATCTTATCCGCCGTTTTCGCGCCGATGTAGGGCAGCGACCGGCTGGCCAGGAAGGCATAGACGGCTTCCAGGTCCTTGGGCATGTCGGTCTCGCACTCCTGCGCGTGGAACTGGCGGCCGTAGGTGGCGTGGTTCTCATACCGGCCACGGCAGACCACGCTCTCGCCTGCGTGCAGTTCGCCCACGATGCCGCACACTACCGTGACCACACCGCCGCCGGACACCTCGAACACGGTGTAGCCGTTATCCGCGTTCTCATAGATGATGTCCTCCACGGTGCCCTCGATCTGTTCCAGCTGCTGTTCGGCCATGCACTCACCTCCTGCCTTTTGCACAATCATAAGTAGTATAACGCTTTTGACGGAATTTGTAAATCCGCAAAGAAACGAATGCGTCGGCAGAGGAAAGCCGAGCTGCCTTCTTTTAAAGCGCTTCCCGATTGGAGATGTTCTCTTTTGACGCCCAAAAGAGAACCAGAAAAGCGCCAGCGATTTCGACGCGCTGGATCCGACGGGTTGCGGCACCCTGCGTCTGCTTCGTGCCTTGGGCGGCACTCGCATCCTGCAGGCCGCTGCCCCAACAGCTCCTCCCTGTATCCGCCACTGGCGGCGGTCGTCGCCGTTGCAAACAAGGGGCTACTCGCCCCTAGTAACCCCAAAGCAGAAAGGCTCCATACAAAAAAGCTAGCCGCTTCGCTTAACGCTTTTTTGTGTTCCGCCATTTAAAGTCGCTGCGCGACGGCCGCAGGGAGCCAGCGCAAGCAATATGCCGTTTGCCGTTACGGCCCTTCCCGTGAAAAAGTAAAGCTGGAAAATCCGCAGATTTTCCAGCTTTACAAATAAAAAATAATTTTCCGCTAAATATGCAACGGCGACGACCGCGGCCTGCGGCCGAAGCAGGGAGGAGCTGTTGGGGCCGTGGCCAGCAGGATGCAAGGCCCGCTCAAGGGCCGTAGCAGACGCTGGGTGCCACAACTCGTCCAAAGCGCACGCGGCGGCCATTTTCAATCGTTACGCCTTCTCGAGGTCCTTCTCGGCTTGCAGCTTTTTGCGCACCACAAAATAGGCAGGGATCAGGAAGAAGCAGGCAAAGAACCATGCCACCGGGTTTGCAATGCAGGCCGCAAAGTAGCCCCACAGCGGCACGAACCAGAAGCCCACCATGGCGCGGGCGATCATCTCAGCCACACCGGCAAACATGGCAAGGCCGGAGTAGCCCAGGCCCTGAATCGTGTAGCGGTAGATGATGAGCACCGCCAGCGGGATGTAGAACACGCTGTTCCAGAAGATGAACTCCTGCGCATTGGCCATAATGGCGGTCTCGCCTGCGTCCAGGAACAGACCGATGAGCAGTTTGTCCGTCACCCGCAGAATGAGGAAGGAGGCCACGCTGTACACGCAGCCGATGCCCAATGCGGTGTTCACGCCGCGGTTCACGCGGTCCAGATCCTTGGCACCCATGTTCTGGCTGGCGTAGGTGGTCATGGCAGTGCCGATGCTCTCCAGCGGCACGCAGAGGAACTGGGCCGCCTTGCCGCCGGCGGTCTGCGCCGCCACGATGTCGCTGCCCAGGCCGTTCACAGCCCCCTGCAGCACCACGCTGCCGATGGCGGTGATGCTGCACTGCAGGCCCATGGGGATGCCCATATTGCACAGCTTTGCGCAGTGGGTCAGGCTGAAACGGCCTTCTTCCCTGCTCCAGCGCAGCTCGTGGTAGTGGCGCAGGATGTACAGCAGGCTGCCGAGGCCCGCCACCGCCTGACTGAACACGGTGGCAAAGGCCGCGCCGAAGGCCCCCATCTTGAACACGATGATGCACAACAGGTCGAGCCCGATGTTCAGAAAGCTTGCCACCAGCAGGAAGTACAGCGGGCGCTTGCTGTCGCCCAGGGCACGCATCAGGGCGCTCGTCACATTATAAAGAAGGGTGAACGGGATGCCCCAGAAAATGGTGCGGATGTAGATATCCGCCAGGTCGATGATGTTTGCCGGGGTGTTGGTCCACACCAGTACCGGGCGGGTGAGCGCCACGGTGACGATGGTCAGCACCGCCGCAAAAAAGACGGACAGCCACACGGTGTTGGCGGTGTAGCGGCGCATCTCGGCGTAATCCTTCGCGCCGAAGGTCCACGAAATGGGGATGGAAAAGCCGCAGGCGATGCCGTTCACAAAGCCCAGCACCAGATAGTTCAAGCCGCCCACGCTGCCCACGGCCGCCAGCGCTTCCACGCCCACGAAACGGCCCACGATGATGGTATCGGCCAGATTGTAGAACTGCTGGAACAGGCTGCCCAGCATCAGCGGCACCGCGAAGGCAAGGATCAGCTTGAGCGGGCTGCCTTGGGTCATATCCTTTGTCATAGTGTAAAGTCCTCCTACCCGCCGGGAAACGGGGATTCCATTCGCATTCAAAAAGCGTATCTTCGTGATTTTGACCGTGAAAAACGCCCTGCCGGAAGGGGCAGGACGTTGCGTACATTCATGAATGATATTATAGCGGACCGACGCCGGATTTACAAGATTTGCATTGCATCAACATTTCTGAATTTTTGCCGGAAGAATTGGTGATTTTGCGAAGAAAGGTCAGCCGGTCTTTGTTTCCTGCCAGGACATCGTCAGGCGGCGCTTATTATTCACGCAATCCTTCAGATACAAATTGATGAGCGTCTGATACGGAATGCCCACTGCTTCCGACTGTGCCTTGAAATAATCGATCGTACTGCTATCGATATTGATGGTGATCTGCTTTTTCAGTGCTTTTGCATAGGGGTTCTTTTTGGCGTGGGAGAAATCATATTCATTCAGCATTATAACGCCCTCCTTACTTTTCATAGTATTTCGATTCGGTTTTGGTCGCCTTTCGGGCAGAGATGATGCGGATAACGGTATCTGACGCACGGTAACAGTGACACACAACGAGCAGATTTGCCTGATTGCTCAAGCCAAGAATGATGAATCTGTCCTCCTGTTCAGAATGCTCCGGGTCATCGATCACCAGTGCTTCTTCGTCATAGAACACCGTTTTTGCTTCCTGGAACGAGATGCCATGCTTGCGCTGGTTGATCTGGTTCTTGTTTTCGTCCCATTCAAATTGTATCGTTTCCATAATTATATTATAATTATTTTACCAGCATTGTCAAGTTTTTTCGATACAGCGAAAAACTCCCCCAGAAAACTCTGAGGGAGCTATGCTTATTCCGAATAATGCGCCAGGAACTGCTTTGTGCGCTCCTCCTGCGGGTGCTCAATGAGCTGCTTGGCGGGGCCTTCTTCCACCACCACGCCGCCGTCCATGAACAGGATGCGGTCGGCCACATCGCGGGCAAAGTGCATCTCGTGGGTGACGATGATCATGGTGGTCTTGCGGTCGGCGAGGTCGCGCAGGACGCGCAGCACTTCGCCGGTCAGTTCCGGGTCAAGGGCGCTGGTCGGCTCGTCGAAGCAGAGGATGTCCGGGTGCAGGGCCAGCGCACGGGCAATGGCCACGCGCTGCTGCTGGCCGCCGGAAAGCTGGTGCGGGTAGTGGTTCGCCCGCTCCGAAAGACCCATCTGGGCCAAAAGTTCCCTCGCCTGCTGCTCCAGCTCGGCGTGGATGGCCTTTTTGTTGGCTTTGTAGTCCGGGCGTTCCTTCGCCAGCAGTTCGCCCGCCAGCATCACGTTCTGCAGGGCGGTGTACTGCGGGAACAGGTTGAAGTTCTGGAACACCAGACCGAAGTGCAGGCGTTTTTTGCGCACCTCGCTCTCCCGCTGGGTGGCGGGGTCGGCGGCGTCCCACATGGTCTCGCCGTTCACCTTGATGACGCCGCTGTCCGGCCGCTCGAGGAAGTTCAGGCAGCGCAGCAGGGTGGTCTTGCCGGAGCCGGACGAGCCGATGATCGCCAGCGCTTCGCCCTGCTCCAGAGTGAGCGAAATGTCCTTGAGGACCTTTGTGTCCCCGAAATTTTTGCCGATGCCGGAGGCTTCAAGCAATGCCATGATGTTGTTTCCTCCCTTTCATCAGCGGAAATAATCCAGTTTCTTTTCGGCCCAGCCCAGCAGCAGGGTGAGTGCGCCCACGAAGACCAGGAAGAAGATGGCGGTGGAGAACAGCGGCCAGATCAGGCCCTTTGCGCTGTACTCCTTGGCCATCATGATGATCTCCTTGTTGGCGATGGTATTGGCCAGCGAGGTATCCTTGACGAGGGTGATGACTTCGTTGCCCATGGGGGCCAGGATGCGCTTGACCACCTGCAGCAGCGTGACCTTGAAGAAGATCTGGGTCTTGGTCATGCCCAGCACCTGACCGGCTTCGGTCTGGCCCTTGGGGATGGCCTCGATGCCGCCGCGGTAAATTTCGGAGAAATAGCAGGCGTAGTTGATGGCAAAGGCCACCACCGCCGCCACCATGCGGCCGCCGGAACCGGAGGGCCAGGGGTTCTCCATGCCCAGCAGGCCGGGGCCCAGGTAGATGACGATGATCTGCAGCATCAGCGGCGTGCCGCGGATGACCCACACAAAGGTCTTCACCACACCGGCCAGCGGCTTGCACCGGCTCATGGAACCAAAGGCCACCACCAGACCCAGCGGCAGTGCAAACAGCAGGGTCAGGGCAAACAGCTCACAGTTGAGCAGAAATGCGCCGGAAAGACGCCCCAAAATCACAGACACAGGAACACACCCATCCATCCAATTTTTTGACAAAGGGAACGCCCCGGTCAGGGGGCGCTCCGCACTTTTTCATGTAAGATGCTCAGTCGGCCAGAGCCAGATCGTACTTCTCGGCCAGCGCCTGCATGGTGCCGTCGGCCTTCAGCTCGTCGAAGGCGGCATCCACAGCGGCGGCGGCGTCACTGCCCTTGCGGAAGGCCACGCCGTATTCCTCGGCGTTCAGCTCGTCCACGATCGCAAGGCTGGCGTAGTCGGTGCCCTCGCCGATCATGGCATTGGCCAGGGTCAGGTCCAGCACAGCGGCATCGGCAGTGCCTGCGGCAACTTCCATCAGGCAGTCGGTCTGCACGCTCTTGGAGACGTAATCGGCCTGGGCCAGATTCTCGTCGCCCTCAATGGCGGCCTCACCGGCGGAACCGGCTTCGGCGACGACAGTCTTGCCCACCAGATCGGCGGTGGAAGCGTAGTCGGTGCCGTCCTTCACCACGACGACCTGTGCGTTCTTGGCGTAAGCCTTGGTGGTGGCGGTGTTGGCCATGATGTCATCGGTCAGGGTCATGCCGTTCCAGATGCAGTCGATGCTCTTGGCGTCCAGCTCCACCACTTTGGTGTCCCAGTTGATCTCCACGAACTCCGGCTCCACGCCCAGCTTTTCGCACACAGCCGTTGCCAGCTCGGTGTCAAAACCGGTGAAGCTGCCGTCGGCGTCGGTGTAGTTCATGGGCTCGTAGACGGTGTAGCCGATGACCAGCTTGCCCTTTTCCTTGATGTAATCCAGGTCGCTGGCAGCGGTCTCGGAAGCGGCGGCACTGCCGGATGCGGCAGAAGAAGCCACGGTGGAAGTGGATGCGGCACCGCCGCAGGCGGCAAGGCTCAGCGCCATGGCACCGGCCAGGAATGCAGACACAAGACGTTTCATAAAAGGTTCCTCCCCTTTTGGTTTCCCAATGTATTTCCCTCTCGGTTTAGCATTTTATCATGCTAAAGTGTTAAACCGTGACTATAGAATAGCGCGTTTGCCGCCGTTTGGCAAGAGGGAAACGCAAATTTTTGCAGTTTCTCCTTTTTGCAGGCAGTTTTTATCCAGACGTTTAGCAGTTGTGCACAAAACGCACGGCATCTTCTCCCGCGGCCCGGCGCGCAAAAAGGCCCCGGAAGACCCACTCGTCTCCCGAGGCCCGGTTCCGCTTTTTGTTCAGACCCGCCCGGTCAGCGCATCTCGCGCGCATCCGCGCAGGCACGCAGCACGGCGTTGCGGTAGTTCTCCACCGCGATGGTGCACCCGGACAGCAGGTCGGCGTCCTGCGCCTTGCCGTCCGTATCCAGTTCCAGCCCGCGCACCTGGTCTGCGGTCTTGCCGGTCAGCCAGCGGCCGAAGGCATCCACCTGCTCGGCCCAGCCCGCCTTCAGCGAGGAGACCGCTGCCAGCGGGTAGTCCTCGCCCTTCTGGCGCTTGGTGCGGTGGTCGGAGGGCAGGTCCACCTTGCCGGTGTCGTCCGCCGTCACCGTGAGCTCCAGCTCATCCAGCTGCACATCCCGGATGCGGCCCTCGCCGTCCAGCACCACCGCCGCCGTGATGGTGTTCAGCTTGCCGTTTTCGTCCTGCTCGGTCATCTCGGTGAGCACGCTCATGCCGGTGCGCCAGCCGGAGCGGTCTTCCGTCTGCGATGCGCTGCTGCCGGAAGCCGTGCCGCTCGTGCTGTGGCTCTGCGAGGCGCTGTTCGCGCCGGAATTGCTGTTCATGCAGCCGGTCAGCACCAGTGCTGCCGCCAGGGTGCAGCCCAGGATCATGCCTCGAACTGTCTGTTTCATCGTTATAACGCTCCCTTTCCTGCCCCATCGCAGGGGCTTTGAAGGTAGTGTGCCCGAAAAACAGCGCATTATTGCAGAGGCCAACTTTTCTATGCGAAACCAGAAGTCGGACTGTGGGCCGGTAGTTTCTCCGAAGACCGTCCGCTGGGGTGGGACCCTGTCGCCGTCAGGCGATAGGGCGGGCGATGGAATGGTCCGATTCGTGTCTGAGGAGAAAGCTGCCGGCACGCGGTCTCTCTCCTCCTACATCAAGGGGCTCAGCAGGCGCAGCACGCTGTCCAGCACGGTGCCGGGCAGGCTGGTGCGGCAGTCCGTCACCTGCACTTCGCGGCATTGGGGCAGCGTTGCCAGCACATCGTCCCGCAGAACGGCCACCTGGCTGCTGTGCTGCAGCAGCACGCCGCACTCGAAGTGCAGAAACAGGCTGCGGTAATCCATGTTGATGCTGCCCACCACGGCGGTGACGTCGTCGCTCACCCAGCACTTGGCGTGCAGAAAGCCGGGCGTGAACTCAAAAATGCGCACGCCCGCCTGCAGAAGCGGCAGATAATAGGACCGGCTCAGCCGGAACACCAGCTTTTTGTCCGGGATGCCCGGCAGCACCAGCCGCACATCCACCCCGCGCTTGGCGGCGTTCCGCAGCGCGTCCAGCATTTCCTCGCCGATGGCAAGGTAGGGCGTGTAAATATAGACATACCGCTGCGCCTGCGCCAGGATGTTCAGGTATATCGTCTCGGCCACGGGCTCCTCGTCCAGCGGGCTGTCGGCGTAGGGCTGCACCACGCCGTCCGACACCGGCGGCTCCAGCGGCGCGGGGCGGAAGGGGCTGTAGTCTTCCTCGCTGGGGCGGAAGGCGTTCCAGAAGTTGAGGAACATCACGGTGAAATTCCACGCAGCATCGCCTTCCACCCGCAGGGCGGCGTCCTTCCAGTAGCCGAAGCGCTGCTCCTTGTTGATATATTCGTCCGCCAGGTTCACGCCGCCGGTGTAGGCCACCGTGCCGTCGATGACCACGATCTTGCGGTGGTCGCGGTGGTTCATCACCAGCGAGAGCAGCGGCACCACGGGGTTGAACGGGATGCACCGGATGTGCGCCCGCTCCATGCGCACCACAAAATCCGTGGGCAGGCCCAGCAGGCTGCCGAAATCGTCGTAGATCAGCCGCACGTCCACCCCCTGGGCAGCCTTGCGGCGCAGAATTTTCTCGATGCCGTTCCACATATATCCGTGGCTGACGATGAAGAACTCCAGAAAAATCGTCTTCTCGGCCTTTTCGAGATCGGCCAGCAGCTGCGGGTACATGGCCTCGCCGCAGGAGAAATACTGCGTGCGGGTGTTCTGCCAGGCCGGGTAGGGGCCGTATTTCGCCACATAGCGGCTCTGGCCCAGCCCGCGGGCGTCCAGCGTGTCGGCCGGGCCGGGCTGCTGGGCAAGGTCCTTTTTGTGGGCGTCGTCCACGGCCTGCATCTTCAGGCGCAGGCGGCGGGAGGGCCGCTTGTTGCCAAAGGCCAGGTACAGCGCCCCGCCCAGCAGCGGCAGGATGCCGATCAGCGCGATCCAGCCCACCTTGTAGGCGCTGTTCTCGTCCTTGCGCACCAGATACAGGATGATGAGCAGGCTCAGCGCGTTGAGCACGCCGTTCACCCACACCCGCCCGGTGCCGGTGGTGATGGCGAAGAACACCCAGCACAGCCACAGCAGCTGCAGCGCCACCAGGATCACCGTGACGGTGACGCGGTTCAAAATGCGGCTGAAAAATTTGACGAACGGCAGCCGGTAGAACATGCGGCCTGCCCCCCTTTCCTGCACTCCTTTATAATATGTGTAAGTATACCGCGGTTTTGCACCGTTTGCAAGGACACGATAAAACCAAAGCGGAGCAGCCAGGCTGCTCCGCTTCGGTTCCGTTATTGGTGTTATTGGTTTTCCTCATACCCTACCATCAGGCCGCCCAGCTCGGCGTAGTAGCTGCACAGGCCGCCGCATTCGCTCACGTCCACCTGCGCGCCCTCGAACACCGCATGCAGCATCAGCTTCAGGCGCTTGGCGGCTTCCGGGTTGCCGCAGTGGGCGATGTGCACTTTGCCATTCGTGAAGCCGCCGGCCTTCATTTCCAGCACGATGCGCTCCAACGCGCCGTGCTCGCCGCGGGTCTTGCACAGCACTTCCAGCTCGCCGCTCTCGCTTGCCCGGCCGATGACCCGGATGCCCAGCATCCGCGCCACGGCGGCAACGGCAGGCTTCACGCGGCCGTTGCGGGCCAGGTTTGCCAGCGATTCCAGCGAGAACAGCAGGTGGGTGTGCTTTTTGTAAGCCAGAATTTCCTCGCAGACGGCGTCGAAGTCCATGCCGCTTTCCACCAGCTGCTGCAGCCGTTCGGCCAGCAGGCGGCACTCCGGCCCGGCGGACAGGCTGTCCAGCACAAAGACCCGGGCTTCCGGGTGGTCGGCCTTGTACTCCTCGGCCGCCAGCAGGGCGGCGTTGTAGCTGCCGGACAGGGTGCCGGTGATGGTGACGGCGAACACCTGCTCCGCGCCCTCGTAGGCGGCCAGCCAGTCGGCCACGTTGGGGCAGGACGTGGTGGTCTTGCCCTTGTAGCTGCGCAGAGTCTGGGCCATGTCCACAGCGTCCAGATGGCCGTCGTCCAGATATTCCTGCTCGTCGGTGACGATCTTCAGCGGCACACAGGCAAACTCCGCTCCCGGCAGCTCATACAAATTGGATGAGGAATCCACAACGATCTTGGTTTTCATAAAAGCACGCTCCCGCATCTATTTTTGTCTGGCAGGCGTCGGCCGCTGCAGGGGATCCCCTGCCCGGCGCGCACTGCCGCTCTGGTTTGTTCCGTTTACTGCAAACATCTTATCAGTTTTTCAAAAACCTGTCAAGCGGTTTCATAAAATCTTTAAAAAGTTTTTCTTGACCCGTTGACCTGCGCGGCAAAATGCATTATACTGGGACCCATGAAACCGACCATTTTCCCTCGGCTGCGGGCCATGCCTGCCGCCGGACGAGCTATCGGAATGCTGTATGAACGCTGAAACCAAACGCCGCGTTGCGGCCTGCGCCGCCGGGTTTGCCCTGCCCCGGTACGCCGATCTCCCGCAGGTGGGGCTGTATCTGGACCAGACCGTGCAGTACGTCAACGGTCACTTCCGCACCTTCTGCGGCGTGGAGCTCACCCCCTCCATGGTGAGCAACTACGTCAAAAAGGGCATCCTGCCGCACCCGGTGCGCAAAAAGTACAGCCGGGAGCAGCTGGCTTCCCTGCTCTACATCGCGGTCTCCAAGACGGTGCTCTCGATGGAAAACATCGACATCCTGTTCAAAATGCAGCGGGAGCACTATTCCGCCGGGGAGGCCTACGATACCTTCTGCAACGAGCTGGAAGCCTGCCTTCCGGTGGTGTTCGGCTACCAAAAGGCCGCCCCCCTGCCAACCGATGTGAACGACGAACGGATGCTGCTGCGCAGCACCATCCTGGCCGCCGCCAACAAAATGTACCTGGACTGCTGCTTCGATGCGCTGCGCCAGGAGGAAAATCTCTGGGCAGATATCCTGCCGGACCTTGTGTAAGAAGGAGGAATCGTTCGTGCGTGAGATCAGGATCGGGCGTGTTTACCGCCACTTCAAGGGCGACTATTATCTTGTGGAGGGCGTCGCCAACGACTCCGAGACCGGGAAGCCGTTCGTCATCTACCGCAAGCTTTACGGCGACGGCGGGCTCTGGCTGCGCCCGCTGGAAATGTTCCTGAGCCGGGTGGACCGAGAGAAATATCCCGATGCACCGCAGGAATATCGCTTTGAATTGCAGGAGATCGAAAGCGCTGCGGGGCACTGAAACAAAAGGGGCGCTGTGCAGCAGAGCGCAAAGCTCTGTATCTTTGCTTCTTTTCTTTGATTTTTTGCCCTGTTTTCGCGCATTCCTTCGTTTGCAGTTTCTTTTGCATTCAAGTCAGAATCACAAACAAAAACACCTGTCTGCGTTTTGTTTTCGCAGGCAGGTGCTTTTTTGTTTCTCATTTTCCGGCGCACGGTCATCCACTGAAAAGTGCAGATAAAAAGTACGCCCTTTCCTCCCGCCGCTTTTGGCGCTATGCTGTTTTCGAACGAAAAATCTCTGCCAAAAAAGGAGGAACCGCGCTTGGACATTGAACTTTCCCGCGGGTTCGTGGCGTTCCCGCGCGGCCTGACCGACTGGGAATGGTACACCGAGCCCAACACCGCCCGGCTGTATTTTCATCTTCTGCTCACGGCAAATTGGAGCCGCAAGCAGTGGCAGGGCATCACCATCCAGCCCGGACAGCTGGTGACGAGCCAGCCGCACCTTGCCGCACAGCTCAATTTGTCCACCATGCAGGTCCGCAGTGCCCTGAAACACTTGCAGACAACCGGTTACATAACCGTCAAAACAGGGCCAAAATACAGCCTGATCACGTTAGAAAATTACAATTTGATCACCGGGCTCAACAGGCTGGATAACAGGCAGGCAACCGGCAAACAACCGGCTGATACCAGTCTGGCAGCAACAACTCTACCATCAATACCATCAGAACCAGAAATACCATCATCATCTTCCGAAGAAACGACGACGACGAGCGAGCACGCTCTTGTTTTTGAGGAATACGAAGCAAATATCGGTCAGCTTGCGCCCCGATGCAAAACGGAGCTGGCTCAATATGCCGACCGTCTGGGGGATGAGGTGACGGCGGCCGTGCTGCACAAGTGCGGCGACCTTGGCGGGCACAGCTGGGCCTATGTGCGCAAGGCTCTGGAAGATGCCGCCGGGCTGGGATGCCAGACCGCGCAGGACTATCAGCGGCGCGCACCCATCGGCGGGAGCCGGGCCAAAGGCACCCGTGTAGACCGCGAAACACCCAGCGGCAGCGACTGGCTGCAAAACGCGGCCTTTCGCCGAAGACCGCTGACAAAAAGGCAATAAAAAAAGCTCCCCCATTGCGGGAGAGCCTTAAAGTTTCTTCTTTCATGTGCCGCGGCACACATCATTTTGCAAAGCAAACATCATCGCGGCAGCCCATCATGCCGCAGGCACATCATTTTTTATCAGGCATGCGCCGCAGCGCACATCATTTTGCAAAGCAAACATCATCGCGGCAGCCCATCATGCCGCAGGCACATCATTTTTATCAGGTGTCCTGCAGTTCCCCGCGGCTGGCGGCCTTGAGGTAGGCAAAGATGAAACCGTCCAGATCGCCGTCCATCACGGCATCCACGTTGCCGGTCTCGTAGTTGGTGCGGTGGTCCTTGACCATGGTGTAGGGCATGAACACATAGCTGCGGATCTGGTGGCCCCAGGCGATCTCGTTCTGCACGCCCTTGATGTCCTCGATCTTATCCATGTGCTGCTGCTTTGCGACCTGATAGAGCTTTGCCTTCAGCATTTCCATGGCGTAGTCGCGGTTCTGGAACTGGCTGCGCTGGGTCTGGCAGTTGACCACGATGCCGGTGGGCTTGTGGATCAGACGCACAGCGGAAGAAGTCTTGTTGATGTGCTGGCCGCCTGCACCGGAGGAGCGGTACACCTGCATCTCGATGTCCTCGGGGCGGATGTCCACCTGAATGGTGTTGTCCAGCTCGGGCATGACTTCCAGCGAAGCAAAGCTGGTCTGGCGGCGGGCGTTGGCATCAAAGGGCGACACGCGCACCAGACGGTGCACGCCGTTCTCGCTCTTGAGCAGACCGTAGGCGTTGGCACCCTTCACCATCATGGAAGCGCTCTTCAGACCGGCTTCGTCGCCGTCCTGATAATCCAGCACCTCCACGGTCATGCCGTGGGCAGCGGCCCACTTGTTGTACATGCGGTACAGCATCTCGGCCCAGTCCTGTGCCTCGGTGCCGCCGGTACCGGCGTGGAAGGTGAGGATGGCGTTGCTGTGGTCATATTCGCCGTTCAGCATGGTCATCAGCTGCAGCTCGTCCACCGCCTTGCCCACAGCGTTCACGGATTCCTCGGCTTCGGGGATCATGGCGGGGTCATATTCCTCGTCCAGCATTTCCAGCATGGTCTCGGCGTCGTCGTACAGACCCTGCAGCTTTTCAAAGCGGCTCAGCTTGCCCTTCAGGTCGCCCACTTCGTCAAAGACCTTTTTGCTCAGGTCGGCATCGTCGTAAAAGCCGGGGCGGCTCATGGTGTGCTCCAGCTCCTGCACGCGCTTGCGGGAAGCGTCGATGGCCAGAGCTTCCTCCAGATCCTTGACCGCCTTGCCGTAGTCTGCAAGCTGCACCTTCAGTTCGTCAATCGTGATCATTCTCTTTGTTCCTCTCGAAATGATAATAAGGTAAAGTCTTTCATTCTTAAAAGACACAGTTTATACACAGATACTTCACTAGTATACCGAGAATCTATGTTAAAGTAAAGAGGTAAAACTATTATCCTGCTGGAATTTTGAAGATTTTCACCTTTTCTTTTCTTTTCTGGGGGAGTATAATACCAGTATGAACCAAAAAACAGGAGGATACCATGCCGAAATATTATGGCTGTCCCTGTGAGGGCTGCGCAAAGCCGCTCACCCTCAAAGACGATATCGTCGTCTGCCCCGACTGCGGTGCGCCCTACCACCGCGACTGTTACGAAAAACTGGGCCGCTGCATCCACACCCCCGCCCACGGCGCGGGCTATGAGTGGAAGTTCCCCTACCAGGACGCCGCGCTGCGCACCTGCCCGAGCTGCGGCGAACGCACCCTGCGCAGTGAGCCGAACTGCCGCTGCTGCGGGGCCGCCCTGCCGCCGGAATCTGCCGCCGAGCCCAACGACCGCCGGGCTGCCCAGAACGAGCAGAACGAGACCTTTGACTACGACAGCTTCTACCGCCAGAATGTGGCGGAGCCCACCCATCAGAATGTGCGCACCGCCTTCGGGCAGGAGGAGCTGATCGACGGCATCCCGTCCAGCGATTGGAGCGATTATATCGGCAAGGCGGCCCCCGCCTACCTGAACGATTACAGCCGGATGCAGCTGCAGCACACCAAAATCTCCATGAGCTTCTCGGCGCTGCTGTTCGGCCCGTTCTACTTTTTCTACCGCAAGGCCTGGAAGCCCGCCTTCGCCTTTCTGGCGGCGGAGCTGGTGCTGGCGCTGCCCACCCTGCTGGACATGATGCGGGTGACCAACAGCCCGCTGACCGCCGGGCTGAGCACCACGACGCTGGTCATCCTCAGCCGGGTGATGTCCATCCTGAGCTTCGTGCTGGTGATGGTGCGCACCCTGTTCGCCAAGTGGCTCTACCGCAAGAGCGCGGCCAGCCACATCAAGCGCATCCGCAGCGAGTTCCCGGACGAGGTGCAGCGCCGTGCCGTGCTGAACGCACAGGGCGGCGTGAGCTGGGCCGCCGTCGTGGGGGCCTTTGTGCTGCTGATGGTGCTGGGTGCCTGCTTCACCCTGCTGATGGGCCCCGATCTGAGCGCCCTGACCGGCCTTGTCGGCTGAGTTTTTCCGGCTGCACACCGGTGCGAGTTGTTAAGAATAGGAGAGTTGAACCATGAAGAAGGTCACAAAGGCCGTTATCCCCGCTGCAGGTCTGGGCACCCGTGTGCTGCCCGCCACCAAAGCCATGCCCAAGGGCATGCTGCCCATCGTGGACAAGCCCGCCATCCAGTATCTGGTGGAGGAGGCGGTGCGCTCCGGCATCACCGATATCCTCATCATCCTGAGCCGCAGCCAGAGCATCATTGAAGACCACTTTGACCGCAGCCCCGAGCTGGAAGCAAAGCTGGCCGCCCCCGGCAAGGAGAAGATGCTGGAAGAATGCCTGGGCATCTCGAACCTGGCCAACATCATGTTCGTGCGCCAGCACCAGACCCTGGGCCTGGGCCACGCGGTGAGCATGGCAAAAGCCTTTACCGGTGACGACCCCTTTGTGGTGATCTACGGCGACGACGTGATCTGGGGCGAGGACCCGGTCTGCGCCCAGCTGATCCGCGCCTATGAGGAGTTCGGCCGCCCGGTGGCCGGCGTCTCGGCGGTGCCCTGGGCCGACGTGAGCCGCTACTGCAGCCTGAAGACCACCCCCCTCCACGACAACTATTTCTTTGTGGATGACATGATCGAAAAGCCCAAGAAGGGCCAGGAGTTCAGCAACTATTCCATTCTGGGCCGTGTGCTGCTGACCCCGGAAATTTATGACATCCTCGCCCACACCAAGCCCGGCGCAGGCGGCGAGATCCAGCTGACCGACGCCATGGCCGAGTACGCCCGCACCCGCGGCGGCATGACCGCGGTGGAGTTCACCGGCAAGCACTACGACATGGGCAACAAGCTCAAGGTGGTGGAAGCCCAGGTGGAGCTGGCACTGCAGCACCCGGAGATCGGCGAGGCCTTCCGCGCCTACCTGAAAGAGTTCTGCAAGACACTGTGAGTGCTTCGCAATGATGTGCCTTCGGCATGATGTGCTGGCGCAATGATGTTTTGCTTCGCAAAAATGATGTGCGCTGCGGCGCATGAAGGACGATACGACAGCAGAAAAACACCCCGGAACGCGAAAGCTTCCGGGGTGTTTTCATTGCACCGCTGTGCGGTGCACATCATCTGCGCAGCAGACATCATGGCGTAAGCCACATCATTTGCGCAGCAACATCATTTATTTTACCTGGCTGGGGTGCGGCACGGGCGGGTGCTTGGTGAACAGCGCCTTCAGCACCAGCGGGGTCGCCACGCTGGACACCACGATCAGCAGGATGACGGCCGTGAAGTACACCGCATCCACCACGCCGATGGCAAGGCCCTTCTGGGCCACGATCAGCGCCACCTCGCCGCGGGTCATCATGCCGACGCCCACTTTGAGGGAATCGCCCCAGCTGAAGCGGCAGAGCTTCGCGGCCAGGCCGCAGCCGATGATCTTGGTGATCAGCGCCACGATGACGAAGCAGATGCAGAACAGCAGGATCTCCGGCGTCAGGCCGCTGATGTCGGTCTTCAGGCCGATGGAAGCAAAGAAGATCGGCGCAAAGATAACGTAGTTGCTGATATCCACGCGGCGCTCTACATAGGGTGCGTCATCCATGGTGCACAGCACGATGCCGGCAATGTAGGCGCCGGTAATATCGGCAATGCCGAAGTATTCCTCAGCGATGTAGGCCATGGCAAAGCAGAAGGCCATGCTCACGATGGTGATGCGCTGGGTGTGGGGATTGCGCTTGTCCAGCCATGTCATAGCAAAGTGAGCCACAACGCCCACGCCCACAGCGGTGGCGAAGAACAGCAGCGTGTTGACCAGCACCTTGCCCAGACCCGTTCCGGTGCCGGAACTTGCGCCCAGCACGCAGGTGAGCACCACGATACCGATGACGTCATCAATGACGGCGGCACTGACGATGGTGGTGCCCAGGAAGCTTTTCAGGTGGCCCATCTCCTGCAGGGTGGCCACCGTGATGGACACGCTGGTGGCCGTCATGATGGTGCCGATGAACAGCGCGCGGTAGAACTCAGGGCTGCCCACGGCCGAGAAGCCGTAGAAGGCGCTGTATAATAAGGTGCCGCCTACCAGCGGGACGAACACGCCCACGCAGGCGATCAGGGTGGCGATGGGGCCCGCCTTGATGAGCTCCTTGAGGTTGGTGCCAAGGCCGGTGGAGAACATCAGCAGCACCACGCCGATCTCGGCAAAGGTGGAGATGGAGTCATTGGTCTGCACCAGGTTGAGCACGCACGGGCCGATGAGCAGACCGGCCAGGATCTCGCCCACCACCTGGGGGGCCTTGCACTTGCGGGCCACCAGGCCGCAGAATTTTGCGCTCAGAATAATGATCGCCAGATCACGGAAAACCGAAGTCACGATGCATCCTTCCTTTACTTTAACAATATATTTTTTATCCCTTTGCTGCTTTCGGGAGAGAGGATATCCATCGCAGAAGAATCCCCTTTCTCAGGTTTTGGCGGCTCGCCCTCTCCCCAAAGCGATTCTATTATAGTCTTCTTTCACAAAAAAATCAAAATATTTTTTGATGCATCTTTTTTCGAAAATCTCTTGACAGAATCCATCCCACTTGCTATAATAAATTGCTGTCTGAACAGACACGCCGCACAGCAGAAGCGACGCCGCATCCGCTGTGTACCCTTGGTCCTGTGATTGCAGGACCCTTAAGTCCAAAAGGAGGTGCTACAAAATGGCAAAGTACGAAACCATGCTGATTACCAGCGCCGCTCTCGACGAGGAGGCTACCGCCGCTCTGGTTGGTAAGTTCAAGACCCTGATCGAGGCTAACGGTACGATCGATTCCATCGACGAGTGGGGCAAGCGCCGTCTGGCCTACCCCATCAACGACGAGGAGGAAGGCGTTTACACCGTGATCAACTTCACCAGCGAGCCCAGCTTCCCCGCTGAGCTGGACCGTGTGTACAAGATCACCGAGGGTGTCATGCGCAGCCTGATCGTTGCTCACGAGGAGTAATTTCTCTGTGACAGAAAGGGAGACCGTAAAATGTTGAATGTTGTTGCTATCATGGGCCGCCTTGCGCGGGATCCCGAGATGCGCCAGACTACGACCGGCAAAAATGTTGCTTCTTTCCGCATTGCATGTGACCGCGGGCGCCGCGACGCCAACGGCCAGAGCGTTGCAGACTGGATCGACGTTGTTGCCTGGGACCGGCAGGCTGAATTCGTCTGCCGCTATTTCCAGAAGGGTTCTCTGATCGTTGTGGACGGCCGACTGCAGTCCCGCACCTATCAGGACAAGACCGGTGCAAACCGCACGGCCGTGGAAGTGGTTGCCAATAACATCAACTTTGCAGGCCCCAAGAACAGCAATGCAGGCGATGGAGCAGGCTATCAGAATTCTGCTCCGTCCTACCGGAACGCAGCGCCTGCCCGCCCGGCCGCTGTGGAGGCAGCTCCCAGCTATTCCGCCGGCAACGCAGACGACTTCGCCGTCATCGACGACAGCGACGACCTGCCGTTCTGACACGAAACGGTCAACCCGTGAAAAATCCAATAGGAGGTAATAAGCAATGGCTTTTGAAAGAACCGAAGGCTCTCGCCCCGCACGCCCCATGCGTCGCGGCCGCAAGAAGGTTTGCAGCTTCTGTGTCGATCGCATCGACACCATCGATTACAAGGACGTGCCCCGTCTGCGTAAGTACGTCTCTGAGCGTGCAAAGATCATTCCCCGCCGTGTGACCGGCACTTGCGCTTATCATCAGCGCGCACTGACCATCGCCATCAAGCGTGCTCGTCACGTTGCTCTGATGCCCTACGTCAGCGACTAATTTTTAAAGAATCAACCCAATCAGAATAATCAGCAATCAGCAAAGCGCTTTCACCGATGACAAGGTGAAAGCGCTTTTTTGCGTTTTCATGGGCCGGAAGGCCCCTTCCCTACGGAACTTTTGCCAACTGTGAAAGTTTGGAGTCTTTGACCCTTCCCAAGCGGTACCGTTTCCGGAATCTTTTCTTGTGTACAAGATTCCATATTCCTGCACCATCCGTGCAAAAAGTTACAAAACAGTACGGTCCTCCCGGCGCATTCTGCTTTATCCCGGTAATTTTCGGTTCGACCGGCGCGTTTTGCTTTGTGGGCAAATCAACCTGCACAAAAGTGGTTGGTCTGGATGTACAGGTTGCACGAAAGTGTTTTTTCGCTATTGATTTTTTATACAAATTATGCCATACTATAGCCACTGGAAACGTTCCCGACAACGTTCCCGAATATCCGACCGAAAGTGAGGAACACCGACATGCCGAACATGACCATCAAGGACATTGCGCGGATCAGCGGCTGTTCGGTGAGTACCATTTCCCGTGTCATCAACGATCGCCCGGACGTCCGCCCCGAGACCAAGGAGCATGTGCTCCAGGTGATGCGGGACGCCGGGTTCGTGCCCAACACCAACGCCCGTCAGCTGAAGATCCAGCAGTCGCGCAGCCTGGCGTTCGTGGTCAAAGGCACCCGGAACATTTTCTTCTCGGATTTTCTGGTGCAGCTGCAGCGGGCCGCCACCCTTTACGGGTACAACGGCATCGTCTCCTACCTGGACGAGAACGCCAACGAGATCGACGCCGCCGAAAAGATCCTGCGCGAGATCAAGCCCAAAGGCATGATTTTCCTGGGCGGCAGCGTGTCGAACTTCCAGAAAGGGTTTGCAAGCATCAGCGTTCCTTCGGTGCTGGCCACGCTGGTATCCGACAAGCTGAACTTCCCCAACCTGTCCATGGTGGGCGTGGACGACCGGGCAGCCTCTTATCAGGCGGTGTCCTACCTCATCCAGCAGGGCCACAGCAAGATCGCCGTGCTGGGCGGGCCGGTCACGAGCTACCCCAGCATGATGCGCCGGGAAGGCGCACAGCAGGCCATGCGGGATGCGGGCATCCAGTTCAACGACAACCTCTACGGCCTGTCCAACTACGATTTCGAATCCGCCTACCACGCCATGAACAGTCTGCTGGCCCGCCGGGCTGAGTTCACTGCCCTGTTCGCCATGAGCGATGTGATCGCCTTCGGTGCCATCCGGGCGCTGGTGAGCGCCGGGTTCCGGGTACCGGAAGATGTTTCGGTGATCGGCTTCGACGGCATCACGATGTCCCGCTACTGCGTGCCGGTGATGACCACCATCGTGCAGCCCAGTGAGCAGATCGCCCTGCAGAGCATCGAGCTTCTGGTGCGGCAGATCGAGCACGGTGCCTCGGCCCAGACCATCACCCTGCAGCCCGAGCTGCAGCGGGGCGAGAGCGTTAGAGCCATCTGAATCTTGTATCCCCTCCGTCACGGGACGGAGATCAAATAGTTCATCATTTATAATTTAATAAGAAGGAGAACTTATTATGAAAAAGATGATCACTCGTCGTAACTTCCTGAAGGCTGCCGGCGTTTCTGCCGCTGCTCTGGGCCTGGCTGCCTGCGGCGGCTCCTCCAGCAGCACTTCCACTGCTGCTTCCGGTTCTGCCGCTGCTTCCAGCACGGCTGCTTCCGGTGCAGACGGCAAGGTCTACTACCTGAACTTCAAGCCCGAGCAGGATCAGGATTGGCAGGATCTGGCCGCTGAGTACACCAAGGAGACCGGCGTGCCTGTGACCGTTGTCACCGCCGCTTCCGGCCAGTATGAGACCACCCTGATGAGCGAGATGGAGAAGAGCGAAGCTCCCACCCTGTTCCAGGTGAATGGTCCTGTGGGTCTGGCCAACTGGAAGGATTACTGCTACGACCTGTCCGGCAGCCAGCTGTACGGTGAGCTGACCAGCGATTCCTTCGCCCTGAAGGACGGCGACGCCGTTACCAGCATCGCATACGTCATCGAGACCTACGGCATCATCTACAACAAGGAGCTGCTGACTGCCGCCGGTTACACCCAGGACGACATCAAGGGCTTTGCCGATCTGAAGAAGGTCGCCGACGACATCCAGGCCCGCAAGGCTGAGCTGGGCGTGGACGGTGCTTTCACCTCTGCCGGCATGGACGGTTCTTCTGACTGGCGCTTCAAGACCCATCTGGCAAACCTGCCCATCTACTACGAGTACAAGGCAGACGGCATCAGCTCTACCGATGCCATCAAGGGCACCTATCTGGACAACTACAAGCAGATCTGGGACCTGTACATCACCGATTCCACCTGCGACCCCACCCTGCTGGCTTCCAAGACCGGCAACGACGCTGTGGCTGAGTTCGTGGGCAAGAAGGCTGTGTTCTACCAGAACGGCACCTGGGCTTACAGCGATGTGAAGGATCTGGGCGACGACAATCTGGGCATGCTGCCCATCTACATCGGTGTGGATGGCGAGGAGAATCAGGGCCTGTGCACCGGTTCCGAGAACTACTGGTGTGTGAACAATCAGTCCAGCGAGGCTGATATCCAGGCTACTCTGGACTTCCTGTACTGGTGTGTCACCTCTGAGGCCGGCACCAGCGCGATGGCTGACAAGATGGGCTTCGTCATCCCCTTCAAGAAGGCTAAGGACTCCACCAACCCCCTAATCACCATTGCAAACCAGTATGTGGCCGACGGCAAGACCAGTGTTGACTGGTGCTTCTCCACCATGCCTTCCGAGGAGTGGAAGAACGGTGTTGGTTCTGCTCTGACCGCTTACGCAGCAGGCACCGGCGACTGGGATGCCGTGGTCACCGCCTTCGTGGACGGCTGGGCTTCCGAGTACAAGCTGGCCAACGGCTAAGCCGCAAGACTCCCATCATTTCAATGAATTGAATCGGGAGGCGGGCGAAGAAGTTCGCCCCGCCTCCCTTTTTTGTTCAGGAGGTACATCACATGCAAAAAGCCATCAGCAAATACTGGCCGGTGTTCGTGCTGCCTACCCTCATCGCGTTCATCATCGGCTTCATCTGGCCCTTTATCTGGGGCACCTATCTGTCCTTCCAGCGGTTCACTACCGTGTCCAAGACTACCTTTGTGGGCATCCAGAACTACCTCTCGGTGTTCCAGGATTCCACCTTCCTGCATGCCTTCGGCTTTACTGCGGTGTTCACCGTGGTGAGCACCGTGCTCATCAACGTGTGTGCCTTCGCCATCGCGCTGGTGCTGACCCGCGGCATCAAGGGCACGAACCTTTTCCGTACCGTCTACTTCATGCCCAACCTGATCGGCGGCATCCTGCTGGGCTACATCTGGCAGATCCTGCTCAACGGCGTGCTGGCAAACCTGCAGAAGCCCCTGCTGGCGCTGGACGCCAAGGCCGGTTTCATCGGTCTGGTCATCCTGATGTGCTGGCAGCAGATCGGCTACATGATGATCATCTACGTGGCCGGCCTGCAGAGCGTGCCCGGCGACCTGATCGAGGCCGCCAAGATCGACGGCGCCAACGACCGGGAGGTCCTGTTCAAGATCAAGATCCCCATGGTCATGCCCAGCGTGACCATCTGCACCTTCCTCACCCTGACCAACAGCTTCAAGCTGTTCGACCAGAACGTTGCCCTGACCGCAGGTGAGCCCGCCAACGCCAGTGAAATGCTGGCCCTGAACATCTACAACACCTTCTACGGCCGCTCCGGCGCTCAGTGGAAGGGCATCGGCCAGGCAAAGGCCGTGGTGTTCTTCCTGATCGTGGTGGTCATCTCCCTCATCCAGCTCCACTTTACCCGCTCCAAGGAGGTGCAGCAGTAATGCCGAAACAAAAGAAAATGTGGGATAACGTTCTCACGGTCATCATGAGCCTGCTGTGCCTGCTGTGGATCTACCCCATCGTGCTGATCCTGCTGAACAGCCTGAAGAAAGAGGGCAGCTTCACCACCTCCACGGTGTTCAAGCTGCCCACCGCCGAGACCTTTGCGGGCCTTTCCAACTACGTTTACGGCGTGACCAAGATGGGCTTTCTGTCCAGCCTGGGCTACAGCCTTGTCATCACCATTTCCAGCGTCGTGCTGATCCTGCTGTGCTGCTCCATGACCGGCTGGTACCTCACCCGCGTGAACAACAAGCTGAGCAAGTTCATGAACCTGCTGATCGTGTTCTCCATGGTCGTGCCCTTCCAGATGGTCATGTTCACCCTGTCCAAGACCGCTGACCAGCTCAAGCTGAACACCCCGTGGAACATCTGCATCATCTATCTGGGCTTCGGCGCTGGTCTGGCCGTGTTCATGTTCACCGGCTTTATGAAAAGCGTTCCCATGGAGATCGAGGAAGCAGCCATGATCGACGGCTGCAACCCCATCCAGATCTTCTTCAAGATCGTCTTCCCCATCCTGAAGCCCACCATGATCTCCACCGCCATTCTGGAGACCATGTGGGTGTGGAACGACTACCTGCTGCCCACCCTGGTGCTGGACATCAAGAAGTACCGCACCATCCCCATGGCCATCCAGTATTTCCGCGGCGGTTACGGCCGCGTGGAGCTGGCCCCCATGATGGCCTGCATCATCATCGCGATCATTCCCATCATCATCCTGTACGCGACCTGCCAGAAATACATCATTGAAGGTGTGGTCGCAGGTGCTGTGAAGGGCTAAGGAGGTGCGCACACTATGCGTGCAAGCGGCATTCTGATGCCCGTTTTCAGCCTGCCGGGGCCCTTCGGGATCGGCACACTGGGAAAAGAGGCCTTTGCGTTCGTTGATTTTCTCGCCGAGGCCAAACAGACTTACTGGCAGATCCTGCCCATCGGCCCCACCGGCTACGGCGACAGCCCTTACCAGAGCTTCTCCGCCTTTGCCGGGAACCCCTATTTCATTGATTACCGTCTGCTGGCCGCAGACGGCCTGCTCACCGCCGACGAGGTGCCCGCCGCACAGCCCGTGGGGCCCATCGACTACGGTGCGCTCTACAACGAGCGGCCGGTGCTGCTGAAGAAGGCGGCCGACCGGCTGCTGGCTGCCCCCACCCCCGCCTATGAAGATTTCTGCGACGCGCAGGACTTCTGGTTGGAGGATTACGCCCTGTTCATGGCGGTCAAGGCCGCCCAGGGTCAGGCGGGCCTTGCCGACTGGCCGGACGAACTGCGCTGCCGCGAGCCGGAAGCACTGGCCGCCGCCGAGGCCGCCCTGGCCGAAAGCGTCAACTACTACAAGGCGGTGCAGTTCTTCTTCTACACCCAGTGGAACGCCCTGAAGGCCTACGCCAACGGCAAGGGCATCCAGCTGGTGGGCGACATCCCCATCTACGTCAGCCCGGACTCCAGCGACCTGTGGACCCACCCGGAACTGTTCCAGACCGACGGCCGGATGCACCTGACCCAGGTGGCCGGATGCCCGCCGGATGCTTTCGCGGCGGACGGCCAGCTCTGGGGCAACCCCCTGTACGACTGGCCCACCCACAAGGCCACCGGCTTTGCCTGGTGGAAGCAGCGCATGAAGCACGCCACCTCCATCTACGATGTGGTGCGCATCGACCACTTCCGCGGCTTTGAGAGCTACTACTCCATCCCCGCCGGGAACCGGACGGCGGCAGGCGGCCACTGGGAAAAAGGCCCCGACCGCGACTTTATCCACGCCATGCACGAAGCGCTGGGCGAAGGCAGCATCATCGCCGAGGACCTGGGCTACCTGACCCCGGAAGTAAAGGCCATGCTGGCAGAGAGCGGTTACCCGGGCATGAAGATCATGCAGTTCGCCTTCGACAGCCGGGAGTCCGGCAACTACCTGCCCCACACCTACCCCCGCAGCAGCGTGGTGTACACCGGCACCCACGACAACGTGACCACCGAGGGCTGGCGCACCAATGCCAGCGCCGAGGATGTGGCCTACGCCTGCCGCTACCTGCGCTGCCAGCCGGAGGACCTGACCGAGGCCATGATCTGCGCCTGCCTTGCCAGCGTGTCGGACACGGCGGTCATCCCGCTGGCCGACTGGCTGCACCTGGGCGCGGAGGCCCGCATCAACACCCCCAGCACACAGGGTGCCAACTGGCAGTGGCGGCTGGGTGAGCCGCTGCCGGCCTCCCTCGCTTCCCACATCGCAGAGCTGACCGCTTTGTATGAGCGGGCACCCCGGCACTGATCCAAACCGCATTCTCCCCTTTTCCGTGAGCGCCTGCAGAGCCGATCTGCGGGCGCTTTTTTGCAGCTGCGGCAGAACATTTTTTCAGCGGTGCTGCGGCGCATTTTTGAGATATTTTGCGCTTTCCTGTGTGGTTTTGGGCGTTTTTCTTCACAGTTTCTTCACAAATGTATCATCTTTTTGAACTCACGCTCTCTTGTTATTTTTATGCAATTATGCTACAATTCAAATAGTATATTGTCCGCTTTATGCGGGCTCTGCGAGCGAAAGGAGTTTTTCCATCATGGATCATCCCTACGAGAACACGATGCTTCTGCCGGCGAACTATGCCGTTATTCCCGAAGATGAAATGACCTACCTTGGCGGCGGCGAGGAGATCATTCTTGCGCGGATCGGCAATACCTATCTCACCCTGGACACCGAGCAGGCCGCCCAGTTCTGCATGAACGTGGTCGTCAACTTCGGCTATCTGCTGACCAATGCTTCCTTCAACTACATCAGCAACCTGTACCAGTCCGGCAAGACGAACGGCCTTTCTCTCGCCGGCACGATCTACCACACCTGGGGCAAGCTGGCCACCCCCGCAAGCAAGGCCGCAGCCATCGGCGTCGTGGGCCTGGCCGGTATCTCGGCCGGTCTCAAGGCTTACAGCATCTACAACAGCCTGAAGAACATCTACGACGATATCTTCAACCCCATGCCGGACTTCAGCGGCGCTGAGACCGCTGCTGCGGCCTGAGCCTTTGGATCTCTTTGAATAACCCGGAAAGGAGTCGAACCTCTATGAAAAATCTTCAAATGCCGCATTCCTATGCATCGCTTTCTGAGGATGAGCAGATGCAGGTTTCCGGCGGCGGCCCGCTGCGCGACGCACTGGATGCGTTCTTTGGCAGTCTCCATCTGGACGATCTGTTCTGGGAGGGCGGGCTCATTTCCTTCTCGTTCACCTTTGTGCCCATGCTCCTGTTCAACGTGGTCAAGACCGGCTTCGGATTTGCCATGGACATCTACGACCGCTTCTCGAACCGGTTCAGCTTCTCGCAGGAAGGCACCGATCTGATGCAGTTCCTCTCGGCACGGTACAAAGAGGAGCAGGACCAGACCCCGACCGTCTGACCCCCTTCCCCCTACAATGAAAAACGCCTCTGTGGAATCACTCCGCAGAGGCGTTTTGTTGTGTCCGGATCGTTCAGATCACCCGCACCGCGCCGTGCTCCCGCAGGCAGAGCACATAGCAGCTGCCCGGGCCGAACACCCGCTCGATCTCGCTGCGGTAGCGCGCCAGCCTTTCCTGCGGGACATAGGCCTGGATGGTGCCTGCAAAGCCGCCGCCCTGCATCCGCCACGCGCCGCCGCTGCCCTGCAGGATGCTCTGGCTCAGCGCCAGCGCCACCGAAAGCCCCTGGTGCCGCACGTCCGTGCTGCAGTAGACGTTCTGGCACAGCGCAAAGGAGGCGCGCCCGCTTTCCAGCACCAGCTGCGCAAACGCCGCAAACCGCTTTGCCCGCAGGGCGTCCCGCTGGGCAAGGGCCCGGGCGTTTTCTTCAAAGTAATGGATGGCCCGCAGCACGGCCCGGTCGCCGCAGCGCTGCCGCAGCCGGGGCAGTGCCGCCCAGAAGTCGGCCTCCTTCACCTGGCCCAGCACCTGCCTGCCCAGGGCCGCCGCCACCTGCTCCATCTCCTGCCGGATGGCCGCAAACTCCCCCGTGAGCTCGCTGTGGCTGCCCCGCGTGTCGGTGACGCACAGGAACATACCCGGCGGCAGCAGACCGTCGGCGTGGATCTTCTCGATGACCGGGGCCTGCGGATCGGCAAAATCGGCAAAGATCACGCCGCCCACTGCGCTGGTCAGCTGGTCCAGCAGGCCGCTGGGCTTGCCGAAGTACGTATTCTCGGCATACTGGCAGATCTTTGCCAGCTGAGCCGGGGCAAGGCCGCAGCCGTATTCGCCGTTCCACACCGCCGCCATGCCCATCTCGAACGCCGCCGAGCTGGAAAGGCCGCTGCCCCGCAGCACATCGCTGGCCGTGTAGGCGTCGAAGCCGCCCACCGTTTTGCCCGCCGCCCGGAAGCCTTCGGCGATGCCCCGGATGAGGCTGGCCGAGTGGGTGCTCTCCCCTGCCTGCGGGCCCGAAACGGTCAGGTCGATGACGTCCAGCTTGTTGAAGCCGCGGCTCTTGACCCGCACATAGCCGTCCTCGTTGCGGGCCGCCACGGCCACAAGGTCCAGCGTCACCGCCGCTGCAAGGCCGTAGCCATGCTGGTGGTCGGTGTGGTTGCCGCCCAGCTCGGCGCGGCCCGGTGCCGAGTACACCTGCACCTGCCGCCCCGGGCCAAAGTACAGCTCAAACTGCTCCAGTGCCGCGCAGTATCGTGCCCGCTGCCGCTGCAGCTGCTGTGCCCCGTACAGCGCCCCGAGAGCTTCATCCCATCTGCCTGCCGTGATCTCACGACAGAGCTGTGCACTGGTTGCCATTGCGATCCCTCCTCCTGCGCCCCGGGCCGTTCAGCCCCTTGGAAAGCCGTTTGTCGGTTTGTTATGCCTATTGTAATGCATCCGCCTGCCGTTTTCAATTTCTATTGCAGAAATCGCTCGATTTTTGGCGTCCAGCTCAAAGAATAAGATGTACTTTTGTTGAATTTGCAGGGGGATTTGTGGTATACTGGTGTGATAATGTGACAGGACGGAGGAAAGAACAGCCATGGCAGACGTTTACAAGCAGTCCTTCAAACAAAATTACACGAACAACATCGAACTTTCCATCTTCAATTGCGGCATCGAGCGCTGCGCCCCGGGCCAGACCTGGGGCCCCGGCATCCGCGACCATTACCTCATCCACCTGGTGCTCTCGGGCAAAGGTGTGTTTGAGGTGAGCGGCCGCACCTGGGAGGTCAGCGCGGGCGATCTGTTCTTCGCACGGCCCAGCCAGCTCATCCGCTATACGGCCGACGAGCAGCAGCCCTGGGAGTACAGCTGGGTAGGCTTCAACGGTGCCTGCGCCCACAAGCTGGCGGCGCAGCTGCCCTTTGCGGACGATGCCCCGGTGCACCGTGCCCAGGACCCGGACGCCATGCGCGTCGCGCTGGCCAACATCTACTCTGCCCGCGGGATGCAGCCGCAGGACGAGGCCGCCATGGTGGGCTATCTCTACCTGTTCATCGCCTCCCTGATGAAGGAGACCATTGCAGGCCGGCCCCACACCTTGTCCTCCTCCAGCCAGTACGTCCTGAACGCCATCAAGTACATCCAGTTCAACTACTCCCACGATATCTCCATCGACGACGTGGCCAAGAGCGTGGGCGTCTCCCGCAGCCACCTCTACCGTGTGTTCATGCTGAACGTCGGCAAGAGCCCCATCGACTACCTCACGGAATACCGCATCAACGAAGCCTGCAAGCTGCTGCGCGCGGGCAACCTCTCCATCGCCGAGGTGGCTGTCTCGGTGGGCTTCTTTGACCAGTTCTATTTCTCGCGGGTCTTCAAGCGCGCCAAGGGCATGCCGCCAAGCAAGTATTTCGCCTCCCAGGCAGATGCCGCAGCCGACCCGGCGCCCAGTGACCACCAGTAAAGGAGAACCCCCATGCCCTTACAGAAGAATCAGATCCTCACCCTGCAGGTGGAGCGCCTGTCCAGCGACGGCAGCGGCGTGGCCCACAGCCCGGAGGGCGAAGCCGTGTTCATCCCCGGCGCAGCCCCCGGCGACGAGGCCCGCGTGCGCATCGTGAAGGACTGCAAGCGCTATGCCTTCGGCATCCTGGACGAAGTGCTCACCCCCTCGCCGGACCGCATCCCGGTGGACTGCGCCGTGGCAGGCCCCTGCGGCGGCTGCAGCCTGCGCCACCTGCGCTACGAAGCCGAGCTGCGCGCCAAGCAGGAGAGCGTGGCCGACGCCTTTGCGCGCATCGGCGGGCTGGAGGTGCCGGTGCTGCCCATCCTGGGCTCGCCGGAGGAAGACCGCTACCGCAACAAGGTGCAGTTCCCCGTGGGGCTGGACAAAAATGGCAGGCCCTGCATCGGCTTCTACGCAGGCCGCACCCACCGCATCGTCCCCTGCCCGGACTGCAAACTGCAGCCCGGCGTGCTGAACGAGATCGGCAATGTGCTGTGTGCTTTTTTTGCCGAAAAGGGCATCCGGCCCTACAGCGAGGAGACCGGCAAGGGCCTTGTGCGCCACATTTTCCTGCGGCGCGGGGCCCACAGCGGGCAGATCATGGTGTGCCTGGTGTGCACCAAAGCAAAGCTGCCCCACGCCGAGGAGCTCTGCGCCCGCCTGCGGGAGCAGTTTGCGGACATCCGCACCATCCTGCTGAATGTCAACGCGAAGAACACCAACGTCATCCTGGGCACCGAGACCCACACCCTGTACGGCCCGGGTTATATCGAGGACACCCTCTGCGGCGTGCCGGTGCAGCTGGGCCCGCTGTCCTTCTATCAGGTGAACACCCTCGCCGCCGAGCGGCTCTACGGCATCGCCGCCGAGTACGCCCAGCTGACGCCGGACGATGCACTGCTGGACCTCTACTGCGGCATGGGCACCATCGGCCTTTCGATGGTGGACCGCTGCCGGGAGCTGGTGGGCGTGGAGATCGTGCCCGAAGCCATTGAAAGCGCCAAGGCCAACGCCGCCCGCATGGGCGATGCTGTGGCCGCCAAGAGCCGCTTCTTCTGCGCCGACGCCGGCCAGGCCGCCACGCGCCTTGCCGCCGAAGGCCTGCACCCGGACGTGGTGATGCTGGACCCGCCCCGCAAGGGCTGCGACGAAGCCACCCTTTCGGCTGTGGTGCGCATGTCCCCCCGCCGGGTGGTCTACGTGAGCTGCAACCCCGCCACCGCCGCCCGGGACGCCGCCTGGCTGGAGCAGAACGGATATCATGCTGAGAAGGTGCAGCCGGTGGATCTGTTTCCCCGCACAAAACATTGCGAATGTGTCATTGCACTTTCCAAGGGTGAGATTGACTCCAAAAAAGTCCGTGTAGAGTTCTCTTTGGAGGGCATGGACACTTCAGGATTGCAAAAGGGTGCGACCTATCCTGAAATCAAGGCCCGTGTGTTGGAACAGACTGGGCTGAAGGTTTCTTCCCTGTATATCTCGCAGGTCAAGCAGAAATGCGGTCTGGAGGTACGGGAGAACCACCACAAGGCGAAGTCCGAAAATACAAAGCAGCCTCAGTGTCCACCGGAAAAGGAAGCGGCTATCCTTGATGTGCTAAAATATTTTAAGATGATATGATATAAATTTATAAGAGTTACATTTTACTTTTTTAGTTTCTTTGTTATTTGTGAGGTATTGTTATGAAAATTATCTCCTTATTTAATAATAAAGGTGGCGTTGGAAAAACCACCTTGGCTTATCATCTTTCGTGTGCTCTTGCTGCTTCCGACAAAAAAGTTCTAATGATTGACCTCGATCCTCAGTGCAATTTAACTATCTGTGCCTGTGACATAGAAGATTTACACCGAATCTGGGAGAGCGAAGATGCTTTCATTGATGAGGGATTCGAAGCAACTCGCGACAAAATGTCGGCTGCGGAATACAAAGAGTTAAACGAGCACCCTCATACAATTCATTATTTACTGAAGCCAACAGAAGATGGTACTGCTGATTTAGAAAAGCTACCTCCTCCCATTAACCTAGCAACGAATTTAGATTTATTACCCGGTCGACTCACTTTGCACATGTACGAAAATAAAATCTCCGAGCGTTGGAATAGCGCCTATACTGGGGATCCTCTTGCCATCAAAACTATAACTAAAATCAGAAAAATTGCTATTGATTATGCCAATCAGTACAATTATGATTATGTTATTGTTGACACTTCTCCAAGCCTTGGCACTCTTAATAAGGTTATTATTTCAACCGTTGATGGCTTTATTATTCCTTGCTTTCCGGATATGTTTTCTTTGTATGGTATTCGGAATATCGGTCGTTCTCTTGAAGCATGGAAAAAGGAACTTGACATTATTTATTCGCTAATTTCTGATGACAAAAGGAAAAATTTTCCTTCCAACTTTGTTCAGTTCCTTGGATATACCATTTATAATGCAAAAAAATATGACGGTTCCAAGAATAAATACGCCCTTGCATCTGCTCATTATCGATATGTCGAGCAAATTCCTACAACAATCGAAACTTTTATTCCAAAGTCTATCTGTGCACATGTTCCCTTCGATACCTTAAAAGAACCAATTGGAGGAACCAGCATTATGTACTCACATAATACTTTTCCTAGTATGGCTCAAAAGTATCATCACCCCATGTGGGAATTACCAACCTGTACTGATTTGGAACAGCCTGAAAAGGCAACTATCACAGGTGGCTCTCGACAAATTTATTTCAATACAAAAGATAGTTATATCACTTTTTCCAAGGATTTAATTACTCGGATTAAACAAATCGGAGATTAACTATGGACAAATATGACGAAATTGTCAAACTCTATGAACAAGAGCACTATCGCTTTGAACTGTTCATGAATGGTGTTTATGATTATTTTCGGCTTGCACCTGCTTTGCGAGAAGAGCCATTACCCTTAGTTCATTCTCTAAAAAGCCGTTTAAAGGATCCTTCTCACTTACGCGAAAAGCTTCAGCGAAAGGATTCTTCAAAAAATCCCATTACCACAGAAAATGTTTTTTAACGTATTACAGATTTAGCAGGCATTCGAGTTCTTCATTTATACCAGCAACAGTTCACCGGAATCCATGCTGCCATTCAACGGAAGATTTTAGATGGTGATTGGGTTCTTTTCGAGCCTCCTTGCGCATATACATGGGATCCCGAGTCTGAAAACTTTTACAGTAGTTTAGGTATAAACTCGAAAATCAAAGATTCTTACTATACAAGTGTGCATTATGTAATAATGCCTAAGGAAAACAGCCCCATCAAATGTGAAATACAAGTTCGTACCCTTTATGAAGAAATTTGGGGCGAAATTGACCATTATATTAATTATCCCTATCCAACAGATAGCATCGCTTGTAAAGAACAATTACGCGTCTTGTCCAAACTCAGCGTTACCGGAAAAAGGTTAGCTGATTCTATCTTGAATAGCCATCACGAATATCTCGAACTTCAGCGTCAAATTTCAAGAGATATCGCTCCTGATGACAAGCATCCATAACCGTTTAATTATTTATCTTACCGTTTATGTCAATCTTCCCCATGGATTAATTAACCATGGGGATTTTGCTTTTTCATACTTACAGCCTGCCATTGTGCAGGCTTTTATTTTGCCACAAGGAGGTGTTAGATTGATGATTCACCAATCACATGGCAGAAATGCCGCAAACCAAAGGAGTAACATTTGGCTAATATCTATGGTTATATTCGTGTCAGCACCCGCGACCAGAACGAGGACCGGCAGTTGATTGCACTGCGAGAACTGAAGATTCCGGAGAAAAACATCTTCATGGATAAGCAGTCCGGCAAGGACTTCAACCGCCCACAATACAAGCGGCTGGTGCGGAAACTGAAAAAAGACGATCTGCTCTATATCAAGAGCATCGACCGTCTTGGACGCAACTATGCGGAAATTTTAGAGCAATGGCGGCTGCTCACCCAGACAAAGGGTATCGACATCGTAGTGCTGGACATGCCATTGCTGGACACCCGCCGTGGCAAAGATCTGATGGGCACTTTTCTAAGCGACATCGTGCTGCAGGTGCTTTCCTTTGTTGCCGAAAACGAGCGCACCAACATCCGGCAGCGGCAGGCAGAAGGTATTGCCGCTGCTAAAGCCCGGGGCGTGAAATTCGGCAGGCCACCTCGCCCCTTGCCAGATAACTTTTATGAAGTCCACAAGGCATGGCGTGCCAAACGGTTGAGCTTAAAGCAAGCCGCACAAGCCTGTGATCTCCCCGTTGGAACCTTTTACAGCAAGGCTTTGAAATTCGAAAATACCACTTAATAAAAGCCCCTGAGAATTCGGAAAAGCGTACTTTTACGGATTCTCAGGGCTTTTTACATATAACAACAGTATACCGCGAAACCCCGGCAAACGCAACAATTTCCGGCAAGAGTTCAGCCAAATCCCATTCATCTTCCACAAAAGGCTTCATGTATTCTAACCAATTTGAAAAAGTACAGGTTCTCAGTGGGCAATTCGGAAAGGAGCTTCCATGGCACATCTGGAGGAGATCACAGTCGGCTGCCAGCTGAACGGCATTGCGGCAAGGGAAACTGTGACCGTTATTGCGGTGCAGTGGTATGGCAATGCAGCACTGGAAGTTACATTCAAGAACAGCCGAGGGCAGCTTGGCAGTCAGATCCTCTATCGTGGAGATGAGGCAACTGTGGATGTGCTGGGTGACAGTCTGCCGTGGAGTTTCGGCGCAGATGCCGATAAGATGCGCCTCGTATCCGAAGCGTACCGCATCCATCTGGCGCACCTGTTTGATCCTTATCTGGCGGTCCACACTTCGGCTATTCAGCCCCTGCCCCACCAGATCACGGCGGTATATCAGGAGATGCTGCCGCGCCTGCCGCTGCGTTACATCCTTGCGGACGACCCCGGTGCTGGTAAAACCATCATGACCGGTCTGTTCATCAAGGAGTTGATTGCTCGCGGTGATTTGAAGCGTTGTCTGATCGTGACGCCGGGCAATCTGGCGGAACAGTGGCAGGACGAGCTTTTTCGCAAATTTCATCTGCGGTTTGAGGTATTGACAAACGACCGCATTGAATCCGCCGTCAGCGGCAACATCTTCACCGAGATGAATTTCTGCATTGCACGGCTGGATAAGCTATCACGCAGCGAAGCTTTGCAGGAAAAGCTCCGCATCACCGACTGGGATCTGATCGTTTGCGATGAGGCGCACAAAATGTCTGCCACTGTCTGGGGCGGTGAGATCAAATACACCAAGCGGTTTAATCTGGGACGGCTGCTGTCGGAAATCACCCGCAACTTTCTGCTGCTGACTGCCACCCCGCACAACGGCAAAAATGAGGACTTCCAGCTATTTTTATCGCTGGTGGACCCCGACCGTTTTGAAGGTGCAGCTCGTTCTTCCAACCAGAGCATCGATGTTTCGGACGTAATGCGGCGGCTTGTGAAAGAGGAGCTGCTCAAATTCGACGGCACACCACTGTTCCCGGAGCGGCGTGCTTATACCGTCAACTATGACCTCTCCCCTGCCGAAGGGCAGCTTTATTCCGAGGTCACCAGCTATGTGCAGGAGGAGTTCAACCGGGCAGAGAACCTGAACAACGATCGCAAGGCAACCGTTGGCTTTGCGCTGACCATCCTGCAGCGGCGGCTTGCCTCCTCGCCGGAAGCCATCTACCAATCCCTGCACCGCAGGCGGGAACGGTTGGAGCACATTCTGGCGGAGGAAAAGCTGGGCAAGCCGGATACCGGCACGCAGTTTACCATCGCAGATGATTTTGATGAGGATGATTTCAGCGCGGATGAGTTGGAACAGACCGAGGAAAACGTCACCGACCGGGCATCCGCTGCCAGCACCATCCGGGAAATGGAAGCGGAAATTTCCACGCTGAAAAGGCTGGAGCAGATGGCCAATGCCGTGCGGGTCAGCGGCGTAGACCGCAAGTGGGACGAGCTTTCTAAGCTGCTGCAGGACGACAGCAAAATGTTTGCCGCTGATGGGCAGCGGGAAAAACTCATTATCTTTACGGAGCACAGGGACACCCTGCGCTATCTGACCGACAAAATTCGCACCCTGTTCGGGCACGACGATGCCGTGGTGACCATTCACGGCGGCATGGTGCGGGACGAGCGGCGCAAGGTGGAGGAACTGTTCAAGCAGGACCCGGAGGTGCGCATCCTCATTGCCACCGATGCTGCCGGTGAAGGCATCAACCTACAAAGAGCGCACCTGATGATAAACTACGACCTGCCGTGGAATCCAAACCGTTTGGAGCAGCGTTTCGGCCGCATTCACCGCATCGGGCAGACCGAGGTGTGCCACCTGTGGAATCTGGTTTCGGCGCAGACCCGTGAAGGCATGGTGTTCCAACGGCTGTTCCAAAAGCTGGAAGAAGAACGGGGCGCACTGGGCGGCAAGGTGTTTGATATTTTGGGCAAGATGACCTTTGACAACAAACCCCTGCGGGAGCTGCTGATCGAGGCGGTCCGCTACGGCAACGACCCTGCCGTCCGTGCCCGGTTGCAACAGGTTGTGGACAACTCGCTGGACCAGCAAAAGCTCCGGGAGCTGTTGGATGAGCGTGCTCTGACCGACGACACCATGGACGTACAGAAGGTTTCTGCCATCCGGGAAGAGATGGAGCGGATGGAGGCGCACAAGCTGCAGCCCCACTTTATCGAGGCATTCTTTCTGGAAGCCTTCCGCTCTGTGGGCGGCAAGATACGCCCTCGCGAGACCGGACGCTACGAGATCACCTTTGTGCCCGCGGCGGTGCGCAGCCGGGATATGCAGATCGGCTTTGGGGAGCCGGTGTTGCAGCGATATGAGCGGGTCTGCTTTGAAAAAGAGCGCTGCAATGTGCAGGGCATGATCCCAGCCGAATTGCTTTGTTCCGGACATCCGCTGCTGGAAGCCGTCATTGATCTTGTGCGGGAGCGCAACGCCGAGGTGCTCAAGCAGGGCACGATTTTTGTGGATGACAGCGACGACGGCACCGCCCCCCGGCTGCTGTTTTACATCGAGGATGCCATTCAGGATGGCGTTCTGCTGCCGGGCGGCACCAAGCGGGTCATCTCCCAGCACGTCCACTTTGTGGAGCTGAAGGAGGATGGCACCGCCGGCAGCGCCGGTTACGCGCCCTATCTGGATTACCGTGCCCCCACCGAGGCAGAGCGCACCGCCGCCCTGCCCTACATTCAAACACAGGACTGGCTGAAACACGATGTAGAGAACCGTGCCCGGGGCTATGCCATCGCGCAGCTATTGCCCCAGCATTTTGCCGAGGTGAAAGCCCGGAAGCAGAAGCTGCTGGATAAGACCGCCAAAGCCGTGAAAGAACGCCTGACCGCTGAGATCCAATACTGGGACTACCGGGCGGCAGACCTGAAGCAGAAGGAAGCCGCCGGCAAACCCAATGCGCGGCTCAACTCCCAGATGGCGGCCCGCCGGGCAGAAGAGCTTGCCTCCCGGATGCAGAAGCGGCTTGCAGAGCTGGAAACGGAAAAGCTCATCTCCCCCGCCCCGCCGGTGGTGGTGGGCGGTGCGCTGGTGCTGCCCGGTGGGCTGCTCCGGCAGCTGATGGGCACTCCACAGCCCACACTGTTCAGCCAAGGTGACAAGCGTGCCATCGAGCTTGTCGCCATGAATGCGGTGATGCAGTTGGAGCAGGCGTTCGGTTACCTGCCGCGGGATGTGAGTGCCCAGAAGGTGGGCTACGATGTGGAATCCACCATTCCGCCGCGGCTGCGCAGCGGCGAAGCCTGCCTGCGGTTTATCGAGGTAAAGGGACGCGCCAAGGGTGCCCAGACCGTTACTGTCTCCAAAAACGAGATCCTGACGGGGCTGAACAAGCCGGAGGAGTTTCTGCTTGCCATTGTGGAGGTGGACGGTGCCCACA
>ENA-UONX01000300-UONX01000300.1-human-gut-metagenome-genome-assembly--contig:-P74old-NODE-300-length-74218-cov-47.545865_pt1 | contig 74218 bp, 77 predicted proteins | sample MGYA00242466_ERZ724013 | MGnify/ENA metagenome assembly ERZ724013 | reverse complement strand
CACTTGAAAAGTGCGAACATAAAAATAGTTTCATCAATATTCTCCTTTATAAATTTCGATTAGTTTCATTATAGCAAACGATCTGCCAAAGCGCAATCGCAGCCATCCGGAGCATTCCGGACGGCTGCGTTCCGTTCATTCGATCAATGCTTGTCAGTCTTCTGCCGCTTCAACTCCGCCAGCTCCGCTTTCATCTCCGCGATCAACACCTTCAGCTTCTCCTCACATTCCTCGCGCGTATGCGCATACACATTCCGCGCGTGCTTTTTGCCGTCGCTCCATGTCGGGGAGTAGCGGCCTTCAAACAGGTGGTCGTTGATCTGGCTGATGCAGCCCGTTCCGGGCTTGCGGACCTTGCCCATGTAAGGCTGAAAGTCAACGATGGCGGGCACATTTGCCTGCGGCGCAGGCTCGTCCGGGAGTTCTGCCTTGCCAATGCCGCAGTCGATCTTCCGCGCGGCGGCGTGCTGCATATCAGAGGTCGAGTGCGTATAAATGTCCAGCGTCGTGGCCGCCGACACATGCCCCAGCATGGCAGAGAGCGTTTTCACGTCCATCCCTTTACATTCAAGTAAAATCAAAGCCCGCCGGAATCGCAAGATTTCGGCGGGCTTTCTATGTAAATTGTTCAGTTTTATTCAGCTGTGTCTTCGCGCAGCAGATCATTGAACAAGATGTTTATATAATTGCTGCGGCCATACAGAACACGGTCGATATAGACATCGCTGCCTTGTATACGGTAAAACACCATATAATTGCTGCGGCCATACAGAACACGGTCGATATAGACATCGCTGCCTTGTATACGGTAAAACACCATATAATTGCCGCTGACAAGGTAACGATATTCGCTGCTAACATCAGCGATTGAGGAAAGCAGTGTTCCCATCTCTGCAAAACTTTTCAACTGGTCGACTGCGTCCATAATGCGATTTGTCACGTGCTCCGCGGCGGAACGGTTTTGAAGCTCCGATACGATGTAGTCCCAGATATCATCCAAATCACGGCGGGACTCGAGAGAATAATGAATTCTATTCTTCATGCGCTCTTGCGCGGAAGTGCGCCCTCATATCGTCCGGTGACAGCCAGCCTTCCGTTTCGCCGGAGCAGCGCCCTTTTGCAAGCTCATTCATCAATTTCAGGGTCGCCTGCGTTTTCTCATAGTCCTGCATATCCACGATGGCGTACCGTCCGCGCCCGTTTTTCGTCAGAAAGACAGGAGCGCCCACAGCTACATCACGCAGTACCTCGCTGTAATTCCGCAGATCAGAAATGGGTTTAATATTCGGCATAGCAATCAACTCCTTCAAACGTAGTATACCCCGAACTGCTGTGAAATTCAACAGCAAATTTGCAGCATTGTCGTCTATGTAAATTGTCGATTTTTGCAAAGCACTATTCTTTGCTTATTGCGGCGCAGGATTTACACTGTGGATTCGATAACCGGAATTTAAACAAACCCGCTCATCCATTCGGCTGCTTCAAGACGCGATTTGAAAACGAACTTGGCTGCATCAGGGTACTTCTCAAAGAGAGACAGAATCACCGGGCGATTGTCTGTCTCATAACGCTCGACCAGCTTCACCAATTCAGAATCAAGCGCCTGCTCTGTCCACGGAATATCCGTGCGATTCTTTCCAATCCGTTCTTTGATCCCGTTCATACAGACATCCACGGGATAATCAAGAAAAATGACCGTATCACACGCCCTAAACCGCACCTCATACGTTCTGCTGTAATTTCCGTCAATCATCCATCTGTCCGTCAGCAGGATTTCATCCAGCTTCTGATCAAATTCTTCTCTTGAAATATGCGATTTGTCTGGTTTCCACCAAATATTATCCAGATGAAACAACGGCAGGCCCGTAACGTCCCGAAGCTCCTTTGAAAGTGTGCTTTTCCCGCTTCCGGGACACCCAACCACAATGATTTTCTGCCCAAGTTTCATAACTGGTTTCTCCTTTTCGCAGATTCCGATTTATTTCATTATAGCAAAACCGCGCCCAAAACACAATCGCAGCCGCCCGGAGTACACCGGACGGCTGCGTCGATTTTCGATCAATCTGAATTTATAAAACAAAATGTTTCTTCATAAGTGCGTACAATATTTTTCTGTCATCATCAAGTAATACGCTCTCTTTTTTCAAAGCATAGTGATGCGCAAATTCTGTATCTGTGTATGCGTGATCGTTGATTACAACGGTATTTTTATATCGTGGCCGCACATGGATATGTAAATGCGGGTTTGGGACTGCTTCTTTGTAAAAGTCATTTAACAGACAACTCCAATTGCATAATTCGGCGCCTAATACCTCTTTATAGAGCCGTTCCAATCGATCTATCATGGTTTTCAGTTCCGTCCACTCAGAAATATCCAATTCTGAAAGGCTGCCGCAATGCCGATTCAACACCAGAATACATCTGCCGATATAATCCTGTCTGTCCGCCAGATAGACAGACCAATATAATGACTGATATAGCAACCACTCAGTTTCTTTATAATCACACCATTCGCAGCCACGCATCACATATCTCCATAAATTCTGATTTGTCTGAATAATCAATAACCTCGGACGTTTCTATTTTAATAATCCAAGCTCTGTGCGCCGGTTCAGTTCCCAAAGCGCGGTCCGGTTGCTGTCATATTTCACCATTGCATGGGCGCATGTATACTCCATCCATCCATACTCGGTGTGTTCATGGGATAAGTGCAGGGAAGTGTTTTTGACCTTTACCGCAAAGGCATATTCGGGAACGACAAAGCATTGCTTGCCCCACAGTGCTTCCGCATCCGCGAAGCAGCTGGCCGGTATGCTGCAGCAGGTGTCGAGCGGCGAATAGTCGCACGTGACGGGGATGCCCGCTTCTTCAAAGGCTTCCCGCTTCGCAGATTCGAGGATGGAGGCATCTTCATCCTCTCCACCGCCTGCGATGAACTGCCAGATATCCAGATCATTTCTTCTGAATACGCAGAATCTTGCCTGCCCGTCCATGATGCAATAGGGAATGACCAGCACCTGATACCTTGCCCGCGCCATAGATTACCTCCTCTTAGTCTTTTCTGCACTGAATATGGAACTGCCCGTCTTTTGCCTGTAAGGATTCAATTTTGAGGCCAGCGCTTTCCAAAAGTCGGACGACAGAATCCGAAGACTGTGTATCCTTCTTGACGATCCCATAGGTCGTATGGAATTTGTTGTTGCCGCCCCTGATATCCAAATCGATCATAAAAGGTTCCGGATAAGCAGAACGAATGTCACAGTCCCAGATATACATCTGTTTTCCTACTCTGAGGACACGTGCTGCCTCACAAATGGATTTCTGCTGTTCTTCAGCCGTCATGTACATCAGCGTATAGAAAAAAGTCACATTATCAAATGAATCATCCGGAAACGATAATTCTGTTGCGTCCATAAGCTGCTTTGAACAGCAGTCTGGAGCTTCTTCCAATTCTTCCTTGCAGTTATCGATTGCGGTGACTCTGTCTTTGTAAATCTGTCCAATCACGGCTTCGCCACCGCCGCCAATATCAAGAATCGAGCCGGTCAGTTTTTCTTTGATCTCTATCGTCATGTTTATCCTCACAAATTTCAGTTAATTTCATTATAGCAAACCTGCGCCCAAAGCGCAATCGCAGCCATCCGGAGCATTCCGGACGGCTGCGATTTGTCCATTCGATCAGTGATTGTCCGCTTTCTGCCGCTTCAACTCCGCCAGCTCCGCTTTCATCTCCGCGATCAGCACCTTCAGCTTCTCCTCACATTCCTCGCGCGTATGCGCATACACATTCCTCGCGTGCTTTTTGCCGTCGATCCATGTCGGGGAGTAGCGCCCCTCAAAGAGGTGGTCATTGATCTGGCTGATGCAGCCTGTGCCGGGCTTGCGGACCTTGCCCATGTAGGGCTGAAAGTCAACGATGGCGGGTGCATTTGCCTGCGGCGCAGGCTCGTCCGGAAGTTCTGCCTTTCCGATGCCGTAGTCGATCTTCCGCGCGGCGGCGTGCTGCATATCAGAGGTCGAGTGCGTGTAAATGTCCAGCGTCGTGGCTGCGGACACATGCCCCAGCATGGCGGAGAGCGTTTTCACATCCATCCCATTTTGCAGCGCCAAGGTCGCGAATGTGTGTCTGAGGTCGTGAAAACGCACCTGTTTACAGTTTGCATGCTCCAGAATCAGCTGCAATCGGTCGTAGACCGAACCGGGGTTGAGCGGCATATCCTCCAGCACCGGCGACGGGAACATCCAGCGGGAGTGGATGCTTTCGCGGTATTCTTTCAGCACCTGCACGACGGCGGGCGGCAGCACCAGCTTGCGGATGGAGCTTTTCGTCTTCGGTACGCTCATCACGATCTTGCCCCGGACGAGACTGACCTGTTTGCTGATCGTGAGAACGCCCGTTTCAAAATCGAGGTCGTCCCATTGCAGCGCCAGCAGTTCGCCGCGCCGCAGACCCGTCGCCAGATCCAGCAGGAACAGCTCATAGTAACCCTCGGCTTTCGCCTGAATGAGAAACCGCTGCAATTCATCCCGCGCCAGCACCTGCATCTCGCGCGCCTTTTTGGGCGGCAGCTTGCAGCCCTCGGCGGGATTGGTGCGGATGAGCCCATCCTGCACAGCCCTTTGGAGCGCCGAGCGGCAGGTCGCGTGGCACATCCGCACCATGCGGTCGGACAGTCCCTCACCGTAACACTCCGTGCGCGTCTTGCGTCCGCTCTTTTTCAGCCGCGCGTAAAACTGCTGCAAATCGTTCTGCGTCAGCCTGTTCAGCGGAATTTCGCCCAGTTCCGGCTTGATGTGCAGCCGGATGCGGTCTTCGTAGCCGGACTGCGTCGAGGTTCGGATATTCGGCTTGCAGTGCGTTTCGTACCAGTGATCCAGCCAGTCAGCAAAGCGCATCTCCGGCCGCAGCTTGTCCGACGGAATGCCGCCGAGCTGCGTTTTGAGTGCCGCCAGCTTTTCCGCGCATTCGCGCTTGCTCTTGCCGAAGACAGCCTTTGTTTTCGGGTAGCCGTGATCATCGTAGCCGACGACATACCGACCCTCCCAGCGTCCGTCTGCGCGCTGACGGATCAGTCCGTCGCCTGCTTTTCGCTTCTTTGCCAAGGCTTTAACTCCTTTCCGAATAAGTCCTCCATGAAGCCGCCGACGATGCCGCCCGCGGCTTCGCGCATATCCGGCGTGACATGCGTGTAGGTGTCGAGCGTGAAGCTGGCGTTCGTGTGCCCCAGAATCCCCGCCAGCGTTTTCGCGTCCACGCCGCTGGTGAGCGCGTGTGTCGCGAACGTATGACGAAGATCGTGAAAGCGAATACTCGGCAGTCCCGCTTCCTCCAGCAGCGTTTTGAGCCGCCGGTATGCCGTCCCCGGATTCATCGGCAGCTCCGGGCTGGTCGGCTGCGGGAAAATCCACTGGCTGATGGAGGCTTTCTTCCTCACCCGCAGCAGTGCCGCAACGCTCTCCGGCAGAATGATCGTGCGGTTGCCCTGGCTCGTTTTCGTGTCGCCGAGGGCGTAGATGCCCTGCCCCTTGCTGTGCAGCGTCCGGGAGATTCCGAGTGTCCCGGCCTTCGCATCGAAGTCGCGCCACATGAGCGCGCAGATCTCGCCGCGCCGCAGGCCGGTCATAAGCTCCGTGTAGAAGAAATCCCGCCAGATATCGTCCTTCTGGACTGCTTGCAGGAACGTGTCCAGCTCCTGCTCGCTTAGCACCTGCATTGGCTTGTAGTTGGATTTCGGCACAGTTGCGTTCTCGGTCGGATTTTTCGGAATGATGTGCGCCTGCACCGCAGCCTTCATCGCGCCGTGCAGCATCGTGTGGATGTGCCGCACGGTCGAATCGGAGAGACGCTTGCTGCCCTCCGCGTCCTCGCGCACGCGCCCGCCGGATTTCAGCCGCCGGTACATCCGCTGCACGTCCTGCGTCGTGATGAGCGAAACCTGCTTGCCGCCGAGCTGCGGCTTGATGTAGTTTTCGATATAATTGCGGTAGCCTTCCAGCGTGCCCGGCCGGATCGTGCCGTCCTTGTATTCCGCAAGCCAGCGGTCCAGCCACTCGCCCAGCGTCATGCGGCTGTCCTCGGTCAGCTCCACATCCTGATAGCATTCGATGCTCTGGTGCAGCTTTTCCGTCAGGGCTTTCTGCGTCTTCGCGTAGACGTGCCGGAAGATCGGGTCGCCGTTTGCCTTGTGCCCCACGACGATGCGCCCTTCCCAGCGCCCATCGTCGCGTTTTCTGACCATCCCGTCCCCGGATGGCCGCCGTTTTCCCATATGCAGGACTCCTTTCTTTTATGGCTTTTCTCTAACAACTACCACGCGGGAGATACAATAGCAACCTCCCGCGTGGAGAGTTATCAGAAAGTTATCATTTTGGTTTGCTTTTGTCGATTGTGTGGGTTATTTGACTTGTGGTCTGCAACACGGTTTGCTATAATATAGAAAATGCTTTTCCCACGCTCGGTTTTATTTCGCGAAATTTGCAAGGCGTGTTATGACACGTTCTATGAGGAGGATGCTATATGGGCAACAAACCGAATGATGCCGCCAGGGAACCTCGGCTCTCACCGTCAATCAAGGATCTTGTAGCGAAAGCAAAACAGGCAGCGGTCAAGGCGCAGGGTACGGTGCTCAAGGCCGTTGACAAAAATGGAAACGGAAAAATCGATGCTGAGGACTTTGGCATTACCAAAGAATCCATGCAGGATGCCGCACAGAAGCTCAAAGCCAGTGCAAACCGCATTGGAGAAAGCCTCAATGATGCAAAGACAGAGCTTGACCGCAGGGTACTGCGTCCTGTTTTCAAAGAGGACTTGTATCCAGACAGTTTTTCTGGCGACTTGCTGACGGCAGTGCAGATCCCAAACCTGATCTGCATTGTCGGTCATGATAAGAAGCGCACGGACAGCGCGGTCTGCGCCGGTGCCATCGGCTATTGGACAAGCGTCAAGGGTGCAGAACTGCTCAATCTTTATGAAGACAGCGCTGCGCTGCTGGGGCTTCAGTTTCTGCCGAGTATCGCGGAGACCTTTTATTATATGGATCCCTATCGCAGCGGTGTTTATGTCGCTCTGGACAGTTACTTTGCATATCTCAAAAAGAATCGCGTCAACGAGCTGGAAGTGATCGCGCAGAATCTCGGCGCAAAAAGTTTCCGCATTACGTTCAAGGAACATCAGAAAGTGATCGTGAAGCAGACTGCAAACACAGGTCTGAAAGCAGGCAGGATGCAAGGGGACGGTTCCCGCGAGTTGAGCGGCAGCGACTATTCCAGAGTTGAGATCGCGGCGGAAACGCAGTTCAGCGGACATAGTCAGCCTAAGACCCCGACACTTGTGTATTTCCGAAATGAAAGCGACATTGAAAAGCTGATCCGCATGCGGATGGATCAGAGCAATCCGATCAAGTCGAAGGATTTCTGCTTCCAGTGCAGCCGCACCTCCGGCATGACGGAAAAGACCGCTGCGAAAATCGACCTTGTCCTGCACCAGATGAAATGCAGCGGTACAGCCACACTCAGCAGCGAGGTGTAGCGCGAAGGGCGAACGGAACTGGAATATCATATTGAATTCTGATTCCTGCGCGGCAGAGCGGTACGTGAGATACCACTCTGCCGCACGTCTGCTTTTGTCCTCTTTATCTATGGCGGCACAGCTCTTGAACCGTGTTCGCTCAGAGAGCCTTCTCCTTCCGTAGGACCTCCGGGAATGAAATCTGTCCGTGTGTCTGCACGACTTCCTGATAGCTCATGCCTCGCATCTTCTGATACGTCGCGGCATCAATATCCGTATCGCTGGCGAGAATGTGGTTCATCACATTGTGTTCCACGGTCTGCTTGAACAGTAACCGCCCGATGCGATCACCGAACATACTGAGGATAGCTTCCAGCGTTTCGCCGAGGATCTTCGGTAAGAAATCCCCGGCATACTCGCTTTGCAGATAGCCACAGTAGAACAGAATTGCCCTTTCCATGAACTCGCTCTGGCTGCTGCATCCATCTTGCCGGTAGAGGCGTTCGACCGTCGCCTTGGTTTCCGGCATAAGCCGGAGCGGAAATTTGATTTTCTTGTTTGCCATGCTAATTTCCCTCCAATTTTGTGTGTGACCCCGCTGTTTTCCTTGAAACAGCGTGATTATTTGCGCTTCCGACCCCAGTGGGGCTATTTTTGCCCTCTCAACAACCCCTGCGTGAAAGCCCCAAACTGCCCGCACTGCGGGCAGATGTGTTCGCCAAGGTGCGCGCACGACACCTTGGCTTTCTCCTGCTTTCTCGCTGCAGCGTCCAAAATCCCCCGATTTTGCCCGTTTCGGTGTTTCCCACGGTTGCCGCATTTCCTCTTTCGACCGAAGCCGCTGCGCTGGGCTTCGGTCGAATTTTCTGTTCTCCCGCACGGCGGCGCAGCGTCCGGTTTTGGGCTTCCGGTGGGTACGCCGCCCGGCTGTGCCCGGAAAATCGGACACAGCCGCGACACGCGGCTCACGCTGGTGGACAGGCGTTTTTCTGCTGCGCCTGTTGGAACGCTTCCAACCGCTTTCGGATGCGTTCCTGCTCGCATTCCGCGTCAAGCTTTGCAAGCTTCTGCTCGTAAAACTGCTGGATGGAAAACTGAATGGGTAGGAGCGTGTACAAAAGGCTTCCGTTCTGCTTGCGTCCGTCCTGCGTGATGATCGTCGTGCGCTCTGTCTGAATCAGCCCTCGCTCGACCAGCTCGGTCACATATTTTCGCACGGTGTTCGGGCTCATATTGACTGCGTTCCCAATCGTCCGGTAGCTCGCATGGCACTGATACGTTGTCCGATCCTCAATGTACATCAGGTAGCTGTAGACAGCCAACGCGCCCGGCGAAAGACCGAGATTGAAAACTTCGTTCGGCAGAGGAAAGTAGTTTTTGATTGGATCGCGCGAGGTATAGTACTTATTCTTCATGCGTGCCTCCCGTCTGCCGCTCCACCCAGAGACGGAACTGCTCCTTCGGTACGACCAGTCGGCTGCCGATCCGCAGCGACGGGAAGCCGTCCTCGTGCAGAAGCTCGTAGGCGCTCGACGGCGATACGCCCAGCGTGCGGGAGACAAGCTGCGCGTTGAGAAACAGCGGCAGCTCGTCAAAATTTTTGATGCTCGATGTGTTCAAAGTCTTTTTACCTCCATCTGATTTTAGAAATTTCAGAGAAAAAACTTGCGTTTCGGAGGTCCCTCTGTTAGACTGAACACAGTTGCAGTCCGTGTTTTCCGAAACGCGGCGCGCCGTCCGACTGTTGCAGCAGCCGGACGGTTTTTTCATTTCCTGTTACCATGCTCCATACCCGTTCCTGCCCTGCGGCCTTTTGTTGACGCGCACGGCGTTGGCTTCGCCTCGGTACGCTGGCTGCTTTTGCAGCGTCGCGGCATACTTCTCCGGCGAGTATCGTCTTTGGAGATGGGTGTGAAATTTTCAAGGTACAAAGCAACTTTTCGTTGACAAGCTGTCTATACGGTGTTAGACTATGGTAAAATAATTTAGACAGCTTTCTGATTTTAAGGTAACATAGAGCTATATTTTTGTCAAGACTATTGCATTTATAATTTACAATTAGTCCATATTTGAGGTGACAGCCATGTGGTATGCAAAGATGTATTTCTCCGGCGAGAAAGAGTTTTTTGAAAACGATGCGTTTGGAATGCAGGGCGTGCCGTCCAAGCAGTTGGAGCTTCCGTTTTTGGAAAGTCTTCTGACATTTCTGGAACTCGACGAAAAAGAAATCACGCCGATGCTCGAACGCATCAGCGTGAATTGGGAACGCTTTGTTGAAAGCCGCGACCGTGAAGCGTATACAGCCGCGATGGTAGAGCTCGGTGTACTGGCAGAGAAGCACATTTACCTTCGCCTTTTATATACGCGCTGCTACAGTTGCAGCTCCCGAAGGGACTTGGGCAAAGCGCCGCTTCAGGCAATTACTTTGGATCTAAAGGAGTTTGTAACACAGTTTTCAGAGACAAGGAAGCAGGTTGAGAAGTTTTTGGAATGTGTGCTGGACGTGGATTCCGCCGGCCGCGAACCGCAGAAGCAGGCGGCGAAAAACTACCATTACGACCAGCCGAGAAATCCGGAACTGTTCCGATTTGAGCCGATCCCGCTGAGCTTTGAACCGGTCGAGCCGAGACGGTGCGCGCCTGTTTTATACTCGTCCGCCGTGCGCGACATGATCGACTATTCGCTGCGAAGCTGCGTCGAGCGCGGCGTGACCGTGCGCCGCTGCAAGAACTGCGGCCGCTGGTTTCCGCAGACTGGACGTGTGAGCGCGGAGTACTGCGAGCGCCCCGTGAAGTACGGCGAGCAGCGCTGCCGCGAGATCGGCGCGTTCCGGCAGTGGACGAAAAAGCAGACAGACGACCCCATTTTCAAGGCGTATCGCAAGGAGTATAAAAAGCGCTTCGCGTGGATCAAAGCCGGTCGCATCACCGACGAGCAGTTTTATGCGTGGAGCGAGAAAGCCCGAGAAGAAAAGAAAAAATGCGACCGCGAGATCATCTCGCTGGAGGAATTCCAGCAGTGGCTCCGCGACTCCAAAATATAAAACTACGCGGTCGGCAAGCTGCCGGCCGCGTATTCTTTGTCTATAGCGGAGCAGGATCTGTGCTCCTAATACAATTGTTTACTTTTGAACGTTTTATTCAGTAACAGCTTTTTTCAAGACTTCGAAAGCGATTTTTATTTTTGCTGCCATCAGCTTTCTGCGTTCAATCAGGAAATCATCGTAAGACATATTCGCCCAACCGTGAGGCAAAGCGTTCTCTTCTTCCATAACACGAATCTGCTCATCAGACATTCCAGCGCAGATGATCGGATAATACACGGATGGCGCGTCGTCCAAAATATCCATATTGTCTTTCCAGTCGATGAGTGCATAGTTTGCCATTTGATTGATCTTAGCATCCGTGCAATTCAAAGACTTCAAATATGCTTTAGGGAATAGATGATGCTTCTCAAGAGATTTCCGATTACCATCCGTACCCGGTTCGAAGAGCTTGGATACAAAAAGGTTGCTTTTAGAGAAGAGAATCTTTGCGTTCATGATGTTCAGAGAAGCGACGTAAGCATTCCATGCATTGTTTCCCCGGCCAGAAACAGCCAAGCCTTCCGATCCAACAAGAGTAATGTCAAAGAAGTCATTCGTCAAGCGCTCATTGATTCTGGACAGAATAAACTCTTTGTATTCTGACAGTGTTTTGAGTCCCTTGATCGTGTTTAAGTGCTTTTCAACAGTAGACTCAAAGGGACCCGTATACAGCGAAACAAGCGATGCATAGAAAAACCATAGTGAGGTAAGATGCATATCTTCATTGTACGAAGCATGAAAACGATGCTTTGCAATTAGGTACAGCGCATAGGTATAGAATATCGCATTCCCAGATAGAATCATCTCACCAGACAGATATCCTGCATTCATGATGGCTTTGATGAACTCATGCCAGCTATGTACATCAAGAACATCTGGTAGTCTTTCCTTGAGGATATCGAACCGCGTTGTACGCAGGTTTTCGTCAACTGCGCCCTTTCTGTCAAAGTCTGCACCACGGAGCAGTTTATAACCGTATTTCAACCGTGCTCTGTCGAATGCATATGCCATTACAACTCGGATCACATCCTGTGCCGATACTGTGGTCAACGGGTTATAAGAGGTTGTTTTACCCTTGCACGGAGTGGTAGATTCTTTGCTGAACCGTTCGATCTCGCGCCGTCCTTCGTCCCAATACAGAGACAGCAGCGTAAGAATAAAGTCGTTCTGTTTTAAAGAAACACCGCCAGAGTTTACTCGCACAAATATCTCAGAAACATCCTCTTCTTCGGCGTTCGCTTTGATGTCGAATATCGGAAGCGTATGGCTCTTCAGGTTGAATACGGAGTTGATGCGCTCGGCGATTAAGCCCTGCTCCTCATCCGTGAGGGCATTCCCTTTTGCCGCGCGATGATCTCCGAGTTTGCGAATGAAGTCACCGATGAATTTAAAAGAATTCGTGGTAGTAAACAAATCGCTGATATTGTAAATCCACTCCGGATCATTCTTTGTGGCTTGACAACCAACTTCAAATTTATCTTGCAGGGGGCAATAAGAAATGATAATACTCTTTTCGTCAAACTTGGAATTTATGACTTTCTTGCCCTTCATAACAGCATAAAGCGAGGTCAGGCGCTGCTGTCCATCAATAATGACTTCTTTGGGTGAGGCGTAGCTATGGGCTTCGACACCGATGTGGATGCTCTTGTCAAGCGTCGGACACTCCCACAGCATAAGATATCCGATTGGATATCCTCTCATCATGGAGTCAAAAAGGTCGCGTACCTTTGCGTCTTTCCATATGAACGGACGCTGCAATTCTGGAAGTCCAAGTGCTCCTGTGTCGATTTGTTCTATAAGCTGATTGACCGTCAGCGTTGTATTACTAAAAATTTCTTGCATAATAGTTGTTCCCTCGCAATAACTGTCGTTGCTCTATAGCATTTTGTTGATTTCATTGTACCAGCTTCGACTGGGAAATGCAAGAAATCAATAAAAACGAGCAGTTTTCAGGTTGAATTTCTAATGATATTCACTTCGTATCTCTTACGCTCCAAAAGACCAGTTGAGCCTTACCCATTTCTCTGCTACAATTACAATAAGAAAAACGCAACGGAGGTTTTTCCATGATCCGTGAAATCTGCAAAGACGAATTTTTCCTGTCCCAGAAAGCAGAGCCCGCGACGGTTGATGATCTGGCAATCGCGCAGGACTTATTGGATACGCTGACCGCGCACAAGGACGGCTGCGTGGGCATGGCGGCGAATATGATAGGCGTCAACAAGCGCATTATTGCGTTCGACAACGGCGGCGAATACATGGTCATGCTCAACCCCGTGATCGTAAAAAAATCCGCGCCCTATGACGCGGAGGAGGGCTGCCTGTCCCTGACCGGCACGCGGAAAACAAAGCGCTACCAAACCATCAAGGTGCAGTGGCAGAATGAGCAGTTCCAGACGCGCATCCGGACATTCACCGGCTGGACGGCGCAGATCATTCAGCATGAGATCGATCATTGTGAGGGGATTTTGATATGATTTTATTCTTTTCCGGCACCGGAAACAGTAACTATGTGGCGAAACGCATTGCGGACGCGCTGGGCGATGCGCTTGTGAATCTGAACGACCGCATCAAGGCTTCCGACACTTCGCCTGTCGAAACCGGCGAGCGGGTTATTATCGTCACGCCAACTTACGCTTGGCGCATTCCGCGTATCGTGCGCGACTGGCTTCGGAAAACGGAACTGCGCGGCGCAAAGCGGTCATGGTTCGTCATGACCTGCGGCAGCGAGATCGGCAACGCCGACAAGTACAATCGCGAACTCTGCGCGGAAAAGGCGATTTCCTGCATGGGTACGGCGCAGATCGTTATGCCGGAAAACTACATTGCGATGTTCTCTGCGCCCCAGGCGGACGAAGCGCGCAAAATCGTCGCCAAGGCCAAACCGAATATCGACTGCGTCATCGCGTCAATTCAGAGCAATCAACCGTTTGCGCCGACACGGAACAATCTCTACGACCGCTTTATGAGCGGCCCGGTCAATCCGATTTTCTACAAATGCTTTGTCAAAGCGAACGCCTTTACCGCGTCAGGCGCCTGCATCGGCTGCGAGCAGTGTGCGAAGCGCTGTCCAATGAATAACGTCACGATCAAAGACGGTAAGCCAGTCTGGGGCAGGAACTGCACCCACTGCATGGCGTGCATCTGCTACTGTCCGGTCAGCGCGATCGAGTACGGCAAAAAGAGCGTCGGACAGCCGAGGTATCACTTTGAGGCGCTGTGAGGTCTGCAATGAATCGTGAGGAATTAGAAGTCTATATTCTGAACTACTACGCTACACAACCGGATTATCCGTGGGCAGACACGCCGCGGGCGGCTGTGTTCCGTCATGCGGGCAACCGGAAATGGTTTGCGTTGGTCATGGAAGTGCCGCGGGACAAGCTGGGGCTTGCAGGAACGGAGAAGCTCGATATCGTCAATTTCAAGTGCGATCCGATTCTGATTGCATCGCTGCGCGGCGAGACCGGCATTTTTCCGGCGTACCATATGAACAAAGCAAGCTGGATCACGGCCGCGCTGGACGGCAGCGTGCCGGCAGAAACGATCGAGCTTCTGTTAGACGTGAGTTATGAGCTGACCAAGCCGAAACCTCGCAGGAAAGCAGTAAATAGGAAAGAACCAGATGATACGAAAATTTGAAAATCTAGATTTGGACGCCGTCATGCAGATCTGGCTGCAAGCCAATCTGGACGCCCATGCGTTTATCCCGGCGAGCTTTTGGGAAGCGCATTTTGAGATGGTGCGCGATCTGCTCCCGCAGGCGGAGCTCTATGTCCACGAAAACGAGGCCCCCCGGCAAATCGACGGCTTCATCGGTCTGACGGAGAACCACATTGAGGGGATTTTCGTTGCAAAAGCTGCGCGTTCCAAGGGCATTGGCAAAGCGCTGCTGGATTATGTGAAGTCGCGCAAACCGTGCTTGACGCTGAGCGTCTATCAGAAAAACGAGCGGGCACTTGCGTTTTACCGGCGCGAGCAATTCGTCGTGCAGTCGGAAGGCATCGACGAGGATACGAACGAAGCGGATATCCAGATGCTCTGGACACGGTAGACACAGAAAAATTGACGGAGGACGGGCAGCCGTCCTCCGTTTTGTCAATCTGTAATCTGCTCCCGCAGAAAGCGCCGGAGTTTTTCTAAATCTGGATCGCAGAGCACCGGCAGGATCTCCACCAGCTTTTCTGGCTCCAGATTCCACCACTGATAGCGCAGCAGCAGATCTTTCAGCTCCGTGTCAAATCGCTCCTTGATGAATCTCGCCGGGTTTCCGCCGTAAACAGTGTACGCCGGAACATCCTTCACCACCACGGAATAGGCGGCGATGATCGCGCCGTCGCTAATCTTCACGCCGGGCATGATGATGCTCTCGCGCCCGATCCACACGTAGTTCCCGATGACCGTGTTGCCCTTGCACGGAAGCTGCGCCATGTGCGGCGGCGTATTCTCCGTCCAGGCGCCGCCGAAAACGTTGAATGGATACGTCGTGGCGCTGCTGATGCGGTGATTCGCCGGGCCCATGATGAACTTCGTGCCGGACGCGATTTGACAGAACTTGCCGATCACGAAATGATCGCCGAACTCCGGGGAGTTGAACAGCACATTGTTCCGCTCAAACCCCGTCGGATCGACCGCATCGTCATAATAGGTGTAGTCACCGCCCGTGATATTCGGCGCAGTGACGACATTCTTGATGAAGCAAGAGGTCTTGTATTCATTCGGAAAGACCGCATTCGGGTCAGGAATATTCGTCATTATTTTGTCCTTCCTGGCTGTTTTTCCATCACAAAATTCGTGAGCGCAACGCCGTGGCGGATCACTTCCTGTTTGCGCACGACGCGGTATCCGCGATGCTGGAAAAACAGCTTTGCCGTGATGGAAGCGTGTGTCGTGAATGTCTTTCCAGCCGCGAAGCGCTCCAATTCGTCGCAGATCGCAGATGCAATACCTTGCCCCTGATAGTCCTTATGGACATACAGCCTGTCCAGATAGCCGGTCTCATCCATGTCCCCAAAGCCAACAATTTCGCCATTTTTTACTGCAATGATTGTTTTGTGCGCACGGAAAGACGCATCCCACGCTTTCAAATCCACTTCGCCGCTCGCCCACGCATCCAGTTGCTCTTACGTATAATCCTTCGCGTTCACGTTGTGAACGGTCTGGTAAAAGAGTTCTGCCAACTGTGCGCAGTCGGAAGGTATGTATTCTCGAAGCTGCATGTTGTGTCCTCACAAAGATTGACTTGTTTCATTGTAGCAAAATCTCACTCAAAACACAGCCTTAGCAAAGCAGTGAGAGGCCGACAATTTAATTGCTGAAGCACGGTTCGCAGAAAACGTAATGATTCAATAACGGTTTGATTGTACAGAAATTGATAGAAGAGTTATCTGCACCTTGCCAAAGCCTTTACCCCTAAACGGGCATAGTAGCATGTATCATACGGAAATAATCTTTGTAAAAAAACTATTGAGCACATTTTATCGGATGCCCGACAATCTCAGGGATACCGCCATGAGCAAGATCCTTATATTTATCATTTGCGCGATGTTTTCTTTTATCAAAACCTATAATCAGGAATAAAACCATAGACTTTACCAAGTCCATCATACACCCTATTAGCAGCCTCTGTTAAATCGAAAAGAATGCGTCTAATTTCATTATCTGAAAGAGTGCAGGATGTTATTCCAGCATGTACAATCGCATCCCGTAAGTCGATTATCTCTGAGATTGATTCAAATAACGATTTTTTTCGCCTGTGGTAAGGTTTCCGTAACCACGCTCCGATATCAATGGAGGAATTTAGCCGCCTGAAATTTTCTGCAATAATTCCAGGACGTTGAAACGAAAGACTATCTGCCAAACGCCAAACAAGCTGATCTGGGTCTCTCGCAGCCTGCAATAATTCAAAACCGCTCAGCCTACAATTCTTTAGTGCTTGTTCCGGGATGCTATCAGCATAAATAATTATGCTTACAAATAATTGTCTGAAATATGACTCCCAACATCCGATAATATATGGAATAAGCGAATTGTTGGATAGCAGTATGGGATTTAAGTCATCTAACCAGCGTGCCTTTATAAATTCGCCGTGCACTAAATCGTGGTTAACGTTTCTTGAGTCTAAGTAAGCCGTAGGTCTTTGTAGTGCATTCTTAAGTCTCCAACGTGACAAATATAAGGAACAGGCCAGTTTAGACGGTTCTGGGCAATCGAAACTCATATATCGGTTGTTTCCTTCATCTGTAGTGAAACTGCCACCAAACAAACTTCTTATCAGACTTATAGTTTTGTTTTGATGTTTCAAATCCCAATAACTTCTTCCTATGGAAGTTCGCGTTTGCACCGATATACAGTCGGCATATTTGTAGATATAAAGTTCAATTCCTGCAAATGAAATACTCTTTTTGTCTCCATTCCAAACATAAAAAGCAACCTGCGCCTTAGTCTTTAGCGGATTTCGAACTTTTATATATCCCAGAAGTTCTATTACTTCGATTACACGGCCCAAGGAAACATCTGCCGGTATTTTATTTTCAGAGCAATAACTCATTATCCTACCACCAATTTATTCGTCTTCTTCAAGAACTTCGCCGGGATCGGGCGGTCCAGCTGCCAGGTGATATTCATTGGTCTGCTACCTTCATGCTTCACATAGCTCTCCGTTCCCAGATAGGTGTACGCCTCCGCACCACCAGTCACACGGTCTGACTTAAACTCACGGACAAACAACAGCACCTTGCTGCCGCGTTCCTTGTGGTGGATATAGCGCTGGCCGGTGGGTGAATTCTCCGCCGTGGTGCTCTGGCTCTGCCAATGGAACAAGCTCTCATTGATGGAATAATCGTTGTACATGGTGGTTGGCGAATAGTCCTTGTCCGCCTTGTTCAGCGTCACAAAGAATACGTCGATGTTTTTCTCCGGCAGCCACTTCACGCCCTCACGAACGGTGGACGGCTTCATAAAGTCCAGCGCCACCAAGAGCTGGTCGCGGGTATAGGTGCAGTGCAGATCCAACGGGCAGTCGAAGCCCATCTCCACCGGCTCGTCGATAAAGTCGATCTGTTCGAAGCGATAGCGCAGCAGCTCCAAGAGTTCACCGAGCAGAACTGTGCTGTCAGACAGGGCATAGAGGTTACTAAGCACCTCTTCGTCGTCCCAGTCCTCCACAGCCTTGCCCCAGACGGTGACATAGAACATCTGCATCATCCGCTTTTCCGCATCCGGAAGCGCTGTAAAATCAAGGTTGTCCAAACGCGGAAGGACGTCCAACAGGAACGAAATCCAGCGGCGGGAGTCGATCACGGCAAGCTTTGCAAACGCTTTGGTCAGGATGTCCTCCAGCGGCTCCGAAAAGTCCTCGATGGCATCCGCTCTGGCACAAATGCGAGAGAAGGAGGAAAACTTGTAGATCGCCCGTGGGTCAAGATGGTAGTAATCCAAGAAGTTTTTGAGCGTCAGCTCCAGCCCGCTGTCCTCCGCAAAGGAGGCTGCGCGAGCCACCAACCCAGCCGTATTGCCATAGGACGCGCGGATATTCTCCAAAATGTATTTGGCTGCCTTCTTCTCCAGCTGGATATAGCAGCCCTTGGGGACGGACACAAAACCGTCCTTGATCTCCCGGCTCACGCTGCGGGTGGTATTCGACAGCAGCGCCGCAAACTTATCTTCAAAATTGTATTTTCGATTTGCCTGACCGATGAAGTCCAGCACGGTCAGGCATTCTTTGTCTTCAGATAGACGCAGACCACGTCCCAGCTGCTGCAAGAAGATTGTCAGGGATTCGGTGGGGCGCAGGAACAGAACCGTATTGACTTCCGGAATATCCACGCCCTCGTTGTAGATGTCCACGACGAAGATGAATCGCACCTCGCCGGACACCAAGCGCCGCTTGGCCGCCGCTCTTTCCTCGTCCGAAGATTGCCCGGTGAGGCACATGGACGGGATGTTGTGGTCGTTAAAATAGCGGCACATAAACTCCGCGTGATCGACCGTCACGCAGAAGCCGAGGCCCTTCACCTCGTCAATGTCCGTCACATATTTCAGCAGTGCTGTCACCACATGGTCGGCGCGGCGGTCGGCAACCGCCCCGCTGAATGTGTAGATGTGCTCCAGCTCGCTCTTTTGGTAGCCACCAGCAGACCATTTGAGCGCATCCAGATCCACCGTATCGGTAACGCCAAAATATTGGAACGGGCACAGGAGCTTTCGATCAATGGCTTCCGGCAGACGGATCTCCGCTGCAATGCGGTTATGGAAGTACGGCAGGATGCTCTTGCCGTCCATACGCTCCGGAGTAGCGGTCAAGCCCAGCAGGATGCGCGGCTGGTAGTAGGACAACAACTTCTGATAAGTCGGTGCGGCGGCATGGTGGAATTCGTCCACGATGATGTAATCGTAAAAATCGGGACTCGTCTTTTCCGTGAAGCTCTGTGAGTTGAAAGTCTGGATGGACAGAAACAGGTTGTCGATGCTCTCCGGCTTATAGTTGCCCACAAATAGCTCACCAATGTTTGCGTCCTTGAGCACGGCGCGGAAGGTGTACAAGCTCTGCTTGAGGATTTCCTCCCGGTGCGCTACAAAGAGCAGGCGGCAGGGTCGATCCGGATTCTGCTTGCGGAAGCGCTTGTAATCCAGCGCAGAGATGACCGTCTTGCCGGTGCCGGTGGCCGCCACCACCAGATTGCGCGTATAGCCACGAACAGTGCGCTCTGCCTCCAGCTTGTCCAAAATCTCCTGCTGGTAGGAATAGGGGTTGATGTCCATGGTGTAGACGTCAGCATTGTTGGTGTCGAAATATTTTTCCGCCTTCAATGCCCGTGCCAAGCGCTCTTTCTGATCCTCTGCGTAGTATTCAAATTCGCGGTCATTCCAGTAATACTCAAAGGTAGCGGCGATCTTGTCAATGGTTTCGGGCAGGTCACGCCGCGTTACTTTTGTGTTCCATTCCAATCCGCTGGTCAATGCGGCATTGGACAAGTTGGACGAGCCCACATAAGCCGTCGTGAAGCCGGTTTCGCGGTAAAAAATATATGCCTTGGCGTGGAGCCGGGTCGTCTTGGTGTTGTAGCTGACCTTGATGTGCGTATTGGTCAGCTTTCGCAGTTCCTCAATGGCTTTCACATCGGTAGCGCCCATGTAGGAGGTGGTGATGATGCGGAGCTCGCCGCCGTTCTGCGTAAACTCCCGCAGCTCGTCCATGATGAGCCGCAGGCCGCTCCATTTGATGAAGGACACCAGCATGTCGATCCGGTCGGCCGAGACGATTTCTTTTTTGAGCTCGGTAAACATCTGCGGCTCATGCACAGCCCCGGTAAAAAGTGAGCTTTGTGCGATAGAGGTTTCCGGGCGCTCTATGTCCGCCGCTGTTTTCCCCACCGCCAGCCGCGGGTCGGTCTCCCGCAAAAGCGCAAGAAGCTGCTCTGCCCGCCGGTCAACGCCAAGCGCGGCAAAGTCAGCTTCTTGCGTCGTATTTTGAATGAGCTCAACGATCTGGTTGGTCAGCCCGATCTGGGCAGAAATATCCCCGCCGTTGTCCAGCACGTTATCCAAGCCCTTTTGAACCACATCTGCCAGATACTGCGCCAGCACCTTGGAGGCTTCCGCCTTGTCAATGGGCGCAACAGACTTGCGGGCCTCCGGAATCTCCGCAAGCTCGCCCGTCAGGGCATTGTTGATGACTTGCTCGTATAGACCGGGATGTAGCATAGTGATTCTTCCTCTTATAATGAAAGATCTGACTGTTTTTTCATATTAGCATATTCTGGTGAAGAAGGCAAGGAAGCGATGAATTTGCGCGATTTTTGCCGCAATCAGTGCCCATAGACGTGTTCTTCACAAATATCAAATTTCCCTCTTGACTCTTCCGTTACGTCATAGTGTATGCTAAACTCACACGGAGGAGGGATTGCCATGATGACTATTCACGAAGTCAGCAAGCTTGCCGGTGTCAGTGTCCGGACGCTGCACCATTACGACGCGATTGGCCTGTTGCCGCCCACTGCGCTCACCGAAGCGGGTTACCGGCTGTATGACGATACAGCGTTGGCGCGGCTGCAATTCATTCTGCTGTTTCGGGAGTTGGAATTTCCTCTGAAGGATATCAAGCGGATCTTAGACGATCCGAACTTTGACCAGTCTGCCGCGCTGGAAGACCAGATCAAACTGCTGGAGCTGCGGCGAAAGCAGCTTGGAAAACTCATCGCCCTCGCCCGTGAGACTTTGAAAACAGGAGTGACACCTATGAAATTTGACGCATTTGACAAGACCGAACAGGCGCGCTTTGCCGCCGAGGTCAAGGAAAAGTGGGGCGGCACGGCCGCGTATCAGGAATACCAGCAGCACGAGGAAAACGGCTCTGCCGGTGATTCTGCCGAGCTGATGGCGCAGTTCGCCGAGTTGGGCAAGCTGAAAAATCTTGCGCCTGCCGCCCCGGAGGTGCAGACCGCAATCTGCAAGCTGCAGCAGTTCATCACCGACCATTTCTACACCTGCACACCGGAAATTCTGGCCGGGCTGGGTGAGATGTATGTTGCCGACGAGCGTTTCCGTGAGAACATCGACAAAACGGGCGGCGAAGGCACCGCGGCATTTGTATCCAAGGCGATTGCTGTATATTGCAAAAAGTAAACAAAAGGGCCGCACCTGCTCGTATGGACAGGTGCGGTCCTCTAAATTGGCGGAAATTCAATTCAACCTGAAGTAGCAGGTTTTTTTCCCTTTTCCTTCTTTTTTCAGTTCTCCGGCTGCAACCAGCTTGCGGAGGGCGCCCTCTATGGAACTGTCACTGAGCGTCGGGCAAAGCTCCCGGATGTCCTGCTTATTGAACCGCCCGATTCTGTTTTTGCTGGCTCTGCGCACCATTTCCAGTGCGGGCAGCTTGGTTTCCACAAGCGCCATGCGATCTTCAAAGTCTTTATAGGCGGCAAGGATCGTCCCGAGCAGCTACTTAATGAAGGGCACTACATCCTCAGTTCCCTCGTGCCAGCCGATTTGCGCCTGCGCAAGTGCGACGTAATACAGGTCCTTGCTTTTGGCGATTTTGGCTTCAAGGGAGATGTACTTGCCAACGTAAAAGTCGCTGCGATACAGAAGCAGCGTCGTGAGCAATCTACTCATTCTTCCGTTGCCGTTATTGAAGGGGTGGATGCACAAAAAGTCATGGATGAAAACCGGGATTGCAATCAACGGCTCCAGTTCCATATTTCCAATCACCCGGTTGTATTCCTCGCAGATTCTGTCCAATGCTTCCGGCGTCTCATAAGGGGCAAGCGGCGTGAACAGCGTTTCCACATGACCGTCCGGATAGGTGGCGGTGATATAATTCTGTGTGATCTTTGTGCGTCCCGCAAGCGGGTTATTCATGTGGCTGTAGAGGATTTTGTGAAGCTGCAGAATGTAGTTCTGCGTGATTGGTATCGCGTCAAAGCTCTCGTGAATGATACTCAGCACATCGCGGTAACCGGCGATCTCCTGCTCATCCCGGTTCCTCGGCGTGGTTTTCTCCTCGACAAGCTGCCGGATTCGGGTACTCGTGGTGACAATGCCCTCAATGGCGTTCGATGCCTCGGTGCTCTGTATCTTGGCAATCTCCACGAGCTTTTCGAGTTCCTCCGGGCGCTGCTTCAAATACAGTTCCTGCTTCCCGGCTTCCTTGTATATGGCCGCAATCAGACCAAGAACGTCCGAGTCCCACTTTTGTTGCCTGATTGCAGAGTAATTGAAGGTTCTCATTCCCTTACCTCCATTCTGTTTCCCTTAAATATTAGAATAAAATAAGGGAATAGTCAATGGCTGTGCGATAAATCCCTTACTATTATGCCTGAATTAAGGGGTTTATAATCTTAGTCGTAAACCGCCTATTCTTTGTTTATGGCGACGCAACCTTTGAACTGCTGCTTTTGAAGAAGCTACTTGCAGATAAATTTGTTTCACGCTGGGAACGTTCTTTCTTGAAGTCTCTCTACAAATACGACTTGATTTTGTATCACTTTGGTGATACTATTGCAGATAGAGATATGCAGGAGGGACACACGGATGAATCAGAAAATTACACTGTATCACGGCTCCGAGCAGCTTGTGGAAACGCCGACTTTCGGGTTGGGCAAGAAGCACAATGACTTCAGTCTTGGCTTTTACTGCACGGAAAGCGAAGAACTTGCGAAAGAATGGGCCGTGTCCTCTCTGCGCAATGGCTTTGCCAATCGTTACAGTCTTGATACGGAATACCTGAAAATCCTGAATCTGAACAGTCCGGACTATACGATCCTGAACTGGATCGCCGTTTTAGTGGAGCACCGCCTGTTTTCCATCAAAACCCCGGCAGCGCAGCGGGCAAAACGGTACTTGATTGACAATTTCAGCGTCAACGTCAATGCCTATGACCTGATTATCGGCTATCGCGCTGATGACTCCTATTTTGACTATGCCGAGTCTTTCTTAAATAACGGAATTTCCGTACAGCAGCTTGCAAAAGCCATGCGGCTGGGAAAGCTGGGAGAGCAGATCGTCGTCAAGTCGAAATATGCGTTCTCGCTGCTGCATTACGAGGGATTTTCCATCGCAGAAAAGGAAAAATATTATGTTCTCCGCAAGGCCCGGAACGATGAAGCCGATCAACATTATTGGAGCATACTTGAAGAAGAAACCGATGGTCTGTATATGCTGGATATTCTGAGAGGAGGCATTCAAAACGATGACCCACGCATACCAAGAAATGTATCTAAGTAACGCACAGGCGCTGCTGGGCGATGCTTTTGACTATGCCGTCAACGCCTGCGACATTTCGGGAAATGACTTTGTGAAGCTATTTTCCGTAAGCTCTGTCAGCAAGCGAATCGAAAATGGTGAGCCTGCTTATCTGTCAGGAAAAAGCGGAATTGAAGTCGTGGAAGATATTCTTGTCGAGACGACCGGCAAAGCACCAACTGCCAAACCGCAGGTAACGTTCAGCCGTTCTAAAGAGTATTGGATTGGCTGGGCTATCGCGTACTATCAATGGTTCTCCGGCAGGAAATTCGGCGATATTTTCAAGGTCCTTTCGTTCGAGGATTTGCAGCAGATGTACGCTCCGCTTCACGAAGCCGACATCAGCAAATTTGTCGATATTGCCGATGCCAAAGTGCGTGCGTATTTTACAGATACCAATCTCAAGCGCATCCGTACGACCTACGGCTGCACACAAGCAGAGCTTGCCAAGCGAAGCGGCGTCAGCCTCCGGTCAATTCAAATGTACGAGCAGCACAACAAGGATATCAATAAAGCCAGTGCGGAAACGGTTCTCAGCCTCGCAAAAGTCCTTGGCTGCACAATGGAGGATCTTCTGGAAAAGTGATCTTCGTGATGGGGCTATTCTTTGTCTATAGCGGCTCAATCTTTGAGTTGCTACCCCGCAGAAACCACTTGCATAACCCTCTGCCCGGAGTTACAATGCAGACACTTTGAACATAGAAAACGCTTCCCGTCTTTTTTGTCGGGAAGCGTTTTTGACCACATGGATTACTACAGACGCGCGCGGAACAGGCGGAAATGGGGGTTCAAAAGAGGGTACGAGAGTAACGGAATACGAGCGGAAATGATGAAAAATCATTGGAAACGTCCGAAAAAAGTTTTCGGTTCCTGTTTGGGACCACGAGGCCGCTGGTTCGAAACCAGTCACTCGGACCAGAAAACCCGCTGAAATCATAAGATTTCGGCGGGTTTTCTATGTAAATTATTTGATTTCTTCAAAAACCTATTCTTTGTTTCTTGCAGTGCAGGATTTGCGCCGCGGATTCGATGAGCTAGAATTTGTCAGGCAAATAAAATAAGTGCAACGCCTGCGATTAGCAGAGCAATACCAACAACAAACTCTACCAGTCCGACTCTCTTTGCATATGCTTCATTCTTCCGACCATCTTGAAAGTCTGCCTCAAAACCGTTGATGAGATTATATTTCTTTTTGAAATAAATGAAGTATCCAAACAGAAGAAACGCCAGTCCCAGCACTACGGCCAATGCCTTTAGGAATATCATATAAACACCTCCGTAAATCCTGATTTGTTTCATTATAGCAAACGATCTGCCAAAGCGCAAGCGCAGCCACCCGGAGCGTTCCGGGCGGCTGCGTTCCGTTCATTCGATCAATGCTTGTCAGTCTTCTGCCGTTTCAACTCCGCCAGCTCCGCTTTCGTCTCTGCAATCAGCACCTTCAGCTTCTCCTCACATTCCTCGCGGGTATGCGCATACACATTCCGCGCGTGCTTTTTGCCGTCGATCCATGTCGGAGAGTATCGCCCCTCAAAGAGGTGGTCGTTGATCTGGCTGATGCAGCCCGTTCCGGGCTTGCGGACTTTGCCCATGTAAGGCTGAAAGTCGACAATGGCAGGCGCATTCGCCTGCGGGCGCAAAACTCTGCGAGGCTTCTGGGGAATTGAAGAGATTTTTGAATTCATGGGGGCTTTTTGTCGAATTTGCGGCTTGTTTCCGGCTCTTTGTCTGTGATAAGATAGGCACACAAAGGAGTGTATTGCACATATGAAAGAAAAGCTGAAAATTCTGATTGCGAACGACGATGGGATCCGGTCGGAAGGTATTGCAAAGCTGGCCCGCGCCGCTGCCTCATTTGGAACGGTCTGGGTCGCTGCACCGGAACACCAGTGCAGCGGCATGTCTGTCCGCCTGACTATCTCTGAAAAGAGCCAGATGGCGGTCTACCGCTATGATTTCCCGGTTCCTGTGGAGGCCGCCTGGAGCGTAGACGGCACGCCCGCCGATTGTGTCAAGGTTGCGCTGAACGCACTGCTCCCATTCCGCCCGGATGTTGTCCTGTCCGGCATCAACGACGGGCTGAACGCGGGTCTTGACGTCGCCTACTCCGGAACCATCGGCGCGGCGACAGAGGCGGCCATGCACGGCGTTCCCGCCATTGCATTTTCCATGCGCGACGGCAAATCCTTCGACGTTACCGATCACTACCTCTGCTCCGTTCTTGGCGAGCTTCTGGAGAAGCCGCTCGGCCGGGGCGAAATCTGGAACGTCAACTTCCCCACCTGTCCGCTCTGCGACTGCCGCGGCATTCTGTACGAGCGTTTCCCGGAAAAGCAGTCGTATTACGAAAACTATTATGAATGCGTCCGCGAGGAAAACGGTGTGCGCTATCTGTCGCCTGTTGCAAAGGTTTTGCACGCAGACGCCGTGACGGACGGCAGCGATATCCACGCGGTTCTGAACGGCTATGTTTCCATCGGCAAGGTGCGCAGCGCACCATTTTGAATATTTGTCTTTATACTGTGGACAGTTTCAAATTAGTAAGCCGAATTTAAGAAAATTTGAAGAAAATTTGACATATTTCTTGCATTTGACTTCTTGTATTGTCTCACATGATGTGGTATATTTGCTTCGGTAGAAATACCAGTATCTTGCGGGGCTGCGCTGTGCGCAGTCTCAGCTCACCACCGCGGCACTGCCGCGGACACATGTTTCAGGAGGAATATAGAAAATGAAGAAGATCATTGCACTGCTCCTCGTGGCGGTCATGGCAATCGGCTTCTGCGCCTGCGCAGCCAAGACCGAGCCCCCCGATGAACCCGCCACAACGGAAACCACGACCACTGAGGCCACGGAAACCACCGAAACCACGGAACCCGCAGCTGAAGAAACCACGACCGAAGAAACCACCGAAAACCAGCATTTCGACAAACTGACGCTTGAGTTTGTTCCCTCCAAGGACGCCGATGTCATCATCACTGGCACGAAGAACCTTCCCGAACTCGTGAAGGCTGAAATGTCCAAGCTCGGCTACGACATCGACGAAGTCGACATCACGGTCGGCACCAGCTACGACGCCACCGGCGAGGCTATGGCTGCCGGTTCCATCGATCTGGGCTGGCTGCCCGGCGGCACGTACGCGCTGTACTCCGACGATGTGGATGTCATCCTGACCGCTACCCGTAACGGCCTGTCCAACGACTCCACCAACCCCGCCGACTGGAACGGTGAAGCCAACGCCACCAAGAAGGATGGCCCGCAGGTCACCTACTACCGCTCTTTGATCTACGCTACTCCGTCTGCTTATGGTCAGGAACTCGCTGCTAAGGTCAATGCTGGCGAAAAGCTTACCTGGGAAGACCTCGACAAGGCAACCTGGGCTGTCCAGAAGACCTCCTCTTCTGCCGGTTACATCTATCCGTCCATGTGGCTGATGGCCAACTACGACGGCAAGAAGATCTCTGATCTGTCCAACGTCATGCCCATCGACTCCGGTTACGGCACCGCGTTCTCCTACGCTGCTGCGGAATCCGTCGATATCATCGTCTGCTACGCCGACGGCCGTAACGACTACGAAGCATCCTGGACGCTGCCCACCGACCAGCAGGACGAAACCGGCAAGCAGGGCATGGGCCGCTCCGACTCCATCTGGAACGAGATGAACGTCATCGGCGTCACCGAGGGCATCTACAACGATACCGTCGCCATCTCCAAGGAGAGCCAGTACTACACCCCCGAAATCGTCGCTGCCCTTCAGGAGTGCTTCATCAACATCATCGGCACCGATGAAGGCAAGGCCATCTTCGACGTCTACAGCCACACCGGCTACGCCAAGGCGACCGACGCTGACTACGACGGCGCACGCGCTGCTCTGCAGGCTGTTGCCGAGTAATCCGTCATCAACCAAATAACGTCCAAATGAATAAAGCGCCCCGCGTCAACGGGGCGCTTTTCGTTTTACAGATATCTCAGCAAAAAGCACATCTCCGATATTCTCCATTCAAATCCTCAGAAAGAAAAGAGTCGCAGCATGATTGAATTCAAAAATGTGTATAAGACTTATCCAAACGGCTTCACGGCCCTGAAAAACATCAACCTGCAAATTGAGCAGGGCGAGTTTGTCGCCATCATCGGCCTTTCGGGCGCAGGCAAGTCGACGATTCTGCGCTGCATCAACCGGATGCACGATATCTCCAAGGGCGAGCTGACCGTTGACGGTGTCACGGTGGACTCTCTGCGCGGCAAAGAGCTCCGGCGCTACCGCCGCAAGGTCGGCATGATCTTCCAGAGCTTCAATCTGGTTTCCCGCAGCACGGCGATCAAGAACGTTCTGACGGCCGATGTCCCAGATATGCCGTTTTTCCGGGTACTGCTCGGCATTTTTACAAAAAAGCAGAAAATGCGGGCATTAGAGAGTCTGGACAAGGTAGGCATTTTGGATAAGGCCTATACCCGCTGTGACCAGCTCTCCGGCGGTCAGCAGCAGCGCGTGGCCCTGGCCCGCACGCTGAACCAGAATCCGAAGATCATCCTCGCCGACGAGCCTGTCGCTTCCCTTGACCCCATCACGGCCAAGCAGGTCATGCAGGACTTCGTGCGCATCAACAAGGAATATAAAATTTCGATTCTGCTGAACATCCACCACGTGGACCTCGCGCTCAAATACTGTGACCGCGTCATCGGCATCCGCGCGGGCGAAATCGTTTTTGACGGCCCGGCCAGCACCATTACCCAGGAACAGATCGACGAGGTCTACAACGGCGCAAAGGCGCCCACCATGGGCGAAGGCGAGGGCGAGCTGCCGAAGGCTGCCAGAGCAGAGGGCTAAGCCATGGAAAACAACACGTCTTCTCTGATGAAGCTTACACTCTACGACCGCATCTTCAAACCCCAGACCGTAACGCTTCCCAATGGACATTCGGTCCAGCGGCGCAGAAGCCGCACGCCGGTAATCGTCCTTTTTCTGGCCGTTGCAATCTGGCTGTCTCTTCGCATGACAGGCTTTGATCTGCACGTCGTCATCACAAAATTCCGCAAGATGGTGGACCTTCTGGAGAAAATTCTTCAGCCGGACTGGTCGTTCTTCCCGAAGGTCGTTTCTCCTCTGATCGATACCATCAAAATGTCGATTCTCGGTACGGTCATCGGCTGCGTGATAGCGCTGCCGGTTGCGATTCTCTCGTCGAGCAACATCAACAAGAGCATTCCCGTCGTCTGGCTCATCCGATTCCTGCTTGGCCTTATCCGGACACTGCCGACTCTGATCATCGCACTCGTGTGCGCGCTGATCTTCTCGCTCGGCACGTTTTCCGGCACCATCGCAATCGCCATCTTTACCTTTGGTATCGTGGCCAAAATGCTCTTTGAGTCGATTGAAACCATCGACATGGGGCCGTTTGAGGCGATGGAAGCGCTCGGCGCGAACAAGTTCCAGGCATTCTGGTCCGCCTGCGTGCCGCAGATTCTGCCCGTTTATTTAAGCCACTGCCTGTACTGCTTTGAAATGAACGTGCGCGCATCGGCAATTCTCGGTTACGTCGGCGCTGGCGGCCTTGGTATCACGATCAACGAGCGCATCGGCTGGCGCGATTACAACAGCCTCGGCACGGTGCTGCTGTCGCTGTTCGTGGTCGTTGTCATCATCGACTTCTTCAGCGAATACCTTCGCAAGAAGCTGAGCTGAAAGGAGGCTGCAAGATGGAAAAGAAAGACAAAATCGCCATGCTGGAGCAGTCGCTTGACCGGAAGCTCACCACGCTTGAAATGTATGAAAACCGCCCGCGCAAGTGGATTTTGTACCTTGTGATTGTGCTGGCGGTCACACTGCTTGTCGGCTGGTCGGCAGACGACATCCACTTTACGGGCCTCACCGCCACCGGGACGGAGGTCGCCAAGGGTGTCGTCCATGGCGTGTTCCACCCGGACACAAATCTGTTGTTCGGTACCGGCGACTCCGATGTGCCGTATCTGCTGCTGCAAACCATTGCCATTGCTGTGCTCGGTACTATTTTCGGCGCAATTCTGGCCATCCCCTTCGCGTTTCTGGCCTCGTTCAATATCATGCCGAAGGCGGTTGCGTACATTGTCCGCATTCTGATTCTGATGATCCGCACCATCCCGTCCATTGTCTGGGCGCTGATGTGGATCCGTGTGACAGGCCCGGGCGCCGCCTGCGGCGTTATCACGCAGTCGGTCTGCTCGATCGGCATGATCTCCAAAATGTACATCACGGCCATCGAAGATCTGGATACGCACATTCTCGAAAGTCTGGACGCCATGGGCTGCACGCCGTTCCAGAAAATCCGCTACGGCGTTCTGCCGCAGCTGACGGCAAGCTTCATCTCGACTACAATCTACCGCTTTGACATCAACCTCAAAGACGCCACGACGCTCGGCATCGTCGGCGCGGGCGGTATCGGCGCGTCGTTGGTGCAGTGTCTCAACTCCCGCCGCTGGGGTATGGTCGGCTCGTTCGTCTGGGGCCTGATGGTGCTTGTTCTGATCATCGAACTCATCTCCACGCGCATCCGCAGAAAGCTTGCGCACGGCGAATAAAAAAACTGGGGGCGCTCTGAGCGCCCCCAGCGTATCCTCAAGGGCCATTGCTATGGAAAAGAAATTGACAATCTACTATACCAGCGATATCCACGGCTGCTTCTCGCCGATTGATTATGCCACTGGCCTGCCGGCAGACTCCGGCCTTGCCAACTGCATGGCGCAGTTCCGGAAAGACGGCAACACCCTTGTTATCGACGGCGGTGACACCCTGCAAGGCAGTCCTCTCACCTATTATCTGAGCCATGAAGCGCGCGATGTCACAACGCTCCCGGCCGCGCTTTTAAACCTCGGCGGGTATGATTTTGTAACGCTCGGCAACCATGACTTCGACTATGGGAAACAGACCATCGAGCGCTATCTTGCCGCTCTGAACGCCCGCTGCCTGTGCGCAAATGTGGAGGGTATCCGCGGCGTGGAGAAAACGGCCGTTGTTACCATGGAAAATGGGCTTCGCGTCGGCCTGACCGGTATTATTACGCCCTTTGTCACACAGTTTGAAAGCGCAGAGAATATGGCCGGCATCACTGTGACCGACGCATTTGCCGCCGCCTGGTCCGCACTTTCCGAGTTGCGGCACAAAACAGACCTCACTATCTGCATCTACCACGGCGGATTCGAAGCGGACGTCAAAACAGGAGAAATTCTCTCACAGACCAGCGAGAACCAAGGCTGCCGTATCTGCCGGGAGCTTGGGTTTGATATTCTGCTTGCAGCGCACCAGCATATGCAGGCCGAAAATCTTCAGATCGGCGGGACGTATACCTGCCAGCCGCCGGAAAAAGCCGCAAAGTTTATCCGCATGGACGTAACGGCCGACCGTGGAAGCGTCCATGCCGTCTCCCAGCTGATACCGGCAGGATCGGTCGCGCTTCCGGCTGCCGCAGACGCACTTCAGAGTGCCGAGGCACAGACTGCCCGCTGGCTCGATACACCGGTTGGCCAGCTCGATGTGCCGATTCCGGCGGAAGATCCTCTGACGCTGGCGAAAAACGGCTCCCTGCTCGCAAACCTCATCAATCAGGTGCAATTGGAAGCTTCCGGCGCGGACATTTCTCTCACGAGCCTTTCCAATCGTGTGGTTGATTTTCCGCAGGATGTGACCGTCCGTGCCATCGTCTCGGCCTACGCATTTCCCAACACGCTCCAGACCATCCGCGTCACAAGAGCTGTTCTGACGGCCGCGCTGGAACGGAGCCTTTCCTATTTTGATTTTGCGCCGGACGGAAGCCTTTGCATCAGCGACACATTCCTGCGGCCAATCATCCAGCATTTCAACTACGACTATTTTTCCGGGCTTACCGTCACGGCAGACCTTTACCAGCCGGTCGGCCGGCGCGTGCGGTCCATCGTCTACCAGGGCAGAGAGCTGCCTGATGATCAGACGCTCACGCTCTGCCTCAACAATTACCGCGCCTCCGGCGCCGGCGGCTACGGCTGCTACAAGAGCTGTCCGCTTGTGTCGGAAAATTTGACAGAAATCTCTGATCTCGTCACACAGTATGTGCTGCAGCATCGCGAGATTACCGTCGACAAAACCAAGTGGCTGCAATTTTGCAGCGATTGAACACAGAGCCGCATAACGCGGCACAGGAGGAATGAACTATGGAAAACAACGTATTCAAGGTCGTCTTGCTGCAGGCGCTTCCCGCGTCCGGCAAATCCGAAGTCCGTAACTTTATGGCGAACATCGAGCCCGAACGGCTCAAAAAGGAGTTCCACATCGGCGAAAACCTCCAGCTCGATGATTTCCCCTACGTCCATATGATGCGCCGCATCGACAATGAGCTCGAAGCTATGGGCCAGGCCAGACTCTTCTATCCGGGCGAGGAGCCCTTCATTGACGGAAGAGACTGGGGCACGCTCTGCTGCCTGTTGAACGAGGACTATCACGATCTGCTCAACCGCAACGTGCAGAAGCCCGATTCCTGCGCGCAGCTGCTTTTTGATCGTTACGACAGAGCCGGTCAGATCGTCGGCATTGCGCCGCGGCTCGGAAAGCTCCCGGAAGAAATCCGCAAAAAACTGGCGGAAAAGCTGGAAGCCGAGGCGGCCGCCATGCTGAAAGAAAAACAGGACGCTTATCCCGACTCCTTTGACGGCAAGACCATTATCATTGAGTGCGCGCGCGGCGGACCGGACGGCGCGTCGATGCCGCTGACAGGCTCCGACGGATACCAGTATTCGCTTCCGATGTTCTGCCCGGAAATTCTGGAAAACGCCGCAATCCTCTACATCTGGGTCACACCGGAGGAGTCCCGCCGCAAAAATGCCGACCGCGCCGACCCCAACGATCCCGGCTCGAACCTGCACCATGGCGTGCCGCTGGCCGTCATGCTGGGAGAATACGGCTGCGACGATATGGAGTATCTTGTAAACACGTCCGAGCAGAAGGGCACCGTAACTGTGAAGGCGCACGGAAATACCTATCATGTGCCGATCGGTATTTTTGATAACCGTGTGGATAAGACCTCCTTCCTCCGCGCAGAGCCGTCCGCCTGGGACGCAGCACTGGTAGAAGATGTGACATGCGCCATCCGTCAGGCCACAGACACCATGTGGGCCGGTTACCGGAAATAAAGCAATGCATCACAAGCACAAACCGCCCACCGGAAATTTCCGGTGGGCGGTTTCGTTTTATGGCAGATTAAAAGCCGAAGCAGGCACGCACAGCGTCCGCGTAATCACCTCTGCAAACCAGATATGACGCAGCATGATTGCCTCGGAAAAAACTGCCGGCATTTTGAAAAATACGAGGACGCAGGGTACTCTTTTTTGAAGTCTCTGCTGTCAGTCATGCTTGTGATCCTCCCGAATTCCGATTTATTTCATTATAGCAAAGTCACGCCCAAGGCACAATGCAGCCGCCCAAAACGCTGATATGCTCCCTCCATGCTTGACAGTTTGTTTTTCGCTGTCTCTCATGGAGGGAGCATATCAGACATTGCCCCGGCGGGGCTTTGGCTTATTTATAGCACTCCGGCTTCAGAATGCCGATGTAGGGGAGATTGCGGTAGTAATTTGCGTAATCGAGGCCGTAGCCGACGACGAATTCGTCCGGGATCTCGAAGCCGCACATATCGGTCTTGTAGCTCTCGGGATGGCGCGACGCCTTGTCCAGGAACGAGATCGTCGTAATGGATGCGGGGTTCCGTGCGCCGAAGAGCTGGCGCAGGTACTGCATGGTGAGGCCCGAATCGATGATGTCCTCGACGATGACGACATGGCGGCCCGTGATGTTGTTGTCCAGATCCTTGATGAGGCGGACGACGCCGGTGGACTGCGCGGATGCGCCGTAGCTGGAGACAGCGATGAAATCCATGTCAATGGCGCAGTTCATGCAGCGGCACAGATCGATGTAGAAAAACGATGCGCCCTTGAGCACGCACACCAGCACGGGGCGCTTGTCTCCAAGCTTTGCGGTCAGATCCGCGCCGAGCTGCTCGACGCGGGCGGCGATGGCTTTTTCGGTAAAAAGGACGCGTTCAATGTCCTGTTCAGGCGTTCTGATGAGCATAAAATCCTCCAAAATAGCCGGAAAACCGGCGTTGTCAACTTTTCCATTATAAACAGAGGAATACAATAAGTAAAATAGATAAACCTAATTGAGCATATAATTTCCGCTTATTATAAACATTATAAAACAGACATTTACAAAACGTGAAAAATCGCATATAATCGGCCAGGAATGAAAAAATAAAACAAAAACTGCGGTAAAAAACGGATAAGGAGTTTTGAATTATGAGCAACTGCGCGATCGTAGGCATCAACTGGGGCGACGAGGGCAAGGGCCGGATGGTCGACCTCATTGCAAGAGATTATGACATCGTCTGCCGGTATCAGGGCGGCAACAACGCGGGCCACACCATCGTGAATGAGTACGGCAAATTCGCCCTTCATCTCATCCCCTCCGGCATCTGCCTGCCGGGCGTTGTAAACGTGCTGGGCAACGGCGTCGTGATCGATCTGGAGAGCCTGTGTGGTGAAATTGGGGCGCTGCAGAACGCGGGCGTGCCCATTACGCCGGAGAATTTCAAAATTTCCGAGCGCGCCACCATCGTCTTCCCGTACCACCGCGCCCTCGACGGGCTGGAGGAGGCCCGGCTGAAGGACAAGAAGTACGGCTCCACTCTGCGCGGCATCGCGCCGGTCTATTCCGACAAATATCAGAAGAAGACCATCATGATGGGGGAGCTTCTGTACCCGGCGTATCTTGAAAAGCGGCTGGCCAGCATTCTGGAGTGGAAGAACCTGACCATTCAGAATGTCTACGGCGCGGAAGCGTATAAGCTTGAGGATATGCTGGCGTGGTGCCGCGAATTCGGCTCGAAGCTTGCGCCTTACATCTGCGATACCAGCAAGTACCTCTATGAGGCTGAAAAGGCCGGCAAGAGCATCATGTTCGAGGCCCAGCTTGGCGCGCTGCGCGATATCGACTTCGGCATTTTCCCGTATACCTCGTCCTCTTCCTCCAATGCGGGCTATGCCTGCGTCGGCGCAGGCATCCCCGGCAGCCATGTCGACCGCACGGTCGGCATTGTCAAGGCGTATTCCACCTGCGTGGGCGAAGGCCCGTTCACGGCGGAATGGTTCGGCGACGAGGCCGAGCAGCTGCGCGTGGCCGGCGGCGAATACGGCGCGTCCACGGGCCGTCCGCGTCGTGTCGGCCCCATCGATCTGGTCGCGACGCGCTACGGCTGCCGCATCCAGGGCGCAACCGAGGTCGCGCTTACGAAGCTCGATGTCCTGTCCTATATGAAGGAGATCCCTGTCTGCACGCAGTATGAGGTCAACGGCGAAAAGACCGACGATTTCCCGTTTACCGCCGTCATTGACGAGGCAAAGCCCGTCCTGACGACCGTTCCCGGCTGGGGCTGCGATATCTCCGGTGTGCGCAAGTACGAGGATCTGCCGCAGGCCGCGCGTGATTACGTTGAGTATGTCGAGCAGGCCATCGGCGTGCATATCAGCTATGTCTCCGTCGGCGCAGGCCGCGACGAGATTATTTACCGCTAAAAGGAGCCGCCATGAAACCGACGTATGAAAGCCCGCTGGCCTCGCGCTACGCGTCGAAGACCATGCTGCACCTGTTCTCCCCGGATATGCGCTATGAGACATGGCGCAGGCTCTGGGTCGCGCTGGCAAGAGCCGAGCATACGCTTGGCCTGCCCATCACGCAGGCGCAGGTGGACGAGCTGGCCGCGCACGTGAGCCCCATCGATTATGACGTGGTCGCCGCGCGGGAAAAAGAGGTGCGGCACGATGTCATGGCGCATATCTACGCCTACGGCCTCGACGCGCCCGGCGCGAAGGGCGTCATTCACTTAGGTGCGACGAGCTGCTATGTGACGGACAACGCAGACCTGATTTTATACCGTGAGGCGCTGCGGTATCTGGAAAGGGAATTGAAGGCCGCCATGCGGAATCTGTGCGAGTTTGCTGACCGCTATGCCGCCATGCCCGCGCTTGCCTACACGCATTACCAGCCCGCGCAGCTGACGACCATCGGCAAGCGCGCGTCGCTGTGGTTACAGGATCTGATGCTCGACCTTGAGGAGGTGCAGGACACGCTGCGTGCGTTCCGCTTCCTCGGCTGCCGGGGCACGACCGGCACGGAGGCCAGCTTTGTCGAGCTGTTTGACGGCGATATGGCGAAGATCGACGAGATGAACCGGCAGATTGCCGCAGAGTTTGGCTTTAAGCGCTGCTATCCCGTCTGCGGGCAGACGTATCCCAGGAAACTCGACAGCCGCATCCTGAACGCGTTGTCATCCATCTGCCAGAGCGCCTGCCGCATGGCGACGGACATCCGGCTTCTGCAGCACGACCGGCAGGTCGAGGAGCCGTTCGAGGACAAGCAGATCGGCTCGTCCGCCATGCCGTATAAGCGCAATCCCATGCGCTGTGAGCGCATCTGCTCGCTGGCCCGCTACGTGATCGCCGACGCACAGAACGCGCCCATGACGGCCATGACGCAGTGGCTCGAACGCACGCTCGACGATTCAGCCAACCGCCGCATCAGTCTGCCGGAGGCGTTTCTGGCGACGGACGGCGTGCTGCGTCTTGTGCAGAACGTCACGAAGGGGCTGCACGTGAATGAGAAGATCGTGGAAAAGCTGGTTCGTGACTATCTGCCGTTTATCGCAACGGAAAACCTGATGATGGCTGCCGTCAAGCGCGGCGGCGACCGCCAGCAGCTGCACGAGATCATCCGCGAGGCGTCCATGCAGGAGACGGTGAAGATGAAAAACGGCGAAAGCTGGGATCTGGCTGCCCAGCTGGCCGCCCGGCCGGAATTCGGCATGAGCGCCGAAGAGATCCGCGCCGAGCTGGAGCCTGCCCGCTACATCGGCCGCTGCCCGGAGCAGGCCGCAGCTATGACAAGCGCCTGCCGCGCGCTGATCGGAGCAGACGCACAGCAGGCGGAGGAATTGACACTGTAACAAATAAAACTGTGCCCGCGAGGGACGCACTCAGGCGTCTCCCGCGGGCTTTTTCTCTTCTTCTGTGTCCAGATACTGCGCTTCCGCATCCAGAATTGCCGCTTGCAGCTTTCCCCACGCATGCTGTGCCTCCGGAATGGTTCCCAGCTCGTCCAGAACCTCGTCGATCGCCCCGCAGAGACGGGCATAGAGCTTTGCATAATCGGTCATAATAGAACCTCCTGTCCAAAAATAATATAATTAGTATAGCACATTTTTTCTGGTTAGTGAACTATCACTAATTATTTTTTTGAAAAAAGATACCATAGTGATATACCATTAGGAGGAATCACTATGGACACCCGCGAAGCCATTGCCAGACGAATCCGGGAGCTTTGCCGTCAGCGTGGGATCACGCCGAACGGGCTTGCGACGACCTCTGCGGTTCCGCAGGCGACGATCAAAAGCATTCTGAACGGCGAGAGCAAAAATCCCGGCGCCGTTACGATCAAAAAGCTCTGCGACGGCTTTGAAATCACCCTCGGCGAGTTTTTCTCAACGCCGGAATTCGACGCGTTGGAGCAGGAGATCAAATAAGTGTGAAAAACAGGAGGCGGTGATGGGGTGAAGCTGAATCAGGCAGTCAGCCTGCGATTGGCAGAGTTGATGCAGGCACGGGCCATGACGCAGTACCAGCTTTCCACGAAAAGCGGCGTCCCAAAATCGTCGATCGGCAATATTATGCACTGTGCATACGATTCTGTGAAGCTTCGCGTCCTGCACGAGCTGTGTCAGGGCCTTTCTATCAGCCTGCCGGAGTTTTTCGATTCCCCGCTTTTTTGCGAGGAGAATCTGGAGCCATGATGGATGCAGAAGCCGTGGCAAACAGGAGCTCATATTGGAAACTTGCGGCTGCCCTTCAGTCTTTTCTTTTGCTTCTCCAAAAGAAAAGACTGGGAAAAGAAAACGAGCCCGGAGGGATTTCGATTTCCCTCCGGACCTCCTTGAAGCGACCAGGAAAACCCCTTCGGTTTTCTTGGATCTTTCCCGCGCAATTTGAAACAGCTCAGAACTTCTGATGCTGATCTTATACGTTTTATAGAGGCGGATGACCCGGCCTGCCGGTTTCTTTGAAAATGCCGCCCCGCCAACTGGCGGGGCGGCTTGCTGTCACATGGAGATCCAGCCGAAGGCGTTTGCGACGGAGCTGATGAGGATGATCGCGGCGAAGAACGGGCAGAGGAAACGGATCATGGCGTTGAAGACCCGCTTCCGGCGGAATCTGGGCTCACTGAGCAGGATCTCCTGCTCAATGCGGCCCACACCGGCGACCCGCGAGACGAGCAGGCAGATGGTAATGGCCGCGATGGGCATCATGACGGAGTTTGTCAGGAAATCAAAGAAATCCAGCAGCTGCATCCCGAGGATCCGCACGCCCGCCAGCGGCCCATAGCCGAGCGACGACAGGCTGCCGAGCACCAGCATCACGACGCCGACGATGGCAGTCGACTTTTTCCGGCCCCAGCCAAGCTCGTCCTGGAAGGTGGACACGGCGCTCTCCGTCAGCGCAATGGAGCTTGTCAGCGCGGCAAACAGCACCAGCAGGAAAAACAGAATGCCGATCGGCGTACCGAGGCCCATGGAATCGAAGACCTTCGGGATCGTGACGAACATCAGAGAAGGCCCGGCCTTCAGTGCGTCGGGGTCGCCGCCGGAGAACGCGAACACGGCGGGAATGATCATCAGGCCTGCCATGATGGCGATGGCCGTGTCGAAAACCTCCACGTTGCGCGTCGAGCCTTCGATGGAAATGTCCTTTTTCATGTACGAGCCGAACGTGATCAGAATGCCCATGGCGATGGACAGCGAATAGAACATCTGCCCCATGGCCGTTACGACCGTCATCCACGAGAAATGCGCGAGGTTCGGCACGAGAAAATATTTTACGCCCTCCAGCGCGCCGGGCCGCGTCACGGAATAGACCGCGATGATCACGGACAGCACGACCAGCACCGGCATCATGAACTTCGACACGCGCTCAATGCCGTTTTCCACGCCAGCGAAGATGATCGTCAGCGTCAGCGCGGCAAACACGACGAAGCAGACCTCCGCCGGGACGCCGTTGGAGATAAACGCGGAAAAATAGCCGTCGGCGGCCAGCGCACTGCTCCGCCCGAGCGCGTAATCGGCCAGATATTTGACGACCCAGCCGCCGATGACCGAGTAATACGGCACGATCAGGATCGGAATAATTGCGTTGATCCACCCGCCGAACCGCAGCCAGCCGGATGTTCCGAACGACTTGAACGCACCGACCGGGCTTTTGCCCGTCATGCGGCCCAGAGACGTCTCGGCGACGATCATGGTATAGCCGAACGTCATGGCCAGCAGGATATAGACCAGCAGGAAGATCCCGCCGCCGTATTTCGCGGCCAGATACGGGAAGCGCCAGATGTTCCCAAGGCCAACGGACGCGCCCGCCGCTGACAGAACAAAGCCGAGCTTCCCGGAAAATGTGCTTCTTGTATGCCCTTTTTGACTCATGTCTTTTCTCCGATCTGCTGCGCAGCGCGCAGCTTTTACAGTGTATCACAGAAGTGTGTAAAAAACAATCCCCGTCGAAGAAACGTATCCCCCGGTTTCCAAGCGGAAAACCGGGGGAATTTTGCAGTCTAAACGGCAGATATCAGTTCATTTCCTCGAACTCCGCGTCGACGGCGTTGTCGGTGAAGTCATTGTTCGGGTTTTCATAGCGGGCCGAGCCGTGGTATTCCGCGTTCGGGTCGATGTGCACGCCGGCCTCGTTCAGAAGCGCCTCCAGCTGATCGGCGGCGCCGTTCATCTGCGCGGGATCCTTGGACTTGACGGCGCGGCGGGCAGTCTTGACGGCCTCAGCCAGACGCGTTTTGTCCTCTTTGGAAACATTTTTCGCGTTTCCGGCCTGGAAGATCATCTGTTCGCAGCGGTCGCGGGCGGTGGCCTCGGCCTTGAGCTTCGCGTCCTCGGCAGCATAGCGCTGCGCGTCGCGCACGGCGCGGTCAATGTCCTCGCGGCTCATGTTGCTCGAGGCGGTGATGGTGATCTGCTGGGCCTTGCCGGTGTCGAGATCCTTGGCCGAGACGTTCACGATGCCGTTGGCGTCGATGGAGAACGTGACCTCGATCTGCGGAACGCCTCTGGGGGCGCGGCGGATGCCGGTCAGCTGGAAGCGGCCAAGCTCCTTATTCTGGTGCGCCATGGGGCGTTCGCCCTGCAAAACGTGGATATCGACGGACGACTGGAAGCTGGAGGCCGTCGTGAAGATCTGGCTCTTGCGGATGGGGAGCGTCGTGTTGCGCTCAATGATGCGCGTGCACACGCCGCCCAGCGTCTCGATGCCGAGCGACAGCGGCGTCACATCGAGCAGCAGAAGGCCCTTCACGCTGCCGGACAGAACGCCCGCCTGCAAGCACGCGCCCATGGCGACGCACTCGTCGGGGTTGATGCCCTTGAACGGCAGAGAGCCTGTCATCGACTGCACCAGATCCTGCACCGCCGGGATGCGGCTCGAACCGCCGACCATGAGAACCTTGCTGATCTGCGAAATGGATACGCCGGAGTCGTTGATGGCCTGATTGACCGGCTCGCGCGTGGCCTGCACGAGATGGTAGGTCAGATCGTTGAATTTCGCGCGTGTAAGCGGGATCTCCATATGCAGCGGCCCCTGCTTGCCGACGGCGATATACGGCTGCTCCACGGTCGTCTGCGTCATGGACGAAAGCTCGATCTTGGCCTTTTCGGCGGCCTCCCGCACGCGCTGCATGGCGGCGGGGTCGCGCGTCAGGTCGATCTTCGTCTGCTTTTTGAACTCGGAGACGAGATAGTCGACGATGCACTGGTCAAAATCGTCGCCGCCCAGATGGTTGTTGCCCGCCGTGGCCAGCACCTCGATCACGCCGGACGAGATATCGAGAATGGACACGTCGAACGTGCCGCCGCCGAGATCATAGACCATGATCTTCTGCGACTGCTCCTTATCGATGCCGTAGGCAAGGGCGGCTGCCGTCGGCTCGTTGATGATGCGCTGGACGTTCAGCCCCGCGATCTTGCCCGCGTCCTTCGTCGCCTGCCGCTGTGCGTCGGTGAAATAGGCCGGGACAGTGATGACGGCGTCGGTGACGGGTTCGCCGAGGAAGGCTTCCGCGTCCGTTTTGAGCTTTTGCAGGATCATCGCGGAAATTTCCTGCGGCGTGTATTTATGGCCGTCGATGGAGACCTTGTAGTTGGTGCCCATCTGGCGCTTGATGGAAGAAATGGTGCGGTCATGGTTCGTGACGGCCTGCCGCTTTGCGATCTGGCCGACCATGCGCTCTCCGGTCTTGGAAAACGCGACGACAGACGGCGTCGTGCGTCCGCCCTCGGCGTTGGGGATGATAACAGGCTCGCCGCCCTCCATCACAGCCACGCAGCTGTTGGTGGTGCCGAGATCAATACCGATCGTTCTGGACATACGGAGTTCCTCCTGTGAGATAGGTGCGCTCAATACCAGCTGCCGGAGCCTGTGTCGGAGCCGGTCTGCGACTGGCTCTGACCGGAATAGGTTCCGGAATCGCTGTAGCTGTAATTGCGGTAGTAGTACGGGTCATAATACGCGCCGCGATAGCCGCAGCTGCCGAACAGCATGGCGACGATCTGGATCAGCAGATAAATGCCGAGCAGCCGCACGAGAAAATTCCCGCGGCGGCGGGTGCGGTGATACGTCCAGCGGTAGCCGCCGGGGCTGTCGTTGTCCTCCTGCTGTTCTTCGCCGGAGGGACGGTAGGTATACCAGGTCTGCCAGCCGTTCCGGCTTTCCTGCTGCCAGTCGTCCGACTGGCTCTGCGCGCCCCAGGAACGGAAGAGATCCTCAAAGGGATTGTACTCCTGATAACCGGCCTGGCTGTATTGCTGCCGGGCCTGCTGCTGGGCTTGCTGCTGCGCCTGCTGCTGATGGTAAGCCTGCGGGTTCTTGATCGCGTCATAGGCCGCGTTGATCTCGTTCATTTTCTGCGCAGCCGTCTTGTCGCCGGGATTCAGATCGGGATGGTATTGCTTTGCCAGCCTGCGGTACGCCTGCCGGATCTCGTCCTCCGATGCGTTCGGAGACACGCCCAGCACCTGATACGGATCTGTTCCCATGCAGCTCACTTCCTCTTTGTTTCAATTACGCTGATTATAGCGCCTTTATGCGCAGGATTTGTGAAGCATTTATAAACGATATGCAAAAAAATTGCGGACTTCACAAAAATGCAGGATTTTCGCAGTCTGTCCGCCGCAGAAATCAAAAAAATCCCGGCCGTCCGCACAATGCGGACGCCGGGAAACAAAAGCCGGCAGCTGCTGACGCAAAAAACGGGGCTGTCTCAAAAGGATGTTTGAGACAGCCCCGTGCGCACAATACCTGGGCTTACAAATCGACCTTTTCGAACCGGGCGGCGGATTTCCGGTAGGTGAGCCAGACCTCCAGCGCGTAGACGGCCATGCCGCCGAGCAGAACGGGCAGCTGGCGGACGAGGTCTGCGGAGGCGTAGCTTTCGCAGACGGTTTTCATGTACGGGACGATGTGGTCGAGCGCCTCCAGCAGCACGATGGCGAAGAACAGCACGATGCTGGAAATGACAAACGGCTTGCCGAGATCGTAGCCGTTTTTGTAGTGCATCGGCAGAAACACCAGATCAAACAGACCCATCAGCATGAAGCCGAAGCCGAGGAAGGCCGGATTTGCCTCGATGCCGACCGGGTTATTGATCTCCGCATAGCCCCTGCGGAGGAGCATGAACGGAACGCAGACGAGCGCCTGCAGAAGCTGGAGCGTCACGATGGTCGAAAACCGCGCCCGGACCAGATCGCGCTTCGTGAGCGGCAGCAGCGCCATGTAATACACGTCCCGGTTCTCGCGGGCGGCCTGCAGCATGAGGAAAATGCCGAGGGCATTGTAGAAAAACGTTACGTAATACGGATAGCTCGGCACGAGCACCAGCGCGCTCAGCAGCAAAAACAGCAGCGGCACCGGCGTGACGGTCAGCTTCCATTCCTTTTTGATCAACAGCTTCATGCTTCCGCCTCCCGTTCCAGATGTACCATGATCTGTTCCAGATTTGCCGGGCTGACCGCAAGCCCGGCGGCAAGTCCTGCATCCTCCGCGCGGATGAGCGCGTCCAGCTCGCCCTTGTGACTGCGCGCGCCGATGAGCCTTGCGCGCAGTGCCGCGCCGCAGGCGGCGTCCGGCCCCTGTACGGACAGATACGCGCCGGTCAGCGCCTGCTTCTTTCCGCTGACGGCGACGCGTCCGTTTTGAATATAGGTGATCGTGTCGGCGCAGGCATCGAGGTCGGACGTGATGTGCGTGGAGAAGAGGATCGACACGCCCTCCTGCTCGCAGAGCGTCAGGAACGTGTCCAGCAGCTCGTCGCGCGAGACAGGGTCGAGGCCGGACGTCGGCTCGTCGAGAATCAGCAGCTCCGCCTTGTGCGACATCGCAACAGCCAGCTGGTATTTGACCTTCATGCCTTCGGACAGCTCACACACGCGCTTGCGTTCGTCCAGCGAAAACTGCCGGACGAGCCGCGCGTAGCGTTCGCCGTCCCAGCCGGGATAGAAGTCCTTCGTCACGTCCGTCAGCTCCCGCAGGCGCTTGCGCTGGTAATATGACGCGCCGCCGGAGACGAAGCCGATGCGCGACCGGATGGCGCGCTCGTCCGTGTCCATATCCAGTCCGCAGATCGTGATCTTCCCGGCGTCCGGGTGCACCAGATGGAGCATGGATTTGAGCGTCGTGGTCTTGCCCGCGCCGTTGCGGCCGATGAGGCCCATGATCGTCCCGGCCCCCATGGAGAACGAGACGTTGTCCAGCCGGAAGGCCGGATATTGCTTGCAAAGGCCGTCAAGCCTCAGAATTTCCATCGTCGTCCGCCTCCTTTGCCAGCCGGAACAGCGAATCCGGCACGTGCAGATCGTCCATGCCGACCAGCGCAATGCCGCGCTTTTTGTCGGCCATGAGCAAAAGCTGGTCGCCCGGCTGAATCCCGAACAGTTCGCGCGCCCCCTTGGGAATGACGATCTGTCCCTTTTCGCCGACCTTGACCAGACTGATGAATTTCCCCTTCGGGAACTGCATCGCCATGAAGATCTCTCCTTTTTGTAAAAGTTATACTGAGTATGAAATTTCATACTCAGTATAACATGGGGCCACAAAAATGCAAGCGTTATTTTCGCAGCTGCCGGTCGGTACGCAGGAGGACGAAGCAGGAGGCGAAGAATGTAAGAATATCCGCGGCGGGCATGGAGTACAGAACGCCCATCAGCCCAAACGCCCTCGGCAGCAGCATCACAAGCGGCACGGCCAGCAGAACCTCGCGGAAAAACGACAGTCCCGCCGATTCGACCGGCCTGCCCATGGCCTGCATGAAGATGAACGCAGCCTTATTGACCGTCGCAAGCGGCAGCATGCACAGATACACGCGGAAGGTCATGACCGCAAACTCGTTATACAGCTCCGATTCCGAGCCGAACAGGCCGATGATCTGGCGCGGGAAGAGCTGCGTAATGAGCAGCGCGAGCACGCCGAGCAGGAATTCCGCCCCCATCAGCCGCCACAGTACGCCCCGGCAGCGGCGCAGCAGCTGCGCGCCGTAATTATATCCCACGATGGGGATGCAGCCTGCGGCCATGCCGATGGTGATGGAGATGATGATCTGAAAGACCTTCATCACGATGCCGAGCACCGTCAGCGGGATATCCGCGCCGTATTTGCTGGAAGCGCCGTATCGGACCAGCATATTGTTCGTCGCGGCCATGGCGATGACCAGAGAGATCTGCGCAAGAAAGCTGCAAAGGCCCAGCGGCAGATACGCGCCGAGAATTTTCCCGCGCAGTTTGAAATCGTCCGCTTTCAGGCGCAGTGCCTTTGTGTGGAGCAGGTACCATACGCCCATTGCCGCCGTGATAACCTGTCCGGCCACCGTTGCGGCGGCTGCGCCCATCACGCCCCAGTGCAGAACAAAAATCGCGATCGGGTCCAGAATGCAGTTCGCGGCCGCACCCGCCAGCATGGAGAACATGGCGAACTGCGGGCTGCCGTCCGAGCGGATGATGGGGTTGATCGCCTGTCCGAAGACATAGATGGGAATGCCGATGGTGATGCAGGTGAAATATTCCTTCGCATAGCCGAAATTCGCCTCCGTCGCGCCGAACAGCGTCAGAAGCGGCATCTGGAACACGGCATAGAGCACCGCAGCTGCGATGCCCACCAGCACGCTCAGCGTCACGGCGCTGCCGACGGCGCGGTTTGCGTTCTCCGGCTGATTCCTGCCGAAGCAGATCGACACATAGCTGCACGCGCCGTCGCCGATCATGACGGCAAGACCGAGAGCCAGAACGGTCAGCGGGAACACGACGTTCGTTGCGCCGTTGCCGAGGTAGCCGACGCCCCAGCCGATAAAGATCTGGTCGACGATGTTGTAAAGCGCCCCGACCAGCAGCGAGACGGTGCATGGCAGGGCAAACTTCAGCATCAGCCTGCCGAGCGGGGCTGTGCCGAGCGCGGCGTTCTGTTTTTCTTTCATTTTGTTTTCCTCCAGACATAAAAAAATTGCGCAAGTCCGTTTGGACTTACGCAAGACTGCTACACAACAGGGAAATCATAGCACAGACGGCGAAAAAAATCAAAGGGGAATCTGCACAAGTTTTTTATTTTTAAACGGGAACTTGCGCGCCATTCCTGCGTCTGATACTATATAGGCAAATGACAGAAAGAGAGGACGCTTTATGTTCGGCTTCGGTTTTTTTGATTCGGTGTTTCCCGTGCTGTTCACGGTGATGTTTGTGCTGATTCTGGGCGTGATCATTGCGACGCTTGTGCGCAATGTCGGCCAGTGGCACAAGAATAATAAGTCCCCGCGCCTGACCGTGCAGGCCACGGTCGTCTCCAAGCGGATGGAGGTCACGCGCCACCACGACGCGAACAGCCACATGAGCCATTCATCCACGTGGTACTACGCGACGTTCCAGGTCGAAAGCGGCGACCGGATGGAGCTCAGCATCCCCGACCGCGACTACGGCTATCTCGTCGAGGGCGACCGGGGAAGCCTCACCTTCCAGGGTACCAGATTTTTAAGCTTTAACCGGGCGTGACGAAGCAGCAGACAGGCGCAAAGGCTCCCCCCCTTCAAGGGGGGGAGCCTTTGCCGCTTTTTTGGTGCTTATACAGGCCGGATGGCCGAGAGGTCGTACGGCGTGGTCTGGTAGACGAAGTAGTTGAGCCAGTTCTGGTACAGGAGGTTTGCGTGACTGCGCCATATGACCATGGGCGGCTTCGTGTCGTCGTCGTCCGGGTAATAATTCTCCGGCACATGGATGGGAAGTCCGGCGTTTTTATCGCGCAGATATTCCGACTCCAGCGTCCGCGCGTCGTATTCCGAGTGACCGGTGATGAAGATCTGCCGGCCGCCCTCGGTCGCCATGGCGTAGACCCCGGCCTGCTCGGACGAGGCGAGGATTTTCAGCTTGCCGCAGCGCTCGATATCCTCGCGGCGGACGCTCGTGTGCCGCGAGTGGGGCACCATGAACACATCGTCGAATCCGCGCATGAGCATGGACGAGCGCCGCTCGACCACATGCGGATAGACACCGAAGAGCTTTTCGGGCAGATCGACCTTCCCGATGCCGTAGTGATAATAAAGCCCTGCCTGCGCGCCCCAGCAGATGTGGAACGTGCTGTGCACGTGCGTCCGGCTCCATTCCATGATGCGGCACAGCTCCGGCCAGTATTCGACCTGCTCAAACGGCATCTGCTCCACGGGCGCACCGGTGATGATCAGCCCGTCGAACCAGCGGTCGCGCACGTCCTCGAACGTCTGATAGAATTTCAGCAGATGCTCGCGGGACGTGTTTTTGGATTCGTGGCTGTCCGTGTGGATCAGCTCCAGCTCCACCTGCAGCGGCGTGTTGCCGAGCAGCCGCGACAGCTGCGTCTCTGTGGCGATTTTGGTGGGCATGAGATTCAGAACGAGAATTTGCAGCGGGCGGATGTCCTGCGTGACGGCCCGCGTCTCGTTCATGACGAAAATATTCTCGTCCGCCAGCGTTTTCGCCGCCGGCAGACCGTTCGGGATCATAATGGGCATGGCGTGGATTCCTTTCTGAGATTATTGCAGCGCCTGATCGAGGTCGGCGATCAGATCCTCCGCGTCCTCCAGGCCGCAGGAATAGCGGATCAGATCCTCGCGGACGCCTGCGGCCAGCAGCTCCTCGGCGTTCATCTGCCGGTGCGTGGTGGAAGCCGGGTGCAGGCAGCAGGTGTGAGAGTCGGCCACGTGCGTCTCGATGGATGCGACCTTGAGCCGTCCCATGACGGCCTCGGCTGCGGCCCGTCCGCCCTTTACACCGAAGCTCACGACGCCGCAGGAGCCGTGCGGCAGGTATTTCTGCCCCAATTCATAATATTTGTCGCCCGGCAGGCCGCAGTACTGCACCCACGAGACGTTTTCATGCTGCTGTAAAAACTCCGAGACCCGCTGCGCGTTTTCGCAGTGCCGTTTCATGCGCACGTGCAGGCTTTCGAGGCCGAGATTCAGATAATACGCGCTCTGCGGGGACTGGATCGCGCCGAGATCGCGCATGAGCTGGACGGTCGCCTTTGTGATATACGCACCCGCAAGGCCGAAGCGCTCGGTATATGTCACGCCATGATAGCTCTCGTCGGGCGTGCACAGGCCGGGGTATTTGTCCGGGTGTTTCGTCCAGTCGAAGCTCCCGGAGTCGACGATCGCACCGCCGATGGCGCCCGCGTGGCCGTCCATATACTTGGTCGTCGAGTGTACGACGATATCCGCGCCCCATTCAAACGGGCGGCAGTTGATGGGCGTGGCGAACGTGTTGTCCACGATCAGGGGAACGCCGTGCCGGTGCGCGGCAGCCGCGAATTTTTCGATATCCAGAACGGTCAGCGCCGGGTTTGCGACCGTCTCGCCGTACATGGCCTTTGTGTTGGGGCGGAAGGCGGCGTCCAGTTCCTCAGCGGAGCAGTCGGGGTCGACGAACGTGACCTCAACGCCCATGCGCTTCATGGTGACGGCGAAGAGGTTGAAGCTGCCGCCGTAAATGCTCGACGAACTGACCAGATGGTCGCCCGCACCGACGATATTGAACACGGCGAAGAAGATGGCGGCCTGCCCGGAGGCTGTCAGCATGGCGGCTGTGCCGCCCTCAAGCGCGGCGATACGCGCCGCGACGGCGTCGTTCGTCGGGTTTTGCAGGCGGGAATAGAAATAGCCGCTGGCCTCCAGATCGAACAGCCGGCCCATTTCGGCGCTGCTCTCGTATTTGAACGTGGTGCTCTGGATGATGGGGATCTGGCGGGGTTCGCCGTTTTTCGGGCTGTAGCCCGCCTGTACGCAGCGCGTACCGAGTCCAAGTTGTGCCATGGGGTGCTCCTTTCCGGGGTGAAATTATAATTTACAGGATGAAGTGCTGGGGGAGGCGGCTTCGCTTATCCGCCGAGATTGCACAGAACGCCGGTCAGAATGCCGAGCAGGCCGCCCATGCAGACCTGCAGCGGCGTGTGGCCGACCAGCTCCTTGAGCTTTTCCTGATCGGACAGCGGCTGCTCCAGCTTGGCAAACAGGTCGATGAACTCGTTCAGGAGCTTTGCCTGCTTGCCGGTTTCGAGCCGGACTCCCATTGCGTCGTGCATGACGATGATCGCGACAATTACGCTGATGGCGAATGGGAACGAGTCCGGCCCGTAGATAATTCCCGCCGAGGTCGCCACGGCGCAGACCGTGGCCGAATGGCCGCTCGGCATACCGCCGTCGCCGAAAATGCGCGTCAGGTCCAGCGTATGGTGCATGAGCGCGTAAATGATCGTCTTCAAAACCTGTGCCGCGCCCCAGCCAATGAGGCCGCTGAGCAGCACGCGGTTGGAGAATAAATCCTGAATTGTCTGCATGGTTCTCTTCCTTTCCGAAGGTTTTACAGCGCTGTGACCTCGACTGACGGTAAAACAGCCTCGAGCATAGCCCTGTTTGCCAGAGCCGGGCTGTAGGCCGTCGCACTGCCGCAGGCAGCGCCGAGGCGCAGGGCCTGGGAATAGTCTCCTGTGTCCAGCAGTCCCGCGAGGAAGCCAGCCGTCACGCTGTCGCCCGCGCCGACGGTGGAAATAACCGGCTGCGTGCTGCGGAGCGCTGCACGGTAAACATCTCCGCTTTCTGCCAGCAGCAGAGCGCCGTCCGCGCCCATGGACACCAGCACGTTCCGCGCGCCCAGTGTCTGCGCCTGCCGCGCAAGGGCAAGCAGCGCCTCCGGCGTGCTTGCCTGCCTGCCAAACAGCTCGCACAGCTCCTCGCCGTTGGGCTTGATGAGCAGAGGACGGAATGCAAGCGCCTCGCGCAGCGCTGCGCCGCTTGTATCCACGACGGCGCTGACGCCCGCCTCCTGCGCGGCGGAAAGGAGTGCGGAGAACGCGCCCGGAGGGCTTTTTTGCAGATTGCCGCTGACGACGAGCTGATCGTCCGGGTTCAGTCCGCGCAGGAACGCGCACAGCGCGTCAATGTCGGCCTGCCCAAGCGCGGGGCCGGAGGCGTTGAAGGCCGTTTCGGGGCTGGTGTTGATCTTGGTGTTGATGCGCGTCTGGCCGCTTTGCAGCCAGAACCAATGGCAATCGCAGCCGGTGTCTTTCATGAGCGCTTCGAGGAGCCGCCCCGTCGGGCCGGCGAGATACCCCAGCACGCACGACGGCTTGCCAAGCGTCCGCAGCATCAGCGAGACGTTGATCCCCTTCCCGCCTGGCGCAAGCAGCTCGCGGCCGGAGCGATTGATGCCGCCGACGCGCAGCGGCGCACGCAGGTCCATATAATAATCGATATTGGGATTCGTCGTAACCGTGTAGATCATGATCCGCTTCTCCTGAAATGCCTGTTTCCAAAAGTATACGAGTCCTGCGCAAAAAAGTCAACGCCCGGCGGCGCATCAAGTGCCCGGTGCGTTGCTTTTTTCGCAAAAGCCTGCTATACTTGCTCTATCAAGGAAAAAGGGGGCTTCCCTGTGAAGGATTTTTTCTGCCGCCTGTTTACGCCGTGGAAGGCGGGGGCGCAGTTTGACGCGCCGGAGGCGTTTTACGGCTTCCTGCTTGGCCGGGACAAGCTGCTCGGCACGATCCGGAACCTCTGCTTCGCCGCCGCACTGGTGCTGTTGGTGATCGGCTACGCCGTCTCCGACGGTACGGGCGGCTATTCCATCGCCGACATTGCCAACCAGCCGTATTATCTGATCGCCGTGGGCGTGATGGTGCTGGCGCTGCTGCTGTCGCTGGTCATGATCCGGATCGAAAAAGGATTGCCGAAGGAGATGCGTCCGAAATGAACACGGAAATTTTATCCGCGCTGTTTGAAAACGGCGCGTATACGCTCGTTGTACAAAAAGGCGGCGTGACCGTCCATAAGGACTTTGGCCGGGGCGTCGGCCCGGCGCTGCGGGTATTCGACGCGCAGCCGGAGCTTTTGAAGGGCGCGCTCGTCTGCGACACCATCGTCGGCAAGGCTGCCGCCGCGATCTATCTTCTGGGCGGCGCATCGTGCGTCTATGCCGAGACGATGAGCGCAGCAGCGGCGGACTTTCTGATTGCGAACGGCGTGGACTGCGCCTGTGAGACGAAGACCGAAAAGCTCCTGAACCGGCAGGGAACGGGTCTGTGCCCGTTTGAGCAGGCCGTTCTGGAGCTGGAGAGGCCGGAGGACTGCCTGCCTGTGGTCCGCGCGACGCTTGCGCGGCTGATGGCCGGAAAAAATAATAAATAATATAAACCTATGCAACCAGCTTCTTCATTTCCTGTCTGTATGGATAGAACATATTTTATGCAGGAGGAACCGACATGAAAAAACTGCTTGCTTTTTTGCTGCCCCTTGCGCTGACGCTCAGTCTGACCGCCTGTGCGCCGTGCGACGAGCGGGAGGATGAGAATGCGCAGTATTCTGCAAAGCCAGTCATCTATCTCTATCCGGAGGAAGCACAGGACGAGGTCTGCGACGCCAAGCCGGTCGCGTATCTGTATCCGCAGACGGAAACAGAGATAACGGTTCGGCTGGACTATGACGGAGAGCTGACGTGCACGTATCCGGCCTACGAGGACGGCTGGACCGTCTCGGCAAGACCCGACGGGACGCTGACCGACAAGGACGGACAGACCTACCGGTATTTATACTGGGAGGGCGTGTCGGAAACGGAATATGATTTTTCGACCGGCTTCTGCGTGCCGGGAAGCGGCACGGCAGACTTTCTGGAGGACGCGCTGGCCAGGCTCGGCCTGAACCGCGCGGAGGCCAATGAGTTTATCATCTACTGGCTGCCGCTGATGCAGGAAAACGCCTATAACCTGATCGCGTTCCAGCACGAGGCCTATACCAAAAGCGCACGCCTCACCATCACGCCCGAGCCGGACACGCTCATTCGCGTCTTTATGGCCTTCAAGCCGCTGACTGCTCCGGTCGAGATCGCGCCGCAGACGCTCGAAGCACCGGCCCGCACCGGCTTCACCGCCGTTGAATGGGGCGGCGCGGCGTGCCGGTAGCTGCGGAAGCCATTAGGGTGTATCTGAAAACTCCCAACGCACCCGGACAGCGGACCTTTTCACGCTGCGCTGCACCATTTTTCCTTGAAATACGTCAGTATTCCTGCGAAAAAATGTCTTGCTCAGCGCAAAAATTTCTCGCTGCCGGTCACATTGGGCGTTTTCAGATACACCCTAGGCAGCACGTCTTAGTGTGCAGAAAGCCCCGTCTCTCCGGTTGGAGAGGCGGGGATTTTTAGGCTTGTTTATTTCTTGTCCGCAGCGGCGGCGAGTTCCTTGAGCGCGTCCTTGCGGGAGAGGTTGACACGGCCCTTTTCATCGATCTCGGTGACCTTGACCCAGGTCATGTCGCCGATGTTCAGCACGTCCTCGACCTTCTCGACGCGGCGGTTTTCAAGCTTGGAGATGTGGATCATGCCGTCCTTGCCGGGAGCCAGCTCGACAAACGCGCCGATGGGCAGGATGCGGACGACCTTGCCGTAGTACAGCTTGCCGACCTCGGGCACGAAGCAGATATCGTCGATCATCTTCTTGGCGGCGTCGCAGGAGGCGGCGTCGGGAGACGCGATGTGGATGGTGCCGTCGTCGTCGATGTCGACCTGTGCGCCGGACTCGGCCACGATCTTCTGAATCATGGAGCCGCCCTTGCCGATGACCTCGCGGATCTTGTCCACGTCGATCTTCATGGTGAGCATCTTGGGTGCATACTCGGAAACATGGTCGCGCGGCTTGGCGATGCAGGGGATCATGATCTCGTTCAGGATCTCAAGGCGGGCCTTGCGGCAGCGCTCGAGCGCGTCGGCGATGATCTCCATGGTCAGGCCGTCGTTCTTGAGGTCCATCTGGATGGCGGTGACGCCCTCGGTCGTACCGGCGACCTTGAAATCCATCTCGCCGTGGAAGTCCTCAACGCCCTGAATGTCGGTGAAGGTTCTCCACGTGCCCGTCTCCTTGTCGGAGATGAGGCCGCAGGAAATACCGGCGACGGGACGCTTGATGGGCACGCCTGCGTCCATCAGAGCCAGCGTGGAGCCGCAGATGGAGGCCTGAGACGTGGAGCCGTTGGAGGAGACGACCTCGGAGACGACGCGGATGGCATACGGGAACTCGTCAACGGACGGGATCACGGGCAGCAGGGCCTTTTCGGCCAGCGCGCCGTGGCCGATCTCGCGGCGGGAGGTGGAGCGGCTCGCACGGGCTTCGCCGGTGGACCACTGCGGCATATTATAGTGGTGGATATAGCGGCGCTCGGTCTCGTCATAGATGGTGTCGAGTTTTTGCGCAGCGGAGAGGGTGTTCAGCGTGCAGACGGACAGAACCTGCGTCTGGCCGCGGGTGAACAGGCCGGAGCCGTGGACGCGCGGCAGAACGCCAACCTCGGCAGCCAGCGGGCGAATTTCGTCCGGCGTGCGGCCGTCGACGCGCTTGCCCTCGAGCAGCCACTTCTTGACGATCTTCTTCTGCATCTTGTACAGGCACACGTCGATCTGGACATCCCAGTCTTCTGCATACTTCTCGCCGAACTTCTCCTTGAAGTCGACAACAGCCTCGGTCAGACGGGCCTCACGTACATTCTTGTCGTCGGTGTCGAGTGCGTAGGCGATCTTGTCCAGACCGTACTCGCACAGATCGTCGAGCATATCGTGGTTGACGGCAGCCTTTTCAAACGTGAACTTCGGCTTGCCGATGGCGTCAACGATGGTGTTGATGAACTCCACGACCTTGACGTTCGTCTCATGGGCCAGCTTGATGCACTCCATGAGGATGTCTTCCTTGACCTCGTTGGCCTCCGTCTCGATCATGACGACCTTCTCATGAGTCGACGCGATGGTCACGAAGCACTGGCAGGCGTTGCGCTCATCCTGCGAGGGGTTGACGATATACTTGCCGTCCAGATAGCAGACATTGGTGGTCGCGGTCGGGCCGTTCCAGGGAATGTCGGAATAGGCGATGACGAGAGAAGAGCCGATGGAGGCGACGATCTCAACGGGGTTATCGTAGTCCTGCGCGAGGATGGTGTTGGTCAGAACGACGTCGTTGCGCAGCTCTTCGTCGAACAGGGGGCGCATCGGGCGGTCGATGAGACGGGAGATCAGCACGCCGCGGTCGGAGGGCTTGCCCTCGCGGCGGTTGAAGGAGCCGGGGATACGGCCGACAGCGTACATACGCTCTTCGACCTCGATGGTCAGCGGGAAATAGTCGATGCCAGCCTTGGGCAGGGGAGAGGCGACAGCCGTGACGAGTACGACGGTATCGCCGTAGCGGCAGATGGCCTCTGCATTGCAGAGCTCTGCGACCTTGCCGGTCTCGACCGTAAAGGTACGGCCGCCGATCTCGGTTTCAAAAATGTGGTGATTCGGATACTGCTTGTGGGTGATCATGAAAGAACCTCCTTCGTTTTTTGCGCGCGTGGGAGGTTTAGCACTTGAAACTGGCGTCCGGGTACAGACGCTACTTTCAACTGCTAAATGGAACCCACGCGCAGTATAATAGTAGTTGGATTTATAAAAAAGGGCGGTCGCCCGACCGCCCTTTTCCTATGACTTACTTACGCAGGCCGAGCTTTGCAACGATTGCACGATAGCGGTTGATGTCCTTCTTGGCGAGGTAGTCGAGAAGGCTTCTGCGCTTGCCGACCATCATCAGAAGGCCGCGGCGGGAATGGTTGTCCTGCTTGTGCTCACGCAGATGCTCGGTCAGGGTGTTGATCCGGGCGGTGAGGACAGCGATCTGGACCTCGGGAGAACCGGTATCGCCGGCATGGGTTGCGTACTGCTCGATAATGGCAGTCTTTTCTTCTTTGCGCATCATAGTTGTGTTTCCACCTTTCAAAATATTCCCGGAATCCAAGTATCGGGCAGGCAGAATACCCGCGTCAGAGCGGGCGGTGTCCCGAAACTGGGAAATGGGTCGCAGCGCATGGCGCTACCTGTTAAGAATAGCATACGAATGCAGAAAAGTAAAGCGGAAATTGCCCGGAATTTCTGAAATTTTTCATGCTCGGGCACCGGACAGAATTCGACAGGACAGCATAAGATGGCGTGGGACCATCATTCCCGGAAGGAGGGAGGTTTATGCTGAAGGTCACAAAATTCGGCGGCTCGTCGCTGTGTGACAGCGCGGGCTTTTCCCGCGTGCGCGAGATCGTGCTTGCAGACCCCGCGCGCCGCGTCGTCGTCGTGTCGGCGGCAGGCAGGCGGCACGCCGCCGACCACAAGATCACGGATCTTCTCTATCTCTGCCACGCGCATCTGCAATACGGCGTGAGCTGCTGGGATCTATGGCGCAGGATTGCTGACCGTTACCGCGAGATCCGCGACGGCTGCTGCCTGACGCTGCCCATCGAGGCCGAGCTTGACGCGATCTATGCCGCCATGCGCCGCGACACGCCGCAGGACTGGATCGTCTCGCGGGGCGAGTATCTGGCCGCGCGGCTGATGGCTGATCTGCTCGGCTTTGAATTTGTCGACGCGAAAGACTGGCTGCTGTTTGACGCTGCGGGACGCGTCCGGCAGGCCGCGTCCTATGCCGCGCTCGGCTCGCTTGCCGACGGGCGGAAGATCGTCACGCCGGGCTTTTACGGCGCGCTGCCGGACGGCGCGGTCCATACGCTCCCGCGCGGCGGCTCCGACGTAACAGGCGCGCTGGCCGCAGCCGCGCTGCACGCGGATCTGTACGAAAACTGGACAGATGTGACAGGTGTGCTCGCGGCAGACCCCCGGCTGATCCAGAACCCCGCGCCGGTCGGCCAGCTGCGCTATGAGGAATTGCAGACGCTCTCGCGCGTCGGGATGCAGATCCTGCACGAGGACGCAGTCGCACCGGTCCGGCAGGCGCAAATCCCGCTGCGCATCTGCAATGCGTTCGAGCCCGAGAAGCCCGGCACGCTCGTTCGCCCGCAGGTAGAGCCGGACGGCGGGCAGATCTGCTTCGCGGGCCGCAGGAAGCTTGCCATGCTGCGCCTGAGCTGCCCGCAGGAGCCGGACGCGGAGACAAAGCTGGCCGATGTTCTGGAGCAGGCGCGGCTTTCGCCGTTTTCCATGCAGAGCGTGTGCGGCGAGCTCACGGCGCTTGTGCCGATGGAGCCCGGCTCCGAACGGCTGCACCGTCTGCGGGAGCAGGCCGCGCAGGCGCTTCGCCCGCAGGCGTGCACGCTGCGCGAAAATTTGAGCGTTCTGGCCGCACTCTGCCGCTCGACCGCTGCTGTGCCGGAGCTGCTCCGCGCGGTCGAAACGAGCGGCGCGCCGGTCCATCTGCTGCAAAAATGCGGCGCCTGCGCCCTCCTGCTCGTCAACGACAGCCAATATGAGCAGTCCCTGCGCGCCGCCTACGCCGCCAGCCGCAATCTGCACGATTGACAAGCAAAGCGCAGATATGATAAAATATACGGCAGTCAGAGCCGTTCTGACTGCCGCAACGCAATCCGCGCCCGTGGTGGAATTGGCAGACACGATGGATTTAGGTTCCATTCCGCGAGGGTAGGGGTTCAAGTCCCCTCGGGCGTACCACGAACAAAATTTCGGTTTATCCAATAGATAGACCGAAATTCTGATTATATAGCGAACTTTTTAAGAAATCTAAAATCTTACACATAGTTGGAGGGGTGACAGCACCTTAGGTTCAAATGCTGTCTGGTTGGCGGGTGGAACATTCACCGTTTTTTAGCTTTTCCATCACCAATTCGTCGGTTTCCTGTTCACGTTTTTGAATTTCTTTCTGCAAAGTCAAACAGTGGGCATCGAGGACTGGTTTCCTCAACGCCCACTGTTTTTGCAGCTGCGTGACCTTTTTCAGTTCGGCTGCGTATTGTTCCCGCAGCTTTTCTGTATCATCCCAGACGGCTTTATCCAGAACTTCTTCGTGAATGCGGTGAGAGCTGCAATAGCCTTTCCCGTTCCGTTGGTAGCCCCGGCAGACGTATTCTACGCGGCGGCTGCCGTTCCAGCAGCGGATCATGGGACTGAACACGTTCCCGCATTCCTGACAGGCCAGCAGCCCGGCATAACCGTTTACCCCGCAAGCCCGTCGCCGTAGAGCAGCCACGCCAGCCGACCCCAGTCAAAGTCCAGCGCGCCATATTGCTCCGTGAGCGTCCCGTTTTCATAGACATCCAGATGTGTGCGGAACGGCGCTCTGATCTGAATGTCGAGGTTGAGTTTTCCATCCGTTTCCTGCACATAGATCTTTTCGACCAGCATCCGCAGGTGCGCTTCCGTCATAGCACCCTCAGTGAGAATGTCGTCGATCATGCTGATATCCCGTTTGAACTTCGCTTGCCGATTCCGCAGGACAGCGGAGATGTTTTGCAGTTCTTCGATCTGTTTTTTGCCGCAGCGATTTCTTCTTCGCGCTTTTGGATCATGCGGTCGTAGCGTTCAGCGTTCGCCCGATCCCGTATCCGCTCCATTAAAATTGCCTCCGTTTCATCCTCCAGACAGCAGATTTTCTTTTCCAGCTTGATGATCTGCGCACCGGTCAGCTCTGCCTTTGGTGTCCACTGTGCGATTATCTGCTCCAGTGCATCCCAGTTCTGCTGATACAGTGCTTTTGTATTGCGCAGTTCGTCGATAATCAGCCTGTCCAATACAGACTCGTCGATCTGGTGCTGGGAGCAATGCTCCTTCCCGAAGCGGTTGTAGGTGCTGCAAACATATGCTGCAGCTTGTTCAGGTCGATCTCCGCATAGGTTCGATAGGGATATGATGTCAGGTTATGACCTCTTTTGTCATGAGCTATGGTTAAAATAGTTGGAAAAGTCGGGGCATCGCCGCGCGATCGTGCGGCGATCACTCATTGCTGCGTCGCAGATGTGTTCTCTCTCCATGCATGGCGGTTTAACATCTGTATTGACCGCAGTGAAGTCAAAGAGTCATGCCGCACGCAGTTCGCTGCAAAAACGCGATATACGCTTCAGCGCTTCGTGGAGTTCATCATCCGAGCAGGTATATGCGATACGGATGAAGCCTTCGCCGCATTCGCCAAAGGCGCTGCCCGGAATGCAGACGACCTTCTGCTCGTCGAGCAGGCGGTTGCAGAACTCGACGCTGCTCAGGCCGAAGCTGCTGATGTCGGCAAACACGTAGAACGCGCCGTTCGGGCGGTTGCAGCGGATGCCGTCGATCTTGGCAAGCCCGTCGAGCAGGATGCTGCGGCGGCGTTCAAAGATCTGGCGCAGTTCTTCGCACAGCTCCGGATGGTCGAGCGCGACGGTCGCCGCGTACTGGCCGGGGGCGTTGGCGCAGGCGTTGAAGTTTTCCTGACACTTGGTCATGCGGTCAACGATCTCCGCCGGGGCCGCGACAAAGCCGATGCGCCAGCCGGTCATTGCATAGGACTTTGAGAAACTGTTGACGATGACGGTGCGCTCCTTCATGCCCGGGAAGGACGCAATGCAGGGGGCTTCTTCTCCGGCGTAAAGCAGTGTGTTGTAGACGTCGTCGGAGATCACCAGCAGGTCGTGCTTCACCGCCAGCTTCGCGATCTTTGCCATCGTTTCGCACGTCATAACGGAGCCGGTGGGGTTGTTCGGGGTGTTGATCATCAGAGCCTTGGTGTGCGGTGTGATGAGCTTTTCAATGGCCTCCGGCTGCATTTCAAAATTATGCTCCAGATCCGTGGGAACGCGGACAGCCGTGCCGTCGCAGTACGCGACCTGCGCCACATAATTCAGCCACTGCGGATCCTGAATGAGGATTTCATCACCCTTGTTCAGCAGGACAAGGAACAGCAGGCTCAGCGCGCCCATGCCGCCGTTTGTGACGATGATCTCGGTGTTCGGGTCGTAGTGCAGCTCCTTCAGATAGGACTTCTCGGCAATGGCCTGACGGAACGCGAGCGTGCCGGCGTTAGGGGTATAATGCGTGATCCCCTTGTCGAGCGCCTCCTTTGCCGCCTCGCAGACCAGCTTCGGTGTCGGCATATCCGGCTCACCGATGCCGAGACTGATGACGCCGGTCATGGTGTTCGCGCGGTCGAACATGGCGCGGATCGCGCCCTGCTTCAGCGTTTTGGCTTTTTCATTGATCCATTCCATGATATTGATGTTCTCCTTTTATCTCTGCACTCTGCCTGTGCCGTCGCCGCCCATGAGCTTTTCCACGTCAGAAACGCCGACGCGGTTAAAGTCACCGATCACGCTGTGCTTCAGGCAGGAAGCTGCAACTGCAAATTCGAGCGCGGACTGCTTGTCCTCATAGTTGTTCAAGCCATAGATCAAGCCGCCCGCAAAGCTGTCGCCGCCGCCCACACGGTCGATAATATCCCGAATTTCGTACTTTTTAGACACATAGAAGTCCTTGCCGTCATTCAGGCACGCCGCCCAGCCGTTCCAGTCCGCGCTGTGGCTCTCGCGCAGCGTAATCGCGATGCACTTCATGTTCGGGTAGGCTTCCAAAACTTTGTTGCCAAGCGCGCGGTACTTTTCGCGGTCCAGCTCGCCGGATTCGACGTTCACATCGACGGTAATTTCGAGCGATTTCTGCACGTCTTCTTCGTTGGCAATCGCCACGTCAACATACTTCGCCATCTCACGCATAACCTCGGATGCCTTTTTGCCATATTTCCAGAGGTTCTTGCGGTAATTGAGGTCGCAGGAAACGGTGATGTTCCGCTTCTTCGCTTCCTTGACAGACTCAAGAGACAGCTCCATCGCGCTTTCAGAAATCGCAGGCGTAATACCCGTGATATGGAACCAGTCCACACCCTCGAACGCCTTGTCCCAGTCGATATCGCCGGGCTTTGCCAGCGCGATCGAGGAATACGCGCGGTCATAGACGACCTTGCTCGGCAGTTGGTTTGCGCCGCCCTCCAAGTAATAAATGCCCATACGACCCTCGCCGCGGACGATCTTCTTTGTGCCCACGCCAAAATAGCGCAGCTCGCGGATGCAGGCGTCTGCAATATCGTTCTGCGGCAGAATAGTCAGAAATTCCGCGTCCATGCCGTAATTTGCAAGGGAGACTGCCACGTTCGCCTCGCCGCCGCCGAAGGTAGCTTCCAACAGCGGGCTTTGGAAGAAGCGCTCGTGTCCCGGCGCTTTCAGGCGGAGCATAATTTCACCGAATGTCAGAACTTTCATCTTCGCCCCTCCTTACTTCTGCAGCAGATGCACGGCGAAACCGCCGAACTCGTCTTTGAGGTATGCAACTGTCATACGTCCGTTTTTGTACTTTGCCGAGCTCTCGTCATACGCAAAGCCCTTCTTTGCAAGCTCTGCCGCCGCCAGCTCCACCGAGTTGGTGCGGATCGCAATATGACCGTTTTTGCCCTTGAACATGGTCTTCATGACTTCGATGCCGCTCGAGGCAAACATCGAAGAGCTGCCGTCTTTAACCGGCAGATCAAACGCTTCGTTCAGCTTCTCGCAGACCGCGGATGCCGCTGCGGCATCTTCGCAGTTGACGCCGATGTGCGCAACCTCAAAGCCGAGCGCGGCAGATCTTGCCTGTTTGCAAAGCTCGGTGATCTTCTCAAAATTACCGGCTGCAATGTCCGCCTTCGGGCAGACCCAGCTGCCGCCGACCGCGTGGATGAACGGCGCGGCGATAAACTCGCCGATGTTCTGCGTGTTGACGCCGCCGGTCGGAATGAACTTGATCCCGCCGAAGGGACCCGAGAGCGCCTTCATGGCAGAAAGTCCGCCATAAACGCCAGCCGGGAAGAACTTCACAACGTTTAAACCCAGCTTCATGGCTGCCATGATTTCCGTCGGCGTCACGCAGCCGGGCGTCACGGCAACGCCGTTTTCCACGCACCAGCGGACGACTTCCTCGTCAAAGCCGGGGGCAACGATGAACTTCGCGCCGTACTCGACGGCCTTGCGGCACTGGTCGAGCGTGATGACCGTGCCCGCACCGACGAGCATATCGGGGCAGCTTTCCGCGACTGCCTTGATCGAATCCGCCGCAGCCGCCGTGCGGAACGTGATCTCCATCACGTCCACGCCGCCGGCAAGCAAAGCCTTTGCCGTCGCGACCGCGTCCTTTGCATCGTCCAGCACCACGACCGGCACAACAGCCGATGCGGCCAGCCTTTTTAAACTATCCATTTCTTCCTCCTTATTACACAGCCAAAACGCCAGAACATAGGAACTGGGTACAGGGCCTGAATCAGCTCCTGCTTTCGGCAAGCTAATATGTGTATCCTCCGTGAAAAACACGAGCCGGATTTTTTACAAGCAGCGTATGGATTTCATCCTCGCTGACACCGCGTGCTTTCAGCTTCGGAAGCACGCTCTCAAAAATATGCGTAAAGCCTGTTATGTTATCAAAAGAACGGATCGCTTCGAACTTTTTGAAGCTGTTTTTCCCCCAGTCGGAATAAAAGGGGATGTCCTGCGAGATGATGAGCCTGTTGATCCAGCCGCGATCCATAAGCTCCAGCAGATTCCTTACGCGATCCTCCTCCGGCCATAGCACTTCCAACCCAAATCTGTCCAAACCGAGATAAACACCCATGCGCAGCAGCTCTTCCAAATAATCCAGATCATTCGTGTCGCCGACGTGACCGATCACAACTTTGGACAGATCCACGCCTGCCTTTTCAAGAATCAGCGCCTGTTCGAGACCAAGCCGGTCAGCCGCTATGGTATGCGTTGTTACTGGCACGCCGGTAATTGCCGCTGCACGAGCTACTGCCTTTAACTGAAATACATTTACAGGGGTGATCCCGAATCTGTCCGTCGCAGCTTTCAGCATTCCCGCCTTAATATCGGTGCTCTCGCAGCCCTCTTCAATGTCCCGAATAAACAACTCCGATATTTCCTCATACGGTTTATCGATTTGCCAGCTCTCTTCATAGAAGAACAAACCGGTAGCCGCCACAATGTTGACATCGCACGATTCCGAAACCCGCTTTATAAAGCGAATATCCCGTCCCATATTCACGGCTGTCTGATCGACATATGTGCTCAATCCGTATTTTTTTGCTTTTTGAAAGACAGGCTTGATTTTCTCCAGGAAGATATCAGCATTAAACCAATCTGCATAACACCGCTTCATTGAGTTATTCAGTTCTGCAAGGTGTTCATGCATCAGGGTTATTCCCAACTCCCCAGGGCTTACAGGGCCTTTGACGGTATTGACGTAACAGGACATTTCACATCTCCTTTTCTCTCGTTTGTTCTTGATTTCTCAATTGGCGTACAGGTGGTAAAGGTGGGAGCGAAAGACCGGTCCGGCGACAGTTCTGATTGCGCTCGGAATCTGACAGGCTAGGTGGTGAAGGGTCCCAGCATGTGTTTGTGTTCCATCAGCACAAAGATCGTATGGCTCTTGGAAACACACTTTTTTCCTTTGAGTTCGAGTAAGATGCTTTCCAGTTCTGTAATATCCCTTGCGTACAGTCTCAACTGATAGTCATACTCTCCTGTAATCGCATAACAGTCAACGATGTTCTCTTTTGCATTTACAAACTCAAGCAGTTCGTTTACCCTTGAATACTGATCAACAACAAGCAGTACAAATGCCTGGACAGAACTGTTAATCTTTTGTGGATTCAATTGAATCGTGAATCGCTCGATTATGCCGTTTTCGCGCAACCTGGAAATCCGTTTGTTGACTGCCGGTATGGATAGATTGACCTTTTTTGAGATGTCAGTCGCAGAGCAGCGTGCGTCCTCTGCCAAAATCCGAAGCAATTGAGCATCGATGCTGTCCATAAAAAATCCTCCTTTAGTAGTCAGAAGGTCTATTATGTTCTTAAAGCAGAAAGCACTGTGTCAAAGCCTCAACGCGAACTCGGAACATTTTTTAACCATTCTACGTAGAATTCTTTGATTTTTCAAGTATTTTTAAGCATTTCGAACAATAATAAACTTTTTCTTGCATTCAACTTAATTTTACTCCATTATCCTTCCGTTTTGAAGCAGTAAGATTAAAAAAATAAACCAATTTTTATGCCGCCGCTCTTTGTGCAGGTTTTACAGTATTATGATGTGTTTTGCGCACCGACAGTGAGGCATCTTTCAGCCGCAATTGGAAATTCGCATCCTGTCCGTATTTCACCCTTACGGTTGCTCCTGCACTAGGGATGAAAGCTGTCTGACAACTTGTCTTTTTATAAAAACATCAAACTGCAAAATATTGCACATCTCCAAAATTCAAAAAATAATTCTGTTTTTATTGACATCTTCAAATGATACTGCTATTTTTGAATGCAAGATGTTCCCCCTGTAGCGCTGCAGCCTACAGCCGACATCCCAGCTAAGCGTTTTCTTAGCGCGAAAAAATCAGTTATATATGATGTGAGGATGGAGGAATTTACTTTGAAAAAACTTACCGCTTTATTTCTTGCCCTGCTGATGTTGGTCAGTATGTGTGCCTGCGCGTCTCCTGCTTCTACAGAGGATGATGCCTATCAGGCGAAAGTCGCACTTTGCCTGGTCACTCCTGTAAATGATGGAGCATGGAGTCAGCTCGCTTATGACGCTGTTATGAAAGCAAAGGATACCTATAACATCTCCGTAAAATATACGGAAAACATCAAGCCTACCGAGATGGAAGCAGTTTTCACGGACTACGCATCTCAGGGATATGACCTGATCATTGGGCATAGTTTTTCTTTCGGCGATGCGGCTCTGGCCGTTGCAGAACGCTATCCTGATACAAAATTCATCGTTATCGACGGAACGGTCAGCTCCGAGAACGTCGCATCCTACACGCTCAAGATGCAGGAGGTCGGATATCTGGAGGGCATTGCGGCTGGAATGATGACAAAAACAAATAAAGTCGGCTTTGTCGCGGGTCTGGTCGGTCCGGCTATCATCAAGGTTGCTGAGGGGTACAAATTAGGCGTTCAGGCTGTGAATCCGAATTGTGATGTCTATACTGCATATACCGGCTCAACGGAAGATGTGCAAAAGTCCAAGGAGGCCGCGCAGGCTATGATCGACAAGGGTGTGGATCTGATCGGCGGCGGCGGGAATGCGTCCAATGCAGGCATGATAAAGGCATGTGAGGAAGCGGGCGTTTATGCTTTCGGCGAGCTTGAACAGCAGAATCTTGCTCCAGAAACAGTTATTTTCTGTAACATGAACAACATTGAAAACCTTGTTCTTCAGGCGGTCAAGGATACGATTGACGGGGATTTCCAGGGCTGCATTCGGGAATATGGCATTGCTGCAGATGTTGCGCAGCTGACCGAATATAACTCGCATGTTCCGCAGGAGGTAAAGGATAAGCTGGCGGAATGCATGGATCAAATGCGCTCCGGTGAACTTGATATTCCGATGATCACAGAGATCTCGGACGATATTATCCATTGACTGATTGTGTCCTACGCAGCGCAAGGAAGAATCTGGCAAAATGAGCGGGTGCAATCCGATATGGCGTCCGTTTCATACCGCAGTGGTTCTTTCACTTAAGATCTCCGTGGCGTGCGGCAGAATCATCTGGGATGCATTCTGCCGCATTTCCACTACTACCTAACAGGAGACATAAAAACATGGCATTATTGGAAATGAAAGGGATCACTAAGCTTTTTTACGGGATCCCTGCCAACGATCACATTGATCTGTCTGTAGAGGAGAGCGAAATTCACGCGCTTCTCGGTGAAAACGGCGCAGGAAAAACAACCCTTATGAATATTCTATACGGCTTGTATCACTGCGACGAAGGCGAGATCTGGTGGAACGGTGTCAAACAGGACTTCCAGAAGCCGCTGGATGCTATCGCCTGCGGCATCGGCATGGTGCATCAGCATTTTATGTTGGTTCGACCGATGACTGTCTTACAAAATATCATTCTGGGAATGAAAGTCGAAAGTTACCCGTTTATAAAGAAAAAAGACATTGCGAAGAAAATCAAAGCGCTGTCACAGAAATACGGCTTGGCCGTGGATGTCGATAAACGGATCGATGAGCTCTCTGTTGGCGAACAGCAGCGTGTCGAGATCCTAAAGGCGCTCTACAGAAACGCAAAGCTTCTTGTTCTGGACGAACCCACTGCCGTCCTGACGCCACAGGAAACAGAAGTTCTGTTCTCTGTTTTGAGATCACTCAAGGAAGACGGGCACAGTATCATTCTGATTTCTCACCGGCTTGCTGAGATCATGGAAATTACGGATAAGATCACGGTTCTGCGCAGCGGAAAAAGAATTGACACGCTTACAACCGCAAAATGTACGGAAGCGCTTCTGTCCCAGCTTATGATCGGCCGACAGATTCGTACAGACAAAATTGAGTATGCCGAAAAGCCGCGTCCGGAGCGTGTATTGGATGTGCGGGGGCTTACGCTTAAAAACCCCAACGGCAGCAAGAATCTTCTGGATCAGGTTTCGTTCTGCCTCCATTGCGGAGAAATTCTCGGTGTGGCCGGAGTGGATGGGAACGGTCAAAACTATCTCGCTGAATTTCTTTGCGGGATTCGCAGACAGGATTCGCAATGCGTTTCTTTCAAAAATCAGTATATTGACAGACTGAACGTGCGGCAGCACTTTGAGCTTGGAATTTCCTACATCCCGGATGACCGTCATCGTGATGGATTGATTCTGGATAAGAGTATCTCGGATAATTTGATCCTGCGTGATTATCGGACTCCAAAAATCTCAAAATTCGGCGTCGTCAACGAAAAGAACGTACTCGACTTTGCACGGGCTGCAATTGAAAAGTTTGACATTCGCGTACACGGACCGGGCGAACGTGCTGGAAATTTATCAGGCGGCAACCAGCAGAAAATTATCCTAGCTCGGGAAATTGGCGATTCACCCGATCTGCTGATCGCTATGCAACCCACACGTGGACTTGATATCGGCGCATCAAGTTATGTACGGACGTGTATGCAGAACCTCCGAGACCGCGGCAAAGGTGTGCTCCTGATTTCGACGGATCTTGATGAGATCATGCAGGTTTCCGACCGAATCGCCGTAATGTATGAAGGGAAAATTATGGGCATTGTAGAAAACTCCGCCGAATTAAAAGCCGAAACACTGGGCCTTATGATGGGCGGCCGCCCTGTGGAGGAGGTTATTGCGGAATGAAGCAAAGGTTTATTAGAATTGCGTCCTCCGTCGCCGCAGTACTGCTGCTTGCTGTTGGATTGATATGGCTCTGCCATGCCGATCCGATTGAGGCGTTCGGATATTTTTGTTATGGGCTGTTCGGTTCGCTTAACGGTTTCGCCGAGATATTCGTAAAGGCAACTCCGCTAATCCTGATGGGATTAGGCGTTTCTATTTCATTTCAAACCGGCTTTTTCAATATCGGTGCAGAGGGGCAGTTTTACATGGGCGCACTGATGGCAACGTTTGTTGCTATCAAGCTTCCAGGGCCGCCATGGTTTCGCTGCATCCTTGCTATATTTGTCGCATTCATATTTGGCGGGGTGTGGGCATTTATTCCTGCGATCTTAAAAAACAGGTGGGGGATCAGTGAAACCGTTAATACGATCATGTTCAACTATATTGCCACGATGTTTGTCGGGATCGCGATCCGCGGTGTTTTGATGGATAGCGCGGATTACCTGCCGCAGAGCGCAAAGACAGACTGTAATCTTCCTCTTCTTCTGCTTCCAACTCGCTTTCACCTTGGTTTTTTTATCGCCGTGGTGATAGCTCTCCTAATCTGGTTCGTTATGTATAAAACAGTGCTGGGCTATGAACTGAAAGTCAGCGGCAGCAACCCGAGAGGCGCATTCTGTGTTGGTATACCCGTCCAAAAAAGCCTTTTAACGGCAGCTATTCTGAGCGGCGGTCTGTCTGGCATTGCAGGCTCTGTTGAATTGCTGGGTGTCCAGCACCGCCTAATGGAGAATCTTTCTGCCGGAAACGGTTTCACCGCGATCCTGATCGCGCTTCTTGCAAAGAACCACCCATTGGGAGTCATTTTGGTTTCAATTTTGTACGCCGCGCTGCAAGTCGGTGCAAATACCATGCAACGTCAAATGGGTATCCCGTCATCTATTGTCAGCATTTTGATTGGCTTTATTGTTTTTCTGATCCTATCCAAGGACTTTTGGGAACTGCACACTCGCGCGAAGAAAAAAACGGAGGTGAGTAAGCATGAGTGAACTCCTGCAACTTACATTCTGGGCAACATTTTTATCTGCCGCAGTACGCACAGCGATTCCGATCCTGTGCGCTTCCATTGGCGAAGACATTTCAGAGAAAGCCGGCATCATTAACGTTGGTTTGGAAGCAGTCATGCTGGTTGGAGCTTTTTTTGGGTTTGCGGCAGCCTATTTGACGCACAGCCTGTTCTGGGGGTTCGTCGTCGGTATGCTCGCAGGTATGCTTTTGAGCCTGCTTCACGCATTCCTATCAGTTTACCTGAAGCAGGACCAGAACGTCGCGGGCGTCGCACTGAACCTGCTTGCTACAGGGCTTACCAGCTATATTTTCCAACTGATGGTCAACCGGTATGGGATCCCGCAGATTGAAACATTAAAGAGTGTTCCTATTCCGCTTCTCAGTAAGATTCCTCTGATTGGTGATGCGCTGTTCAATAAGGATATTGTAGTCTATTTTTCATATCTTCTGGTCGTCTTTCTGGTGTTTTATTATAAAAAGACCATCTGGGGTATGTCTCTTTGCGCGGTCGGCGAAAATCCCCGCGCGGCAGACGCCGTTGGCATTTCCGTATATAAGAATCAGTACATGGCAGCTGCCGTCAATGGGCTGCTAGGTGGCCTCGGCGGTGCTTACCTGCTGCTTGGGCAGCTTGGTATCTTCTTTGAAAACATTACCGCAGGCCGCGGCTATATCGCTCTGGCGGTAGTAGTATTTGGCCGGCGCAATCCCATAGGAATCCTTTTGGCTGCACTTTTTTTCGGCGCAGCGGAGGCTTTTCAGTTCCGACTGCAGATTTTGGGGATATCGCTTCCGATTCAGGTCTTTACAGGGTTGCCATATGTTCTGACTGCGCTCTCACTGCTGCTTGTCGCACGAAGCAAAAGAGACGGTACGCCTGCTGCCTTGGGAGTTGCGTATGATCGCATGTCCCGATAAGAAAATCACAGAGAGGTTTTTATGAATACATCTATTTTTGCACTGAAGGGGCATATTATCCACACCCCGACCCCGAAAGGGTTTGAGATCTTCGAGAACTCCTATGTTGTCTGTAAAAAAGATACCGTCATCGGCATATTCAAGGATTTGCCAGAGCAATATCAGGCAATCCCCGTTTTTGATTATTCGGGAAAGCTGATCATTCCAGGTATGGCGGATATTCATCAGCATGCACCGCAATATGGCTTTCGCGGGTTAGGAATGGCTCTGGATTTGGATAGTAATTGGAACACTTGGTTCATGCAGTACTCCTTACCGGAGGAACGCCATTTCAACGACCTGAACTACGCTGAACTGGCATATGAAAAATTCACAAATGACCTGCTTAGATCTACTACGACCAGAACGTGTACGTTTGCAACGATCCATCGCCCCGCGACAGAGCTTCTGATGCAGAAGCTCGCTGATAAGGGATTTGCGGCATATGTCGGCAAGCTGAATATGGATCGAAATTCCATTGAAGGGTTGCAGGAAACAACGGAAGAATCTCTGCGGGAAACTCGAACATGGCTTGAGAACACATGCGAAAAATACGAATACGTTAAGCCGATGATCACGCCTCGATATATACCATCCTGCACAGATGCCTGTATGGAAGGTCTACAGGCTCTCATTCATGAATTCGGTGTTCCTACTCAATCCCATTTAAGCGAAGGCTTGGACGAAATTGAATGGGTCAAGCAGTTAAAACCGGAAATCTCTTTTTACGGACAGGCCTATGATATGTACGATATGCTGGGTTCGGTCGTGCAGAGCGTACAGGCGCATTGTGTCTTCCCAACACCGGAGGAATTTGAATTAATGTCTAGAAGGAAAAAGCTCTGGGTTGCGCATTGCCCACAAAGCAACATGAACGCAAACGGCGTTGCAGCGCCGATCCGCAGGTACCTGGACGCTGGAATCCATGTCGGTCTTGGTACGGATATTGCTGGCTCGAATACGCTGAGTATGTTCCGCACAATCTCGGATACGATTGTCGCCTCCAAAATCTATTGGAACAGCATGGAAAGAAAAGGAGATCCGTTCGCCGAGAAGACTTACTTGACCGTTTCTGAGGCGTTTTACCTTGCCACAAAGGGCGGTTGCTCATTTTGGGGAAAAGCCGGCAGTTTTGAAGAAGGCTCTCTTTTCGATGCCGTTGTTATTGACGATGCGCCTTTGTGGGATTTCAATAACAGAAGCCTCCGTCAAAGAATCGAACGAGTGGTATTCCAAGGAGACGAGCGGCATACGGTTGCCAAATTTATTAATGGCCGAAAGGTTTACGGATAAGCCGCACACCGATGCGACCCCGAAAGCATCTGAATATCTGAGTCTTTTTTCTAAAATCAATCGCCACCTCTTTCATTTCAAAAAGAGGTGGCGATTAATCTTATAGTCAATAAACGTTGTATTTGAAAAGAACTGTGAGCACATAATTGGGCGATTCTCCGCATCGAAACACAGGCTACGCATATATAAAAGTGGAATATCTTCGGGTGGATGAAACCGGCGGATATGCGCTAAGGAATCTTTATCGACTGTCCCAAGCTTCAACTCATCTCGGTTTGACCGAATTCCCATGGAATGAAAGAACGCCATTCGCAAATCTGCGTCGGGGTCATACGCTACATTCCATTCTTCCTCCGTTGAAAGAAATTTAGATGGAAAACAATCTTCCAGTAAAACTGTAAAGTGCCCGTCTGCTCGGAACAGCAGATACCGCAGGATAATCTCCTCCTGTTCCGGGATCTCCAAGATTGGTGCATAATAACCGCCGGCGGGTTGACGGATGATCGTTACGGGATCGCAGGATGGAAGAAAACCTTTCGCCCTGATCATTGACTGAATGTCAAAAAAATACAGGAGGTTTTCTTTTTCATTGACCGGAGGATTCAAAAGATAGGTCCCGCTTCCTTTTTTTCGAATTAAATAGCCTTCAAATTCCAGCTTTTGAAGAACCTCTCTGATTGTCGCTCTGCTGACGTGATAGTGCTCCGCCAGCTTCAACTCAGATGGAATCTTCTGCCCTTTTTTCGCTGTGGAAAAAAAGCGAATCATGGACTCATGGATTTGAATCTGGTTGGTTGCACGAAACAGGTGCGACGACATGTCTGATGACAGTTCTTCTGCAAGCGCTGCTTTCTGCCGCTTAATCACGATAACCCCTTTCTATATCTATGTCGCTGCCAAGATAATTACACAAATATTTGCTGCAAAACAGAACGAGTAAGCACGTAATCCTTGACTGCCCGCTGCGCACCTTTACCGGCGGTCATCATTTTCGTGACCTCACGAAAATAATCCGATACTTCTATTCCGCTGGTTTTGCAAGAATCAATAGCATGCCCGATTGCCTTATCAAAGTTTTCCCATCGTTCATAGCCGAGAAGCGGCATGAGATCCCGTGCATACCAGAATTCAATATGTGCCTCCTGGTCACTATGTATTACAAGGTCAAATTGTTCTTTGCTTTGACTAACTTTTTTTCCCTTTATTTTACCTCCGTTACATTCGCCGTAAGCACTTCGTCCAGCAAATCTCTCACTTTTACAGAAACGGACACGCTTTTTCCTGCTTTCGACAGCGAGAAATTTCCATGCGTAGAATGGCAGCTATCGTTTTCTGACCGAAGTCGTCGAGTAAGGTCTTTCAGTCGTTCAGGGGATATGGTTCTCATGCCTCGTTTTGGATTTCTCTTTCATTGTATTGCTGAGAACGAATTTCGTCAAGGCATTACCAAGAATCAGTTCTATAAATATTACAACCGTATAAATTCCTATAAAAAGCCTTTCGCTTTGCTATTGACGCAGACAATGAAGCGTGATAGTCGCCGTCATAGGCTTCGGTCTCCTCGTTCCATGCGCGGCCGGTCCAGCCGTCGCTGATGATCTGCGTGCGGTAGATGCCGTAGGTGCTGAGGAAGAATGCCTTGCGCAGGTAATCCGTGCCGATGGCCCAGACCTTCTTGCCGTCGGGGCTGGTGATGCCTTGGTGGTAACGACATTCTTTACGTTCACAAGGCCAGCGCCCTGTTCGCGCGGAGAGAACTCCGCGCCGGTGCTGTTGGTGCCGGGCACGGCAGAGTCTTTCGACGAAATACAGTATCCCGCTTGAGACGCTTTCTGCGCTCGTTGCACCTGTGCAGGCGATGGAGGAGGCGGTTCTGGCGCAGCTGGAGCAGCACCCGGAGATTCTCAAGCTGTTTTTCCAGTACAACTCGCCGAATGACCACCGGCTGATCTGGGCGTTTTATCATCTGATCGCCGAGCAGCAGACCGAGATGCTTTCGCAGCCGGAGACGCTGCGGCATCTGATCGCGCTCACGCTCAACCGCGGCTCGGAGCTTCCGCCGGAGGTCTATTTCGAGCGATACCAACAGCTGCTTGCCCTCTGCACCCCCGTCATTCAGGCCCACGAGGCGGTGCTTCAGGCCGAATTCGACGCTGCCGCCGCGCAGATGCGGGCGGCGCTGGCCGGGGAACCCACAGACTTCATGCAGCAGTTCGGAATGCAGCATCTTGCACTCGACCAGATGGTCGTCTGCCCCAGCGCCGCTTTTTTCAACGGCATCGGCCTGTCTCCCGCCACGATCTCCCACCACATGAGCTCGCTCGTGTCCGCCGGGTTCATCCACGTGGACAAGAAGAACCCGCGCGGCTTCAACCTTGAGGCTGCGCGGGTCCTGTTTTGGCGAAAGAAATCCCGCAAACAAGTGACCGGCTTGTCTGCGGGGGATTCTTTATCAATATGAGGGGAAAATGAAAAAGTGTTTATCGCTTCTTGCAGGATTATCATAGCAAGGGTTTATTAAAAAACTTAGAGGCAAGTTTTTAAATAACTATTAAATTCGAAACTTCTTTTTTCGATCAAATGTTTACAAAAATATCACAATTTTCGGCCCTGCTCCCCCTTGACAAATTCCGGGTACAGGACTATGATGAAGCCAAAATGAATTAGCACTCATGAATATAGAGTGCTAACGCTGGAAGAAGAGGTGTGAACTATGAACGCACAGAACTATACGCAGAAATCTCTGGAGGCCATTCAGGCCGCCCAGAAGCTGACCATTGAAAACCAGAACCAGCAGATCGAGCAGATCCATCTGCTGGCCGCGCTTTTGAAGCAGGAAAACGGCCTTGTGCCGCAGCTGCTGAAAAAGATGGGCGTGACGCTTGAAAGCTTTGAGGCTGCGGTGGACGCGGAGCTGGCGAAGCTGCCGCGCGTGACCGGCTCGGGCCGCGAGGCGGATAAATATTATGTTGCGCGCGCCGTCGACACGGCGCTGAACAGCGCGGAGGACATCGCGAAGCAGATGAAAGACGAATATGTCTCCGTCGAGCATCTGTTTTTGTCCCTGATCGAAAACGCGGACGCGGTGCTGAAAAGCCTGTTCCGTCCGTACCAGATCACGAAGGAGGCCTGCCTGCAGGCGCTGCAGTCGGTGCGCGGCAGCCAGCGCGTGACGTCCGACACGCCGGAGGATACGTATGAGGCGCTTGCCAAATACGGCATGGATCTGGTCAAGCGTGCACGGGAGCAGAAGATGGACCCGGTCATCGGCCGTGACGACGAGATCCGGAATGTCATCCGCATCCTGTCCCGCAAGACGAAGAACAACCCCGTTCTCATCGGCGAACCGGGCGTCGGCAAGACAGCCATCGTCGAGGGCCTTGCGCAGCGGATCGTCGCGAACGAGGTGCCCAAGTCTTTGCAGGACAAAACGATCTTCTCGCTCGATATGGGCGCATTGATTGCAGGCGCAAAGTACCGCGGTGAATTTGAAGAGCGTCTGAAGGCCGTGCTGGCCGAGGTCAAGAAGTCCGAAGGGCGCATCATCCTGTTTATCGACGAGCTGCACACCATTGTCGGCGCGGGCAAGACCGAAGGCTCGATGGACGCAGGCAATCTGTTAAAGCCGATGCTCGCGCGCGGCGAGCTGCACTGCATCGGCGCGACGACGCTGGACGAATACCGCCAGTATATCGAAAAGGACCCCGCGCTTGAGCGCCGGTTTCAGACCGTTCTGGTGCAGGAGCCGACGGTGGAGGATACCATCGCCATCCTGCGTGGTCTGGAGTCCCGGTACGAGGTCTTCCACGGCGTCAAGATCACGGACAACGCGATCATCGCCGCCGCAACGCTCTCGAACCGCTATATCACCGACCGTTTCCTGCCTGACAAGGCCATTGACCTCATTGACGAGGCCTGCGCCATGATCCGAACGGAAATGGACTCCATGCCGACCGAGCTGGATGTCATCAACCGCAAGATCATCCAGATGCAGATCGAGGAAGCAGCGCTTAAAAACGAGGACGATGAACTTTCCAAGGCGCGGCTGATGGAACTGCAAAAGGAACTGGCCGAACAGCGCGAAACGTTTAACTCCATGAAAGCCAAATGGGAAAACGAGAAGAACGCCATCGGCCGCGTGCAGCAGCTGCGCGAACGCATCGAGCAGATCAACCGCGATATTGAATCTGCCGAACAGAGTTACGATCTCGAAAAGGCCGCGAAGCTGAAGTACGGCGATCTGCCCGAAGCGAAAAAGCAGCTGGAGCAGGAGGAAAAACTGGCGCAAAGCAGCAAGGAGACGAGCCTGCTCCGCAACAAGGTCACGGAGGAGGAAATTGCCAAGATCATCGAGCGCTGGACGGGTATCCCGACCGCGCGGCTGATGGAGGGCGAGCGCGACAAGCTGCTGCATCTCGAAGATACGCTGCACAAGCGTGTTGTCGGCCAGGATGAGGCCGTGCGCGTCGTCTCCGAGGCCATCCAGAGAAGCAGAGCAGGCATTCAGGACCCGAACCGGCCCCTCGGCTCGTTCCTGTTCCTTGGCCCCACGGGCGTCGGCAAGACAGAGCTTGCCAAGACGCTGGCAGAGGCGCTGTTTGACGATGAAAAGAATCTGGTGCGCATCGATATGTCGGAGTATATGGAGAAGTTCTCCGTGTCGCGTCTGATCGGTGCGCCTCCCGGATATGTGGGCTATGAGGAGGGCGGCCAGCTGACCGAAGCCGTGCGCCGCAGACCGTATTCCGTCATTCTGTTTGACGAGATCGAAAAGGCGCACCCGGATGTGTTCAATATCCTGCTGCAGGTGCTCGACGACGGTCGTATCACCGACTCGCAGGGCCGCACGGTGGACTTCAAGAACACCATCATCATCCTGACCTCGAATCTCGGTTCGCAGGCTATTCTGGACGGCATCACGCCGGAGGGCGAGATCTCTGAGGATGCGAAAAACGAGGTGCAGACGCTTCTGCGCCGCAATTTCCGCCCGGAATTCCTGAACCGGCTGGATGAGATCGTCTTCTATAAGCCCCTGTCGAAGGAAAACATCACTGGCATCATCGATCTGCAGATCGCGGCGCTTAATAAGCGCCTTGCCGACAAGCAGCTTAAATGCGAGTTGACTCCGGCGGCAAAGTCGTTCGTCATTGACGCAGCCTATGACCCGCAGTTCGGCGCAAGACCGCTGCGCCGCTACCTGCAGCACACGGTCGAGACGCTTCTTGCGCAGCGCATCCTGCGCGGCGACGTGCTGCCCGGCCAGACGCTGGTCTGCGACGAGCAGAACGGCGAGCTGGTCATCAGCGCGAAATAAAATACAAACGCCCTGCCGCAGCTCTCTGCAGCAGGGCATGAAAAACTCCGGGCCTTTCAGGCCCGGAGTTTTTTACGGTAAGACGCATGGCAGGACTGCACACCCTTCTCCGAATGGATGCTACACCCGTTACCCGGACAGCCAGCTCCGAAACGGCAACCTTGCGGCACACAGGGTAGACTGCTTAGTGCTGCTTGGTTCCCCACCTGACACGGTTCACAGAGCCCTATTGCGCAAGACCAGATCTTCAACACCGCTTATCCGGGTCAGACGACACAGCATACACCCTCGGTCGGGAATTCCTCCCCGCTGTAGCGGATTGCGGGTAACAGGGCACCGCTATCTCCCCAAGTAGTGCAGCCTTGCCATACGTCTCGCCGTTTTGCGTTCAGTCAAGCTTGCTCTCGACAAAATCGACCAGCTCGCCGACGGTCGCGATCTTTTCCTCCAGCTCCAGATCGACGCCGAGCTGCTCTTCCAGATCCATGACCATCTCGACGGTATCCAGCGAATCGACGCCGAGGCTTTCGAACGTGGTGTCGCGGGTGATCTCGTCTGCCGGAATATCGAGCTGCGAGGCAAGATACGCCTGAATCTTCTCAAACATCTTGAATTCCTCCGTTGTTACGGTTTCAAATTGCATAAGACTATGATACGAATATTTTTCCGGTTGTCAAGCATAAAAGTGTAAATATTCTGTGTTTTCGAAATTCTTTCATGGCAGGTCCTGCCTTCTTAGTTC
>ENA-UONX01000298-UONX01000298.1-human-gut-metagenome-genome-assembly--contig:-P74old-NODE-298-length-74883-cov-102.696130_pt1 | contig 74883 bp, 92 predicted proteins | sample MGYA00242466_ERZ724013 | MGnify/ENA metagenome assembly ERZ724013 | reverse complement strand
ATGGATGGAGCTCTTTTCAATTAAAATACGGTGCACTTTTCAATTAGTATCTACAGCATCCTCTCAAAAGTTGCCTTCTCTATGACCACTACTTCCATAATTCCTCAATTTTAAGTTTGACTTTTGTTTTTTTACTATAGCCGGAACGGCGGACAGATGATACCGGAAAGGGGTTCCGGTGTCCGTAAAAGCGTTCCGGAAGCGAAGAAAATAAAAAAATCAAGACGGGCTGCAAACCGGACGAGAGGTGTCACCGGCAGACATCCCTTTTCACCGCCAGGGGATAATTACGGATGGTAAGAAGCGGAAAGGACACACTTATTTCTTTGAAGCAAAGGTAGCCGTTTCCCACCGGAGCGCAAGGCCGGGCCCTGCGGGTCGGCGGGGAAAAAATCATCCTCGCACTCTGCGCTCCGGTATTTTTTCCTGCCGAGCCTTGACGCCTTTCCGGAGGGAGAACGGCTGTAAGGCATACAAAGAAACAAGAGTGCCCGTACTACGGGCCGGATGTCTAACAGATAAAAGCAAAAGGATATGGCAACAAAAGACGTGAAAGAATTCAACGGATGGTTTAACCGTTCATACGCGAGATTGAAGGAGAGACTCTCCATCTATGGAAAAATCGACGAAGACGCGTTCCATGACGCATATCTGGCTGTCAGGAAGCAGATAATGTTCTCAAGTGTCGGGATAGAAGATCCGGAGTCCTATTTCTTCGGATGCTACCGAAGAATCCTGCAGTCGGGCGCAAGGGATGAAAGCCGTTACGACAGCCCCGGAGACGAGTATTTCGCAAGACTGGGTGAGACGGACTGCGCGGAAGAGACAGAGGAACGGGAAGAGATGCTTACCGGATGCGACAGGCTGGTAAGGGACATACAGAAGTTCCTCAGGCGGCATTTCTCCTATGAGGATTATAGGATATTCATGCTGCGGTTCTACGAGACCGGAAGCTCATTCCGCACCATAGCCAGGCACATGGGCGAGAAGACCTCGGTGGTGACACGCAGGGCACAGGCGATGATGGAATCCATCCGGGCAAACCGGAAGTTCATCGCCCAAAGAAGATTGATCATGGCCGGCGAGGCGGCATAAAAGACAATAAATGTATCACTCAAAACATAATCGATTATGAAACTGACAGTTTATGACAAGAGCAATTCCCATCCGGCACTGACCTACAAAGGCAAACGGATCATCACGGTATGCCGTGACGGCAGCATGTACCTGAGCAGGATATTGAGCAGGGAACTGAGCCTGCACGCAGGAAACAGGCTATGTATCGCCAGGGACGAAGACAGGCCAAAGGACTGGTACATGTTCGTCTCGGATGACGGAAACGGATTCACGATATGGAACGATCCGCGTTGCGCCCGCTTCTCGAACAGCTTCATCGCCGGCATGATACTTGATGCGGCAAAGGTCGAGAAATGCGCCGGTTTCATGGTGGCGAAAGAGCCGGTGAATGTGGACGGCAGGCTATGCTACCGGATAATACTCGACAACCCGATACCGAAGGGAGTAAGAGCCACCGGTACGAGATAAGCCCGATATCCGAAAGAAAAAGCAGGGGATATCCGAAGGAAGGAAAAAGATCCGACCTCCGGGTGTCCCTTTTTTCATGCGCCCACAGGCAGAATCACAACGGTTTCAGGTTGATACGGCTGCTGTAGATGGCGTTCAGCTCGTCACGGTACTGTTCCAGATGGGCCGAAAGGATATTGTCGATGTAGCAGGAAATGCTGACAGTCGGCGCTATCACGGAAAGCAGGGTACGCACCCGTTCATAGTTCTCACTGCTGACATAGGTCTGCCGGCGCTCTTTCACAACGTTGTTGCCGAACAGATGTTCGGGATACTCCTGAAGACTGTTCTTTTTCCGGTGTGTTTTCTCCCGAAGAACCGGAGATGGTGCTTCTTCCTCACCGCCGGACACACCGGAACCGGGAACTTCCACCTTGTCGGATTTGGCAGGAATCCCGGACCGATTTTCCGTTTCCGGTTTCTTGTCATCTTCTTTTTGGGAGTTAGCAGCGTTGCTCCCATAACGATTTTCCAGGACAGAGGCGGGAATATCCCCGGCCATTACGCGGCGTATCTGCTCCTCGTCGATTTTAACTTCCTTTCTCTTTACCATGAATTCCATATTTTTGATAGTTGAACAATTCTTTTCCGGCAGTTCTGCATTTTCATCACGTTGTGAATGTAAGAATACCACCCTTATTACATGCTTGCATTATCTGACGGGTATGTGCATCCGACCGGCAAGCCGGTCATGTATCCAATCCCCCACGTGTCCAGTCTGACATTAAGCCGGTCACGCATTCACACATGGGGGAACGGTTGCCTTATTATGTTCTTACATATCCCCGTTCACCCGTTACCGAACGGTTTAAGGCAACCATACACCATGTACCTGACGCACACTTGGATGATTGAACTGCCGAACACATGCTGACATGCGGCAAAATAACGATAAATTTTCCGGATTGGCACTATCATGGCGGTCTGCTGACAGTCTGTGACACTGTATGTCATCCTGTTACACCGCTCAAATGCTCCGGTGACTCCGGTTTTGGGTATTCAAAAAGTGATAAGGATGGCGGCGGAAGGATTTTATAGGTGGGAAGTGGATAAGATGCCATATTTTGATTTTTCGACAGAAAAATTCATGTTCAAACGAACATGGCAAGTTGTGTTTTCGGTAACAAGAAATGTAATTGTAATCTATTGAATAATATACTTTTGAAGAAGTAGAGTATAACAATGGGTAACGATGTAGAAACGAGCGAACTTCTTTAGTCTGTTATATTTTTCCATTGCTTCAAATAACTCTTGCACAAAGATAATGCATCTTTTTTAAAGAATATACTTACTACTAAGTAAATTTGATTATATTTGCATCATGAATGATACAAGAAGTGAAATAATACGGTTAGGGAGTGAATTGATTCGTTCTGTTGGCTACAATTCTTTTAGCTACGCTGACATATCTAAAGCGTTGAATATAAAGAATGCAGCTATCCATTATTATTTCCCTTCAAAGTCAGATTTAGGAGTGGAGATAATAAAGAGGAATCTTAATGCTTTCAACGAACTAACTAAAACATGGGAAGGCTTAGATTACAAATTGCAGTTTTCCAATTACATTCATATGCACGATAGTTTTATTGGTAATCACTGGCTTTGTATAGTTGGTTCACTTTCTCCATCTTATGACACTTTACCTGAAAACATGCAGAAAGAATTGAAGGGATTGGTAAATACAATCCTAAAATGGCTAACAGCATTATTAGACAATGGACTAAAAACTAATATTTTTTCATTTACGGAAACACCAAGAACAAAGGCTTTCATAGTTCATTCTGCGTTACTGTCTTCTTTACAAATGAATAAAGTATTAAAAAATGATGTATATAAGTCTATACAGGAAGGACTATTAAATATCTAATATTTTTTTATCCAAAAAACTTACTTACTAATAAGTATATAAATTCATAAAGATGAGAAAGATTGATTTTTTAAGAGAACAGATTATTGAATCGAGGAATTTTGTAAATCGTTTGATTTCCGAAATTCCACAAGATTTATGGTACACAATTCCTGAAAGCACAGATTCAAACTTTGCTTGGCAAATTGGACACTTGATGATTAGTCAAAACTTCCACGCTATCACATGTATCACTGGAAGAAATCCTAAAATCGCTGAACTAATACCTATTGTTGATTATGTGAAGATATTCAATGGTATGGGTACTTTGCATAGGTCAGTAGAAAAGAACTTGATTTCAGCATATAAGCTAAAAGAGCAGTTCGATGCTATTCACGAAATATGCATAGATAATTTAACGCAATTAAATGATGATATATTAATTGAACAATTAGAACCTATCCCATTCAAACATCCAGTAGCTAATAATAAATATGAAGCTTTATCATGGTGTTTCAAACATGAAATGTGGCATAGTGCTGAGATGGAAGCTATCAAAGTAGCTTTAAACTATCCAATAGTATGGCTAGAAAAATAGAGTTCTAAGATAAGCTCAATATAGCTAAATCATTCTGCATAAAACAGATTATTTAATCTGACAATTAATATTTACATTAAAATTTATGCGTATGAATGAATTATTAGGTATGAGGTTTTTAAGACTATTGTCTGAATCCTCGCAAGAAGTAACTAACGAAAAAATGCAAGATGCTTATGGCGAATTTGTCGAACAAATAAGAATAGTGGGGGATGGGAATGATTACTCCACTATTTACCGTATTCTTACAGCTACCCGTATTGAGATAGCTTCACTTGAAACAGCACCTCTTTACGGGCAGGGGGAAAATGCGCTTAAAAAGCGGTTCTTACAAAAAACACAGGCGATTATTAACGCAGAACTGGAACTGCTAAATTTCAAAATCACACATCCCGAATCGTTTCCTTTGGTAACTCCATTGACATTTGAATCTTCTTTATCGGTCATACCTAAGTTTCCTAAACGTATGTTCTTCCAAACAAGGGCAAAGGTAGTAAAATTTAGATTTATAGTAAATAAGAAAAGAAAGTTATAACGATAACTATTACATAAGGCTCTGTAGTTCAACGGATAGAACAAGAATTTCCTAAATTTTAGATAGGGGTTCGATTCCCCTCGGAGCTACTTTTCAAGTCCATTCCATTACGGGGTGGACTTCTTTTTTACAGCATTTACAGCAAAAAATAGGTATATTTGCTGACAAAAGTTCTACTATAGTTCTACAAAGATTATGGCTACATTCAAAGCAGAGGTGTACGCTCACCAAAAGAGGGCTGACGGCACATATAATATAAAGATAAGGGTTATACACCAAAAGAGGAAAAAGTACATCCCGACCACTTACTACGTGACAAAGGATGATTTGACACGCACGACTTTCAAGCTGAAAAACCAAAAGTACATAGATGCCACCGATGATATGATAAAGAAATACCGTTCCATTTGTGACCGCATGGGGGAACGGCTTAAATCCATGACCGTTGAGCAGGTGGTAGATGCAATCACTAACGACAATGGGGAACACTTCGATTTGGATATAGTGGCTTATGCCCGTCAATACATATTGCACTTAAAGGAAACCGGGCATACAGGTAATGCGCTTTCTTACCAAGTAGCCATTAACAACCTTGTACGCTTTGTTGGCAGGGATAGCGTGAGCATAAAAGAAATCACGGTTAAGTTTATCAATGATTGGATAAAGTGGATAAAGGAGAATCCGGCACGTTCCAAACCCGAAGCCAATCACGGAGAAAGGGCACAGAGCCTATATATATCCCAACTAAGAGCCATATATAACCGGGCAAAGAAAGAGTTTAACGATGAGGATGCCGGACTGATACGCATTCCCTATTCTCCTTTTAAGAGGGTGGAAATTCCCAAAATACCCGTTACAAGGAAAAGGGCTATTTCTACGGATTTACTTCGTAAATTTTCGGAACTGCCTTATTCTTTGATTATGCAACCGGGGACAAATAGGTACAATCTCGCAAAGGATGTCTTTCTTTTGAGCTTCTGCCTAATTGGAATGAATGCGGTAGATTTGTACACTTGTACGGATTTGAAGAAAGGACGTATTATATACCAACGGACAAAAACCAAGAATCGGAGAGCTGACAACGCGGAAATGTCTGTGAGGATAGAGCCGGAACTAAAAGCCCTTATGAAAAAATATAAAGACCAGACCGGGCAAAGGGTTTTTAATTTCTACAAGCTGTATTCAAGCGTGGATAGCTTTACGGCTGCAATTAACAAGGGCTTGAAAAAGATTGGTGATGATTTAGGAATAGATGATTTGGAGTTTTACGCAGCCCGCCATACATGGGCAACCATTGCAAGTAATGAAGCTGGAGTAGATAAGTACACCGTTCACACAGCCCTTAACCACGTGGACGAAAATATGAGAGTGACGGATATTTATATTGCGAAATCATGGGATAGTATAGATGCCGCCAACCGTAAAGTATTGGATTATGTCAAGCTGTCTTTGGATGATGTAACAGAAAAGAAGTATATACTCAAAAATAAACGTGTTTTGCCTAAGCAAAATTTGTAAGTTATTATAGTTCAGTGATTTACAAGCCTATTTTTGCTTAGGCAAAATTTTAATAGGTGTTTGTCTATCCTTTAAATGTGTGTTGTAATTGATAATCAGATAGTTACAAATTTTGCCTAAGCAAAATGGATTTGCCTAAGCAAAATTTATAATATACTGATAATCAATTTAATAGTATTTTATCATCGCCGAATAACGTTTTGCTTAGGCAAAATTTGCAAATAGTTGAAATACAGTGCGTTATAAGCGTTATTTTGCTTAGGCAAAAAAATAGCCTTTTTGCGTTTGCCTAAGCAAAATTTGTAAGTTATTATAGTTCAGTGATTTACAAGCCTATTTTTGCTTAGGCAAAATTTTACGCAAGTTATAAGGGATAATATATACTATATATAATATTATATAGTTAATTAAGAGTAAATATATGAAATAGGGGTATGGGGGAAGAACAAAAAAAGGCGATGCTGATTGCACCGCCATATATTACCTACAATGGTTCATCTATCCTTGTTTCAGATTGCACCCCTAAACAAACTTTATTTTTGTCGAATAGCAAGACTATGTGATAGGCTGGTTGTAACCATTGATATATATACACCGTTTCTCCGTTGTCATTGATAATGCTTGATGAGCTATTTGCAATGCCAACAACACTTTCTATTTCCGATAATGTTTTCCCTGTCAATGTTCCCAAACTAACAAATTTCTCGTTTAGTGATTGGCTTGGCGTTTTAGTACAGGCTTTTATTATGAGCCCTAATATAGGAGCGCATACAATTAATATCCATATCCATTCCATAATTATTTGTATATTAAGGTCTTATTCTGAAATCTTTTCTATAGCCAAAATTTGAGATACTTCTTTGTTGAAATATACCACATAGGTGCAACTATCATTTTTACTTTTGTAGCAATATCCCAAAAATATAGGGCGTTCACCATTTAATGATTTTCGGAATTTTATAGAATTTGCTTGAACTTCATACTCATAAGCCGTTTTTATCATATTCTCTAATGTTTTTTTGGTTTGTATTGCCTTACTTTCCATTTCATGTTGCATTTGTTTCTGTTTCATTTCAGATAATACAGATATTCTTTCTTTCAACAGCGAATCAACATCTGATTTAATGGCGTTTGCTTTAATGATGCAATCAAAACTTTCTTGATAATCATAGATGGAATCCAAGTGTTCAACTTCTCCTAAGTTTAAAGAACGTGATTTTAAAAGTGAATTAACTTTTTGAATGTCGTTATTACTACATCCTGTTATCAAAGCTATCAGGCAAAGCATTAGTAAAGTTCTCATAAGTGTGTATTTAACGGTTTTAGCAAGCTACTGTAATACACACGAAAGCGTGGGATTACTCCGAGGATTAAGAGGTACGACCAAGCACCTAACAGCCCATACAAGAGTAATGCCCACGCAAAGCGCAGGCATTAGCAAATTGTCTGAGGGCTGTTTCTGAAATTTGGTCGTTTTCTTAATCCCTACAACAATAGCCAATGCTATTTAGTGATATTTTAATTCAGCAACAAATATAATACATTATTTGTTATAGAAATAGTCTTGCAGTGTTATATTTATAATGACGCATCAAAAATATATAGGTTTTTGTTTCCAAATAAGCGGGGATTTTGTACCTTTGTAGAAAATAGTAGCTTATATGGGTAATTGGAGCGTACAACAAGAAGCTAAGAAAGAAGTCAGGGAGAAAGATAAAGTGAGGCGTGAAAAGCTCGCTGGGTACTTTTTCAACCTTTCCCAACTTACTTTTGTTGCATTAGTATTAGGCGGTATTACTCCTCTATATTCAAATACAGATTCAGGTATAAACTGGTATGTATTAATTGCGGGAGCAATATTGACCGTAGTTTTAGCTAATATTGGTAACTTGATTTTAAAATAGGAGGTAACTATGGATATGTTAGGTGCAATTTTTACAGTAGGAATTGTCGTTGCTGGGAGTTTCCTTGTGTGGCTATATACAAAGCCGGGTAAAAAATGGCTGAAGAGTTTGTAATTATATGGATTTTATGATTATGTTTTTCTCTATATGCTCAGTAATAGGCATAGGAATCTTAATTTGGTTTAAAACCAAAAGCGGTAAAAGATGGCTTGCCAATTTATGATATAGAATGTTTGTAAGAAATAGCCCCATGCAGACTAATAATGTTTGCATGGGGCTATTTTTGTTCTTCAAACATTCTTCCAAATCCAGTAAGCAACCATTTGGCACTTACTCCATAATCCTTAACCATAGGATGTAACCAAGATAATTGAAACCATCCACGCTCCAAGTCTTTTCTTTGCGCAATGAAATTTCTTCTATCTATGTTGTTAAGCCTACAGTATGTATTTACTCCTCTTATTTTCTTCATGGCTATAATGGCATCCAGCGCACTATAGAACCTTTCCATTATTTGCTTGCTTATGACAGTATTCATTGCGATATATGGCTCTTCAAATTCTCTATATCGGATTTTAGCAACTCCAATTCACCTGTAGGCTCATTGGTTATTATAGCCGTAGTAATAGCGTTGGATATTTCCCTTTGCGCATCTAATACCCTATCAGGGTTTACCCGGTTAATTAAAAGAACTTCTTTGTAGAGGTCTATAACCATTCTATAATACTTTTCCATATCAATATTTCCTTTGCTTTAAACCAAACACTATACGGCATTGGCACATTCGGCAGGATTCCCCGTTTGGGCACTTCCCTTTTTAAGTTCCTCTATTTCGTTTTGCAATCTGCCTATCAATCTATTCAACCGTTCTATTTCCTTATCTTTTTCTACTAACATTCCATAAGGTGCAATCAGCTTGTCATTCATCATTTTTACGACTTGTCTTGAAAAAGCGTCAGCACCAGCAAACATGAAATCTTCGGGAGTGACTTCTTTTAACACCGTATTTTGTTTTGGTGATATATCCGAATAATATTTTGAAATATCACCGAATTTAGACTGCAATATATCCAATTTCTCTTTTGAGATTGGTTTTATTCCGTTTTCTATATTTGAAATATAGTTCTGCTTGCACATTAATAGTTCTGCTAACTCCTTTTGAGTAAGTTTTCTATCAACTCTAAAACGTTTTAAATCAAATCGTTGCATATAAATAGAATATTTTTAATAGAAAATATATCCAAAAATTTTTGTTATATTCGGATATATAGCCTATATTTGTTGCGTAATTAAATAAATGACATTACAAATATAGCCAAAAAGCGTGTTTGTAGAACATATAAATTGGAGAAAATGAAAAAAGTAACCCCAAAAGACTATCAGTCTTTTATTCAGATTTACAAAGGATTGCCCGATAGGAGTGCCGTAAAAGCTCCAAAGACAAAATTTGTGGAGGAAATAGCGGCTCTGTGTATGTGTAGTACCAAGACGGTGCGAATGTGGATTCATGGCGTGCAAAAGCCGGATGCTCTCAAACAAAAGATGATTAGTGATAAACTGGGCGTTCCAGCCGATATTTTATTTCCTGTTACGGCATGAAAGCTATAGAGTTCTACACGACCCCGGAGGGTGAAGTTACTATGCGCCCTATCGGAGAAGCCGAAAGACAGTTGAAAGAAACTGATACCGACTTTATCCAAGCATTCTTGTCTATACTAAGGGAGTTTTACCCCGAAGCATACGATGCGCTTATGGATAGATACTCTAAAAGTTCAAACAACAAGAGGTATCTGGATTTTATAGCGGTTCGCAGATTCATTAAATGCAACTTCGGTCTATATGACAACATGATTGATGTAGATGAGAATTGGAACTTTAATTTTGAGTTTGTGGGTTGTCCGTTACGTGGAGAATGCAAATATGACAAAGTAATTTGCGCCCCTAAATTTAATTCTAAGTTGTCAGACAGACAAATAGAAGTTATGCGAATGCTCTATGATGGAAAAAACGATTCTGAAATAGCCGAAAAGCTGTTTATCTCTTTAAATACCGTGAACAACCATAGAAAAAACAGTTTCCGAAAGGTTGGCGTACATTCAATGGCTGAATTTATGCGGTATGCTATGACTAACAATCTTTTTAAATAATAAATGCAACACCGATGAAAGGAGAAACTTTAGCAAACCTTATCCAATGTGGCGTTACGCTACTTCTTGGCATTGTCGCCCTTGTTGGGGCATTGTTCTGTGATGCCTCATTCCATTTCTGTACTGCTATAGCTTGTTTTTGGCTGGCATGGGTTTTCTATACCGACAATGAGTATGGGATAGTAAGTGTTAGAGAATATTTTAAGAACCGCTATAAAAAGGACTGACTTATGGCAATTCAGATGGAACTATACGAGTTAAAGAACCTCTGTATGGAAATGGCTTCTTTGGGTGCTGCCAACTATGTAAAACAGACTGCCCCGGCAAAAGACCTCATTTCACAACGTGAAGCATACAGACTGTTTCAAGAGTGCCGGGTGAAACGCTGGCAGAAAGACGGCAGGGTTTCCACTATCCGGGGCGGTAGCTCTATACATTCCAAAGTGCTGTATTCACGTGCCGAACTTTTGGCGGTAGATAAATCAGAAAAAATCAATTCTATAATTAACAAGTAATATGCGTACAATCAAATTAAAATCATTATCCCTTATCAACTTTAAGGGTGTCAGAAGCCTAAATATCGGTTTCTCCGATGCGGAAACGCTGGTTGCCGGAGATAACGGTACAGGAAAAACAACAGTGTTTGATTCGTTCCTTTGGTTGCTCTTTGGTAAAGACAGTACGGGACGTTCGGACAGTAATTTCAACATTAAGACGTTGGATGCGGACGGAAAGCCTATTTTGCATCTTGAACACTCCGTTACGGGTGTGCTTTCGGTAGATGGCAAGACGGTAACACTGCAACGCTGCTATGTGGAAAACTGGGTAAAGCCACGTGGAACTACGGAGGAAAGCCTAAAGAACCATGCTACCGAGTTCTATTTGAACGGTGTTAAGTTGGCTACCAAAAAGGAGTATGACAGTGAAGTTGCTGCCATCATCCCGGAAGATGTTTTCCGAATGATAACCAACCCTTTCTACTTTACATCAATGAAGCCGGAAGTGCAAAAAGAAATCCTTTTGGATATGGTAGGAACGCTTACCGACCAAGACGTAGCGCAGACCAAGCCCGAATATTTGGAGTTGCTGGCTCAGTTGTCCGGCAGGAGCATAGCCCAATACGCTAAAGAGGTAGCCGCTAAGAAAAAGGCTTGCAAAGATGAATTGTCGGTTATTCCCTCTCAGATAGAAACGGCTCGTAAACTTATGCCGGATGAAGAGGATTGGGTAGCAATTGATAGCGAGATTGCGGATAAAAATGCCCGTATTCAGAAGATTGAGGAACAAATTACTGACAAATCAAAGCTGAATGAGCAGGAATACCAAAGAAAGGCTAATATCCAAAAGCAGATTGGGGAAAAACGCTTGCAACTTACCAACAGAGAAAATGCCATCCATACGGAAGCGAATAAGGGGCGCAATGAGGCTTCTTTCAAGTTAAATGAATTGGAATACACCCTACGCACCGAAAATGGAAATTTAAACCGTAAAAAAGAAGCTGTGGCGGCTATGGATGCGGAAATAGATGCGCTTAATACCAAGTTATCCGCTTTGCGTGGAGAATTTGCCTCAATTTGTACGGAAGAACTAACCTATGATAATGGAGAATTTATTTGCCCCACTTGCAAACGTCCTTTGGAAATTGAGGATATAGAAGCCAAGCAGCGTGAAATGCAAGCCAACTTCAACGCTAATAAGGCGGCACGTCTGAAAGCGAATAAAGAGGCTGGCATGGCTAAAAAGCAACGGCTTGAAGAAGTGCAAGGGCTTAAAGACCGCACCAATGCCGAAATCGTGGAGCTGGAACAAAAGATAGAGCGTATCAATGCCGATATTCAACAAGCAAAGGCTTCTATCCCCGAAGCGCAAAACGTGGAAGCAATGATAGCATCCGACCAAACTTGCATTGACATCAAGAACGAGATTGTCGAACTTGAAAATCAGCTCAAAGTGGATGCAAAGATTGTGGACGTATCGGAACTGCAATCGGAGAAAAGAACTTTGAATGAAGCCGTGCAAGGCTTATACAAGCGTTTGGCAAACCGTGAACAAATCGGCAGGGCTGAAAAGGAAATCGCCTCTTTGGAAGAAAAGCGCATTGCCAACAATCAAAAGTTGGCAGACCTTGAAAAATGGGAGTTTACGGCACTCCAATTCCAAAAGGATAAGGATGCGGAGCTGTTGAAACGCATTAACGGAATGTTCAGGTATGTATCATTCTCCTTTGTGAATGAACAACTGAACGGAGGCGAAAAGCTGACGTGTGTATGTACCGTGAACGGTACACCTTTCCTTGACGTGAACAATGCCGGACAAATAAATGCCGGAATAGATATAATCAATGCCATTTGCACGGCAAAGGGGGTATCTGCACCGATTTTCATTGATAATGCGGAAAGCGTGAACCAAATCATCCCATCACTGAGCCAAATTATCCGGCTTGTGGTAACTACAGACAAAGAACTAACCATTAAATAATTACGATTATGGCACAGCAAACGAGTACGGCAGTACAACAGACTGCAAACGGTGGGCAGGTTGCCACCCAAAGAAAGCCTGTAGATATTCTTAAAAGCATGATGAATGCCGAAAGCGTGCAAGAACAATTCAAAAATGCGCTTGGTAAAAATTCGGCAACATTCGTAGCCTCTGTAATTGACCTATACAATGGAGATAGTAATCTGCAACTCTGTAATCCTAAACAGGTGGTAATGGAAGCACTCAAAGCTGCCACGTTACATTTGCCAATCAACAAGGCTTTGGGTTATGCTTTTATTATCCCGTTCAAAAACTCCAAAAAGGATGAAAAGGGCAACTGGATTAAAGTGTATGAGCCGACTTTTCAAATGGGCTATAAGGGTTATATTCAGCTTGCCATGCGCACGGGACAATACCGTACCATCAATGCGGATGTGGTGTATGATGGTGAGTTGCGCAAGGTAAACAAACTGACCGGGGAAATAGCCTTTGACGGTGAAAGGAAAAGCGATAAGGTGATAGGCTATTTCTGTTACTTTGAACTTATGAACGGCTTTAGCAAGACTTTGTACATGACAGTGGAGCAAATGGCAAACCACGCAAAGCGATATAGTAAAGCCATCACAAGCGATAAGGATGTAACGGTAGAAAAGTTACTGAATTTGGCAAATTTGCCCGTTTCTCCCGATAGCAACAAGGTTGGCTGGATGGGTAACTTTCACGGAATGGCACAAAAAACCGTTATCCGTAATTTACTGAGTAAATACGGCTATTTGTCCGTAGAAATGCAAAATGCCATCACCAACGACTACGAGGGTGACGAAACTTCACAGCGTGATATATTGACCGACAATTACGCAAACAAACAATTGATTGATGCGGAATATGTGAGCTTTGAAAGCGTGTCTGAACACCATACGGGAAGCGAGCGACAAACGGCAACTATTGACCCCGGATATTGATAGCGTATGAAACTGATAGTTCTTGGTTCAAGTAGTAATGGCAACTGTTACATTTTGGATAACGGTAATGAAGCTCTGATTATAGAGGCTGGAATCCGTTTCCAAGAAGTCAAGAAAGCATTGGATTTCAATCTGAGAAAGGTTGTAGGGTGTGTGGTGACACACGCCCACAACGACCACGCCAAATATATCAAGGCAATGGTGGATAGTGGATTTTACACGTTGGCATTGCGGGAGGTATGGACTGCAAAGAGTGTTTGGGATTCTCGTTCTTTAGTGGTTAAAGAGGGCAAAGGCTATAAGATGGGTAATTTTAAGGTACTTCCTTTTCCTGCTTGCCATGATGTGCCATGTGTCGGCTATCTGATAGACCACCCCGATATGGGAAAGATGTTATTTCTTACCGATAGCTGTATGTGCGAATATCAGTTCAAGGGGCTTAACCATGTTCTGATAGAGTGCAATTACTCTGATAAGAAGCTCATCGAGGCGATTACAGCCGGGCGCACGTTGCCCTCACAGCGTGAACGTCTGCTTACCTCACACATGGAGCTTACTACGTGCAAGGGCTTTTTGGAAGCAAACGACTTATCCCATGTTTCAGAAATCGTACTTTTGCACCTTTCCGAGAATAATAGCGATGAGCCTTACTTCATATCGGAAGTGGAAAGGCATACTGGGAAAGTGGTTTATGCGGCAAAGCCGGGTTTAACGATTGATTTAGATAAGACATAAGAAATGGCTAAACTCCAAGTAGAAAAAAGGAACGGGTTATTTGATTTGAAGCCTCTGTATGAGTGGATGCGTAACGCTTTGGATGGTATCTATAGGATAGAGGTTAAAAAGGTTAGAAAACCACGTTCTTTAGACCAAAACGGGTGGTTGTTCGGGTGTATTTACCCTATCCTGTTAGACGCTCTTTTGGAAGCTGGTTGGGAGTTTGTTTCGGTGGAACAAGTGCATGAGTTTTTTAAGGCTCAAATGACTGCCGACAAAGTAGTAAACAAGCACACTGGGGAAATTATAGAGTTCCCACGTTCAACCGCTACGATGAACACTGTTACATTCTCAACCTATTGTGAAAAGCTGAGGGAGTATGCCAAAGAGTTTTTGAATGTAGATATTCCCGACCCGGATAAATACTGGAGAAGCCATGAAAAGAATACCTAACAGCGTGGTATCTGAGCTGATACGCTTAGTGCCCATTTTGATAGCAAATATTCCACCCGGACAAAGTACGAGAGTGGATAACGCAATAAGATTAACAAAAAAGATTATTAACAAATTAAAAACATTGAAAGATGAAAGTAGAAATTGAAGAAAGCAAGTTGCAAACAGCTTATGCAAATGCTTGTGACGGAGTTAAGGATTTTATGGAAAGCCTGTTTGGGAAAAAGGTGTTTGAGGCTGCAAAGCCCACGTTGGACGATTACAAGACTATCCGCACGTATGAGGATGCTTGTGAGGCATTGGGAGAAACGCCAATCCTTTCTGAAAACAGGAAAAAAGTTCTTTGTGCAAAGTTTCCAGACCACTACGATTTTCGGCAAAATATGCCTAATCACATAATAGCCCTTATGAAGTTGGAAACTATTAGCCGGGCTTTGTGGGGTAGAAATTTCCAACCAAAGCCGGATGGAGAGGGAAGCAAAGTATATTGGTATCCGTGGTTTGCCTTATGGACTAAGAAAGAGGTTGAGGATATGAATCCTGAACAAAGAGGTGCCCTTTTGTCTGCGGATGCGGGTAATGGTGCGACTGCGGGTTTCGGTTGTCTGGGTGCGGGTGCTCGTTCCTCGGCTGCGCTTGCGGACATTGGGTTCCGCTTGTGCCAAGAAACGGAAGAAAAGGCTAAGTATTTCGGGCAGCAATTCATTGAACTTTGGGCTGAATATTTGAAATTCAACTTTTCTGTTGGAAATCGTTTGAAATAAAAGTGTGTTTGTTAAACATATTATTAACTAAAAACAAGGTGAAATGAAAGATATTATGTTAGCCGATACCCCGGTAGAACAAAGGGAACAGATTCTACGTGATAGCTGCGACCAAATTGTAGAACGTAGCTACACACGCAAATTTGACACGCAACAGATTAACGAAAGACGTGCTGAACTTGCAAACGTAGCAATTCAAAAAGCTGATTTGGAAGATGAGTTGGCTGGAATCAGAGCTGAATACAAGTCCAAAATTAAGCCTTTGGATGAGAGAATTGGAAAGGTTCGTGATGAGTTGAAAGCTGGAGGCGATTATGTAAAAGGTGATTGCTTCAAGTTTGTAGATGAAGATGAGGGCATGGTTGGATTCTACACCCCGGAGGGTTATTTGCTGGAGCAACGTGCCATGACGCAAGAAGAAAGACAACGTAACGTATTCCGTGCCATTAGAACGGATAGAACGGGTACGAATGATTGATTATTAACACATTAAATTTTAGTAAAATGGAAAATCAAGAAAAAGGATTAACCGTAAACATCGGTGAGTACAAGGGTGAAAAACCTATCGAAGTAGTGTACAGGATTGGTAATGCTCCTAAAGCATTGGACGAATTGCCCATTAAGCAACCGGAAAGTATTTCTGTATCAGGTGTTATCAGAACTCCGTTAGATTGGTTGGAAAAGCGTATTGACACCATCGACCAAAAGCGTGCGAATGTTAAGGTAAACCGTGAGAAAATGAGTATCACGCTTACCGTGAATGAGGATGATTATTACACTAAAAACACCTTTGTAGGTACGGTGGAATTATCGGAAGTCTTTTCAAAGTTTGGTATCAATGACGGAGAATGTGGCTGGATTCCTGCTAAATTGGGGCAGTTCCTGCGTTTGAATCGTGGCGTATTTATGCAAAAAGAGGATTGTATGAAGCTCGTTTCGGTGTTAAAGAATTTTACGGCTAACGCCAAGACTGAAATTCAGAAACAGCGTGACCCGTCCGGCTCTATGGCTGAGGTGTACCGTTCACAGGTAGAAAGTAATTTGCCCAAGAGTTTCACGATTAACATCGCCATTTTCAAGGGAACTGCAAAAACACCTATTGAAGTTGAGTTTGACCATTATCTTTCTAATGGTGATGTGTTGTTGCAACTTGTTTCGCCCGGTGCTAACGAACTGGCAGAGGACTACAGAGATAAGTGTATTGATGAGGTGTTGGACGGTATTCGTGCCATTGCCCCGGACATTGCTATTCTTGAAATCTAAATATTATATCGTGGGGGAGCAATCCCCCACTTATAACAGCTCATAATATGGCTAATAAAAAAATCATACCGCCTATGCCTTTCGATGCTACCGCTTGGTTATCCAACAATGCGGCTATGAGGTTGTCATTTGCTTGTAAGGGCTTGTGGTTGGATATGCTTTGCTGTATGTGGGTGAGTATAGAGCGTGGGGTTATGCTGAAACCTATTGGCGGTGCGTACACGGTTGATGAATTAGAAGCCCTCTACGGAAGTGGAACAAAGGAGCTGATAGAATCATTGATTAGTGCTAAATTATTGTCTGTAAGGAATGATGGAGCTTTGTACAACGCTGATATGGTTAAGATGGAATCAATACGGATAAAACGGTCTGAGGCTGGGAAAAAAGGTGGTGTAACGATGGGTAAACGGATATTAGCCAAAGTTGATACACTTATGGAAATGCCACCGATAGAAATGCCACATACACCGTCCCCAACGGCTGAAACGCAACAAGGGACGCAAACAGACCTATTCCCCGATGATTTGCCGAAGAATCCACCGCCACTGACTGATGAACAACAGCGGAAGATTGAAAAAGCCAAGAAGTACAATTATGCTGATTACGTTACTTTGACACGTGATGAATACGCAAAATTATGTACCGAATATGGCGAAGAAGCCGCTAAAGCGATGATTGATATTCTCAACAATTACAAAGGTTCTAAGGGTAAGAAGTATAAATCCGATTACCTGACTATTAGGGGCTGGGTAAAAGATAAGTATTACGAAAACATGAATAGATATGGACAACAAACTGGTACAACGACTGCAACAGATATTAGCAAACCAAGCGCAAAGAGGACTTTTAGGGACACGCTTTAAGATTGAGAAGTTTCCCGAAAAGGACATAGCGGAAATGCTAAGGATGTGTTATCAGTCAGAAGTTGAGCGCAGAAACATGAAATATGTTTCGGATGAAGCCACGTTGGAAAAGATAGGCAAAGCGGCTAAATTCCTTTGCGGAAACGGAAAGTTCGGCTTGCTTCTGTATGGTACGGTAGGGAGTGGTAAAACCACGCTTGCAAAGGCGATATGTAACATTATAGGTATCTTATACAATAGTGATTTATCTTCCGAAAGAAAGGGGGTGTACCGTATATCAGCTCTGAATCTTGCCAAGTCAATAGCCGATGACCCGACTTATTTCAACAAGCTAAAGAATCAAGAACTTTTGTTTATTGATGATGTGGGCACTGAACCAGCAAGTGTGAAAAGTTGGGGCAACGAGTTTTCCCCGGTTACTGAATTAATCTATGCCCGATATGACAGGCAGCTATTCACTATAGCCACTTCCAATTTGGCAGATGAGGAATTTGGCGACAGATACGGAGAGCGTATTGCTGATAGGATGGAAGAAATGTTTGAACGGCTGCACTACAGTCAAAAAAGCTATAGGAAATGAGATTTGCGCTCAGAAACAAGACAAAGCTCATTAATGCTTTCGGTGAAGCGTATTACAACGAACTTATTGCAAGCATTAATAGCTTTCAATCTAACTACACGCCCGATTGCCATTATTGGAACGAGGCGATACAAAAAGAAATGCTGGATATGCCAAGTAGTACCCACCCGGATAAGACATTTTCGTTTGCCATTGTGAGCGAAATGTGGGATGTGATAACGCTTGCTTATTATTCGGCAAGTAATACACCAAGTAAATAATAAAGCTATGCAACACCAAAAATCAGAAAAGAAAAAAGTGGTTGTGACCTTATGCCGTGCATTCCCAGTTACACATTCTTTGGCTGGAAAGCCTACAGAGTTTGAGGGTAAACTAAAAGAGCATAAGAAGATACATACTATACGCTACAATAAAAATGGCGTGTGGGATAAGAGATATAAAGATATAGCATCCGGCAAAAAATATCTTTCAGTGCGTGAATGGACGGGCAGACCGTACAACTCAGAGCAACGGGAATTTGCCCAGTATGAGAAGATAGGTTTACAGCATATTACTATGACCTATGGAAGCGATGATGCCGTACCCCAAGTATGGATTGACAATAAGAAAGTCCCTGTTGAAGTTGTGGCAAAGAATGACGGTTTGAGCGTTGAAAACTTTGTAGAGTGGTTCTTTGGCAACTCCAAAAGTAATGTATTTGAGGGTGTGGTAGTACATTTTACTTCATTCAAATATTAATAATATGGAAACGAATAAAACAAAGAATACAGACCTGTTTTTGATTGACCCCCGTAATATCGTGGTTGTGGATGGTTTCAATGTAAGACGTGATTTTGACCTTGACGAACTGAAAGAACAAATAAAGGCAAAAGGTGTCTTAAATCCTCTGACGGTTATAGCCTTTAAAGATGGTGAGGGCAACGAGAAATACAAATTGGTGGATGGTGAGCGTAGATACAGGGCAACCATGTTGGCTATATCCGAGGGTGCGGATATTCCTTATGTTCGTGCCATGAAAGCCCGAAAGGACGCTTCTACCGAAGAATTGTATATTCAACAGATGATGCGTAACGAGGGTAAGAAATTTACCGAATACGAGTGCGCTATCATGTTCAGACGTTTCAAAGAAGAATTTGGGTATAGCCAAGTTGAGATAGCGGATAAGTTCAAGAAAAGCCCAGCTTTCATAAGCAAATGCCTTTCCTTGCTGGATTTGCCCCCGTATATTCAAGAAAGGATTATGAAAGGGGAATTGTCGGTTAAGGCAGCTAAGGAGATTGCCGCCAATTATGGTAGTGAGAAAGAACAGGTAAAGGCTGCAAAGTCGGCTGTGGATAACGCCAAAGAAAACGGTAGGGCTACAGCTACCAATAAGGAGGTTCTTAATTCTCTGAAAGATTCCAAAGAAGCAAAAACCATTGCGGAAGCTCTGAGAAAAGTTTGGGCTTATTTGGATGGTGAGGTTATCGTGGACGTGGATAAGCTGGCAAAGCTGCTGGATAGGACGGAAAGCCTTAGCCAAGCGATGAGGGAATACAAGAAAGGAGGTGCAAAATGAAACTAAGGAAAGCAAAGAAGCAAATACCTGCGGACTTTCGCCAAAAGATGTATGAAAGCTATAAAGCCAATATGATTTTCTACGGCAAACCGATAAGTCCATATAAACAATGGCTAAAAGATGTGTTTAATACCAAATGTCCGTGTCATGGTAGATAGAGAGGCTCTAAAAGAAGATATGGGCGATGTTCTTTGTGGGTGTTGTCCGTGGCGTAAGGGCGAAATAGAGCATACGACAGATAGTCTATGCGAGGGGGTATATTGCGATGAGGCTTTGGATGCTTTTTTAGACGAAAACGAAGAATATTTAGATGAGGATGAAAACGTTGATGATTGATATAATGCTTAATGACCGTTTTTATGCGGCTTTCAGATATAAGTATTGTCCGGCTTTCAAATTCGACATTGAGGATATGGCTAACAAGGTTTATGAGCGATACCCCACCTTGCGAAAAAGGGCTATGAATGGCGAAAAAGTAGTATTTGCATTTTAATGATTTGAAAATATGAAAATTAAAAAGAAGATAGTAGTACCTACAGGCGAAATATATACCGCTATGGGTGAAAAGGGACTGTTGGAGTTCCTTACGGTTGGAGATTATGGCAAGAACGCTAATATCAAAGCGGACTTCTTGGGGATTACCCGTGATTTGAACGGTGTACCCAATGGCGAGCCAATGCCTCTTACTGAAAAATGGGTGATTACCATTTCCACACAGTACGGTTGTTCTATGGGCTGCAAGTTCTGCGATGTTCCCAAAGTGGGTATTGGGAGAAATGCCACTTTTAATGATTTGAAAGAAGAAGTATTAACGGCTATCAAGCAACACCCGGAAGTGAAGCACACGAAACGCCTAAACATCCATTATGCACGTATGGGAGAGCCTACATGGAACGCAAATGTACTACTTCATGCAATCTGTATAAAGAAAGACATAGAGCCGTTTATAGGCGATTCTTTGGTACACCCGGTTATAAGCACAATGTTGCCAAAGAGAAATAAGAAGCTGGTTGAGTTCTTGCATAAGTGGTGTTACATAAAGAACGAGTTTTATAAGGGTGATGCCGGACTTCAATTCTCCATCAATACAACGAATGATGAAGAAAGAAATTATCTGTTTTCTGGAAGTTCGCTTTCACTTGGTGAAGTTTCAGAAATTGGGAAGTCGCTGCCTATGCCTGTTGGCAGAAAATACGCTTTAAACTTTGCTTTGGCAGATGATACACATATAGATGGAAAGCGTTTGAGAGAGCTTTTCAACCCCGATAAATTTATGTGTAAGATTACCCCATTGCACCGGACAAATAGCTGTGATGAGAACGATTTGCACACAAGTGGAGGCTATGAGCTGTTTACCCCATACAAAGCCGTGGAGGAAGATTTGAAAGACAACGGATTCGATGTTATTGTGTTTGTTCCCTCTTATGATGAAGATAACGGGCTTATCACGTGTGGGAACGCTATCCTATCCGGGAAAGTCCCTACTTCAAGTTATCAAGAAACAACATATTAATATGGCTAAGATTGTAGATAATCCGAAAGGGTTTAAAGTAATAGAAGCAAGTAGAACGGAGTTGGCTTGTAAATTGGGTGGCTTTGGCATTTGCGATAATTGCAATATGGCTTCTAATATTGGTTACTATGTAGCTGTATTGAACCGATGGTTTTGTCCAAAATGCTATAATGAGTGGTACGAATACGCTACTCATTACCCGGAAGATGCGAGAATTGAAAATAAGAATTTTGAACACTTTAAAATAATGATGGATATATGAATAAAGAAGAATTACAAGCAAAGCTGGCGAAAGCCAACGCAGAGAACAAAGGTATGGTGGTTTATCCCGAATACTTCAAGAAGAAAAAGAAGCGTATGCGCCCCGACTTCATAAAAAAGCTGGAAGAAACTGCAAAAGCGGATTTTACCGATGTGGATGATTACGGTGTGTATAAAGTTGGTTCTTTCCTCTATAAGAATGCCTTTGTAACCATATCTAAAGAGGGTGGGCTATGGACGTTGCACGTGATAAGTGAAGCCCCGATAGGGTTGCCGCTCATTAAAGAAGTGAGGTACAAGTATCTGCCTAATAACCTTATGATGGCTCAGATTTTCGGGGATAGAGCCGAAGCAAACGAGATTAAGGGCGTTATTCTGTATCAGATTCCCAATGGAGAAATGGAGGCTGAATAATGATTTATGTAGGGATTGATACGGGCGTAAATACTGGGTTCGCTGTTTGGGATAGCAAGCAGCGTTCCCTACTTCAAGTATGCTCTTTGCCTATACATAAAGCGATGGAGCGTGTACGTTCCTTGTACAATGAGTATAAGGCTGGTGTAGGTGACAAAGTGATTGTAAGGGTGGAAGACCCCCGGCAAAGAACATGGTTCGGAACGGAGCGTATGAGCCGTGAAATGGAACGTAAGAAGTTGCAAGGTGTAGGCTCTGTGAAACGGGATGCCTCTATATGGGATGATTATCTGAGAGAGTTGGGCGTGGAGTATGAAATGGTTGCCCCGAAACACAATGTAACCAAGCTGACACAAGAACGGTTTAAGGCTCTGACTGGATGGCAAAAACAGACAAATGAGCATGGACGTGATGGTGCAATGTTGGTTTATGGCTTTTAGTATTCTTTTTACGGCTAAATATGTGTTTATTAAACGCATATTTAGTATATTTGCAATATGATTCACCAAGTAAATGATAAAGCTATGGGTATGTATATTTTTATCGGATTAACGCTGTTTTTTTTAGCCTTGTTGCTCATGTCCGAGTATATAAGTAGGAACTTTTGGAGGTTTGCCCCAAAAGAGCATTTGAAGCAAGGGGAAAAGATACACGTTTATGTCAATGGCAAATATGATAGGCACGCAACCATTACGGGTGTGTCCGATGATTCGGTTAGTATCTATGGTGCGGTGGCATTGCCCGTTGATTACCGGGGTTCTTTCTATGCCATTGGCAAAGATTCCGTAGGTGCAAAGCTGGTATATGTGAAGTATCGCAGGCGTTACCGCTTTGTGAAGCTCTGTGAGCTTCTTAGAAAGGGCTTCTGTGTAGAAGATGATGAGGAACAATTAATGCCGGATTCCCATTCTTCGGAGAATGACGAAACCAAAGACGAAACGGAGGTTGAGGATGAAATGTAGTGAGATTACATACAAGAAAGTTTCGGAGCTGGTTTTGTTGCCTGAAAATCCCCGTACCATTACGAAGAATGACTTTGAAAGGTTGGTGGATTCCATAAAGATAAACGGCTTTTGGAAACACCGACCTTTGGCGGTTATGGAGCGTGACGGTAAACTGGTGGTATTGGCAGGAAACCAACGCTTGAAGGCTGCAAGGAAGCTAAAACTTGCCGATGTGCCCGTTATTCTTTATTCGGAACTGACCCCGGATGAGGAAAAGGATATTATTCTGAGGGATAATATTAACAATGGCGATTGGGATTGCAATGCCTTACAAATGGATGAGTTTTGGAAAGATGTAGATTTCGGCTTTATTGGGCTTGATTTTCCATCCGATGATGAGAAACCCGGCAAGGGTAAGAAGAAAGCGGCTAAAGAGGCAGAGGAAACGGAAGCCGACCAAAACGCAGAGGAAGAAACGGACGATGAGGAACAAAGCGAGGAAGAAGCCGAAAAGGAATCTTTCTACCGTTCCATGTTTAAGGACGTTCTTTATGAAAGCGATAACGTCTTTGAAATTCCCAATCTCTTACTGGATATGCAAGCCGGAAAGATGGAATTGCCTTTGTCCCCGTGGGGTGCTAACAGCCGTTTGCGTAAAGATGTGGCAACGTATCATTTCTATGTGGATGATTATCGCTTTGAGGCTCTTTTCAAAGACCCGATAAATTTGCTCACAAGCGGATGCAAGGCAGTGGTAGAGCCGAATTGTAGCTGCCACGACCAAACACCTGTAGCGTGGGGCATTCAGCTTATCTACAAGAAACGCTGGCTTTCCCGTTACTTCCAAGAATGCGGAATCAAGGTTTATGCTGACTTGAATGTTTCTCACAAGTTTATTGAGTACAACAAAATGGGTATTCCCAAAGGATATAATGCTTTCTTTACCCGTGGGCTGGACGGTTGGATGGAAAGCCTTAAATCTGATTTGCAAGTAGCCCAAGAAATAAGCGGGCTTGAAAAACCAAACCTTATTGTTTATGGTGGAGGTGCGGAAATTCAGAAGTTCTGTCGTGAACATGGGCTGTTGTACGTCACAGATTTTATTAACGCAAAAAAGAAGTAAAGTATTATGGGACGAAATTCAAGCGGAACACGTGGAGGACTGCAACCGGGTGATGCAACCTATAAAGGCTCTATTGGAAAACCTGAACCTTTGGTAAACATGAAAGACCCGGCTTTGTATAAGGCAACCAAAGAAGCTATTTCACGCTATCATGCCGTACTTGGTGTAAGGCAAAAGAATGTAAAGTTGGCAGAACTATCGGCTGGCACTTATGGCGTACACGTTACGGCTGATGGGAAGTCAGAGGGTGTTTACCTTAACAAAAAACATTTCATGCAAACGAAAAAAGCGGTGGAAGCCTCACACAAGAGGGGCTATGCGAGTGGGTGGAGTACGAAAACCAACAAAGCGGTAGCCCATACTGTAACGCACGAGCTGGCGCACGCTACATGGAATGCCAGCATGACAGGGGCAAACCAAAAAGCGGCTGGAAAGGAAGTGAATAAATTATTTAAGTCTTGGAAGAAAGACAATAAGAAATCCGGGTATGGAAAGTATGCGGAAACCAATGTGTCGGAGTTCTGGGCTGAAACCGTTACCAAAGCAATACATGGTAAAAGTGATAAATATACCAAGAAAGTAAAGGAAATCTGCAAGAAATACAAACTATAGAGGTATTTTTGCTTAAATAATTCAATGCAACATGAAGAAGATAGAATTAACCGCTGACGAGATTAAGGTAATCAAGCAGCAATTAAATGGTGAAATCGAGGTTTGGAATGCTGATGATTATCAGCAAAAGCATCTCACTTCGGTAATTGACAAGGCAAACGCCCTTTTGAAGGAATTGGATGCCTACGATGAAATGATAGACGAAAAGGGTGGTGATACCATTCTTTGGTTTTGGGATAAGTACAAGGCACAAGAGGGTATCATAGAATAATTAACCGGGTAAAGGGAATCGGACGGTATCACGCTATCCGATTTTCTTTACTTTATAAGTGTGTTTGTAAAACGCATAAACCAACGATAAATCAACGGATGGCACTTTTTGAGAAAGGAAATAAAATAGGAAATAGATTCTCATCTGATAACCAACCCCAAAATTCGGGTAGGAAGCCGTCCGTGTATAAATACATCAAAGATATTACGGGCAAAAAGGTAGCACCGGAAATGAGCAAAGAGGATTACTATAAGGTTATCCGCTTTTTGATGGAAAGCACCCCCGAAATATTGGAGGGGCTTGTAAAGAACCCGGACGGAACACCCAATAAGAAAACACCTGTTTGGGTTCTGAATGTCGTATCTGCCATTAACGCAGATATTCGCTATGGTAGGACTTATACGGTGGATAGTCTGTTTGATAGGGTTTTCGGGAAGCCCACACAACAGATAGAGAGCGAAGTAAACGCACAAGTAACCAACAACAGCATGGATTTGTCGGCTCTTACTACGGATGAGTTGCTACAATACAATTCCTTGCTGGAAAAAATAAAGGCAGGCAATGGCACGAAGTAAGGTTACAGACGTGCCGATGGCACTTGCAGTGAAGATTGAGCTTTTCAAGCGTGGTTGTTTCGACTTCATTACCGTAAAGGATGGTTTGAAGCATGAGAAACAAGAACACGCTTTGAAGATACTTACCGACAATGAACACGTTGAACTTTTGTACGGAGGTGCTGCCGGGGGTGCAAAATCATGGACGGGGGCGGTGTGGCTTCTGTTTATGTGTCTCTGTTATCCCGGTTCAAAGTGGTTTATCGGACGTGCCGAGTTAAAGCGTATCACACAATCTACACTTATCACATTTTACAAGGTTTGCAATCAGTATGGGGTTGATGACACCTTGTATAAGTATAACGGGCAATACAATTATATCGAATTTTTCAATGGTTCACGTATTGACTTGCTGGACTTGCAATATAAGCCGGGCGACCCTCTGTATGAGCGTTACGGCTCAATCGAATATACAGGTGGATGGATTGAAGAGGGTGGCGAAGTGAACTTCGGTGCATACGACACCCTTAAAACCCGTATCGGGCGACACCTTAACAATGAATTGGGGCTGAGGCGAAAACTATTCATTACTTGCAATCCTAAAAAGAACTGGATGTACGATACATTCTACAAGCCGGATAAGAAAGGGGAATTACCCGAATATATGTACTACCTTGCTTGCCTTGTACAAGAAAACCCATTCATAGACCCCGATTATATAGAGGGTTTGAAAACTACAAAGGATAAGGTCAAGCGTGAACGTCTTTTGAAAGGTAATTGGGAGTATGACGATAACCCCAACGCCCTTTGCTCACATGATGCAATCTGTGAGATATTCGGGAATAAGATTTCAATCAAGACAGGTACAAACTATATCACGGGGGACATTGCACGTTTTGGGGCTGACTATGCCCGTCTTGCTGTTTGGGATGGTTGGCATATCATAGAGCTACAATGTTTCCCCGTGTCTAAGACTACCGACATTCAGACGTGGATAATCAACAAGCAAAAGAAGTACAGAATACCCAACCATAAATGTATCGTTGATGAGGACGGTGTAGGCGGTGGTGTGGTGGATAATTGCGACATTCAGGGCTTCGTGAACAACTCTACCCCTTTCAATGGTGAGAACTACCAAAACCTACAGACCCAATGCGGCTACAAGCTGGCAGACCGCATAAACGCTACGGAAGTGGGGATAGATGAGGATTTGATAAGCACTGCCGATGAGGAAGAAATCATAAGGGAGCTGGAACAACTGCAAACATGGAAAGCTGATTCGGACGGTAAACTAAAGTTGAAGCCCAAAGAAGAAATCAAGATGGATATTGGTCGTTCCCCGGACTGGAGGGATATGTTTCTGATGCGAGCATGGTTTGACTATAACGAGTATGACATACCCGATGATATAGAACGTAGATTAGGTATAACCGCTTAAAAACACAATAAAGCAATGGGATTATTAAACATTATTTCTAACGAGGTAAAGGCGGCTATTGGCTATCAACAAGGCTTTGCCGACCTTTTAGCGGCTAAGGATGTTACACGTGCGCTTTCTATGATGAAAAGCCATGCGGAAGAAGCCGCTAACAATTTACGTGAGTATGAGGTTAGCACTCACAAAGTGATGGAGCGTAAAGATAGGGCTGTTTACGACAAGAAAGGGAACTTTCTTCGTTGGAGTAAGCGGTGGAAAATTCCTATTCCCTACCCTCAGTTTATCAATGAAATTTCGTTGGTTTTCCTCTATGGCCGACCTGTAAAATGGCAACAACTTTCGGAGAATACAGACGATGCGTTTAAGAACTACAAGGATTGGTTGGATAAGATACACTTCAACGCTAAGGTAAGGGAAGCTAAACGTGTGGCTGGCTCTGAGGGTATATCTGCAATCCTGTATCACGTGTATAGGGATGCAGAGGGTAAACCGTCCCTTTTGCTGAATGTGTTGAGCCGGAAGAACAATGATGATATTTATACAGTGCGTGACCAATACAGGCGAATTACCGCCTTTGCGTGGGGATATTATCTAACAGAGGTGGGGAACAATACCGTTTACCATGTGGATATATATACTGACACTACTGTATATCGTGCAAAGCGTGGTAAAATGGGGTGGGAAGTTCTGATTAAGGACAATCCTATAGGTAAAATACCTATGTTGCTTTTTGAGCAAACACCCGAACACAAGGAAGTGCAACCTATGATTGAACGCTCTGAAATGATGGAAAGCACTGATGCAGACACTAACGACCGCTTTGCAAATCCGGCTATGGTGGCAACCTCTGAAATCCTCAATAGCCTACCCAAGTCAGAAGAAGAAGCAAAGCTGTTTATCCTCAAAAATGGCGGCAATGTCAGCTATCTTACTTGGAATGAGGCGAGCGAAAGTAAGAAGAATGAGTTTGAACGACTGGATAAGCACATTCTTTCAAAGTCCTTTACCCCAAATATTGATTTTGACAACATGAAATCATTGGGCAATCTTTCGGCTAAGGCAATCCGTAAAGTTATGCTGCTTGCTGTTATCAAGGCAGAGCGACACAAGGAAAAGCACGATGATTACATGAAGCGACACGCTAACCTTATGAAGGCTATTTTGGGCAATGTGCTTGACTATCGTAACAAGTCACAATATGAGGCTTTGATGATGGAGCATAAATTTCAAGAGCCATTCGGGGAAGATGTTAGCGAAACGCTTGCTGATGTATCTAAACAATACAATGATGGTGCTATGAGCCGAGAAACCTATATTGAATTGTCTTACCTCATTAAGGATGGTAAGCTGGAGTTGGAACGCTTAAAGCAAGAAGAAGCGGAGCGTATCGAGCAACAAAAGGAGTTGAACAAATTAGACGTTTTCGGAGGGGCTGAATAATGGCAAAGAAGATTCAACAGAAAGGGACACAATACCATTGTAGGGACTGCAAACACGCTTTTGATTTTCACGAATTGAATTGGAAAGGAGAACCGTTTTTGTGCAAATGCCCTTTTCATAAATTCAGTAAGTTTTTGGATAAGGACTATTGCACGAACCTCAAACTAAAGTAGTGGCATGGCAAAGAAAAAGTACATAGACTACAAAAAGATGCAAGCGGAGCTTTTCAATAGGACAGAGGGCTACGCTGCCAATGTTCGTATCATATACCAACAAGCATTTGAGCAAATAATTAACTTGGTAAAGGGTACGGAATTGGAGGATGGAAAACCTTTCTCCTTTGCCGACTATGGATATAGCGAGGAAGTTACAGCCATTTTGAGGAATATGTACAGCCGTGTTTATCAAGTTATCCGTAGCGGTGTAGAAAAGGAATGGATTACATCTAACGAGAATAACGATGCTTTGGTTAAAAGTGTGTTCGGTGAACAATCTATAGAGGATAAGCACTTCGCCCGGTTCTTCAAACATAACAAGGAGGCTATGGATGCTTTCTTTGCCCGTAAGAGTGGTGACGGTGGTTTGAATCTCTCTCAAAAGGTTTGGCGATATACGGGTATGTTCCGTGATGAGCTGGAAAATACTTTGGATTTGGCGATTGGTGAGGGTGTTCCGGCTAATCGTTTGGCGGCTCAGATAAAGAAGTACCTACAAGACCCCGATAAGTTCTACAGGCGTTTCCGTATCAAGGTGGGGGAAGATGAGAACGGGCAACCTATCTATGGCAGAAAGTGGAAACGCAGGGTTTGGGACAAAGAAGCCAACTCCTACAAATGGGTGGATGATAGTCCGAAACATTTTCATCCGGGGCGTGGTGTGTACCGTTCATCCGCACGTAACGCCCAAAGGCTTGCACGGACTGAAACCAACATTGCGTATCGTACAGCCGATTTTGAGCGTTGGGCGCAACTCGACTTTGTGGTAGGCATTGAAATCAAGCTATCCAACAATCATCCCGTATCTGATATTTGCGATGATTTGAAAGGTGTGTACCCTAAAACATTCCGTTGGAAAGGGTGGCATCCGAATTGCCGTTGCTATCAAGTACCCGTACTGGCAAAGCAAGAAGAATTGGACGAAATGCTGGATAAGATTTTGGACGGGGATAATCTGGCAACGGTGGAATGTGAGGGAAAGGTAAAAGAGCTGCCATCCCAATTTACCGGGTGGATGCAAGCCAATGAGCAACGCATCAAGGATGCAACGGAGAAAGGGACTTTGCCCTACTTCTTACGGGACAATGAAAAGGTTATCTATCCACCGACTGCAAAAGAGATAGCGAAAGCCCGGCACGAAGCCCGGACGGAAGCGGAAGCAAATGCCATTCGGCAACGGTGGAATGTGAGGAAAGCGACCTATCACTATGGAAATAATATGCTCCGTGTTATGGGTGGTATTTCTGACGTTGATACTACGGCTTTGGCTGAGGCTCTAAAGCACCCTGATTTGTCCGCTATCATGTTGGAAGCCCGTAAACTGAAAACCATCGGTAAGGGGGTTTATTCACTGGGTTACATCGATAACCCTATGGAGGTGGCTAAAAAGTTCTCTTTAGCCGATGCAAAAGCTGTAAACAAGGCGGTTGCTGATAAGCTGGCACAATGGGATAGCCTTTCTTTGGAACAACAATTAAAGAAACTGAATTTTGAAGCATACGACTTCTTAGGCGGTAACTATCACAATGTACAACAGAAGTACCCAACGTGGCAGGTGTCACAACAAGCCTATGTTAAACAGATTGGCATTGTTCAAGATAAGATAGATTGGAAAGCCATTAAGGATAGCTATGCCGACTTATCTAAGTTCTCTACCAAGTCCAAGCCTTACCAATCGCTCATTGCACAGCTTGAAAACGCAATCAACGGCAATGATAAAGCAATGGCACAACAAACCATTGCGGAACTCAATGCAAGGAAAGAAAGCATTGAAAAAGCCGCTGCCAAGCGTAAATCAAAAGTCAAGGATGTTAAGTTTAAGGATTCCGATTTTACGCAGGAAAGAAAGGATGCAGCGAAATGGTTTATTCATAGTTCGGATGCAAACGATTATTTCTTTGATAATGCCGTGGATATGTGGAAACTTGCAAGTTCCAATGAAAAGGCGGCTATGTATCAATATACGGCTGGTAGTAGTTACATAACAGAACCTTTGCGTGCTATCAAGGGGTATTATCACTACTATGGCAGTAGATTGTCCGAAGCTGAAAAGCATATTGCTGATATGACCCAATATATAGCCCGAAGCACATTTAAAGATGATGTTTGGGTAAAGCGTGACGAAATCAGTGCTTTTGTAAACTATCGGTTTGGGTTGCCTGATTTGGATGCTTATATATCTGACCCGTCTAAGCTGGTTGGCAAAGTTGGTACAGATGATTCCTTTATGTCGTGTGGTAATTGCCGGAATACGAACTTTGGAAGTAAGCCCGTGTGTCTGAATATCTATTGCCCGAAAGGTACACAAATGACCTACGCAGAGCCTTTCTCCGCATTTGGTTCAAGCCATGATAACGGGGACTATTGCCCGGGTAAGAAATGGAACGGAACTTCTAAGCCTACAACAACGGGGGAAAATGAAATCATCCTACAGCGTGGCACTAAATTCAGAATTACCAAAGCCGAATACACAAATGGCAAATGGTATATAGACATGGAAGTTTTGGAACAAAGCCCGAAAGAGATAAAGGAAATGGTTTCTACTTCAATGGGATTCTATTGCAAATATTGACAACAAAAGAAAGGCGCATCAATTACGGTGCGCCTTTATTTTAACCTTTTGTGTATGTAGTCCGATACAGCTTTCTAAAGCCCTCTATATCTACCCTTTCAGCATATTTGCAGTACCGATTGAAAAGCACCGCTTTCAATGTGATAGGCACACCATCGTACAATTCAAAGCTGGATAGTCCGGCATCGGTGTACTCCTTTAAAATAGGGGTAATGAGTTCACACCCGGCATCGGTGGCGGGTATAGTTTGCTCAGTCCACCATTTTTCACAAAGCCAAAACATTTGCTTATAGCCATCTTTGAATGGGCATTCCGCTTCCCCTTTATAGAAACGGCAAAATGATTGTAAGGCGTTTTTATACATATTGTTTTCTATTTAAGTTTCCGAAAAAATCACCAACTACATTGAGCATATCAGCAGGCAACAAGTCAAATGCCTTATCTGAAATTTCTTTGGGGACACCCCAAAGAGCTTCTGCCATTGAACCTACAATAGCCCCGATTGTATCACTGTCACCACCGAAAGAAATAGCCCTGCGTATAGCATCCTCAAAAGATGTGCTTACACGGATTATCTTTAGACATAGCGGTACAGTGCCTTGACACGTTTCGTCAAATACCCCGGAAAAATATTGAGCTGTCATAAATTGAGGATAGTATGATTGCATTACATTCTCAAATATTTCTTGATTGTGTGTCTTTCTGAGGTAGTAAATAGCGTGCGCAACCGCTACAGCACCTTTCACACCCTCCGGGTGATTATGGCTTACTATAGCTGTTTTTTCAGCTTCTTCCAAAACCTTATCCAAATCATCGAAAGCCCAAGCGACCGGGGAGACACGCATTGCAGAGCCATTGCCAAAGCTGTTGTAAGGTTGTGGATTGTCTGAGGCTATCCAACGTGCAAAACTGCCTCCGTATGCGCCTTTTGGGTTAGGATATGCCCTACACCATTGGAGTAGCTTATCTCTGTAGCTTGCGCCTGTATTGATTGCATCCGCTATAGCTATGGTGCAAATGGTATCATCCGTGAATGTACTTTCTTTTGCGAACATCTGAAAGTCATACTTATCTGTATTGTTAAACTCAAATCGTGAGCCTACAATATCGCCTATTATTGCTCCTATCATTTTAGACCTCCTTTTTAATTCCTCTATTTGATTGTTTTGTATGGAGTGTGCCATGTCGTATAATGGCTTTCCTACCTATGTGTTCACCATTTTTTAGAACGTTCCAAAGTGTTTCTTTTGATATACCCACTACATCAATGGGCAACAACTCATATATGGCGGTTACGCTACCAAAGTAGTAGTGATGTTTACCTTTGTATGGTTCTTTTAGCTCTACATGGATGACTTTTCTTTGTTGTTTCATATTAATATGTTCTGTAAACGCAAAATTACTACAATATATTTAATAAAACAAATGTTTACTGAGTTTATTCCGCTAAATAAGGCTAATGTCTTCTTATCATATCATCTAAGGTGTATTTATCCTTTTTATCCTCTATGGATTTTATCCTTTGTTTTATATACCAAAAGAATGTTGAATCATTATCCGATATATTCCATCTGAAATTGGGCACTTTAAGCCATGTTGGATTAGGGGCTGCTTCCTCAAAAGTGAATACAGCCCACTGGTCTGCAAAGAGTATTTGCCATATAGCTTTTAATTTTCTCATATCTTGCACCCTTTAGGTTTAACAATCGGTTTCCAATGTGTTATTTTCCATTCTTTGCAATTTCGTTTGACGTATTCTAAATTATCTTCCGTCCATCCAAATGTGCCCCAACTGGATGTTACATAGTCTGTGTAATTTTCACCGTCTAATTGGTACTCTATACGAAGAATACAATAAGAGTTGACTTCCGGCACATCTTCCGTATCATCTTTGCACTCGTGCCATTCCTCGAACTCGTTCCATCGTCTTGCAATCTCTCCGCAAAGGATATTAGAGCTTTCGACATCGCCCAAATGAATCTCTGCTATAGATAAGTTCCAACCATCTTTTATGCACAATTCAGCATCCATTTCGTCTGCTCCGAATATCCTTTTCCCTCGTGCCGGGATGCAAAGCATTTTCAGTGTATCGGTATCTAATTCGCCTTGTGCGTATGCCCAATTCAATTGAATTTTCATTGTTTTATCTCCTATTCTTTTGAATTATATTTTTGATAGCCATTGTTCGTAAACCCGTGTAGCCACTTGCGCCATCATAACAGGTGGAACACTCATTCCACAAATATAATGTGGGGAAAATCCGCAAAAATCATAGTCTTGTGGGAACGTAGAAATGTTGCAAACCTCAGTAGTGGATAAATAAACTGGCTCTTTGAATGGAACTGTACTATCCGAGTGAGCCGTTAAGGTATTGCAAACCCTATCCTCATATTGGTACGTCTGATTAAAGAAGCCTCTTTTGCCCGTCAGTTTCCGATAAGCATTTGACATATCAATATCTCCATACGTTCTGTTATCAAACATTTCTTTCATGCGTTTGCCGTATGGCTTACCCTCATAGTCCGCAAATTCTCCGTAGTAAATTTCCGGCTCGTTGAAGTCCATATTTATATGTGGCTCAACATTAAACAAGTCGGACACTTTCAAGAAATTCGCTCCTAAATCATGCCTGATACAAACAAAGAATACCCGGTTTCGCATTTGTGGGACACCCATCTTTGAGGCATCCAGCAAGAAATGTTGGCAATAGTACCCAGCATTTTCAAAATCCTTGTAAATGCGCCTTACGTAGTCTATTGCATTGCCCATAAGTAAGCCTTTCACATTTTCCGCTATCACAACCTTTGGTTGCAGTGCCTTTGCCAAAGCTATGAAGTCGAAGAAAAGTGTATCAAGAACTTGTGCCGTTTGCCCCTCTCTGAACACTTTTTCTTTGCCCCAATCCTTTTCACGATTGCCGGATAAGGAGAAAGTGGAACATGGGGGTGAGCCGTCCAAAATATCCAAGCTGTAAAGTTCGGGCGGTAGCTCTCTCTCTCTCTCTCTCTCTTAGTGTCCTAATATCTTCTAAGAAGTTGAAGCGTGGTGCATGATTCGCCACGTACACCTGATTAACTTTAGGGTCTATTTCATTGCATCCTATTACATCAAATCCGGCTAATTTATAACCCATAGTTGAACCACCACCACACGCAAAGCATGAGAATACTTTGCCTTTATCTTTAGTGAAATTGGTTTTTGCCAATTCCCATTTATAAGGAAATTTGTGTTTACTCATTCTTGCTAATATTTATCCCAGCACCGAAAAGCGCAAAATCCCCTAATGCCGGGTCTGTAGGGAATATGCTTTTGAAATATTCTGTTATCTCTTTGGCTGTTACCATGTCGGGGCTTATCCGCTTTGTTATCCCCATTGCAATAGCCAGCTTGTGAACGTGCGTATCAAGTGGAATTATAAGCTGTGAGGGGCTTATGCGCTTCCATATACCCATATCTACAATGCCATCATTGCGCACCATCCAACGGAGAAACATACAAAGCCGCTTGCAAGCAGAACCTTTATCGTAATCAGGTATGCCATTGATACCGTTGAAATAGCCGGATAAGGCTTGTAACGGAGTTTTGCACGGGTCGGCTATAATCATATCCTCCATCCTGTTAAAGTCGTTGTACAGCCTATTCAAGCGTTCCCCAAGCCTATACAAATCATCGTATGAGAGGAAACGGTAAAACTTCCGGCTATCCTTGTAGTAGAAGTTGTATTGCTTGGTCATTACCCAACAATAAGGGTCTTTGCAAAAATCTTTATCCAACCAATCTGCCGCCTTAATGATAGCCTTACGATTCCCGAAAGAAAGCCAAGACGTAATGAAGCCGCTTATTTCGGCTCGTTTACCCATGTACTTTTTAGGGAATTGGATTGGGTCAGATTTTACAAAGTCCGGGCTATTGTAAATTGTAGCCCAGTTCTTTAGAACCATCTGAATTGCGTCCTTTTTGCTAATGCTTACTTGGAATGTGATAGCTGCCATTATTGTACCTCCCCATCTTTACACAGAACGACATCGCCACAAATATAATCCCAACCAAAGATAGCATTGTGTTTATGCGCTATTTCCGTAGCAGTTTCGTTGGAATCTAAAACGTCTTTCCCATTATCATTGATTACGAGAATATCCCCATTGTGTAGGTTTATAATCTCAATGTAACCATCTACGAACTTTTGCAGTTCATCCAGTTGGAAGTCCAGCCCGTTTTGAGGTTGGATTTCCAATTTACTTCCGTCTGTCTTTATCAGTGTTGCCATAGCTTATTTTCTGTATGCTGGTTTAGTATTAGGCTTATTCTGTGAGCCTATGAATGATTCTGTATTCTCTGTTTGCCTATCCAATGCGAATTGAATATCATCTACCAAATGAGGGTAGCTTTCCTTTGCCATTTCCAAAGCCAAAAAGAGCGCACCACGGACTTTATCGCTTGTGATAGCATCCGTTATATAGTAGAGGTTGTAATCAGTCATTTTGTGCCTCCTTTCTTGCCTTATGAACCCCTTTAGTGTAATTCCGTTCAACTTTGCGCAAATCATCATACTTAGACTGTCTTTCCGATTTAATACGATGGGGCTTTTCATTGCCTACCCAATGAGCATCCGGGTGTGTTTCACGGATGGTTTCTAAAATTGCATCTTTCAATATTCCCATATCCTTAAAGTCTTACTGGTTGATACACACACTTATTGGAACGAGTAATTTATATGTCGCCCCGTTGGGAAAGCCATCTTTAATGGCTTCTTTTATTTCTTTTGCGGATGGTACGCTGTTGCGCACTCCAAACTCAATCTTTCCCAAACGTCTACCGTTATGGTCGAAAACGATGTAAGTATATTCATTCATAATTCCGAAATTTACTTGGTTACTACTGTTATAAACTGACACTTTGCCCAAAGCGTAAAGTCCTTGCTGCTTATGTATTCTTTGTTTTGGGCTTCAATGGCTTTAGCTTGCTTTTCGCTAATCTCTTTGCCTTGTAAATAATATCTTTTCATACGTGTTTTTAATGAGAGGGTTGCCCCTCTCACTTAGTTGTTAATTTCTTGCCCATTCTTCAAAGACTTGATAATATCCCGTTCTTATAAATAGCATATCTCCCGAACCATCGCCCCACCAATCGTTGCAATGGGAAATATATCTGCCAATCTGATTATGATTCTCAGGGCATAACTTCTTGTACATACTCTTAAACATAGAAGCCACTATTCTGCCTCTGAAATGCCCGGCATTCTTTGCGTCATTTGTACAATAGCCGTAGCAATAAACCATTTCTTGCTCACCATTGCTGTTAATAAACTCTTCTTCTGTATCTCCCCAAGCTCCGCAATTGATAGAATCTTTCAATAGCTGTTGCTCATCTGCTGTGAGAACTGATACAATTTCCTGTACTTCATTAATTGTTACTTTCATATTCGGTGTTGCATTGCGGTAGGGCTTTACCCTACCGATTAAACTTATAATATTGTAATCTCTTTATTACCTATTTTTTCGTCATACACGGGCAAAACAACATACTTTTGATTTTTGAAGTCATACGCTACTTCTAAAGTGTTATATCCCCCGTCATATTCTCTCCGGTCATATACCGTCTTGACGTGCTGGTATATCTTATTTCCCATTCGGAATGATGCTGTGCCATTCGTATTGAAGATAAACGCTGTTGCATAAGCTAATGTCTTTTCTCTTTGTACTTTATTCGTTGCCATATCTGAAAATTTTAGTGTTGAATATTCTTTGTTCGTAACTAATTTAATTACGATGCAAATATAGGCTATATATTTAATACAACAAAACTTTTGGATATATTTTCGGATATATTTTTGAAAACTCCTATATAACAGCCTTTTTAATGAGTTTTTTAGTGGATATTTCATTTGTTTAAGATGGAATGGAATACTTGAAAGGATATATTTACTGCAAAATGGGATATATTTGCATCTTTTCTGAGGATATATTTCTATTGAGTGAAAAATATTATCCAACTTGTGTTAATTAAACACATATTTGTTATATTGAATACAGTAAATGAAAAACCGCTTTTACGTCTTGTTTTTAAGCGTAAGCTACTAATAGGTAAGTAATTTACCGAGTTAAATATATGTGTTTATTGAACACACATATGATTTTATTTCATATCTTTGCTCTGTAGAAGTTCAACTTATTAAATAACAAAAGTAACAATGAATAAGAAACTCTTTGAGAAAGTCAAAGGCTTGTGTAAAGACACTGGTCTTTCGGAGAAGTACCTTAAAGCGATAACCGAAAAAATGGGTGGCAGCATTGAGGATGATTCTACCGATGATGAGGCAATAGAAAGTACGGCAAATCTGATTGCGGAAGTGGCTAAAGAAAGTCAAGGTGAGGCAACCCGATGGGCGAACAAGAACAAAGAAACCAAGACCGAAGAAGAAAAGAAAGCCGAAGAGGAGAGGAAAAAGAAAGAAGAGGAAGAACGGCTGAAAGGTAAGGTGGCTTTGGATGAAGCGACTGAAAAGAGGTTAAAGGCCATGGAAGAGGTTATTGCTGGCTACAAAGCCAAAGAAAGCAAGGAAGCCCGTGCTAAGGAAGTAGTTAATGCTATGGAAAAGCACAAAATCCCGGCTTATCTCCGTGACCGTTTGGCAAAATCAATCTCCGATGATGAAGATATTGAGGATGCCGTTTCCGCTTACAAACAGGAGCTTATTACAAATGGGCTTGATGATGAACACTCAGGGGGTTCTAAGGCGGCAAGTGAAAAGCAAATTGATGAAGCTGCTGATAGCTTGCTGGAATCAATAACCGTAAAATAAAAGATGAAATGAAAAGAAAGACTGCTTCATTTACTGGGATGCGACCCATTTTCACGGGTTCGCCCTCTATCGTACAAGGCGGCTTTAATCTGGACGTGGAAAACCAACATTTCGCTGTTGGCGATACCGTGCCTGCCGGAACGCTTGCTATCAAGGATGAGGTGAAAAGGACGGTGCAAGTCATCAAGACTGCAAAAGTGGTGGAAGTGGATGCGGAAAACGCCAAGAAAGTGAGCCTGTACGTGGATGAGTTCTACGAGCCTTGCTTTGCCGTTGGTGATTTTGTGCTGAAAGACGGTACAGCTGCTACAGCCATTGCCGATGTCCCCACAATTGAAAAGATTGAGCGCAACGGGAACAATTACGTTGTTGTTCTCTCTAAGGCTATTGCCGGGCTTGCAAAGGACGATGTGCTGGTAGAGATTGTTTCAGACGGACAAGCTGCCGCAAAATCAAAGGAGCGTGGCACTTCCAACTCCGTACTGATTGCCGATGTGGAAGTAGGCGAGTTTGAAACCTCTGTAGATGTTTCTGCCGACACCATGCAATACGCAATGTACGAAAGACGAGTGCCGCCTATCCCTGCCGGGCAAAAGGACACTACGGGCGATTACTTGAAAGGGAATCCCCACGTGAAATTAACGAAATCACACTAACTAAAATTAGCGTAACGACATGAAATCTATTTTTTCAACATTTAAAGGGCTTCACAAGGACGGCAAGCCAATTGACTTTTTGGCAACGTGGAAAAAGACTTTTGATAAGGCTTCCGAACGTGAAACAACCCTTTTTCAGAAGATGTATTGTGATAGCTGGTTTACTACCAACACGCCCCAAATGTCATTGACTGCCGAGGCACTTGTAGGTAAGTACAACTTGCGTTTCATGGCTACATTGATTGGTGATGAATCACCTACACCTATGAGGCGTTCTGACGGCTTCGATGTGTGGACTAAGGAAATCCCCCGTGTGGGTCACAAGTTCCCCATGTACGCACGTGATTACCGTAAACTGATGGAGGTTTACGAAAATCCCCGTTTGAGTGAATCCGCAAAAGTGAAGCAAATTGAAAAGCTCCTTACCCACGACATGAAAGATGCTTATTTGGGCTGTAAGGACGTGATGGACTTTATCGCTCTGATGGCATTCTCTAATTGGGGTGTGGCTCAGTTCGTGCCGGAAATCAACAATCCGGGTGGACGTAAGTACGAGGTGGATTATCAAATGCCGGAAACAAACAAGCTGGTATCAGCTTTCTTGTGGAACTCTGCCAATACCAAAGCTGGCAAGTTGTCCCCCGTCCTGATGTTGTCGGCTATCTGTAGTGACCTGCGTAACCGTGGCATTGAGCCGGGCGAAATCCTTATGAGCCAAGACCTCTATTTTTGGCTGCGTATGGATGAAACGACCCGTTTGTTGGTGCATGGTAACGATAAAAAGGCTCAGACCGTAACAACGGCTCAGATGGCAGATTTGCTTACTGGTAATGAAATCCCCCCTGTAACGGTGATTACCCGTAAAATGGGTATGGATATGGACGGTAAGCGTAAATCGCTTGAACCGTGGAATCACAACTTTATCTGTATCAAGCCTGCCGGGGTTATCGGTGAAATTCAGCCCGCCATTGAAGATAGCGAGTTGATAGAGGAAGAAAACGTGGACTACATGAACGCTGGCGGTGGTATTCGTATCGCCAAGTGGCGTACCGGGGAATCCACTGGTCAAGTTGCAGCCGAATATACACAAGGCTCTGGACGTTTGTTGCCTCTTATCACTGAAATTGGTGCTATCATCTGTTTACAAGTGCGTGGCTTTGAGGAAAAGGAAGTACCAGCCGATGCAAACGGTGTGGTTCGTACCTATTGGACGAAATCAGAGTTTGAGAGTGCAACGACACTTGAAATCGGTTAAACCTTACTATTATGGAACTGAGAGTAAAGAAAGCGTTTAAGGACAAACACGACACAAGCAAAGCCTACAAAGTGGGCGACACCTTGCATACTGATGAACTTAACCGGGTTAATGATTTGGTGGCAAGGGGACTTTGCGTGATTACGTCCGTAGGGAGCAATCTTTCAGAAAAGGTTACTTTCCAAGACAATGAATATGATTTGAATGTGGTAAAGAATGCTTTGGAATCCATCAATGCCCCCGTTGCCAAAAATGCCGGGGTTAAGGGTGTAACCAAAGCGATTGAAGCCCTTTCAGATGAGAGTGTAACGGCTTTGAAAGAAGCCCTTGAAAAATAGTAGTGATGGGAACTTTGACAAAATACAATGCGTTGGTGGGTGAGCTTGAACCTTATACCCCAAGCCGCCTTGCTTTGCAAAAGGCACTTGCTGATGTGAAGATAAGCGACTGGGATAGTGAGTACAATGCTGACACAGACCAACGCACGATAGCCATAGCCGCTATAAAGGTGCTAAAGCGGATGATTGTGCTTACCAATGACACGTTAGGTAAGTCCTCACAAGGCTACAGTGTGGAGAAGTTGGAGAAGCGTATTAAAGACCTTTGCAACGAGAACGGTTTAGACGTTTCGGATTTTGTCGAAGTTTCTTCCATTACGGACGGCTCTAATTTGTGGTGATATGGCACGGAATAACGGAACTTTCAGATACACCGCTTTGCCCCTTGAAGCAACGAGGGATGAAGCAACGGGATTTTACACGAACGGTGATGCGCCCGTGTGGATGAAAGGCTGTGAGTGCCAAGTGGAGAAATTCATACCTGCCAAGCAACGATTGGGAACGGACGGGCAAATGTATTCATACACCTTTGACGTGTTTTTACCATCCTACTTTGAGGGTGATTTGAGTATAGGCGCACGTGTGGAAGTGACTTTGGAGCGTGGCGGTGTGGATGAGTTCACCATTTCGGGAATAGATGATACAAACCCTAAATACATAGAGATATGGGGATAATGCCGATGTTTGACAAAGGGGCTATTTTAAACCCCGTGGCTGCTTTCCAAAAGCAACTTGAATTGGCTTTCGTAACCTTGTTAAAATACATGGGCGAAAAGCTGGCTAAGTATGCTAAGGATAACCACAACTACCAAGACCAAACGGGCAATTTAACCAACTCTATAGGCTATGCCGTGGTACAGAATAAGGAAATCGTTTACTATGGTGGGTCAGACCAGCCCGGAGAGGGTGCGGAAGCCATGTTGGAGGCTGCAATGAAGTATGCCGCCACGCTGCCAAACACTTTTTCCCTCATTATAGTAGCCGGAATGAATTATGCCGCCTACGTGGAAGCCAAAGGGTACAACGTGATTCTACCTGCCGAACTGAAAGCCAAAAGTGAATTACCTGCCGAGATTAACAAGTTGGTGATGAAAACCAATAAGAAAGCAATCGAACTATTCGGAAACGCATGATAACGACTGAGGAAATAGCAACAAGGGTTTACGCCATGCTTCAAGCAAGCGAGGTGAAAAACTTCATTTCGGGTGTGATTGATTACGAGCGTAACGACTACACCAAAGAGGATGTGATAATTGTCCCTCATACGATAGATGGTGAGGCATCCGTGCGCTATGGTCAGATAAACGTGAACATTCATGTGCCGGATAAGGTGATAGCCAAAGGCAAGGGGAAAGCCGTTTATAGGACACATTTTAAAAGGCTCATAGAGATAAGGGCAAAGGTGGTTGAGGTGTTGAAAAACCATTATGAAAGTGGGAAAGGATATAACTGGAACATAGGACGGTTTAACCCACCGATTAAGGAAAAAGACCAAAACGAACATTTTGTTTCCCTTGCTTTGGAGCTTACAGTAAGAGAAAAGAGTATCAACCAATAAAAAATTAAGATTATGCCGATTTTAGCAACAATGGGGTTGAAAAAGATTTATATCGCCCCTGCCATGACCGATGGAAGTATGCCCGCAAAAGGCAACCAATGGCTTGATTTGGGCGATGTGTATCAAGACACTTGCAACTTGAAAGATGATTCTCCCGAAATCACGGAACATAAGTCGGAAACGTCAAGCAAAGTTATTACGTTAGTGGGTGAAACACCTACAAATGTGGAGCTTTCTTTGATGGACCCGGATTTGGAATTGCTTGCACGTTATTTCGGTGGTACTATTGCTGGAGAAAAGGGTAAGCGCACTTGGATTCGTCCGCGAAAATTGGAATACAAGGAGTGGGCGTTATGGATTCAACCGGAAGAGGGCTTGTTTATCGGGTGTGCCAATGTGCGTGTTATCCCGACATTCGAGATTACCTATTCTTCAAAGGGTATCTGCCTTGTGCCTATGACTATCAAGTTCCAATCCAACTTGCAAGCAAGCGAGGAAATGAGCGACCCAACAGTAGCATAACACTGAAAAAACTGAGAACCGATAGCCTCCTATCCCCGGATGGGGGGCTTTTTAACTTTTAAGATAAATGGAACAACTGAATAATGAACATGAATTGACTCGTGAGGAACGCTTGGAAATCGAAGAAAAGGCGATACAGGCACTTGTGAACATGGGAGTGAAATTCAATGTACCGCTTAAAATTAACCCGGTAAAACCGCCCCGTTTCATCCGTTGGTGGAATAAGCATTTTCCGAACCATGTAAGGATGTGGCGTGACAAACGTATTCCCAAAGGCTGGGATGTGTCCGAAACAGAAGTACCCAATGCCGCTTTGCAAACTATGGAGCGTGTATATATGCGCCACTTCCATTTGAAGCCTCTTTATTTGGGTACGATGGATTGTTTGAGGCGGTTGTATCTGAATATAGAATACGATGAGGAAAAGATACAAGCCGAACCCATACAGGAAAGCAAACGCCTTTTCAAGTATATTCCTCTGATGGCAGAGATTGCAGCCGTAGCCGTGCTTAACAATCCCGTGGTAGCTGACCCCTCTAAAGACAAAGAGGTGAAAGCCTTGAAAACGTTTTTCATGGAACACCTTACATCTACCCGGCTTGAAAAGCTGGCAGACGTGATAAGCCAAATGATGAATCCCGGGGGTTTTACGTCCTCTATTCGGTCAATACGGGAGATGGGAACGACCAATCCGAAAAAACTCAAAGCAAACCGAGTAGAGTAATTGGGCTGAATAGCCCGTGGGGTAATCGTGGGGAAATTATCAAGTCCTTTGGCTGGACTTACGATTATCTGCTTTGGGGTATCAGTTGGCTAAACGTACAAATCATGCTGACAGATGCGGCACGTGTGGAACAAGAGCCGGAGCAAACGGACGGGAACAAGGATGGTGGGAAGCCGCCTGTACAGCTAAAGACAAAGGATGATATTAAGAATTATCTGAAAGGAATAATGTAATGGATAATATAAACGGAGCGTTGGCGTTCAAAGCCACCCTTGATATAAACGATTTCAACGTGTCGGCACAAGCGATGGAAAGGAGTATCAAACAAGTTTCATCCACAGCCGTATCGGAATCGTCTGTGATGGATAACTCCATTCAGAACTTTGCGCAAAATGGAGCGAAATACATTGTTTCCTACCTCGTTGGGCAGGGTATGGGGACATTGCTTCAAAGTATCGTGCAAACACGTGGGCAGTTTCAACAGTTGGAAATAGCCTTTACAACCATGCTCAAAAGTGGCACGCAAGCAAAGGGCTTGATGGATAGGCTTATTGATACAGCCGCCAAAACTCCGTTTGACCTTTCGGGCGTTGCGAGCAGTGCCAAACAGATGCTTGCTTACGGCTCAACCGTGGATAACGTGGTGGATGAGCTGATAATGCTTGGTAACGTGGCTTCGGGTGTGGGTGCGCCACTACAGGATATTGCTTACCTATATGGAACGCTACGGACACAAGGCAGGGCGTTTACCGTGGATATTAGGCAGTTTGCCGGACGTGGTATTCCCATCTATGAGGAACTGGCTAAAGTGCTTGGTGTAACCAAAGATGAGGTTTCTAACCTTGTAACGGAGGGTAAGGTGGGCTTTGAGGAAGTAGAAAAGGCTTTCCAAAACATGACGGGTAAAGCCGGAACTTACTACAACCTCATGCAAGAACAAAGCAAGTCCCTAACAGGTATGATTTCCAATATGGGTGATGCGTGGGAACAATCGTTAAACAAGTTGGGTGCGGATAACCAAGATGTTTTTGCCGGAACTATTGAAAGTGCTACCTATATGGTAGAGCATTTGGATGATATTTTGCGTATTTTGAAAGCCGTTGCCATAGGCTATGGAAGCGTGAAAGCCGCTATTGTACTGAATACATTAGCCACAAAGGGATATACGGGCGTTGCTCTTTTGGATAACACGGCAAGGCAGGCTAAGATTTCCTTAATGAAGTTGGAAGCCGTTGCTACTGGGCAGATGGTATCTCAGACAAAAGCGATGGTTGCAGCCCAAAACAGCCATGTCGCAGCATTGCAAGCGCAACTGACGGTAGAGGAACACGCCAACATGGTAAAGCAGTTACGCATTGCCGCCATTCAACAAATGCTTACCATCCAACAAGCAGAATACCTTTCCAATTTGAATCTAACGGCTTCTTCTGCTAATTATGAGGCGGTGGCTCTGAGTGTTCTTACCGTTGAACAAAAGCAAGCTCTAAGCAAGTTAGACTTGTCGGCTAAAAGTGCCGTGTATCGTGCCGCTTTGGAAAATGAGATTGCCGTTAAGACACAAAACAGTGCGGCTACCTTAAATGCCATGCGTACCGATGTCAAGGCAGCAGCCGTAAAGATGGAATCGGCACGTGCTGATGCACTGGCGGCAAAGGCGGCTGTAGAACGTGCCTATTTGGAAGTGTACAGAGCACAACAGACCGGGAACGCTGAAAAGATAGCCATTGCCACTAAGAAGATGGAGGCAGCGGAGGATAACGCAGCTATCGCACGAAAGATGGCTTTAGCCACCCAATCCGATTTTTACGCAAAGAAAAAACTACTTGAAGCTACAGCAACCAAGCAATCCACAGCCGCTTCCGTGGCAGATACTACGGCAAAGACAACACAAGGGGCTGTAACTTCCGTACTGACTGCAATCACGACAAAAGCAACGGTAGCGGTGAAAGCTCTTTGGGCTTCCATGATGAGTAATCCTATCGGCTGGGTACTGGGATTGATAGGTGCATTAGTCAGTGTAATTACTCTTTTTACGGGCAAACAAAAAGAAGCGACCACGGCAACGGGTGAATTTCAAGATACCACGAAAAAAGAGATTGACGATTTGAATTTACTTTTTGCCGTATTGCAAAATACGGAGAAAGGAACTCAAACACATAAAAATACGATTGAAAAAATCAATGCCGTATGTAAACAATATAATAAGACATTGCTTGATGAAAACGCTACACTTGATTTACAGCGTCTTAAATATGAGGAATTGACTACAGCCATTCAGCAAACTACAGCCGAAAAAATCAAGGCTAAATATACCGAACAAGCTATGCAAGAACTGGTACAAAGCCAAACGGATGCACTTGATAAGCTGAAAGAGAATGCCGAAGATGCAACCTACAAAGAAATTAAAGAAGTTATGGAAACCACCCCGGAGGGTGTAACCGTTATGATGAATAAGGTTGTTGATGTGGCTTCAAGTTCTATTCGTGGTGCTTCGGGGGCTGTATGGGAAGCGGTAGAATCTATGGCGGTAGAATCCGCAAACCAATTGAAAGGGCTAACAGGTCAAGCCTATACCGATGCGTTCAATAACTCATTAAACAGCATTGTTTCACAAGTCAAGCAAAGCACAAGTGCGACTGATAAAGAAATGGATGCTTTCAAAGGTAACATAAAAACATATCTTGAAAGTATTGTGCAATCAGTCAAAAAGACAGATGAAACCATAGGCAAGGTAGATAAGCAACTTGAAAAATTCTATGGCAAAAAAGATACGACTTCTGTAACAGAGAGTACTGACTATGTGGCTATGTCGTTTAACGAGCTGGATAAGAAAATAGGTGAAACTCAGAAAAGCATTGATACCCTCAATGCCAAAAAGGTAAAGGTGGAAGCCGATAATACCCAACTGAAAGAGTTGAAAGACTTGTTGGATAAATTGAATGGTGCTGTAAACACCAAGACTATAAACCTTAACACGGAAAAGGGAATATCAGACCGTATCAAGCAGCTTAAAGAATTGCGTGAAGCTGCCATTATCGGTAGTTCTGACTATAAGAGTTATGATGCGCAAATAAAGAAGTTGGAATCCCGTTTACCCAAGCATACCACGGGGGATAAAGCGGATAGTGCCGCCAAACAACTACGTGAAAGGCAACTTGAAGCTGACCGCAAATTGGAGGCTGACCGTATTGCAGTCTTGGAAGAGGGCTACGAAAAACGCAAACGCACCCTTGCGCTCCAACACAAGGAGGCATTGGATAATATAGACAAAGAGGAAAAGGCTTTGGCTAAAGCCCGTAAGGATGCTGGAAAAGGTGGCTTATCCAAGTCTGAAAAGGACGGCTTCGATGAAAGGCGAACACTTGAAAACAAGAAATATGACAAAGCCCAAAACAAGCTCTTTGACGGTGAAATAGAGTACAAGAAACAGCAATATGCCCTGTATTTCCGTTGGGTGCGTAACATGGGCGAAGATGTAGCCAATACCCAATTTGCCACGCTTTTAAAAGGCGGTAAATCGTACAAGGAGTATGTGGAAAATGAAATCAAGGCTCTAAAGGATAAACAACAAGCCGGAACACTCACAGAGGGAGAAAGTAACCAACTTATTCTCCTTAATATGCAATACAATGAAATCACGGGGGCAAAGTCCGCTATGGATTCTTTCAAGGAATCTGTATCTAAGACCATTCAGCAAGCCCAAACACTTGCCGAGAAGTTGGAAGCCATAGCCGATGCAAAAGAGAAGCTGGCTAATGGAAGTTCCGGGCTTGTGGGTGCTGACGAAAAAGCGGAAGCCACTTTGTTTGTTTCAGAAGAAGATGAGAAGTTACAGGAAGAAGTACAGCAAAAGATTCTTTCCTCTTACAGAACCTTTGAGGAACAAAGAAATGACATCCAAAAGGAATACGCCTTGCTGCGTGCTGCCGCTCAAAAGACGGGCGACCAAGAACGGATTAACCAAGTAAACAAGTCGGAGGCAGAAGCGTTAAGCACCCTTACCGCCAATATGTTAAAGCAATCGGATAGTTGGAAGAAGTTATTTGGCGATTTGGATAGCCTTTCTGTAGCTGAAATAGATAAGTTGGTGGCTGATATTGAAACAAAGCTAAAAGATGCGGATTTGAAACTGAATCCCGTAGATTACCGTGCTTTGATTGATAGTTTGAATCAAGCAAAGGAAACGCTTATTTCAAAGAATCCCTTTAAGGCTTTAGGCACGTTCTATGATGATTACATTGAAGCCAAAAAGAAGCTGGCAGAAGCCAAAGCGAATGTTGCTGCCGGAAAGGGTACGGATGAGGATGTGAAAAAGGCAGAGGCTGACATGAAGAAAGCCGCCAAAGGCGTAACCAAGTCCATTGAAACAATTACCGATACGGCTACCACGTGTGGCAATGCCATTGCATCCATGTTTTCCGATTTGGGACAGGACGATTTGGCAAGCGGCTTAGGCACTGCAATGGAGTTGTTCGGGCAGTTAGGCAATGCTGCCGCCTCTGTGGGTAAAATGATGAGCGGTGATATATTGGGAGGTGTTACGGGTATGGTAAGTGCCGTTACTTCGGTAGTGGGCATATTTGCCAAATTGCACGATTCCAAGTATGAGAAGAAAATCCAAAATCTGCAAAAGGAAATAGATGCGCTGGAACAATCCTACAGCCGTTTGGAACGAGCCTACAATAATACTTATTGGGTGTTCAATGATAGCCAACGTGAAGCCTACGAAAAGAATATCCAACTGATTAACGACCAAATACGGGCTTTGGAACAGGAAGCCAATGTTGCAAAGAAAAATTGGGATTTTTCCCGTTACGCTCAACTTAACAAGGAGATTAAGGAACTCAACAAGCAGTTGAAAAATGCGGAAGAAAACGGAGATATGTTTTCCATTTATGAGGCTCAGAAAAAGAACCTCAAACAGCAACAAGAGGATTTGAGAAAGCAAATTCAAGCTGAAAAGGATAAGAAGAAAACCGATAACGGAAAAATCCAACAGTGGAACGAGCAAATAGAATCCATTACCCAACAGATAGAGGATTTGGATAGGGCGATGATGGAAACGCTTGCCGGAACGGATGTAAAAACCGCCATTGATGAATTTGCCGATGCGTTGGTAGATGCTTATTGCAAAGGTGAGGATGCTGCGGAAGCATTAGGTGAAAAGACAAAAGAAGTCCTTAAAAAAGCGGTTGTGGAAGCGTTGAAACGTGAGTTTTTGGCAAAGGGTATCAATGATGCCGTTCTCTATTTGGGAGAATCCATGAAAGACGGGGAACTGACCGATGTAGAGAAACGAGAATTTGAAAGGATGGTAAACGCTGCCGGAAATTTGTTCAATTCAGCATTGGAGGGTATTGGTGATTGGATTAAGGACGTGGAGGAAGAAACCGTGCAACAAGACCCCCTTACAGGTGCGGTTACTTCCATGAGTGAAGAAACTGGCGGCGTGATTGCTGGACGGTTGAATGCCTTTGTCATAAACCAAAGCGACCAAACCTCTATTATGAGGCAGGCACTCGTTTACCAAGCCGAAATCGCTGCCAACACGAAGTTGAGTGCATCAGAGCTGACGGAGATTAAAAGCTCTTTGAAACGTATTGAAAATAAAGATAGTTCACTTTTATCACAAGGAATATCATAGTTATGGAACTGGTACAACAACTTAAAGAGGATGGCAAGGCAAAGGGGCTTTGCCGGATGTGGCAAATGAAGCTAAGAACGGGGCTTGACTATGAGCAACTGATACAGCTTTACATAAAGGGTATAGACTTCTGTATATCGGAGAATTACCCCACGCTTGACTTTATACGGGAACACTTCAAAGGCAAATGCGAGGTTTACGGGGTGTTTGTGGATGATGAGGTTACGGATAAGGTGAATTTGCCCGATGTGGTGTTGAATGGTGACTGCAAAGCCATGTTGGAGTATGACGGCTATTCTGTTTCACGGGTATATGCACGGCATGATTCCCATAGTGCCGTAAACGTGTCGGACAATGCGATTGTTACCATAGACGCTTTCGATAACTCGTATCTGTATGTGGCGGTAGCCGGAACGGATGCAAAGGTGCTTGTGAATCTGTATGGCAATGCCAAAGCGGATATAGAGGGAGTGGGGATAGAAGTTAGACAAATGAATAAAAATACTTACTGATATGGATAAGAACATGATTTTACACCTGCCTTTCGATGACCCGGACGGTAGTATAGCTTACGACTTTTCACAGTACCGCAACGATGCCACCTTATCGGATGGTGCGGATTTTTCTAAGAAATCCAAAGTGGGTAAATCCCTTGCTTTGAATGGTACGGGCGAATGCGAAACGGCTCGTTCCATACCCTTTAGCGGTAATTTTACACTTTGTTTTTGGGTGCTGCCTGTTTCTCAAAAGTTAGGCTGGGTGCTGAATATGTCCGGTATAGACAATTATAAAGAGCAATGGCTTGATGTAATGTCCGATGGCTGGATATTCTTTGCTTTTGTTAAGTCTGGTAATATGTTTACCGTCTATGAGAACACGACCCGGATATTCAGTGAAATGTTACTCAATACGCCAACGGGACTTTCCATCAACGACCAATCACTCTTTGGAACGAAAGCCTTGCTGGACGAAGTGAAGTTGTTTGACGTGGCGAAAGAACCCCGTGAAATATTCGAGTTGCAGAAAGATATGGATGTGGAATATTTCATAGATGGAAAGAACTTCAAGGAGTTTGGGGTATTCGTTTCCAAAAGTGCCGGATTGGTTGGACGATTGGAGCGCAAAGAAGCCTTGCAAGTGGACTGGGACAACTACCACGGCATTGTAAGGGATAAGAAACGACCACGCTACAAGGAACGCAACATTACGCTGGATTGCTTTATTGAGGCTTCGGGACGTGCCGCCTATGTGGAATGGGTAAACCTTTTCTTTTCCCAATTCGATGCGGCGGGAAACCACCGTTTGCGTGTGGACTATGACGGAAAGGCAAAGCCTTTGGTATATGAAGTGGAATTGTTGGATGAGGCAGACCCGGAAAAGAGCTGGGGGCAATACAGCAACGATTTAATGGTGGGTACATTCCGCTTAAAGCTGGTGGAAGATGAACCCGTGAAAAAGGTGCTGAGGTATATAGGTGCGACTGCAAACGATAAGGCTACGATTACCGTCACTTCGTCCAAGCTGCTTAACATCTATTGGGGTGACGGCACGCACACTTACGATGTGTCCGGCAACGAACAAACGATAGAACACACTTACGTTACACCCGGTGAATATGAGATAATCGTTTCGGGCGTGATTGAAGACATTGAAAAATTTGAAACCAACGCTATTGTGATATGGGAACTCTTGAAATAATCAGGCGCAACGGTGAAAAGGTACGCTTGTTTTCTAAAGAGCCGTTTTGCACGCTGAAATCAGCCACTCAAAACAGTTCCTTGATGGGGGATGATAACGTACAGCTTTCCATTGTTTCCTCTGAATTGCTTAATTTCGGCAAGGGAGATAAAATAATAGTGGAGGGTGAAGAATACACCATCCGTACTAAGGTGAACCGTGAAATGATTTCGGACAACCATTATGTGCATGATGCCACTTTCTACGGGGTGATGTACGAACTAATGAAAAGCCTGTACCGAAACACCGATGCAAACGGGAAATCCAGCAAAAGTACGTTTGACCTCACTTATAATATCCGGGACTTTGTAAAGGTGCTTATCTACAACGTGAGCCGTGACTATCCGGGCTTATGGGCTTTCGATGAAGCTAATTGTCCGGACACAGAACCCCGTACCATTTCCTTTGCCCGCAACAATTGCTTACAGGTATTGCAAATGCTTTGCAGTGACCGTGAATTTGATTTGGAGTTTCTCATTACCCAAAAGGACGGGGTGCGTACCATTCACATAGGCAAGTTCGGTGCAAAGGTTGTGCCCCCGGGCGGCAACGCTTTCTTTGAGTGGGGCAAAGGCAACGGCTTGTACAAGCTCAAAGAGCAAAAGGTAGATGATAAGACCATTATCACGAGGCTTTGGGTGGAGGGTGGCACAACCAACATTCGGAGTGATTACAGGGACTATTCAGAACGCCTACAGCTTCCGTTTCCAGTGCGTTTGAACAAAAAAGAACACAAACTATGGGACGGTACGATAGTGCCGCCTCAGAGCGAATATATAGGCATATCAGATGATAACAATCGTTATTTGGAGGATGGCGATTTGAGGGATGCACTGGGCAGTGATGAGGATGCCGTGACGTATGATGATATTTTCCCGAAACGGACGGGTACGGTTACTGCTTTGGTGGCTAATGATATAAACAGCTTCATTGATGATACAATGGACTTTGACCTGAACGAGAAAGATGGTAAGAGTACAAAGTATCTGATTAACGAGGTATCGGCAAAGATTACTTTCATTTCGGGTAAATTAGCCGGGCAACAATTTGAATTGGCGCAAAAGGGAGGGTACGACCATGCAACAAAAAGGTTTACGCTCATTCCATTTACGGACAACAGGGGGCTAACTATTCCTACCACTGAAAGCGAGGCTTACCGAATAACGGAGGGTGACACGTATAAGATTACGGATATTCACCTGCCTAAATCTTATGAAGATGATGCAGAGGAAGATTTATGGTATGCCGGATATAACGAGTTCAAGCCACGCACACAGGCACGGGCGCAATATCAGCTTACCTTTGAACGCTCCTATTTTTTGAACGCTTTGCCAAGCGATAGCGAAACAACCGTCTTTCATGTGGGTAACTATGTCCCCGTGAAAGATGAGCGTTTCGGTATTGAAAAGAACATCCGCATTCAAAAGGTGACAAAGAACCTGCTTGTGGAGCATGACTATACACTGACCCTTTCGGACATTACAGCCATTTCCCCAATCGCTCAAACGGTTGTGGATGTGGGAAGGCACGAAACAATCATAGAAAACAATCGGCTTCGGGACTTGACTAAGGCACGGAGGGGCTGGCGCACAACAGAGGAACTGCGTACAATGGTGTATGATACGGACGGTTATTTTGACCCCGAAAACATCAAGCCCAATTCCATTGACACCAATATGCTTACGGTGGGGTCTAAGAGCCAACAGTTTGTTTTGATTGATGTGATACTGCAAGCCAACGTGAACGGAATATCCAACCGCTTTGATGCTTCTGCCGGGGTATTGGCTCACTTGACTATTGATGATGAGATAATCAAGCATTGGAACATGGCGGCTGGCTCATTCACTCTATCAAGCCCAAAGGGGTACTATGTGTTTGCCAAATGCTCCAAGAAAAGCACGGATGGCATTTGGTATGTGACACAGGAGCAACTAAAGGTTGAGCCAACCGAAGACCCGAACAACTATTATTTCCAAGTGGGTATATTGGGGTCGGTGCATTCGGATGATGATTTCAGGGACTTTACCACCACCTATGGATTTACCCGTATCAACGGGAACACTATCACTACGGGTAAGATTATAACAAGCGATAGGGAGTGCTATTTGGATTTGGACGGCAACAAGTTCCGTATCGGTGATTCTTCAAGTTCTATTGATTGGAACGTAACGGCAAAACGCCAATTAACGTTGCACAACGTCCGTTTGCTTTCTGATAGTGGGGACACATCACATATCGGGGTGTTCCGTGGCACATATAACCCGAAGTACGTGTACTATGCCGGGGATGAGGTGGCTTACACGGTGAATGGTGAAACGTGTACCTACCGATACACCAACCCCACGCCAAGCATGGGTAACTTGCCTACCAATTCCGTATATTGGTCGGTTGTGGCGAAAGGTTCTACCGGGGATAAGGGAGAAAGCGGTTTATCCGTATTCTATACCTATAATGACAGTGAAACCAAGCCTGCCACCCCTACGGGGGATGGCTCTACGGGAGGTTGGCACAGAACTTCGTCCGAAAACGTGGTTTGGATGAGTATAAAGAACGCCAAGACCGATACGGAGGGTGCGTGGGGTATTCCTTTTCGTGTGCGTGGTGCTGATGGTACTTCAATCAATATCAAAGGTTCTAAGGACAATGTTTCACAACTGCCTACCGTTGGAAATTCAGAGGGCGATGCTTATCTAATCGGGGGCAACCTCTATATTTGGGATGGTACGAACTGGAAAGATGTTGGAGCTATTAAGGGGGAAGATGGAAAGAGTAGCTATCTTCACAAGAAGTATTCCGATGATGGCGGCAAAACGTTTACAGCCGGGAACGGTGAAACACCCGGAAGATGGTTGGGTTTGTACGTGGATATGATACCTACCGATAGCGACAAACCAAGTGCTTACAAGTGGAGCGACACGAAAGGACAAGACGGAACGCCCGGTTTACCCGGTGAAGATGGGCGTACTCCATACTTCCATATCAAGTATTCGGACAACGGGGGAATGTCGTTCACTGCAAACAATGGCGAAGAGCCGGGTGACTATATAGGGCAATACACCGACTATGTACAGAAAGACAGTGATAATCCGATGGATTACACTTGGGCTTTGATTAAAGGCGAATCGGGTACAGGTGGAACGGATGCCGGAGCTGGCGAATATTACGAGTATCGTTACGCTAAAAATGGTTCGACTTTAGTACCGCCCGATTTGGATGTTAATTCTTCCAACCCTACCGGGTGGAGTACGGAAATGCCGAAAGTAGGAGCGTTGGAATATATTTGGTGTACAATGGCTAAGAAGTCCGGGCTTGCAGACCGTACCAAATTTCATTTGCCCATTGAAGCTAACGATACTTCAAGTATTGCCGATATTTCGGGTAACGGTTATAATGGTGTGCTGGGCGGTGGAACGGTGGTAAAGGACGGAACGAGATATGCCCTCAATCTGAGTGGTGGAATGGAGAGCTGTATTCCTTATGATTTACCCTTTGGAGAAAGTTTCACGCTCTGTTTTTGGATGAAGTCAGACCAAAATCAAGTCAAGTGGATGTTGAACGGATATAACGGTAGGCACTATGTGGAAAAGAGTATTGTAATCACGCCTAACACGTGGTTTCATCTTGCATTCCGTTTTAATGACCGTACCGTTACGGTATTCAAAAACGGGGAGCAATTACATAGTGGCAGCGTTAATATCACGGCTGTAGGCTTTGCTATTTACGATGATGATGTATTCGGCTCTGCCGTGTATTTCGATGATGTGCGTTTGCTGATGGGGGCTTTACCCGTGAATGACATTGCTTCCGTAATGAATGGCAAAGCGGACTTGATGATACAGAAATGGAGTACCCCTATCCGTGTAAATCCTTATGATGGTGAAGATGGAAAGCCGGGTGTTAGTGTGACATTGGCAGATGTGGAATATGCACAAAGCACGTCAAATTCCGTTGCGCCTACTACGGGTTGGCAAACAACCGCCCCGACATGGATAGATGGGCGGTATATTTGGAGTAGGACGAAAGTTTCTTATTCCGACAATACGACTACCTACACTAAGGCGGTTTGTATCACAGGCGGCAAAGGCTCTACAGGTAATAGCGGTGTTGGCGTAAGTTCTATCATTGAACAATACTACCTATCCAGTTCGGCAACCTCATTACTTAATGGCTCATGGAGTACGACACGCCCAACATGGAAAGACAAATGGTATATATGGACACGTTCGGTTATCACCTATACGAACGGAACGAGTGATACTACGGCTGCAATCTGTGTGACAGGAAGTAAAGGGGATAAAGGTGAAGATGGAAAGCCGGGTGATAAGGGGGAGAAAGGCGATAGTCCCGTACTTGTTTATAGGGGTATTTATGATTCATCCAAGACTTATTACGGAAATAGCAAACGGTTGGATGCTGTAAAATATAACAATCAATACTATATAGCCCGTATTGATGCAGGAACATTCTCAAATATCACTCCCACGACAACAAGCAAATGGAATACGTTTGGAGCGCAATTTGAAACTATTGCCACAAACTTGTTATTGGCAGAGGGGGCAAATATTGGAGATTGGTTTATTAAGGGTGGTAAGATTGTTTCCACTATGGGTGATGGCAATAGGATAGAGTTGGATGCTTCAATGGCTCGTATTTATATTGAATCTTCAAGTGGTGGTGGTGATTATGCGCTCGTTGATTTTGGAGCAAAAATGACAATAGATGCCAACCGTGGAATTTTTGAAACAAGGGCTAAAAATGCACCATCTTATTCTAATGCTGTTTCCTATATGTCCCCAACGGGAATATTCTCAAATATGGCAGGTACGGACGGTATGCCAGCAAGTAGCGGATATACACACCGTGGGGCTATTGTTGGGCTTGGGTTCGCTAATGTTCCGGCAAGAACATGGGCGGTAAATGTAGTAGATACAATTGTGGCAGGCGTTTATGGTCGAGCTTCTAATTCGGGAACTGCACCAGCCTTTGGCGGTTTCTTCTATGATTTATTTGCCGGAGGATTGATTTTTGGTCGAAAGTGTATTACCGGAACGTCGAATAACACATGGTATTTGAATAGAGAAGATACCGTGGTTATAGGGTACACGTCTGCCGCATCAGTAGTGTATCTTCCAGCTTCTCCTAAAGAGGGACAGGTTATATTTGTAAAGCAGTGGTGGAGAGGCTATATGAGATTCAGACCAAGAAGCGGCTACCTAATCTATGATGATACTTCGGTAAATGACTACTACGATTTTGGAGAGGGGCAAGGTGGTATGTTTGTATATACCGTAGGATATATAGATGGAGTTAAAAAACAAGCATGGTTAGTAAGTAGATGGAAATTCTAAGAATATGGAAGAAAGAGTATTATACGGATATATGGATGGCGACTGCCTACAATGTATAGAAATAACCCCCATTCCTCAAAAAATCAAAAATGAGAAAACGGGGGAAATAACAACACGCATGGTATCGGTTATTGAACAGGCGGCTGAACTGCCAACCATATATAAGCCCGTGGATGCAATAGATGAGAGTAAACAAAACACTGATAAAGAGGGTTATGTTGTGCGTATTGTACCATACGATGCTGGGGATAGGATTTCATTCAGATACATAGAAGTCCCCGACTTCCAAAAGGTGGTACATGAGATAGAACGCTCAAAGGAGGTATTAGCAAGTAGCGATTATAAGATAATCAAATGCTACGAAGCCGCCCTAATAGGTTCTGAAATGCCGTATGAGATAAAGGCTTTGCATAATGAAAGGCAGTTGTTAAGAGATAAAATCAATGAACTTGAAGCACGTTATGCTTCATTATATGATGATACACTTTAATTGTATCTATAAATGTGTTCAATAAACGCATTTATGATTATATTTGCAGTTAAATAAACTTGATTTACTCAGTGAATTATGGAAACAACGATGTACAGCCTACGGATTCTTTCCAAAGGCAAGGTTACAGACCTTTCCAATGGTTTTGCTTTGGGTGGTGTTCCGTTTACCGTCTTTGTACGACCTAAAGAGGTTACGATGGAAACAAGCACGCTGCTTGAATGTAAGCTCATTTGCGATAAGGATTTTGGAATGTTCCCCGTACCTATCGGGGATTGGACGCCCGGAGCGATAACCGTAATATCCCCAAACGGTATCGACCTTTCGGTATATGATGTGTATTGGGGTGCTGGTGAAACTATTAAATAACTTATAGCTATGGGATTATTATTGGGAAGCGGAAACACGAAACCGCAATATCCTTATGACCAATGGTATGGGGTGCAAGGTGATTTCAATTCACAGGACTACAAGCTAAAGCGTGTGGGCAATTTGGATTTGCACCGTACATTACCAATTCAAGCGAAACTGAAACGCTTTGTGGAAAACCCGGACGGTTCGGTTAAGTATTACCTTAACCAAAATGACAGCCGTAAAAAGGATTCGGGTGCAACGGCTGTGATTGACAGCACGGACGGTAATGTAATGCTTGAAAAGCCGGAATATTACTTCAAATTGGAGATAGAGGGGACGAAATGGATTCGTGCCTATTCCGAATATCCGTTGCCCGGCTTTATCAAGATGGAACGAAAGACGGTAAGCCCGTGGTATGCAACGGTGGATATTACCAACTCTGTAGCCGTTTCGGGCTGTTGGCTCACTTGGAATGGCGATGAAATTGCAAGGGATTCGGACGGCTTTGTTATCCTTAAAGCGAATGCCGCACAATTCAGAGGTGGTTCGGGTGCTGGTGATGCCGCTAAGGATGGTACTTACAATTCCATGCTGGGTATGCCCCGTACTTCTATTTCAAAGGCTGGTGTTCGTCCTTTCTGCAAGAATGGTACACACCACGGAGCGTATAGGGTGTACAATGAAATTGCTTGGTTGCAACGTGTGGAATACGCCTCTTTGCATTGTCAAGATACTTACACTGAAACTCTGACCGCTGACGGATTCCATCAAGGCGGTTTGGGTAGTGGATGTGCTGTAAATAGTGCGGAATGGAATACATGGGGTGGCTACAAACCGTTTGTCCCTTGCGGTGTTACTGCAACACTGGGAAACAATACGGGTAAGGTGTCCTACACTATCAAGGGATGGACTGGGGGCGATAAGGTGGTGCAAGTAACCTCTTATCGTGGCTTGGAAACTCCTTATGAATATTTGTGGTTGCTTGCTGATGATGTGTTGGTTTGGCATAAGGCTGATGTTTCTATTGCCTATGTATGTGAAGACCCGACCAAATTCACCTCTCATTCAGACAGTGCAACTACCGTGCCTGCCGGATATGAAGCCATTACGGAGTTCCCAAGAACTGACGGATATGTGCTTTCTATGGCTCATTCCGCTAAGGGCTATTCCTTTGCCGAAAAGGTAGGAGGTGCAAGCAATAAGGGCTATTGTGATTATTACTATACGCCTGCTGATGATTCCAACTTTACTGCTGGCTGGTATGGTGCCCTTTTGTCTGCGATTGCGAATAGTGGTGCGCTTGCGGGTGTCGGTTATCTGAATGCGCTTAATCGTTCCTCGTCTGCGATTGCGGACATTGGGTTCCGCTTGTGCCGTTTTTGACGGACTGCAAAACTCGGTGAACGGAGCAACGAAAATGGCGTTGGATTGAAAAATAAAAACATTAATAGGGTTGTGGCGGCTGGTGCCCTTTTGTCTGCGAATGCGAATAATGGTGCGAATGCGGGTTTCGGTTATCTGAATGCGAATAATCGTTCCTCGAATGCGAATGCGAACATTGGGTTCCGCTTTTACCGTGGTTTCAACTTATAACTGTTGCTGCCACGCCCTTACCTCACAAAGACTATCGGCACGTCTGATAGTTGGTAAAATAATATGGATTAGGACGGTGCAAGTAAGTAATTGAAAGCTCTGTTTTAGAACAACGGCACAAATGGGTGTAGTAAAGACTGAATACGGGTTATGTTATACGGCTGATACCTGCTTTTATCAATACTCTGATTTTGAGGATTGCGGTTTATATGTCGGTGATACAGGAAAGATATTCATTTCCCAAGCTAAGAAGATTAAGAATGTCTATCACCTGATATATGAATGCTCCAACCTCATACGGGCGCAATATAAGGCACAGCAAGGCAAAGGAGAGCGTACCGAAATAACCAAGTTCAACGAGAATATTTTGGAGAATTTGGATAGCTTGTACTGGGACTTGCGCAATGAGACTTATACCCCCGGAGAGTATCGGATTAAGGTTATATATGAGCTGAAAGAAAGGGTGATTATGATTGCCCCGTTCTTTCCGGACAGGATAGTACACCATTGCATTATCAATGTGTTGGGGCGTTACTGGACTAACTTCTTCATTGCGAACACATACGCTTGTATCAAAGGGCGTGGTATTCATAGATGTATGGAGGATGTGCATACGGCTTTAATCATAGACAGAAAAGGTACAAGGTTCTGTTTGAAGATTGACATCAAGAAGTTCTATGATAACATAGACCACGCAGCATTGAAAAGGATAATCCGCTACACTATAGCGGATGAACAACTGCTAAGGCTGTTGGATAAGATAATAGATAGTAACGGTAAAGACAAAGGGCTGCCAATAGGCAATTTCACAAGTCAATATTTTGCTAATCTCTATTTAGCGTATTTCGACCATTGGGTTAAAGAAGAGCTGGCTAAGATAGTGATGAAGCGTTTTGGGGTGAAAATCTACTACTATCGCTATATGGATGATATGGTGATACTATGCGCTGACAAAGAGGCACTGCATTTCGTACTCGACATGATGGGGCTTTACTTGGGTGGCGAATTGAAAGTAGAGATTAAAAGCAACTGGCAGATATTCCCGGTTGATGCTCGTAGCATTGATTATGTGGGATTCAAACAAAACCATTACGGCATATTGCTAAGAAGCGGTATTCTGAAAAGGTTTTATAAGAAATTCCACCGCACCATCAATAAATACGAAATCAAAGATGAAACGGATATTAAACACTTCTTCCCGTCTGAATATGGCTGGATAATCAGATGCTCGGAGGAACACAGTAAATTCATTTTTAATAATTGTTTGAACGATGGAAGCAAATGTTTTGACTACAGGGCTGCTGGCTAAGACTAAGCCGGAAGTGATAGATTCTCTTAATAATGGGCAGGGAACGTTCCTTTATAACCATAACATCAAAGAGGTTAAGGTTATTACCGACAAAGAGGGTGGCATTGAGATTACGACTGATGCGGAACGTGCCACGGGCACGATGTTCCAATATGACAGTGTGAGGGTGGAATATCCAAAAACGGCTGATAATATTTTCAGCACGTTGCTTACTGCAAGATACCCGGCTAAGACAGAAAGCAAGCTGGTAAACGAATATCAGTCTGCCATGTTAGGCTTGCTTGCCGAAAGTGCGAAAGCCCCCTATGAGGACTTTTTGAAAGACCGTTTGGCTATCCGTGAAATGGTGGATGCCGATTGTGAAACCTATAACATACCGATGGACTTATGAACGAAGTAATGGACTTTGAAGAAACCGAATCCTTGAATGAAGATATTTTTGATTGTGAATACACCTCAGTAGATGCCGTGATTAATGAGGTCACGGTGTTTACAGGGTGTAAGGAAAGACAGACAGAGAACGGAACGAGAACACTTATCGCCTATGGCGAGGGTATCGGTGCATCCGCTTTCTATACTGACAGCAAGAAGTTGAAAGATGTTGTTTTAGACCCGAAGCGCAAATATCCGTTTCGTGCCGTTATCAAAGTGGTACGCTATGGAACGATGTACGGGTTTAAGTTCTTTCCACCGAATACTCCAATCACGCAGGAGGATAGAGATAACTTTGAGTATTACAAGCGAAACAAGTATAAGAAAAACCGATAATGGAAGAAAGTTTGAAAGTGGCACAAGGCATAAGCGATTTTGGCTTTATGGTGATAGTGTGCGCTGTGTTCCTCTGTTTGGCGGCTGCACTTATGATAGCTTGTTTCAAGTGGTTCAAGTCTATCATTAACGGCATGATTAAAGGCAATCAGTCTATGGTAGCCGAACTTCTGACGGAAACCAAGAATCAGAATGATATGCTTACGGATATTGCGGAGGGGTTGCGCCCGGAAACGCAGCTAAGGATAAAGAATACTTCGGGTATATATTTTGACCTTGCTATAGAAAGGGTGTGCCGGATTATTCGGAAAGTGAGAGAGGAAAACCACATAGCCGACCATGAAGCTACAAAGGCTAAGATACACACCTTGATAATGAACTTGCACGAAGATAGGAATAGCAGGTTTGACTACTATACTTATCGGGGCAAACGCTTATCCAGCTACACGTCCCCCGAATGGATTGAGTGGGTGGAGCAATGCGTATGGAGTGAGGTATATGCAGAAAGCGTGAATAACGGTAGGACTTATACCAATGTACAGACGGTTTATGACCGTATAAAAATAGATTTTTACCATAAATTGAATCAAGAATGAAGATACTTATAGACAATGGGCATGGAGAAAATACACCGGGTAAACGCAGCCCGGATGGAACTTTCAGAGAGTATGCCTATACGAGAGAAATTGCGGATGAAGTCGTGCGTGAACTGGCTAAACGTGGCTATGTAGCGGAACGCATTGTTAAGGAGAACTTGGACGTGCCTTTGGCTGAACGTGCAAGGCGTGTGAACGAGGTTTGCGCCCGATACGGGGCTAATAACGTGTTGCTTGTTTCCATCCACTGCAATGCTGCCGGAAATGGCGAATGGATGAATGCCCGTGGATGGTCTGCCTATACCACTAAGGGCAAAACGAAAGCTGACGAACTGGCAAACCGAATGTATGATGCTGCCGCTTGCTTTATTACCGGGCAAAAGATTAGGCGTGATTATTCGGATGGCGACCCGGATTGGGAGGAAAATTTCTACATCCTTTCCAAGACGAAATGTCCGGCTGTACTGACGGAAAATTTCTTCATGGATAACAAGGAAGATATTGCTTACCTTACATCTATGGAGGGGAAACAAAACATTGTGAACACCCACGTAGAGGGTATAATCCAATACATCAAAGAATATGAGAAATAAAGCGTTTTTGATATTAATCGCCCTCTGTGGGCTTTTGATGGCGGCTACCTTTGGGCTATGGGCTTATTGTTCCAAGTTGAAAGCGGAAAAGGAAAGGTTAGATGGCAACCAAACCGCCTTGTTGGAGAAAGTCGAATTTTACCAAACAGAATCCGGGAAATCCGCTGCCTCTGTACAGGCTTTGACTTTATCCAAGTCTGAGATGGAAAAGCATTGTGCTGACTTGACGAATACCATTAAGGAACTTGACTTGAAAGTAAAGAGGTTGCAAGCGACTTCCACGACTGCAACAAAAACGGAGGTGGAGGTAGAAACCATAGTTAAGGATAGTATTATATACCGTGATACATCCTATCTTAAAGTCCAAGCGATACGATGGAAAGACCCGTGGATAAATGTTGATGGCTTAATTGCCGATAAGAAACTGGATTTACGCATACAATCTGTAGATACCCTATTTCAGGTAGTGCATAGAGTACCTAAGCAATGGTTGTTTTTCCGATGGGGAACAAAGGCTATTAGGCAAGAAGTTGTAAGTAGCAATCCCCATACCAAAATAGTGTATTCGGAATATATAGAATTGAAGAAACGGAAAAAGAAATGATTAGGTGTTAGTAATAGAGTAGAACTATTGTTCTGAACCGGGTTTGCTGTGAAGTGCGCCCGGTTTTTCTTTGTCCTTTGAAATAAAAGTCATATCTTTGCAGTACCGATTCTGAAAATCGGTGTTGCATTGTACCCCTGTATTCTTCTTTTGGAGAGGCAGGGGTATTCAACAAAAATGCAAAAGTTCTACTATAGTTCTACGAAAAATTGAAATAGTCTCGTAAGTGATTGATAATCAAAGTTGAGTTAGAGGTTTCCTAATCTCGGAATCATGGGTATGACCGAAATTCTTTCAGCCCTGATGCTGTTGGGTGGCATCACCGACAACATAGGCAAGAATCCAACTATCATCGCTTTTTCGGAAGTCTTTGAACAGGCTTTCGGATTTAGTTTTAACGGTATCTATGACCGTCAAAGCGAACTTTTCAAACGCAAGCCATGTAACCTCACTAAAACACTGGATGCTTTAAAAACAGTCCTTACTAAAGAATACAAGCAACGGCAAGCGGAAGCACTAAAAAAATAAAGATGAAAAAAGATAATTTTGCAATAGATTGATAAATAGCTATTTGTGTTTGTGATATAGAGGGGTCAATACCGGACTCCTCTATTTTTAGTTCTTTATTCTGCCGTCCTTTGCTTCATCAATCGGTTGAGAACAATAATGTTAAACTTAAAATTGAAGCAAAATGTATGTAGATAATGAAAATTTCGACAAGTGGATGGAAAGGTTATCAAAGAAGCTCACCGAAGTTGGGCAAGACCTGAAATCACTTATCAATACTGACAAGGTAATGGGTGAGAACGACAAACTATTAGATAATCAGGATTTAGCGTTTCTACTAAAAGTATCTTTCCGAACCTTGCAACGGTATCGAGTAAGTGGCAAACTTCCTTACTTTACGATAAGTCATAAGACCTATTATCGTTCAGCCGACATTCGGGCATTTGTTCAAGAAAATGCTGATAGCAAGACCTATGAGCGATTTAAAAAGGAAAATCAACTTGATAAGCAAACCGAAGCAAAATAAGGTGGGTAATGTTACCGCCTGATGGAATGTTACCATTCCCCATTTAGCAGAAATCGCCTCGCTCTGTAGCTCGGCTCGTTTCGTTAAATGAAGCAAGAGGGAACTGGACAAGTCCTGTTCTTCCCTCTTGCCCTGCGGGGCAAAGCCTTCGGCTTTAATAGGTTACGTTCGTAACCATTTATAATAGTGATTATAAGACAGAAATGTATTTCGCTTATAATCAACTAAATGAATCTCGTTTTCCTTATAAAAAAGTTATAATCATGGATAAGACTAATAATATATCTACTCTTACCACCATCGGGATAGACCGACAAACGGGTAAGTTGATAGACAAGCTCTGCAAACGCTATTCGCTGAAAAAAGGGGAAATAGTCAGGCTGGCATTTAGCTATATTGATAAAGCGTGTATCAACCCCTCGGAAGCACCGGAATCCGTAAAATCGGAACTGGCGAAGATAAACAAACGACAGGACGATATAATTCGTTTCATCCGTCACTACGAGGAAGAACAACTGAATCCAATGGTACGAACCGCCAATTCTATTGCCGTTCGCTTCGATGCTATCGGCAAGGAATTAGAAAACCTTATCCTTTCACAACTGGCAGCCAGTCAAGAAAGGCAAACAGCCGTACTGCAAAAGGTAAGTGAACAGTTCGGCAAGCACGCCGATGTAATCAACCAGCAGGGGAAACAACTCACCGCCCTGTATCAGATACACCAACGGGATTATAAGAAATTGCTCCAACTGATACAACTCTATTCGGAGTTATCAACTTGTGGCGTGATGGACGGCAAACGGAAAGAAAACTTAAAGACGGAAATCGTCAATTTGATAAATACATAGAACCATGCACATAGATTTTGCCCCGCCATCGGCAGGAACATATAATAATACGGGTAGTTGTCGGCAATTAGCTTCATATATGGAGCATGAAGACTTGGAACGGATGGAGAAAGGAATCTATACCGATGGCTTTTTCAATCTGATAGAGGATAACATCTATAAATCAAAAGTTATAAAAGATATAGATACTAATACCGGGCAACTATTGAAAACGGATGCTAAGTTTTACGCTATTCATGTCAGCCCGTCGGAAAAGGAACTTCAAGCGATGGGTAATACAGAACAGGAACAAGCCGAAGCCATGAAACGGTATATCCGGGAAGTGTTTATTCCTGAATATGCCAAGAACTTCAACAAAGGACTATCCGAAGCGGATATAAAGTTTTACGGAAAGATACATTTTGACCGTAGCCGTTCCGACAACGAACTGAATATGCACTGTCATTTGATTGTGAGCCGAAAAGACCAAGCTAATAAAAAGAAGCTATCACCGCTTACCAACCACAAGAACACCAAGAACGGAGTAATAAAAGGTGGTTTTGACCGTGTGAACCTGTTCCAACAAGCGGAACAGGGCTTTGATAAGCTGTTTGGCTACAACCGCCAATTATCCGAATCGTTTGAGTATTCCAACACGATGAAGAACGGAAGCATTGACGATAAACTGAAAATGCAGGAGCAAGAATTGAAAGAGCCAAAACAATATTTTACTGGCGAAAAGAAAAAAGAAACATTCCAACCCAGTGAAAAAGAAAACAATATTTCTTGTAATCTTGATAACAAGCAAAACAATGAACAATCTTTTAATCAGGTAAATAGCAAAACTGGAAATTCTTTACTGTCTATCTTCTCATTAAGAGATAGCAATAATTACGATGCAACATCGGCAGAGGAATTACAGTCACAGAAACGTAAAAAGAAAAAGAAGAAAGGGATTAGACGATGATTGAATATGAGGAACTAAGAGCCAATATAGACCGACCTGATGGAGCGTTTCAAGTATCGTAAATCGCTTGTATACTTAACGATAGACAATGTTATCACCACCCGAAGAAACAGCCGTATAGAGATGTATTTGCGTATCAGAAAGTTTGAAAGCCTGTTCCCACCTGATTGCCTTGTCATTGCCCGATTAGGTTTTAGCAAGGAGCGGATAGGGCATGGTACGCACTTTCTCCAGTTCTTGACAGGGGTAGCCTTAAAGTATGGATTCAGGTACATCGGAATTGAGTATGCTAACGACAAAAGCGGTGCTTTTGCCAAGAAGTTAGGTTTTAATTCAATAGATGGTGAAAACTATTTTATGACAGTTGATAATCTAAAATCTTATTTTTCAATAGAATGAATGTAATCCTTTCTTTTTCTAAGTACAAGTGTTGCCTATTTATTTTCTCCATATATGAGATGTTTGTCATTGAAAAAAAAGAAAAACATGCTGTTGATTGATATTTTGAGTTTTGGGTGGACATGAAGATATGTTTTTCAGCCATAAATCTAGCTGTATCACAAATATTTGCTAAATTTGTAAACGATAAAGTACTCATCATTTTTTTGATTATTACTTTTGTTCATTGTACACTTTTGATAAAGAGTACAGTTTAAGAGTTATCAGTAACTCACTTATGAAAAGTAAAGATTGATAATAAAAATAGATAAATAAATATGTTTCATATACAGCAACCAACAGAACAATGGATTGACGAAGTTGTGAATGTTATTAATGAAAATCAGTTGAAACCTGAAGAATCAAAATTCATGATGGCATTCTTTTCCTCTATGGATTCTGAATTTGTAGAATACTTTCAGAACAATAAGACGCAAATTTCATCTTTTAGTGGACATAATTTTCATATATTCACCCCTCTTATATATGAAGATAGAGTTATTCCAGATGAAGAATGGAGAAAGATGAGAAATGAATTCAAATCTTTCGGGATTCCTATTGGTACAGAACCTACATTCATCTTCTTTAATATTTTTAAATCAAAGCAAGATAAATATGAACCAACATTTTTTGCAGGTTTTGAGTGTAATACGTTTAATGAATTTCCGAGAAAGCTTAAAAATGCCATAGATAAAAGTATTGAAACTAAAGATACAAAGCGATTGGCAAACAAACTTTCTGAAGTTTTTCTTAGCAAAAATATTATCCCAATTGATAAGGTAAATAATATATTGAAAGAAACCATAAGTCGAAAATTACCTCAAGCAAAAGTATTTATAAGCCACTCAAGTAAAGACAAGCCATTTGTTCATAAATTGAAAGAAGAACTTTCCAAAGACAATTCATTAAAGTTTTGGATTGATGAAAATGAAATACTAGCAGGAGATGATATTCAAAAAACAATTTCTGAGTCATTAAAAGAAATGGATTATTTATTGCTTGTTATTTCCGAAAATTCGATAAAATCACCTTGGGTAAATTTTGAGGTTTCACAGTTTATGGGGATTGCTGAAAACAAGAGAATAATTCCTATTATTTTATCAAAAGGACAGAGTTTCTCAGAACCAATAGATAATTTGGTTAGGCGATTGAATTATTTAGATTTTTCAGATAAAAAAAACTGGCGTAAAAATATTACTTCAATTAAGTCAGCACTATTAAAAGGCACAGGGATTGATTGCCAATCCAAAGAAATAAAAATTAACTTCAATAATACTGTTGATAATGCAGTTATTGGAAATAATAATAAAATTGTTATTAACCAAACGAGGAAAAAAGTAGTTCAAAAATATCCTGATGGTTGCATTGGTTCAGATACAGTCAAAGCAAATTATATTGGACACCTAATTAGCCGCTATAATGAGTATAAAGAATACGAAGTCGGAAAAGGTCAGGTAAAATATGCTGTATTTGCAAGTCAATTAAAGAAACGTTACAAAATTGCACCTACGAGAACTTTGTATAATCTACATATCAACAAATTTGATGAATTGGCAAGTTACATTCAAATGAGAATAGATGGAACAAAACTTGCAAAAATCAAAGGAAAAGAACATAAAAACTACTCAACATTTGAAGAATTTGAGAAAGGACAAAAATAAAAAAAGCACCTGTTAATTACTGATTCAATGTCAAGCTTAATTTATTTATTCTTAATAGTTTAGATATTAGTAACAAGAAAACACAATAGTAGTATATAAAAAGAAAAAAATGAATATTGACTTGAAATTTTTAGAGCCATATTTAATTTATATGATTTTCGCATTTCTAGGATTGCTTATCCTGTATATTAAAACGTATACGACTGAAAAAGCAAAAATGGAAGTTCTAAAAAGCGAGAACAAGAAATTAATAGAGGAAACGGAAAGAATAAAAAAAGACTTTCAATTGGAAATATCTAAACGGAGATATCAATATGAGAGTAAAAAAGAACAATATATATTATTTTTCAAATTATTAGACCAATTTACCAATGAAGCAAACAAAAGTACTCAAGAAAAGCTGTTGCCTATTTTAGATGAATTTAATAGAAATTTTTTGAATTCTTCCAGCAGGAATGATAAGAAAGGCGAAAATAATGCTACATCTGTAATGTCAAAGAAAATCCAAAGATTGACATTTGAAGCAAATGAAAGTCTAATAAAAATTAAGCAAGAGACAAATACAATCCGCTTAATAGCAAGTGATAGAATAATACAAAAGTTGGATTTATTAGAACTTGCATACGACAAGAATATGGAGCAAGCAATTAAAATGATGAATGATTTACCAAAGCAAATGATGTCTAATGACCAATATGGGATGAAAAAAAGTCAAAGGGAAATTGAAATTTCAGCATTAGTAATAAAAGAAATTAAAGATGAAATTATAGAATTAATGAGAAAAGAATTAGATGAAATATAACCTCCTGCCATCAACATATAATTTGGATTTTGTTAGTATAAACTTGAGGACAAAGTGTTTCGAAAAGAGCGACTTTATCATTGGACTATCAAGTGTTCATGTACTTCTTCAAAAAGTAATGTTTTTGTTGAAAAATTAGGCTTTAATTCAATAGGTGACAAAAACTATACCATAACAGTCGATAATCTAATATCTTATTTTTCAATGGAATAATCTTAATTAATTCTTTCTTTCTCTGAACACAAAGGTATATTCCAAGAATAAAACGGCAACACCGAGCCGCAAGCGGTTTTTGAAAATTTCTTCCTTTTTCGTTCCTTAAAAGAGTAAATTTCCAAAAAGTGTTGCCTTATTTATTCTTTCCATATAGGAGATGTTTATCAGAGAAAAAAAGGGAAAAAATATGTTGGTTGTGATGTGCTTACTTTACCAATTCATATTTTCCCTCAATCCGTTCTGCAAGATTTGTCATATCCTCATTGATTTTGGTACGTGTTATGTCCGCATAGATTTGAGTAGTGGAAATGCTTCGATGTCCCAATGTCTGGCTAATCGTTTCTATCGGAACACCCATTGAAAGACAAAGGGTTGCATAGCTATGCCTTGCCGTGTGCGTGGTCAGATTTTTTCTAATTCCGCAAAGATCGGCAATTTCTTTCAAATAACTGTTCATCAGTTGATTGCAAGGAACAGGCAGCATTACGCCTTTGTCAAGGCAATATGGATTGTCCTTGTATTTTTCAAGTATCTGCTTCGGAATGCTCAAAAGCGGAATGTTACAAAGGTTATTTGTCTTTTCACGGGCTTTTACTATCCATAAATTACCGTTACTATCTTCGGAAATATGTTCGGGGCGTAAATTATATACGTCTATAAACGCCAATCCGGTGTACACACGGAAAATGAATACATCCCGTACCAGTTCCAGCCGTTCTATCTTAAATTCTTTCTGCCATATCTTATTTATTTCAGTTTGGCTAAGGAACTGTTTGTTTACTTCCACCTCGTGAAACTTGATTCCGGCAAACGGATTTTTTGTTATCCATTCGTTTGCAATGGCAAGGTTTATCACTTTCTTGAAACACTTCATATAACGGATAACAGTATTTTGTGCGCAATGCTTTTCCGTTTTCAGGTATAAATCAAAATTGCGCACCAATTCCCCGTTTACTTCACGTAGTAGAATATCATCTACCTTATAATCTCGTTTCACCAGTTCCATGAGGTATTTAAGGCAATTATCGTAACGTCTTACGGTAATGTCGGCATAATCCGTTCCGATTAGTTTCCGGCAGTTGTCGTTATGTTCCTTGAATACATTATATAATGTCTTGAAAGTTTCGTCCTTTCCCTGATAGCGGTTTACGATGGCACGGGCAGAAATAATCTTTCCCTCCAGTTCTAAATCTTGATAGATTTGATAGAATTTCACACGCAAGGCATCAATGTAATGGTTTAGTTCTACGGAATTGCGGTCTTTGCCTATTGATTTCTCTTTGTCCTGCGACCAAAGTGGGACTTTTACACTTCGTTTAAGTTGGAGTTCCACATATAAGCGGTCATAAGTGACACGCACACGCACGGGCGCTTCCCCGTTTTTTAACAGTTTGCTTCTCTTGATGAAGAACAAAACGCTGAATCTTTTTCTTTCCATACTGCTCAATTTTTAATGATACAAAGTTAGGAAATCGAACCGAGGACTCTGTTATGTAAAATAGTGCAACGTGCTGTAAAAGAATGAAGTAGCTATCGCGCAGTGGAACATTCAGGGCTTTCTAAAACCGTCCCCCGAATAAGGACGTACAGTTTGCTTTAATCCCACTTATTTTGCTTATTCTTGGAAATGAAAAACCCCTGAACTTCTTTGAAATTCAGGGATTTACATCGTTTTTCTTTTCTTAAAAGTGGTGCCACCAGGAATCGAACCGGGGACACAAGGATTTTCAGTCCTTTGCTCTACCAACTGAGCTATGGCACCATGTTTATCTCTTTTGCGGTTGCAAAGGTAGTGAAACTTTTGGACTATGCAATAGCTTTCATAATAAAAAACGCTGATAATTGGCTATATGGCTAATTATCAGCGTTTATGATTTGAGAAAAAATACTGAAAAAGTTTTATAGTTATGCTTTTTCCGCTTCTTCTTCCTTCAAAGGATTCCATCCTTGTGCTTTGAGTTCAAACTCTTGACCGTCACGGGTAATTAGGGCGCAGCCTAATTCCGGTTTGGTGATATGGCCAATCAGCTTGACGCCTTCCATTTCGGCAACCTTTTCATGGTCGGCAATGGGGACGGTGAACAATAACTCATAATCCTCGCCTCCGTTCAGTGCACAAGTGCTCAGGTTCATATTGAATTCTTCTGCCATTACAGCCGTCTGATAGTCGATAGGAATATGTTCTTCGTAAACTCGGCAACCCACTTTGCTTTGGGTACAGATATGCAGTAATTCCGAAGAAAGTCCGTCCGATATATCCATCATGGAGGTGGGTTGTATACCTTCTTCTGCCAGTTTCTGAATGATGTCACGGCGTGCTTCGGGCTTCAGTTGACGTTCCAGAAGATACTCCTTCCCCGAGAAGTCCGGTTGCAAGTCTTTGTCACCTCCTTTGAGCACCGCCTTTTCGCGTTCCAAAAGCTGTAGTCCCATGTAGGCGGCACCCAAGTCGCCGCTGACGCAAATCAGGTCGGTTTCGCGGGCACCATTGCGGTAGACCACTTTTCCTTTCTCACCCTCGCCTATGCAGGTGATGCTGATGCTAAGCCCAGTATAGGAAGCGGAGGTGTCTCCTCCCACGATGTCAACATCATATTCTTCGCAAGCCAAACGGATGCCGGCATAGAGTTCCTCCATGTCTTCTATACTGAAACGCTTGGATATGCCCAAGGAAACGGTAATCTGCTTCGGTGTGCCGTTCATGGCATAGATATCAGAGAAATTGACTACGGCCGATTTATACCCCAAATGCTTGAGCGGTACATACACAAGGTCGAAATGGACGCCTTCCATCAGCAAGTCGGTAGTAACGAGCACTTCCTTTTCGGCCGGGTAGGAGAGGACGGCGGCATCATCTCCGACACCATATCGGCTCGACTCGTTCTTTAGTTCAATGCCTTCGGTGAGGTGTCGGATGAGGCCGAATTCACCGAGGGTAGCTATTTCTGTTCTCATGCTTTCTTATGCTCTATTAATCAATTCACGCATAATCTCTGTCATTCTCGGTTGCGCCTCGTCCGCAGCTTTCTGCACTTCTTCGTGAGAGACTTCTACGATTTTACCTTCTACCCCCAAGTCTGTAATGACAGATACGCCGAACACTTTGATTCCGCAATGATTTGCCACGATGACTTCCGGCACGGTGGACATGCCCACTGCATCGGCACCCAGAATATGGAACATCTTGTATTCCGCAGGTGTTTCGAATGTGGGACCTTGCGTACCGATATAGACACCGTGCTGAACCTTGATGCCCTTTTCTGCCGCAATGGCGTCGGCCTTACGAATCAGCTCTTTGTCATAAGCTTCGCTCATATCCGGGAAGCGAGGACCGTAAGGTATGTTTTTGCCACGCAATGGATGTTCGGGGAAGTAGTTTATATGGTCGGTGATAATCATCAGGTCACCGATCGCAAAGTCCGGATTTGTGCCGCCACTGGCATTGGAAACGAATAAGGTCTTGATACCCAGTTCGCGCATTACACGTACCGGGAAGGTTACTTCCTTCATGGAATAGCCCTCGTAAAAATGGAAACGTCCCTGCATCGCCATGATGTCTTTATGGCCCAGTTTGCCGAAGATAAGTTTTCCGCTGTGTCCCTCTACGGTAGAGATGGGGAAATTGGGGATTTCTTCGTACCTTATCTCATACTTTTCAGTGATTTCACCGGCAAGACTGCCGAGTCCGGTACCGAGGATGATTGCTGTCTCAGGCTGGGTGTGCATCTTTCCCTTCAGAAAGGCTGCTGTTTCTTGAATGCGCTCTAACATAGCCAATAATGTTTTGGTTAAATATATATTGTTGATTTTGTAAGATTTCTATTTCTATCGGCAGCACGTAGATGTACGGCTTTAGTGTTTCGTCCAGTGCGGGATGGAGTTTCAACCTTGCCGCATCTTTCTCCGTGGTGATTATCAGTCTTTTCCACTCTTCCAGGTGCTGGAATTGTTCCTTTATTTGCAATAAATCCTTGGGAGTAAAGTCATGATGGTCATCAAATGCCAGCAATTTGACGTGTGGCGTGTAAGATTCCACTTCTTTCTGTAAGGGGGCGGGGGAGGCGATGCCTGTCACCAGCAGTACTTGCTCGTCTCCGGTGAGGGAGGAGAGCACTTTCCGGCTGTTCGTTTTCTCGGGAAATAGCGGTGTCAACATTCCATAGCGGAATCTGGAGAAATACAGTTGTTGGTATGGATAGAGGTGGAGCCGTTTAGCTATGATGTTGAAGTCTATCGGCTTGATATCATCCGGACATTTGGTAACGATGACCATCTGTGCCCGGTTTTTACCGCTTGAAGGTTCGCGGAGTCTTCCGGCAGGGAGCAAGGCATCATCGCACAGTAACCGGTGAAAATCAGTTAGTAGAATGTTCAGCCCAGCTTTTACATGGCGATGTTGGAAGGCATCGTCCAGGATGATGGCTTCTACAGTGGGATTTTCCAGTTTCAGCAGTTGCTCAATGCCGTGGCAACGGTTTTCGTCTACCGCTACCCGTGCATTGGGGAATTTATTTTTAATTTGATACGGCTCGTCACCTATTTGGCGTACATTGCTCTTGTCATCGGCCAATACATAGCCTCGGCTTTTACGCTTGTAACCCCGACTGAGGGTGGCTACATTTACTCCGTTTTTTTGTAATAGCTTTATCAGATATTCGGTATGTGGCGTCTTGCCAGTTCCGCCCACAGCAAGATTGCCCACGCATATTACTGGAACGTCAAAACTCTTTGACCGGAGCCAGCCCCAGTCAAAGAGTTTATTTCGCAAGCATACCCCTATCCCATAAAGCCATGATAGGGGATATAGCCAATGATATATCTTGATAAAGTTTTCCTCCATTTATTGAATATTCAGTTCAAAGGGGACACGTGCTTGTATACGGTCACATTTGTCAAAATTCTCCAGGACGCTGAACTGCTGGTATATCTCGCCCATTGTGCCTTTCAGCATACGTGCTTTGATGTAGTTACCCGGATTGGTGTTCATCAGACTTTCAAAGAAACTTTCCTTTTTCGGATAGCTCATCACGGTATAGGCATCTACTCCGGCCTTTGCAATGGCAATGTCCAAAGCTTTGTCCAAACCACCCAATTCGTCGACTAGTCCTAGTTCCTTGGCCTTGCTTCCGGTCCATACACGGCCTTGGGCAATTTTATCCAGGTCTTCCTTGCTGATGCCTCGGCCATCGGAGCAGCGGGTGAGGAAGAGGTCATATCCGTTGTTCACATACATTTGCATCAGCCCTTTTTCCCCGTCATTCATCGGGCGTGTCAGCATGCCGAAGTCTGCGTATTTATTGGTTTTCACTACATCAAAATTTACCCCGATTTTATCAGTCAGCCCCTTTGCGTTGGGGAACATGCCGAAGATGCCGATAGAACCCGTCAGTGTGGTAGGCTCGGCCACGATGGTGTCTGCATTACAAGAAATGTAGTAACCTCCTGAAGCTGCATAGTCACCCATGGAAACAATGACTGGTTTCTCTTTCTTCAATTCGCTGACGGCATACCATATCTGTTCTGAACCATAGGCGCTTCCGCCCGGTGAGTTTACGCGTAATACTACAGCTTTTACATCTTCGTCATCTTTCAGCTTGCGCAGGTCTTTAATCACCTTTTTAGAGTCGATGCCTTCTTCGCTGGAGGCAGAAGATGAACCACCGTCAATTTCTCCATAGGCATAGTATACGGCAATCACATTTCCACTTTTGTCTTTGGGAACATTCTTCTTTACGTTAATCATGTCCTGCAAACCAAGTACGGGCATGCGGTCGTCTTTGTCGATGCCTACCATCGCTTTCAGGTAGTTGCGCACATCATTCTTATATATTAATGTATCGACCAGTCCGCATTGCACACTTTCTTCTGCGGGATAGAACATCAACATGCGGTCGGCAATGGCGTTCAGTGAGTCTACAGATATTTTGCGTGATTCTGCAACATCATTGGTCACTTGTCCCCAGATGGAGGTCAGGTAAGCGTCGATTTGTTCACGGTTGGCAGGGCTCATTTCGGTAGAGATGAAAGGCTCTACAGCCGATTTGTAGGTACCTACTTTGAATATCTGCATTTCTACTCCGATTTTGGCCAGCAAATCCTTGAAGAACATGGGGGTAGCGGCCAAGCCCCTCCACTCGACCATACCTTGCGGGTTCAGCAACACCTTGTCGGCTACACTTGACAGATAATAAAGACCTTGGGAATAGCTGTCACCATAAGCCACGATGAATTTTCCCGATTCCTTGAAATCCTTCAATGCATTGCGTATTTCTTCGCGTGAAGCAAATCCTGCACCCAGCGAAGTCGCTTCTATATAGATACCTTTAATGTCGTCATTCTCTTTTGCTTTTTTGATAGAAGAGAGGATATCATCCAGGCCATAAGTCTTATAATTGTCTCCCATAAGGGCATCGAACGGATTGTCTTGGCTGCGTTCAGCCAGTGCACCATTCAAATCCAGCATCATAATGGAGTTTTTGCGTACTTGCGTTTCTGACTCCGAAGATGATACCATGCTGAAAACCACCAGAATACTGCTGAAAACTAAAACAACGACTGATACGATGATGCCGGTAATGGTGGCAAACGTAAATTTCAGAAAATCTTTCATTGCACTTTATTGTTTTTAGTATGCTAACTTTTAAAAGCTAACAAAGATAAATAATTAGGTTGATATTTACCCTATCTGTCGCTGAGTTTTTCGGTTTGTCACAGTATTATGGGAGATTTCATTCTCTTTTCTTTTATCTTTGAAGTATTTCATTTCGTTCTTTATGGATAGTTAGTTTCTAAAATGCCAGATATAATTGCTATCTCTTTACTTTCTGAGTCTGTTTCTCTAAAAACTAATCTTACCACAGCAGTGCTCTTTTCTTACCACAGCTGTGGAAAGAAAGAAACGCGGGTGTGGTAAGAAAGAAA